>Ga0315276_10001068_pt1 | contig 24277 bp, 18 predicted proteins | sample YL17G05_0_MG_FD_204542 | JGI IMG/M metagenome (GOLD analysis project Ga0315276, IMG submission 204542) | Sediment microbial communities from Yellowstone Lake, YNP, Wyoming, USA - YL17G05_0 | ecosystem: Environmental > Aquatic > Freshwater > Lake > Sediment | place: USA: Wyoming | collected... | reverse complement strand
CGACCGCCTTTTTCAACATACCCAGGGCCTTCGACAGATCGGTTTTCCAGATGTTCCGCCCGTCGACGAGCCCGAGCGAGAGCGATCTTTCGCGGGGGATCTTCGCGAGAACGAGATCGATCTGCTGGGGCGCTCTCACCAGATCGACATGGAGGGCGGAAACGGGAAGCGCGAGCGCCGTCTCGAAGTTTTTGCGGAGAGAGCCGAAATAGATCGCTACGAGAATCTTCAGATCCGGCACCGCGCGATTGATCGCCGTATATGCGGTTTTGAACGCGTCACGCGCCGCGGAGTCGAGATCGAGGACGAGACACGGTTCGTCCATCTGGACCCAGGAAACCCCCGCTTGGGAGAGCTGTTTGAGAATGTCGCTGTAGACGGCGAGAAGATCGGGGAGGAGCGCGAGCGGTTTGAGACCCTCGTCCTTCGATTTGCCGAGAAGGAGGAACGAAACGGGCCCGAGGAGAACCGGCCGCGTGTCGACGCCGAGCGAGCGCGCTTCGGTGTACATCTCGGTTGGCCGCGCGGACCCGAGGCGGAACCTCATTCCTTTTTCGAACTCGGGGACGATGTAGTGGTAGTTCGTGTCGAACCACTTCGTCATCTCCATCGCGGGCGCCCCGGTGGTATCGCCGGAGCCGGCGCGCGTGTGCTTCTCCTGGATCCCGCGGGCCATGGCGAAGTAGGTGGCGGGATCGACCGGACCGCCTTTCCAGCCAAAACGCGAAGGCACCGCTCCGACCATCACCGAGGTGTCGAGCACGTGGTCGTAGTGCGAGAAATCGTTCGACGGAATGTGGTCGATCCCGGCGGTCTTCTGGAGGAGCCAGTTGTCGCGGCGGAGGCTCCGGCTCGTTTCGGGGAGTTCGATCTCGCCGGCCGCGCCCGACCAGTAGTCTTCGAGGGCCTTCTTGAGCTCGCGCTTGAGGCCGATCCTGGGATAACCGAGGTTCGTCGCCAGTACCATTGGGAATTCCCTTTCTTCGTTTTTTCGTCCGCTCTCGCGGTGTCCCCCACCGTGCCGGATCGTCCCGGGCGTTTACGTGCGAGTTAATGAGGTAAGTGGCTTAGGAATATACTCAATCGCGGTTCGAGGGTCAAGGATCGCCCAGCCCGGTTTAGCATTCGGGTCGCGAGAACGGCCCGCCTGGGGCCACGACCGTACGTCCCCCTAGCGCGACTGCGGGTAGCCGAGAGAACGCATCCGGCTAGCGCGACTGCGGGTAGCCGAGAGAACGCATCCGGCCGGCGCAGATTGTCTCGATCGCCAGGAGGTTTTGAGGACCGAAGAAGTCGTTCCAGCGGACGCTCCGGTCACCCGCGGGTTGAAATTGAACGTCGAGGCGGCTCGAGACGTCCCTCTTTTTCTCCAAACCGAGCGTGTCCGCGAGGCCGTGGAGCGTCCCGGACTTGTCTTTCGAAAAAACCTCGTACTTGACGAGGATCATCCGTCCGGGGTTTGCGAGGTAGAGATCGGCGATGTAATTCCACCGCTGCGCGAGCATCTCGATGTAGCTCTTACCGTCGAGCCCAAGCCACCGGCCATCGATGATGAGCTCCCATGCCCGCGTGATCCGGGATCTCTCGTCCGCCGGGATCTCGGCGAGCGACCCGGGGATTTTCAGGCGGTTGAGGATGCTCCGGATGTTGTCGCGGGGGTCGCGGATCACCATCACGAACCTCGCGCGGGGGAACTCACCGGCAAGCTCGTGGAAAAAAGGGGAGAGGCTCGGCTCCTTGATCATGTCGCGCGAGAAGTCGAGCTTGTTGCGCCCGACAAACTCCCTCATCGACAGACCCCCGGTCTTGACGCGGTCGATGACCGGGTCCTTCATCTCTTTCTCAAGGTCGAGCGTCGCGGAAAGACCGGTCATCTCGGAGAGAAGCGCCGCGATCGCGGTCGTCCCTGATTTCTGATTGCCGAGGATGATGATGGGGCTCGGGTGAACCCTGGCGAATACGCCGCCGATCGCAGTCGAGGCGCGCGCGGCGATTTTTCTCGCCGTTGCGGTGATGACTGTCGTCGCTCGCGCGGCGATAGGCCTCGCCGGCGTGGCGGCGGTGCCGTGGCGTTCTCGATCAGCCGATGTCGGCGTCAACGTTTGCCTCCTCCACGGCGGGACGCGATGACCTGAGTTCGCGCGCGATTCCCGCGATAAGAGCGAGCGATCTGCGCCCGCCCGGTAGACCCACCCACACCATTATATAGAACGCTGAATAAACCAGGAAGTCGAACCCGAGCGACAACCCCAGCGGCATCGACCAGTTCAAAACCCTGCCTACTCCGAAGAGAAGCGCGCCCGCCGCGATCGAGGAGAACGCCGGGCGCCAGAGCGCCGTCCCGAGATCCTCGAGGGTGAGATTCGTTTGGCGGAAACAGTAAAGGACCGACGGAAGACGGAGGACCACGAGCGACGCGCTAAAGGCGAGCGCCACCCCGATCGGTCCCCACGGGAGCCCGATCGCATAGGCGAGGAGCGTGAACCCCGTCGAAAAGAGACCCCAGTGGAATTGCCGGCGGGTCGCACCCAACGATACGTACACCCATCCCGTCGCCACGTTGAAAGTCCCGATGAACGCGGCGGGCCCCAGCGCGCGGAAGATCGGAACGGCGTCGAGCCACTGGCCGCCGAGAAAGGCGAGCACCGCCTTTTCCGCCGCGACGAAGAGGAAGACCACGACGGGCATTCCCGCCGTCACCGTGAGGAGCACGCCGCGCCGGTAGTACGCCCGGTAGCGGTCCGGCTCGCCGTGTATCCGGCTCAGCGCCGGGACGGCGACGCTCGTCAGCGGAGTGTTGATCTGCTGGATGGGAAGGAGGAGGATCCGGTCGGCGTTGTTGTAGAGCCCTACGGGTCCCGCGCCCCAGTACCAACCGATCAACATCTTTTCGACGTTGCGGGAAACGTACGCGAGGATGTTGAACCCGCTGAGGTGCGCGCCGAATGACACCAGGGAGCGGACGCCCGAGCGGCGGACGGGACGACCCGGGCGCCAGCGGCACATCGCCCACACCGCGGCGGTGGCGGCCGCCTCGCGGACCACCTGGAGCACGACGAGCGACCAGTACCCGTGTCCTGCGAGCGCGGACAAGACGGCCGCGACGGTGCCGATGCCAAGAGACGCGATCTCGACGAATGCGAGCGCGCCAAAACGCATCTGCCGACGGAGGAGAGCCTGGTGCTGAATGGCGAATCCGCCGACGAGGACGGTTGTGGCGAGAACGATGGTGACGGCCGTCACCCGGGGCTCCTTGTAGAACCACGCGAGAGCCGGGGCGGCCGCCGCCGTCAACGCGGCGATGGCGACGCTCGCGACGACGTTCAACCAGAAGAGCGTGCTCACCTGAGCGTGACGGACATCGGTCCTTTGCACCGTGGCCATCGAGAGACCCATGTCTTTGAACACGGAGGTGAACCCGATGACGACGGTGGCCATCGCGATGAGACCGAAATCCTCCGGCGTAAGAACTCGGGCGAGAACGGCCATCGACGCAAGGGTGAGAACGAACTTCACCGCTTGTCCCACCAGCGTGACCGCGCCCCCCCGGACGGACCGGCCGCGGAGGTCGGCGGTGAGATGATCGACACGAAGAAACCGGTCGGGATCGCGGGAGGGGGAATTATCGCTTCGTATTCGGGATTCCACGTGGACGATCCGGATCGAGCTTGCGCTTAAACACGACGATGCCTTGCGAATTCCCGAAAACGATAGCCGAATAGCCGTTGAAGGTCAAGAAAGGAGGGGATAGCATGGCGCTATGCTCACGACCGGATACGTCTGCGATCCGAGATACCGGAACCATGAAGTGCCCCCCGGTCACCCCGAGAGGCCCGAGAGAATCGATGCGCTCCTCGATCTCTTGCGCCGGTATACGAGGGAGGGGCTCTTGAGAATCTCTCCCCGCGCGGCGACGATCGATGAAATCACGGCGAACCACGACCGCCGTTACATCGAACAGGTGCGCTCCACGGCGGGTAAACCCTTCTTCGTTTTCGATGCCGACACGACGGCGTACGCGAAGTCTTACGAAACGGCTCTGCTCGCGGCGGGCGGTTTGCTGGAGCTCATCGACCACGTCGTGGCGGGGAAAGTGGACAACGGTTTTGCGATGGTCCGCCCCCCGGGCCACCACGCGGAAGCGGAGCGCGCAATGGGGTTCTGTTTTTTTAACAACGTCGCGATCGGCGCGCGTTATCTCAGGGCGGCACACGGTCTCGATCGGATCCTCATCGTCGATTGGGATGTTCACCACGGAAACGGAACACAACGAAGTTTCTATGCGGATAAAAGCGTGCTCTACGTGTCGCTTCACCAGTATCCCCACTATCCGGGGACGGGGGCGGTGAACGAAGCGGGAGTCGCCGAAGGTTTGGGGTACACGGTGAACATCCCTTTCCCCGGCGGGTACGGCGACGACCAGTACGCCGCGGCTTTCCGGAGGATCATCGAGCCCGTCAGCCGGCAGTTCGCCCCCGAGTTCGTGCTGGTATCCGCCGGATTCGATGCCCACCGGAGCGATCCACTGTCGCAGATGCGTCTATCCGATGACGGATACGCGGCGATGACGCGGAGTTTGCTTGGGGTGGCGAGAGACCACGCGGGGGGCAGGTGCGTCGCGGTGCTCGAAGGAGGGTACGATCTCGACGCGCTCGCGCAAGCGGTCTCGCGAGTGCTCGACGAGCTCGGCGGAGAAAACCTCCACGCCGGGACACCGCAAGGAGCGGGTGCTGAAGCCGTGCTCGACGCGGTGACCCGGATCCACAAACGATTCTGGAAGCTCTAGTGTGCTGCGGGTGGTTTGTAGGACCTCCACGGGTCCTTCGCGGGAACGAGCGAGGATCGAGCGCCGCGGGGCCCGTTGCCGACCCACTTCGCGCGGGGCCTGTCGGCCATCCGCCCACGGCCGTGCTCGCTAGCGCTCCGCGCGGGCGCGGGCGCCCGTGGCCGCCACCCGCGCGATCCCGTTCAACGCCACCCGCGGCGGGAAGCCGAGCGAAGTGGAGCGCTGGACCCGTGGAGGTCCTACAAACCACCCGACAAGACAGATCAGCGCGTCCGCGAGGTGTCCACCGGCGCCGGTGATTTTTTCTCCGTGGGAAGCAGGTCTTTGAGGTAGTTCTTCTTCAAGCCCTCCAGCCCTTTCTCGACAACCCCTTTGCCCAACAGGTTCTTGAGATACTGTGGGTCGGGCTTCACCTCGACGTTGGGGATCGCGCCCCCGAGGATGAGCGGGAGTTCGATCTCTCCCCGTGAGTTCTTGAGGTACGCCGCCGCCGGATAGCTTCGGGCGATATCGTCGGCGAGTTTCTTCGCCACCACGAACGTCGCGGCGACGTCGAGCGTGCGGTCGAAACCGATCGAACCTTTCGCCAGTATGCCGTAGTCGGTGTGTTTGAGCTGGAGGTTCCGCGCGAGAAGTCTCCCGTTCTCGAGGACGAAATCGCTCTTGAGGTTGTTGAAGCTCGTGTTCTTCTGTTCGAAGACGGCCGGGTACTTCGCCTTGAGCGCGGCGGGAACGAGGTTCGCCGCGCCGAAGTAGCGGCCGATCTCGTCGAAGATCGCCCCCGCGAAATTGATATCGATGATCTCGCCATCCACGAGCTCCGCGAGCCCGGATCCCTTGAGCGTCTTCTGGATATCCGGCCATTCTTTTCCGCTTCCCGAGAGAGAGAGGTCGAGGCTTGCTTTTCCGCTAAGACTCTTGTGGACGGAGCCGGGGAGGGCGGTGAGGAGCTCGGTGATATCGACCTTGTCGGCGGCGAGCTTGATGTCGAAAGCGGTGCCCGACTCGCCGGCCGTGATCACTCCTCCCCCCGTGATGCCGCCTTCGAGCGCCCGCGCCTTGAGATCGGAAAACCGCGTTGTCTTGCCGTCGATCGTGAACGACGTCGCGAGGGCGGTGTAATCGACGTTTGCCACCGATCCGGCCGACGAGGTGACAGTCCCGCTTCCGGACGGAAGCTTGCTCACCGGATCGACCGTCAGACGACCCCTGGCGGCGAGCCCGTCGAGGTGCTCGGGTTTTTTCACGGTGGGCTGCGGGGGCTTGACGTCGGCGAGCGCAAGCGAGGACGAAGTCGCCTCGTAGCCGAGCGTCATGGGTTTGAACTTCTCGATCGTCGCCCGTCCTTCCACGCGAGAACCGCCGATCCGGAAGGACGCGTTCGTCACCTCGGCCCGCTCTTGCGTGAAGGCGATGTCCGCCCGCAACCCGGTCGCCGGGTTGAGGAGCTGCGGCAGGGCGGCCGACGCGTCGACAACCTTCGCCCTTCCCACGACGGCCGGCGGCTGACCCGGCTTGATCTCGCCCTCCAAGCGCGCGGAGACATCCGCTCTACCCGAGAGTTTGTACGGCGCCGCCGCGGGGACGATCGTCTCCCAGCCGGAGAGGTCTATCTCTTTGGATTCGACGTCGAGCACGATCGAAGGCGGCTCGGTCATGAGATATTCGCCGGTCGCGGTGAGCGCGAGCGAGGCGAACTGTCCCTTCGCGGATTCGATGACGAGTTTTGGCGGCGCCAGGCGGCCCTTGAGGTCGATGGAGAGCGGCACTCCGGCGGTCTTGTTGAACCCCTGGGGTCCCTGAATCACGGCGCGCGAAGCGTCGAGCGTCGCCGCGATGTTCAACGCCGGCGTGCTCCCCTCGGCGGAGACGCGGGCGGCGACCGGCCCGTTGATAACGAATTCCTTGGGGAGGCCTTGAGAGAGGCGGGGAAACGCCGCGAACACTTGAGAGAGTTCGATCGGGTCTATCGCCGCGTCGATATCGATAGGGATGGCGGGCGCCTTTTCTCCGGCGGCCGCTCCCACGGGAAGAGGACCGACGGTCCCCCGAACCTCGACGTTTCTCTCTTCGGACAGAAACGCCGCCTCGAGCTTCATGGCGAGAGGTTTCTTGATGTCGAAGTCCGTTACGGATGTCTCGATCTTGCGGACGCGAAGAGCGATCTCCTGGATCTCGTCGACGTAATCGACCTCGCCATTCTCGATGCTCGCGAGCGACACCACGAGCGGCACCGCCGCGGCGGACGCGGGTGAGGCCTCTCCGGGGGAGGAGGACCCCGGCGCGGCCGTCCGTTCGACGAGCGATTGCGTGTTGAGGACACCGTTCTTGTTTTTCACGACCCGTATCAAGGGGTCGCGGAGAATCACCCGTTTGACCTGAAACTCCTTCTTGAGCAGGGGAAGGATCTTCACGTTGACCTGGAGATGGGAGGCCTCGACGAAGGGCTCCGTCCCGAACGCGGGGTCTTCGCCGATGACGACGTCCTCGAGCCGCACACCGAGACCGCCCCGCAGCGTAATCCCAATCTCCCCCACCGATATGTTGCGGCCGAGCGTGGTTTCCGCCCGCGCGAGAATCGCGCCCTTGTTCTTGTTGACGATCTTTTCGAGATTCGTCGCGACCAAGACCACGGCCAGAACGAGAACCACAAGAACCGCGCCGGCGATCACCAATTTACGCATGACGATTTTCTCCCTCTTCGATTCGTATCGAGAACTGTGTCCGCTCTTCGCAAGAATAGGAAAGCCCTCGCTATTGTCAAGGGTTGAGGCAGCCGGCGGCCGGACCGCCGGAGGCGGGACCGGCGGCACCGATCACGACGACGCGGTGTCTTTGTCTCTCGACGCCCATGTAGACAAAATTGCACAACCCGCGGGTGTTTGACAAGACGCGGACCGGGGATTCCCGGCGAAAACGGGTCAGTCCTGGATGTTGCCGACCTTGGCGAGTCGCGAAAGGTCTAGGATGCGGATCTTTCTCTTCTCGGTCGAGATCAACCGTTCTTTCTTGAAATCGGCGAGGGTGCGAACGAGGGTCTCGATCGCCGTCCCCACGATCCCGGCGAGTTCTTCTCGCGAGAGGCGGACGCTCAACGCGGAGCTGTCGCCGTCCTCGGTCCCGTAGGTTTCCTTGAGTAGGAGCAGGGCCTCGGCGAGACGCTCCCTCACGGGCCGTTGCGCGATATGGACGATCTGTTCCTCGGCGTTCCCGAGTTCCGCGGACAGAAGCTCGATGATCCGCATCGAGAGACTCCCGTTCGCCCTGAGAATTTTGAAAAACGTATCCTGAGGGATACAGCAAACCAGCGATTCTTCCAGGGCCGCCGCGGACACCGGTGACGGAACGCCCAGCAAGAGCGCGCGGTAGCCGATCACGTCGCCGTTTCGCGCGAGCCGAACGATTTTCTCGCGTCCTTCGTCGCCCGTCTTGTAGATCTTGACCTTGCCCGTGTGGAGACAGTAGAGCCCGGGTGGCGGGATCCCCTCCGAGAGAATCACCTGACCCTTCTTGTACGTGTAGCACGCTTTCGTCGAGTCGAGGTGTTGGAGCGCGTATTCGTCCACGTCCCGCAGAATGGAACGCACGCGGTGCTGGCAGGTAGCGCAGATGGGTTTTCGGCGTTCGTGGATCATGATGGCGACGGGTGTCACGACCCGTGATTCAATTATACAACGCGCGGCTGAAAAACGAAAAGACCGAGTTTCCAGCCATACTATTGCGTAACTCGGGTTCTGTCAACGGTGGGTCTTCGAACGACCTCCCAGACCTCCTGGAGTACGGCCGCGTCCGGGTCACGCGCGCTTCCCGCCTTCCGCCGGTGGCTTGCGCGAGCCTCTCCAGAAGTCGAGGATCCTCGCCCCGAGAAGGATGAGGAAAGCGAGCAAATACATCCACGTCAGAAAGACCGCCGTCCCGCCCAGGGCGCCGTAGATCGCCTGCCGTCTCGACAAACCCGCCGTGACGAACGTTCCCAGACGCTGGAGGACGGTCCACGCGCCGGTCACCCCGATGGAGATCACCGCCGCATGGAGGGCCGTCGGCGTCTTGACCGGTAGTGTCATGTAGAGAATGAAAAGAAAGATGGCGAAAACCCACGCCGGAAAAAACTTGCCGCCAAACTGCAAGAGCGCCGGGTTCTTTTGAAAAACGGGGAGCGCTTCGAGGAGGTTGAGGCTGTAACCGGCGGCCGCGGCGACCGAGAAGAAGAGCATCGCGCCGACGATGTACGCGAGCGAGAGGATCCGGCCCTTGAAGAAGCCGATCTTTTTCCGGGTCCCCATGACGGCGTTGATCCCCTCGTCGAGTCCGTCGAAGAGCCCCATGGCGACGAGGACGAGCGACACGAGCCCGAGCAGCCCGAACGCCTCCCAGTTGGCGGCGGCGTTCTCGACCTGGGAGAGGAGCTTCTCGCCGAAGACCGGCGGGAGAATCTCGAGCAAGTTCGCGTTGATCCGGGCGAGTATCGCGGGGTTCGCCTTGAGGAAATAGCCGCTCGTCGCGGCGAAAAGAAAGAAGAAGGGGACGAGGCCGAGAATGAAATAGTACGCGAGCCCCGCGGCCATCATTGGGACCCGGCGTTCGAAGAAACCCTCCCAAGCCCGACGGGTTGCGTCGATCAGATCGAGAAACTGTTCCCTCGCCGACTTGGCGGCCTTCGTCGCTTCCTTACCGACTTCCTTGCCGACTTCTCTCGGATCGAGGGAGGACCTATCGGGAAAGTGCTTCTTCACGCGAACGTTTTCCTCGCTCCGAGCGGGTGTGCCGCGACGATCCGGCTCTGCGTTGGGCCGGGGTCCCGGCTGCGGTCGGCCTTGACGATATACGCGGGCGCGAAATCCGTCAACAACGGCGTTCCCATGGCGCGGCTGCGGTGTCGGGTCTCGAGATGTCCCAGAACTCGATGCGCCTGAGCTGGACCCGCGAGGCCGCGGAGCAATTCCGCTTCACAATTCTCGTGCGGATCGGATATCCTCCGGACGATCCGCACGCGCTGCGCACGATTCCGGTCAGATGACCATGAGGCGTTTCTTATGGTTTCACGGAAGATTCTCGCCGTCGACGACGAAGAGGACATCCTCGAGCTCGTCGACTATAATCTCACGAAAGAGGGGTTCCGTGTCATTCGCGTGACCAGCGGGGAGAAAGCGCTCGAGCTTGCGAAAACCGAAAGACCGGATCTCGTCATCCTCGATCTCATGCTTCCCGGACTGGACGGCCTCGAGGTGTGCAAACACCTCCGGAGTGATCGCGCCACTTCGGACATTCCCATCGTCATGCTCACCGCGAAGGGGGAAGAGGCGGATATCGTGTTGGGGCTCGAGCTGGGGGCGGACGATTACGTGACGAAACCCTTCAGCCCGCGGGTCCTGACCGCGCGAGTGCGGGCGGTGCTTCGCCGCCGGTCGAGAGGGGTGGTGGACGAGGACGCGCCGATCAAGATCGGCGGAGTCGAGATCCACCCGGGCCGCCACGAGGTTCTCGTCGGAGGCAAACCCGTCCGGCTCACCTTCACCGAATTCGAGATCCTCTCGTTTCTCGCGAGGCGCCCCGGATGGGTGTTCACGAGGTATCAGATCGTCGAGGCGGTGCGGGGTGGGGAGTATGCCGTCACCGACCGGTCGGTCGATGTTCAGATCGTCGGGCTTCGAAAGAAGCTCGGCAAGTCCGGGATCAACATCGAAACGGTTCGCGGCGTGGGGTACCGGTTCAAGGAACCGATCGACGAGGAAAATTGACCGGGCGATTCGACGCGGTTTGGGATCCCCCGGGGTCCTCACGATCGACGGCCCGCGACCCGGGTTGATGGAGTCTTCATGCGCAGAAAACGGCTCATCTGGCAACTGTACCCGGCCATTTTCCTTCCTTCCGCGTTGATGCTCGTCGCCGTGATGTGGTACTCGTCGCGGTCCATCCGCCAGTTCTATTTCAACGTGACCGCGGACGACCTCGAGGCCCGCGTGAAGCTGGTGGCACCCGACATCGCGGATCGCCTCGCCTCGAACGACTACGCCGGGGCGGACTCGCTCTGCAAGACCCTTGGGCGTCCCTCCCGAACGAGAATCACGGTGATCCTCCCGTCGGGGATCGTGGTGGGAGACTCGGAAGAAGACCCCGCCGGGATGGAGAACCACTCGAATCGCCCCGAGATCATCGAGGCGATGAACGGGCGAACGGGGCGCGCGCAGCATTACAGCGCGACGCTCAGGCAAAAGATGATGTACGTGGCCCTGCCGGTGCCGGTGGAGGGCGGGAGCGCCGCCGTGGTTCGCGCGGCCGTCCCGCTCCGATCGGCAGACCGCGCGCTCGGCGGGATCTACCGTCACATCGTCGTCGGGGTCCTCGTGCTCGCGCTCGCCGCCGCGGCGGCGAGCTTGGTCCTCTCGCGGCGTATCTCCAAACCGCTCGAGGATCTGAAAACGGGCGCAGAACGATACGCCGAGGGGGATTTTCAGGCCCCCCTCCCCGCGGCCAACACGGAGGAAGTCAGCGCGCTGGTCAACGCCTTGAGGAAGATGGCCGCGCGGCTCGACGAGCGTCTGGCAAAGGTCATCCAACAACGCAACGAACAGGAGACCATTCTCGCGAGCATGGTGGAGAGCGTCGTCGCGGTCGATACCGCCGAGAGGGTGCTCGGTTTCAACCAAGCGGCGGCGGAGCTCTTCGGGATCGACCCCGCCAAGACACAGGGACGGCCGTTGCCCGAGGTGATCCGCAATCCGGAGATCCAAAGGCTCACCGCGAACGCGCTTTCGAGCGACGCGCCCGTCGAGGGGGAGATCACGATCTACGGGGTGGAAGAGCGCGTCCTTCAGGCTCAGGGTACCGCGTTGAAGGACGCCGCGGGGCTCAAAATCGGTGCGCTCCTCGTTTTGTACGACATCACACGGCTCAGGCGTCTCGAGCGCGTTCGGCGCGATTTCGTGGCGAACGTCTCGCACGAGCTCAAGACGCCGATCACGGCGATCAAGGGGTTCGTCGAGACGCTCGCCGGCGGCGCGATGGGAAACCCGAAGGATGCCGGGCGTTTTCTCAAGATCATCGAGAAACACGTCGAACGGTTGGACTCCATCATCGAAGATCTCCTCATCCTCTCGCGCCTCGAGCAGGAGACGGAGCGCTCGGAAGTGGTCCTCGAAAAACGCCCCGTGGGCGATGTGCTTCTCGCCGCCGTGGAAGTCTGCCGCCCGTTGGCCAGGTCGCGACAGATCGAGATCCACGTCAGGGCGGAAGAACGCGTCGTCTGTGAGATCAATCCGAGGCTCCTCGAGCAGGCCGTGGTCAATCTTATCGATAACGCGATCAAATACAGCGATTCGGGAAGCTCCGTCGACGTGACGCTTCGCCGCGCGCACTCCGAGGCGGTGATCTCGGTCGAAGACCGCGGATGCGGGATCGAGAGACAGCACTTGCCCAGGCTCTTCGAGAGGTTCTACCGGACGGACAGGGCCAGAAGCCGGGATCTCGGCGGTACGGGTTTGGGGCTCGCGATCGTTAAGCATATCGCCCTGGTACACGACGGCCGGGTCGGTGTGGAGAGCGAGCCCGGGGAGGGGAGCGTGTTTTCGATCTATTTGCCCGCTTGACAGTCACCCCCCACTTAGGCTACAATAAGAGTGCAATAAGAGTGTTATTAGAGTGTCGGTCCCGGCGGACGGGTCTGCAAGCCCGGGCGGAACCGAACTCACGATGATCTAACTTTCTCTTCGCACCATTCTAACAAACTGGAACCATCATTGGTGCGATAGAGGGGAAAGGTTGCGCCGGGGACGATCGGGAATCTCCTCTCGGCCCCCGGTCGGCGCTCATGAGCGGTTTTTTCAAAGGAGGGGGAACCTTGAAGAAGTACTTCGTACTCGCGCTCGCGCTCGCGGGCGTTTTCGCCACCGCCGTGTCTTCGTTCGCCGGCACGGAGCTCAACGCGTCTTGGAACAACGGGCTATCGCTTCAGTCCGAGGACAAGAGCTTCAAGCTCAAGATCGGCGGCCGGATCCAGAACGACTGGGCCTGGTTCAGCCAGGATGATTCGAACGGGGTGTATTTCGGCAACATCCAGGACGGGACCGAGTTCCGCCGCGCGCGCCTCGCGATGTCCGGGACGGTTTACAGCTACATCGTCTTCAAGGCCGAGTTCGACTTTGCCGGGGCGGCCAAAGCCGGCAAGGAAGTATCGATGAAAGACGTCTACATGGGAATCACGGAGATTCCGTATGTCGGTACGATCCAGATGGGTCACCAGAAGGAACCGATCGGGCTCGAGGTCCTCACCAGCGACGATTATACGACGTACATGGAACGCGCGGCGCTCACCGCGCTCCTGCCCGAGCGGAACACCGGGATCCGGGAGCAAAACGCGTTCGCAGACAGCCGCGTGACACTCGCGGCGGGCATCTTCCGCGACACCGACGACGGCGGGCGCAACTCCGGCGACGGGAAATACGCCGGCACGGTCCGCCTCACCGCGCTTCCGTGGACGAACGAGGAGAAAGGCGGCCTCTTTCATCTGGGCGGCGCGTTTTCCTACCGCAACCCGGGATCGGACGTCTCCTATGCATCGAGGCCGCCGTCGCACCTCGCACCCGATTTCGTCGGGGTAGAGGGGCCGGCCGACGCGGTTAACCTCTACGGGGGCGAAGGGGCGTTCTGTTACGGCCCGTTCCGCGCGCAAGCCGAGTACGTGTTGTCATCGCTCGACGCGGAAGACGCGGGCGATCCGTCGTTCACGGGATACTACGCGTACGCGTCGGCTCTCGTCACGGGCGAGCGGTACAAGTACAGAAAATCGGAGGGCGTGTTCGAAGGCGTCGAGCCGAAGAAGAACTTCCGGCAGGACGGTGACGGTGTCGGAGCTTGGGAGCTGGGAGTCCGGTACTCCTTCCTCGACCTCAACGACCAGGAGATCTACGGAGGAGAGCTCACTGACATCACCGTCGCGCTCAATTGGTACATGGCGCCCAACGCCCGCGTGATGTTCAACTATATCAACTCGAGCGTGGACAACGTGGCGATCGTGGGAGCCGACGCGGGCTCGGCGAACATATTCCAGACGAGATTCCAGATCTTTTTCTAGGGGTGAGGTCACCAACCCGATCTGGCCGGCGGGTCTTTACGACCGGGCGCGGCGGGTTCGAAGCGCGCTGGTGTCGGCTGTCGAGGTCTCTTGAGCCATTCGTTGTCGGGGTGTGGCCCAGTCGGCGGCTCCCCGACAACGTGTTTTCTTCGGGCGGGGCCGATCGGATTTGCGGGCGGCGCGAAAGCGTTCTAGAATAGCGTCGTTAACCGGCGGGATGAGTCCCGCCCCGGAGCGTGGGATACCGGGGACCGTTTGTAAAGGCGGTGGAGCGTGCGGCTCAGAACGGAAATCGACAGACTCAAGAAGAACATTCTGACCTTGAGCGCCGTCGTCGAGGAAGCGGTGCAAAAGGCAATGATCGCCACCGAGAGACGCGATCCGGTCATGGCGCAAAGCGTGATCCAGGGAGACAAGCGGGTCGACGTTCTGGAAGTCGAACTCGAAGAGGAGTGTCTCAAGATCCTCGCTCTTCACCAGCCCGTCGCCATGGATCTTCGCTTCATCATCGCCGTGCTCAAGATCAACAACGATCTGGAACGGATCGGGGACCTCGCCGTGAACATCGCCGAGCGCGCGGTTTTCCTTGCGGACCACAAGGACGTGTCGCCTCCGCCGACGCTCTCGGATCTCGCCGACAGAGTCCAGAACATGCTCCACAAGAGCCTCGATGCGCTTGTCAACACGGACACGGCGCTTGCGAGGGAGGTGCTCAGGACCGATGACGAAGTCGACGCCATCCACCGGGGGATGTACGGACGGGTTCAGAAGAGGGCGCAAGAAAACCCATCGGAAGTGGCGGGTCTCTTCCAGTGGTTGAGCGTGTCGCGCTACCTCGAGCGGATCGCCGACCAGGCGACCAACATCGCCGAAGACGTGATCTACATGATGGAAGGCGAGATCATCCGTCACAACAGGGGAGAGATCCGCAAGTAGCGCGCTCAGGCCCCGGCCGGTCGAGCGGTCTCCATCTCTCGCGCACACCGCCGCCCGGGCGGTCACGCGGATTCCATCTCCCGCGCGGCTTCTCTCCCCTCGGTCTCGTTCACCCTCGAGAGGAGCGCGGCGCCCGCGGCGAGAAGAACGATCACCGAGAGAATCCCGAGCCGCGGGCTGCGGGTCAAGACGCCGACGCCTCCGATAAGCATCGGTCCCAGAACCGCGGCGAACTTACCCAACATGTTGTAAAACCCGAAGAACTCCGCCGCCTTGTCTTTGGGGATGATCCTCGAGTAGAACGATCGGCTGAGCGATTGGATCCCGCCGAGGACGAGCCCGACGGTGACGGCGAGCCCGTAGAATTCCCATACGCTTTTCATCCGGTACGCCCAGACGCAGACGGCGATATACACCGCGATCCCGATGTAGATGCCCGTTTTCGCCCCCTTTTTCTCGCCGATCTTGCCGAATAGCACCGCGGCGGGAAATCCCACGAACTGGGTGATGAGGAGCGCCGTGACCAGATTTTTCGCGTCGAAACCGATCGAGAGCCCATAGTCCACCGCCATCCTCGTGATGGTATCGACCCCGTCGATGTAGCACCAGTAGCCGAGGAGGAAAAGGAAGACGACCTTGAGTTTTCTGATCTCGGCAAACGTGCGCTTGAACTGCCGAAGTCCCTCCGCGACGATTCTCTTGTACCCCGCCGTCTTACCGGGCGGTTCCTTGACGAAGAGGAAGAGGGGGATCGAAAAGACCGCCCACCACACGGCGACCGTGATGAAAGAGACTCTCACCGCCTCCTCGGCGTCGGCGAGTCCGAATAATCCGGGGTTGAGCGTCATCGCGACGTTCACGGCGAAAAGCACCCCGCCCCCGAGGTAACCGCACGCGAATCCCAGGGAAGAGACGACGTCCGAACGCCCTTCCGGGGCGACGTGTACGAGGAGCGAGTCGTAGAAGCTGTTGGCCGACGAGAACCCGATCGCGGCGGCGGCGTAGATCAAAACGGCGATTTCCCACTGACCCGCCTGGACGAAGCGGAGCGCCCCCGTCATTACGACGCCCAACGCCGCGAAGAGAAAGAGGAACTTCTTTCGCGCGCCCCCCCGGTCCGCGATCGCTCCGAGCACCGGGGCCAGCAGGGCGACCACGACGCTTGCCGCTGCGTTCGCCATCCCCAGACGGAGCGTGCTCGTGGCGGCGTCGACGCCGGCGTTCTGTTTGAAGAACACGGGAAAGAACCCCGCCATGACCGTGGTGGAAAAGGCAGAATTGGCCCAATCGTAGAGCACCCAGGAGAAAACGGTCCGTCTTGCCGGTGTTGGTGTCATCCGCGTCTCGTGTGGTTCGGGGTCCGACGGGAAAGAACCGCTCGAGGGAGAGGCCCGATCCTGCCGTGGCCGCCGTTTGAAACTCCCGCGCCGGGAACGAGTTGCAGTCCCCATTCCCGGGTTCTCGGGAATGATCCACGACGGGGCGGTCCCTGTCAACCGTCCGCCCGGGCCGTCGGGAAGAGCAGGAAGTGCCGATCAGCCCCCCTCCGTTCAATCGCCCGAACCGCCGCGGGCCGCGCGGTCGCGCGGACCGGCCAAGAATTGAGGCCAAGAATTGCGCTTTGACTTTTCGGCGGGGGATCGGGTAGAATGCCCCGTTGAAATCCGCAACCTCTTTCCAATTCCCATAGATTATCGGCTGTGAAAGGAGGAGAGCTCAGCATCATGGCTGAAAAGCATTTCGATAGCGTGCTCCAGGAGGCGAGAAAGTTCCCGCCTTCACAAGCTTTCAAGGAAGGTGCCTACATATCCTCAATGGAGGATTACCTAAAGAAGTACGAACAGAGCATCAAGGATCCAGAGAAGTTCTGGGGAGCTGCCGCCGAAGAGCTTCACTGGTACAAGAAATGGGACCGAGTACTGAACTCCGAAAACGCCCCGTTCTTCAAGTGGTACGAAAACGGGAAAACCAACATCTCGTACAACTGTATCGACCGGCACCTCGACTCGGCGGTCAAGAACAAGGCCGCGATCATCTTCGAGGGTGAGCCGGGCGACGAACGGGTTCTCACCTACAGAGACCTGTGGCGCGAAGTCAACAAGTGCGCCAACGTGCTGAAGAAGCTCGGGATCAAGAAGGGCGACCGGGTCGCGATCTATCTACCGATGATCCCCGAGCTGCCGATCACGATGCTCGCGTGCGCGCGGATCGGGGCGATCCATTCGGTGATCTTCGCCGGGTTCTCTTCCGACTCGATCAGGGACCGCGTCATCGACAGCGAGACGAAGCTCGTGATCACGTCGGACGCCGGCTATCGGAGGGGCAAGCCGCTTCATCTCAAGGATATCGTCGATGAGGCGGTCACCCAGACCCCGACGGTGAAGAACGTTCTCTGTTTCAGACGGTCGATGGACAAGGAGTTCCCGTGCAAGATGAAGGAAGGCCGGGACCACTGGTACCACGAGCTCGTCAAGGACGTCGACGCCGTGTGCGAACCCGAACAGATGGACGCCGAAGACATCCTCTTCCTCCTGTATACCAGCGGAACGACGGGGAAACCCAAGGGGATCATCCACACCACGGGCGGCTACATGGTGTTCACGTACCTCACGATGAAGTACATCTTCGACATCAAGCCGGAAGACGTGTTCTGGTGCACGGCGGATATCGGCTGGGTGACGGGACACAGCTACATCGTCTACGGACCGCTCGCCAACGGCGCGACTTGCATGCTCTACGAAGGCGCGCCGAACTGGCCGGACGAGGGCCGGTTCTGGGAGATCATCGAGAAGTACGGCGTGAACACGTTCTACACCGCGCCGACGGCGATCCGCGCGTTCATGAAGTGGGGCGACGAGTGGCCGAAGAAGTACGATCTCAGCTCGCTCCGCCTTCTCGGGTCGGTCGGCGAACCGATCAACCCCGAGGCGTGGATATGGTACAACCAGCTGATCGGACACGAACGCTGTCCCATCGTCGACACGTGGTGGCAAACGGAGACCGGCGGGATCCTCATCACGCCGCTACCGGGCGCGACGACGACGAAACCGGGGAGCGCGACCTTCCCATTCTTCGGAATCGAAGCCGCAGTCCTGAACGAGAAGGGTGAAGACGTCGAAGCGGGTCTTCTCGCCATCCGCAAGCCCTGGCCCGGCATGCTCCGCGGGATCTGGGGTGACCCCGACCGGTACAAGCAGACGTACTGGTCGAAGTGGAAGGGCGTCTACTTCGCCGGTGACGGCGCGAAGAAAGACGAAGAGGGCTATTACTGGATCCTCGGCCGCGTGGACGACGTGGTCAACGTCGCCGGCCACCGGATCGGAACCGCCGAGCTCGAAAGCGTATTTGTCGAGCATCCCACGGTCGCCGAGGCCGCGGTGATCGGGATCCATCACGAGCTCAAGGGCCAGGCGCTCGCCGCGTTTGTCACGCTTCGCGGGGGGATCGAGGGCACCGAGAAGCTCCAGAAGGAGCTCATCGACTGGATCGGTCAGAAGATCGGCAAGTTCGCCGTGCCCGATAAGGTCATCTTCACGGCGGATCTTCCCAAGACTCGGTCGGGGAAGATCATGCGGCGTCTGTTGAGAGACATCGCGGAAGGCCGCGCGCTGGGGAATATCACGACGCTCGCCGATTCGAGCGTGATCGAACAGCTCAAGTCGAAGTACACGGACTGACCCGGCGACGACCGGACTCGGGGTGGCGCCCCGGCGTACCGGTCTCGTTGCTGCGAGAAGAGCGAACAGGGACCCTCGTGAGAGGGTCCCTGTTTTTTGCCGGGGTGAATGCGCCATCGCGCCCGAACCTTTTAAGTGTTTTTCACCGTTGTTTTTTCGGGCGTGTGGGGTTCAGTCATCCCAGCTCAAAACTCCGCCGGTTTTGTATTCCGTCACCCGCGTCTCGAAGAAGTTCATTTCCTTTCGAAGATCGATGACCTCGCTCATCCACGGGAAAGGGTTCTGCGCCCCGTAGATTTTCGGAAGAGAGATCCTCTCCAACCGCCGGTCGGCGATGTATTCGATGTACTCGCGGATTCCCTCGGCGTTGAGACCGAGAACACCGTTGGGGAGGCAGTCCGCCGCGTACTCGTGTTCGAGATCGACGGCACCCCCCATATATTGCGGTGTGCGCGGATCGCAGACCTATATATTGGGTACAAAGGCCCGCCGCTCCATCGGTGGTGGGGGATGATAGTCACCGCCCCCGAGGCCGTCAAGAGCTACCGCCGTGTGAAAGAATTAATTTGCGCTCGTTCGGTATGGGGGACGAAATCGGTAATGACGGTTTCTCCGGGTTCCTTCCCGAGTCCAGCCGTCTGAAAGAGTTCACAGCACGGCGCTCACGGTTTAAGATGGCCTCGGGAGGGTTTCGATGGTGTACGAAACGATCAAAACGAATCTCGAGAACGTCCTCGGCCGGATCGACCACGCGTGCCGTTTCGCCGGCCGGCGCCCGGAAGAGGTGACGATTGTCGGCGTAACGAAAACCTTTGGGCCAGAGATCGTGGAAGCCCTGATCGACGCGGGGGTCTATGACATCGCGGAGAGCCGTGTTCAGGAATTTCTCGAGAAACGAGCCGCCGTCACACGGCCCTGCCGGTGGCATCTGGTTGGCACGCTCCAGCGAAACAAGGCCGCGAAGGCGATCGGTTGCTTCGAGTTGATCCACTCGGTCGACAGCCTCAAGCTCGCGGAGACGTTAAACCGGCTGGGCACCGAACGCGCCGTGACGACGCGCCTTCTCCTCGAAGTGAACACGTCGGGAGAGCCGGCGAAGCACGGGTTCGCGCCCGCCGATCTCGAAAAAGCGGCCGCCGGCGTCGTCGGTCTCGGGAGGCTCTCGCTCGAGGGTCTGATGACTGTGGGGCCGCTCTCGACCGACAGGGGGGAGGTCCGCCGATCGTTCGCGCTCCTGCGGGAGCTCGGCGGCCAGGTCGAGCGGAGCATCGGCCGCAGGCTCGTCCATCTGAGCATGGGGATGAGCGACGATTTCGAGATCGCCGTCGAAGAAGGCGCCACCATGGTCCGATTGGGACGAATCCTCCTGGGTGGACGCGAAGGGTCGCCTCCGCCGTCCGTAATCGGATAGGACCGGTGCGGTGGAAAAAAATCTACCAAAATCGACCGAATCGTGTATCTTCTGGTTCGACACCTTGGGTGGATAGCGAAGCCGAAGAGATAAGCCTTTGTTGTGGAGGCAGTTAGCCCGTCGGGAGGCACAGGGGTGTTGGCGCGGTAATTGCAGATCGGCCTTTTCTCGAATCAGCGTCTATCGACTTGGCCACGTGCGAGATACCCAGTTCCGGGAGGATGAAACATGCGTTTGACGCCGCTCGACATCAGAAAACAAGAGTTCAAGAAAGCGATGCGCGGGCTAGAGGGCGACGAAGTCCATGCGTTTCTCGCCACCATCGCGGACGAGTACGAAGCCGTGATCAACGACAACAAAGCACTGCGGGAACGGCTGCTCGAGCTCGACGACAAGGTCCAGGAGTACCGAAACATGGAAAAAACGCTTCGCGACACCCTTCTGACCGCCGAACGCGTCACGGTCGAGGCGAAGGATAACGCCCGCCGCGAAGCCGATCTCATCGTCAAGGAAGCCCAGATCGAGGCCGAGAAAGCGGTGCGCGACATCAGAAACACGGCGATGAACCTCCGCCAGGAGATTCAAACGCTCAAACAGCAAAAAGACGGGTATCTCTTGCGGCTCAAGGTTCTCATCGAGTCCCACATGAAATTCGTCGAAACCGCCGAGAGGGACTTCGCCGAAGAAGAGCGGAGTTTCGAGGCCGAACAACGAGAATTCGAAACGAGAAAGCAATCCGCGGCAAAAGCCGACGCCCCGGCCAAAGGATTCAAGAGGATGCTGGACGAGGTGATCGAGCACCAGAAAGACGCGCTCAAGGAAGAGATTCCACCCACGCCGGTGCGGCCCGCCGTTCAAGAGCCGGTGGGGAGCGAAGCGGGGCGGGATCCGCGCCGCATCCAGCCGGCAGCCGTCTCCGATCCCGGGGCGGGAGCGCAAGGCGCGCCCAGACCCTTGGGCAAGGCGGAAGACACCAACGCTCCCGGATGGTCGCTCGACAGGCTCAAGCGCGACATTCTCGCAGGCGCGTCGAGAAACGATGAGAAGAGTTGATGACCGGTCCGACGGACGAATCGTCTTCTCGGTCAACCTTTCCCCCAAGTCCTCGAGGAACGAGATCGCCGGGTGGACACCGGCGGGCAGTCTCAAGGTGTACGTGACATCCGCCCCCGTGGACGACGCGGCAAACCGCCGTCTCATCGAAATCGTGTCGGAATCCCTCGGCGTGCCGAAGTCGGACGTTTCGATCGTGTCGGGCGCGACGTCCAGGTCGAAACGACTCGCCGTCCCCGGCGCGTGCAAGAATCGGCTTTCTCGGTTCCCGGACATCTGATAAAATACCCGTTTCCGAAAAAAGACCGCTATCGACGCAGGGGTCATCCATGCGCGCGCGAGCGCGGTGGCGACCCCTCGCCGCGCGGGTCTTTTGACTTCGAAGAGGTGTCGCCCGTGAGAGGGCTCTACGACAGGATTCAAGAGGCGAAGCAATTCATCGAGGCGAAAATCGAGTCGCCTCCCCGCGTGGCCGTGGTTTTGGGTACGGGTCTTGGCGGGATGGCGCGGTCGATCCACGCGGAAGCGGAGATCCCTTACCACGACATTCCGCATTTTGTGAAGACGACTGGGCTGGGGCACGACGGGAACCTCATCGTGGGGACCCTCGGCGGCAAACACGTCGTCGCCATGCAGGGCCGGCTCCACTATTACGAGGGCTACACGATGAAGGAGATCACTTTCCCCCTGCGGGTGATGCACGCGCTCGGAGCGGGAGAACTCGTGATGTCGAGCGCCGTCGGCGGCATGAACCCGCACCTCGACAGGGGAGACATCGTGGTGCTCACCGATTTTATCAATCTCATGGGCGATAACCCGCTGATCGGGTGGAACGACGACCGTCTCGGTCCCCGTTTCCCCGATATGTCCGAGCCGTTCGACACCGATAGGCGGCGGATCTTCGAGGCCGCGGCCCTGGAGAAGGGGACCGTCGTCCGCCGCGCGGTGCTGGTGGCTGTCGCCGGGCCCAACCTCGAGACGGCGGCGGAGTACCGTTATTTGAGGCGGATCGGGGCGGACGTCGTGGGGATGTCCACGGTGCCGGAGGCGATCGTAGCGGCGCACTGCGGGATGAAGGTCCTCGCGCTCTCCGTGGTGACCGACCTGTGCCCCGCGGACAACTTGGAGCCCGCGAACATCCGGGAGATCATCGAGACCGCGGAAAAGGCCGAGCCGAGACTCCGCGAGCTCGTCGTCGAATACCTCAAACGGCTGTAGGCCGTGATGGACAAGATGGACAAGAAACGTTTCAGAGCGGCCGCGACACCGGAAAAGGTCCCGGAAGTCGAAGCGGCGATCATCGATCTTTGGAATCGGGGCAAGACGTTCGAGAAGAGCGTTTCGATGCTCGAGGGAAAACCCCGGTTCGTGTTCTATGAGGGCCCGCCGACGGCCAACGGCCGGCCCGGTGTCCACCACGTGATGGCGCGCGTGTGCAAGGACATCGTCTGCCGCTACAAGACCATGACGGGGCACCAGGTGATCCGGAAAGCCGGCTGGGATACGCACGGGCTTCCCGTCGAGATCGAAGTCGAGAAAGAGCTCGGGATCGAGCACAAGGACCAGATCGAAGCGTACGGGATCGCCGCCTTCAACGCGAAGTGCCGCGAGAGCGTGTTCAAGTACGAAAAAGAGTGGACCAGGTTCACGCAACGGATGGGTTACTGGCTCGACCTCGATCATCCCTACGTGACGTACACCAACGACTACATCGAGACGGTTTGGTGGATTCTCAAGCGTTTTTGGGAAAAGGGACTCCTCTACGAAGGACACAAGATCGTCCCGTTCTGTCCGAGGTGCGAAACGTCTCTTTCGAGTCACGAGGTGAGTCTCGGTTACAAGGACGTCGACGACCCCTCGATCTTCATCAAGTTCAAAAAAGCGGGCAGCGACGACAAGTTTCTCGTGTGGACGACGACGCCGTGGACGCTCGTGGCGAACGCCGCTCTCGCCGTCGGGCCGTACTACGACTACGTGCGGGTGGCGCACAAAGGGGAAACGCTCATCCTGGCGGAGGCTCTTCTCCGCGTGCTCCAGGGTCCCTACGAAGTTCTCGAGCGCTTCAAGGGGGAAACCCTCACCGGGGGGAAATACGAACCGCTCTTCGATTTCTTCGCGGACGCGGAGAACGGTTTCAACGTGCATGGGGCCGATTTCGTAAGCCTCGAGGACGGCACCGGGATCGTCCACATCGCCCCGGCGTTCGGGGAGGACGATTACCAGCTTCACGTGAGCCGGGGCGTCCCTCTCCTTCAACCGGTGACGCTCCACGGGACGTTCTCGGATGAAATCACGCCGTGGGCGGGCGAGTGGATCAAGGACGCCGACCCCAAGATCATCCAGAGACTCAGAGAAGAGGGAAAACTCTACGCGAGCGGGACGATCAAACACGCTTACCCGTTTTGCTGGCGTTGCTCGACCCCTCTTGTCTACTACGCGCGCCGGTCCTGGTACGTCCGCACGACGGCTTACAAGGACGTGATGATCGCGGCGAACAAAGGGATCAACTGGATCCCCAAGGAGGTCGGGGAGCATCGTTTTGGCAACTGGCTCGAAAACAACGTCGACTGGGCGCTGAGCCGCGAGAGGTATTGGGGGACGCCGCTCCCCATCTGGGTCTGCGAAGAGGGTGGCCATCAACTCGCCGTGGGAAGCATTCAGGAGCTGCGCCAACGCGGCGAGAACATCCCCTCCGACGCCGAGCTCGATCTTCACCGACCGCAGGTCGACGGCTTCGTGCTCGACTGCCCCGAGTGCGGGGGGAAGATGCGGCGGGTGAAAGAGGTCATCGACGCGTGGTTCGACTCGGGGTGCATGCCGTTCGCGCAGTACCACTACCCGTTCGGCGAGCGAAAGACGTTCGACGAACAATACCCCGCGGACTTCATATCCGAGGGGATCGACCAGTCGCGGGGATGGTTCTACTCGCTTCTCGCCATCTCGACCTTCGTCACCGGAGTGAGCTCATACAAGACCTGTGTGGTCACGGAGCTCGTGCTCGACAAGAAGGGCCAGAAGATGTCGAAGAGCCGACGCAACGTCGTCGAACCCTGGGACGTCCTGAACAGCGAGGGGGCGGACGCGCTGCGCTGGTACCTCATCTCGACGAGCCCGCCCTGGGTGCCGACGCGTTTCGACAGAAAAGGCGTTGTCGACGCCTCGCAAAAGCTCCTCGGAACGGTCCGCAACGTGTACTCATTCTTCGCGATGTACGCGGAGATCGACGGTTATCGCCCGGGGTTGAAGGGCGCCGAGCCCAATCTCCTCGACCGCTGGATCCTGTCGCGGTTTCATTCGACGGTCGCCGAGGTGCGCCGGCAGCTCGGCGACTACGACATGACCCG
>Ga0315276_10001067_pt1 | contig 24284 bp, 32 predicted proteins | sample YL17G05_0_MG_FD_204542 | JGI IMG/M metagenome (GOLD analysis project Ga0315276, IMG submission 204542) | Sediment microbial communities from Yellowstone Lake, YNP, Wyoming, USA - YL17G05_0 | ecosystem: Environmental > Aquatic > Freshwater > Lake > Sediment | place: USA: Wyoming | collected... | reverse complement strand
TATGTTTATGATATGACCATTCCACAAACTCATAATTTCCTTATTGAGACTGGTTTTGTATCATCAAATTGTTCCGACATAGGCAAGGAGCTTGGCTCTGGAGCTCACATGGCTGAGCTGAGAAGGACTATGGCAGCCTCTTTTGACGAGAGCACCCTATGCACGCTGCAGGACCTTACCGATGCATACTATTATTATAATGAGAAACAAGATGAAGCGCCTCTGAGGCGCCTGCTCCAACCGATAGAGAATGGTGTAAGGCATCTTCCAAAGGCCTGGGTGCTCGACAGCACAGTCCACACATTGTGCCACGGCGCTTTTCTTAACATTCCTGGCATCGCAAAGCTTCATGACAGGATAGAGAAAGGAGACCGAGTGGCTGTCATGACTCTCAACGATGAGCTTGTGTGCGTAGGCATCGCCCAGCTGTCCTCTGATGAGGTGATGAAGAAGGACAAAGGGCTTTTCCTCAAACCAGAGCAGGTCTTCATGCTCCCTGATCTTTATCCGAAGAACCCTTGAACGCCTTTAGACTATTAATGGCGATCAGGTATAGCATTAGCAGGAGCACAAATATTCCCATTCTATTATGGTTGATAGAACCTTGAATGTCTCCATGCAGCAACCTAGAGGTGGACCTTATCAGTCCGCAGGCAGGGCAGTTGCAGTCCATGAACAATCCCGAGCTAGGGCAGTGGCTGTGGAATGCTGCCGGAAGGATGATTGTCTTGAATATGCACAGCGTTGGAGCTTTTATGATGGTCGAGGTAGGGATCAAGGCCAACAGCAATATGATCAAACCAAGGTTGACGGCTGTAGCCCTTGGAGAATCAAAGCTTATGTGTTCAAGAAGAATATTCTTTATGTTAGCAAGTTTCATCTTAAAAAATGTTTATTTTTTAAAATAAATAATTTTTTGAGATGCTTTATCAGTTACTGACCCACTCAATACCCTTGAATGGGTGCTTAGTGGCGATCAGTATTACATCGACCAACCACCAGATTCCGCAGCCACCTAATGTGATTAGTTTCAGGATTCCTAGACCTACATGTCCCATCAAGAACCTGTCAACTCCCAATGAGCCGAAGATTACTGACATTATTATTGTCAGCACCCAGTTCACCTTCTTATTCTCTGCGCCGCCAGAGCTGGTGTTCGTGTTGTTGTTTATTACTGCCTTGACATCTTTTGCTCTCTTATTTTCTGCCATTTAGCACCTCATAAAAATAATAATTGAAATAATTTAAGGAAAAGTTCAGAAGCTGAATTTATCAGCGAACCCGCCTATGACCGGCAGAGCTTTCTCTTTTCCTGTGGCTGAGTAGATTATTCCTATTATCAGCAGCACCAATATAGCCAACCAGACCAGCGTGCTTATCAGTGAGCCCAGGATCCAGAAGACCGGCATCCATGCGAATATCGTCCATAATATTGAGACCGCAACCCATGCTATTACATCAACGATGAGCAGCACGAGCGCCTGCTTAACATGGAATTTTGCGAAGCTGTTCTTCCTCATATTCTCATCAGCGAAGAACCATATTATTCCCACAAGGAAATAGCTCAGGATAGCACATGCTGTTCCATTATCGCTTCCTCCTTTGCTTGTTGACATAGCCTTTACAGGACTTTTCTTAGATTCAATCTTGGCCATTGATAGCACCCCCTTGACCTATTGCTTATTAACCTTTTAACTATAGGCCTGTTTTGGTCCAGGACTATAAATAATTTGCTGTTTCATAGCACTCAGTCTGCTGCGAAAAGCTCGCTGTCACTGACCTTGAACAGTCTTATCCTTGCTCCTGCATCAAGCCATGCATGGGCATAGTTCACGGCAGCTAATGCCAACACATAGTTTCCCTGCTCCCTGAAATGCTTTGCGTCAGAATAATATCGCTCAGCCATATCAAGGAAATCAGCCGCCTCTTTCCCTCTACCACTATCCTTCTCTGCAGCTTTAACTTTCTCAAGAGCCCTGCCTGTTATGTCAAAATACTTGTCAAGGCGCAGGTCGCAGACAGTGTCGACACGCTTCTTGTCCTCGAAAGGCTTATCTTTAGAAATAGCGTTTTTACCATCATCATATCTATTATTACCTTTCTTCTCTGGCATGGCTGCTTGTTTGTGCAAACTTTTATAAATATTTATCTAATATGATGATGTAAATGGCAGGTAAGAGGAAGACCAAGGAAGTAAAGGAGCTGATGATCGGCGGACAGGCAGTGATTGAGGGCGTCCTGATGCGCTCTAAGGAAGAATATGCTGTGGCTGTGCGCACACCTGACAAGAAGATAATTGTCAAGAAGGAAATATTCCTCTCTGCCACCAGCAAGAACAAGTTTCTAGGGCTTCCTCTCGTCCGAGGAATGATAGTGCTCTTTGAGACCCTTGTATTAGGTATAAAGGCCCTCAACTATTCAGCTGACCAGGCTCAGTTAGGGCTCGAGGATGATTCTTCATCCAAGAAAAGAACCGGAAAGGAAAAACCTGAGCAGAAGAAATCAGATAATAATGTTATCTCTGCCTCTCAGCTTTTTGTTGTCATGCTATTATCGCTCGCATTCACAATAGTGCTTTTCAAGTTGCTTCCTCTAATGGCAGCCACCATGATCAACAGGCTCATAGGCGGGAACAACGTGGTGTTCAATCTTATCGACGGAATATTCAAACTAGTGATATTCATCGGCTATCTACTGATCATATCGCTCATGAGCGATGTCAGGCGGCTGTTCCAATACCATGGTGCAGAGCATAAGACCGTGAGCTGCTATGAGAAGAAGAAGCCTCTGACAGTTGCCAATGTCAGGAAAGAATCAAGAGTTCATCCTCGCTGCGGAACAAGCTTCATAATACTGGTGCTGGTGCTCAGCATAATATTCTATCTTGTAATTCCGATGCAGACAGGATTCTGGCTTAAGCTCATGATAAGGATAGCTTTCCTGCCGATAATAGCAGGCATATCATATGAGCTCATAAAGTTCACTGGCAAGCACCATGATGCGGTGTTCAACAAGATATTGATCTGGCCAAGCCTTTTCGTCCAGAAGCTCACAACAAGGGAGCCTGATGACGATCAGATAGAAGTAGCGATAAAGGCATTGAAAGGAGTTGTCTGAATCACATCCTTTCAATAACGCGCCTTGCCTCGTTCCTTGTGACAAAGCTCTCTGGAGCCCAGACATCAATCCTTTTCTCAAAGCGCTTTAACTCATCTGCCTTTACGCTGCTCTTGAGCTGGCCTATGAGCGCCAGGATCGTACGCTGCACCAACCTGATGTCGTCTTTCATAGCAGAGAAATCTTTCTTAAGGTCATTGACCTGGCGCAGGATAAGGGTCTTCCTGAGATCTATATCAGAGTCAAGCCTTGTGTTGGCCTGCTCAATATCCTTTATGCTCTTGCTGAGCTCAGCCATCCTTAAGGAGAGGCTCTTGAGATAGCCAGATATCTCAAGCACATCTTCATTATCAACATAGTCTGCTGCCATCCATCTTTTCCTTTGCTTGCGTTATATAAATACTTTATTGTTGGTTGAGCGCGTCTGAATGCAAAGCCTCTGCTCTACTCCACGAGAATTATACCAAAAAGTTTTTATACTAAAAGATGATTTAAGCACATGATAGAGGGGTGAGTGATTGACAGAGGATATTTTGCCGCCAATGCCGCCAGGCGAAAAGCCTGATGCTAAGAAGGAAGGATTCTTCAGCAGCCTTTTCAAGAAAAAGAAGCAGGACAATTACCCCGGCAGCCAGGATCTCAGGTCAGGCGATGTGCTGCTCCAGAGCGCACCCCGGGCGCCAATGCCATCATCACAGTTTGATTCACCTCCGCAAGCACCTATCATTTCTGATGTCACTCTTGACAGCATAAGGAAGCAGCTAGGCCTTGACATTATCCAGGAAGATCATGATGAGATCCATGAGCCTCCAAAAATCATGCCGAAGCAGGATGATGGCAAGACTGATTTTGACAAGCAAATATCTGATTGGTCCTCTCCTTTTGAAGACGAGATAGCTCCTGTTAAGAAGCAGGAGAAGGTAATTGCTCCCTCGCCTGCTAAGAGCATTGGTTTTGCCAATGATGTTGATGAGGAGATTGATGAACCTTCAAAGATAATACCTATATGTTCTACTTCTAAGAGCAAGCCAGTGAAGAAGCAAGAGCCAATGGCCTCTAGGAAAGCGATGAAGAATCAGAAGCCTGCGCCAGAGCATGTGGTTAAAGCTGTGAATGAAGAGGTCTCTGATTGGGCCAGCTTTGAGCACAAGACACAAGATGAAAAAGCAGAATCTCAATTCGTGAAAGAGGTGAAGCCAGGGACCAAGTTCAGCAAAGCATCATCAAAGAATGAGTTCTTGAAAGAGGTCAACCCTGAAGAGGTTAAGAAGCTAGCCAAGGACATCCATAGGAAGAAGTTTGAAGATAAGAAAAAGATAAAGTATGAGCCAGAGCTATCTGAGGATGAGATCACTAGAGAGATCAAAGAGAGCGCCAAGAGCTTTAATCATGACATGAAATCTTTAGAGGTTGAAAGCCTCAAGCCAGCTCTGTTGCTGAAGAAGCCAGCAAAGGCTGTTGAGACTGTTGATGTTAATGAGCTTGCCGAAGATGAAAAGAAGTTTGAGAGTGAGAAGATTGATTTCACCTCTTCTTTTGAGATAGATAAAAGAGAGCATGTGGTTAAGGAGATCGAGCGACCAGATACTATAGTCAAGGTGGATGCTGCAAAGGAAGCAAAATTGAAGAAGCTTCAGGAAAAGGTGGCTGTCGCTAATATACAGGAACTGCGCAAAGAGATAGAACACATAATCAAGGATAAGATCCGAGACAAGGTGAGAGAAGAGGAGCGGGCAAAGCTCGACAAGGAGCTTGCGCTCGAGAGAGAGAAGCTCAAGAAAGAGCGCCAGGCGGTGGAGCAGGAGAAGATAGGCTTGGCTGGCAACTCCAACAAGCTTGATTTTAGGGAGAAACACCTTGCTCAAGCCAGGACAGAACTTGAGCATGAGCGCTATGCCTTGAGAAAAGAGAGGGCTCATTTCGAGAGCGATAGGAAGGAGCATCAGGAGCTTGTCAAGAGGCTGCCTGACATGAGAAAGGACTATGATAAACTCAAGAGCCGCATGGTAGCATTCGGAGATAAGATAAAGCTCAATGCTAAGCTAGAGGAGAACATTGCCAGGAGAGAGAAGGCCTTGGCAGACGCCCAAAGGAACCTTGAGGAGATGGAGTCAAAGATAAAGACTGAAGGATTCTCTGATTATCTTGAGACTGAGGTTAGCGGCCAGTCATTCATTTCAAAGAAGCTTAGCCAGGGAGACATCCTGAAGGAGAGGAATCCTGAGCTCTATGCTATGATTGATGATTGCAAATCAGCCATCTGGCGCAACCAGTTGTTGCATGCCAAAGAAGTTTATATGAAGCTCCGCGAGATGTATCACTCAGCCAGGATGAGGGATGCAGAGCGGGAACTCCTCTATACTACGATAAGAGAGTTATATGATGACATAACCCTGGCGAGCATGGGATAATAATAAAGCTCCAGCATCCAAAGAAGCTATTGCCATTGTTTCTCGCAAATGATTGTATTGTCCTTGATGATGAACTTGGACTCAAGGAACTTCTCAGCCACATAGATGTTTGATCTGACATGATCAGTGATATTCTTTGTTCGCACTATGCCACTAGCCACTGCCATGAAAGGTATGAGCTGGTCTGCGAGATATTCATCAACAGCAGCTCCTGATCCGATGATCTCCACTAAGCGCTCTGCTGCTTCCATACCGACTAGCTCTGCCTTCTTCCCTCTATCCCCAAGGACATCTGCTCCTAGCACAACAGGATTTGATTGATCTACCTCATCATCACCAAATACAGCCCAAAGTGTTATTCCGCTGCCTGTGCTCTCTGATCTTGAATATTGGGTCGCTATGCTTATCGGCACCTTCATCTTCTTGAGGCTTAGCTCTGCATTCGCTGCCTGACGATCAGCCACCTTGGCATCTGCCAGATCTGCTGATGCATGGCTCACACCTCTTATCTGCAGCAGGCGCTTCTGCTCAAGAAGCAGCAGGGCAGGAGCATTCTCTAGAGAGCAAATACCATTGATGCTGATCCTGATCTCCCCGCCTCCTTTAGGATAATATCCGCGTCTGAAAAGCTTTGCCTCTATATCTGCATATCTCCTGATCTGGGCTAGAAAGACTGAGTTGAAATAATCAAACGGCTGGGACCACTTAACATCAGTGCCTCCTATGATGATGAAAGAAACCTTCTTGCCTGAGAATATGCTTGGAAGCAAAAGCGATTGCATCAGTAGGGTAATTGATCCTGCAGTTCCAATATCTATCCTGTGGTTTCCGCCCTTGAACTCGCCAGGCTTGAAAGACACCTCTGTGCTGCCAAGATAATTGCCAATAACCTCTGCGTTGCAGAGCTTGGCTGCTGCCTCAAGGCTTGCCTGGTGCTGAGGAGCAAGGCCAGGATTATTTCTTCCTTTCCTGATGTTGATTATCTTGAAATCCTTTTTTGTCAGGATGCTGAGAGCCAAAGCCTGCCTGAACACAGAGCCTCCTCCCTCACCAAAACTTCCATCAAGCTCAATCATGCAGCATAAGAACGAGTGGTGATATAAATAATTTTGGCAATAGGGAGAGTGCTTTGAGAACTCTTATGATAAATGAGTGAATTATGAATAAACAAAAAATCAAATAATTTTTAACGCTCGCAAGGCTTTAGCCTTCTCACTCCTATAGGAAGCACTCCTGCATCAAACTCTAGCTTGGCGATGTCAACAGGGTTGTATTTCAGCTCTGCCAGCTGCTTCGGAGTGAGCTTGACAAGGAAAGGAGCTCCCATGCTTATCTGGAGCGCCCTTGATCCTATAAGTCGTGCTTTCTCATATTTTGTGTATTCATCCTCTCCGAGCGGTTCTATCTGGTCAATCATTTTAGTGCCTCTTTAACCTTCTGCCTTATCTCATGGCTTTTCTTTATCGCGAGGTCTATCATATCATTTATATCTTTTGCGGTAAGGCTTGCTGTCCCGCCCTTCTGCATGGCGCATAGAGAGCCGTCCTCGAGCACAGCCACTGTCAGGCGCGCATCGATGCCTATCTCCTCATCATCAGTAGGGTCTACTATGAAGTTATCCCCTACTTTGAATACTGTGACAGGGACTGGCATGCTGATGACAGGCAATCTCTCATTTGTCTTTGAGCCTATCACTATCTTGTCATCCTTGAGCTCAGGCATTCTTGTGCAGTGAAGCGCAGTCAATGCTGCCATGCCGCCAACATCTATTAGGTTTCCGTCATAGTTGAGCGGAACAACATCGATCATCACATTCCAGACTAATTCTCCGACTCTTATGCATAGCTTCTTGGTGTCGATCGCTTTTCCTTCCCTAATTCCTCTGTCGATGACTCTTGCCACCTCTATTGATTCTATGCCTGGCGGTCCTGGCTCAAACTTAGGGTTTGACATCGGCAATAGCTCTGATCCTACCATCATAACTCCCTCGTCCTGGCTGTCAGGATAAGGCTTGGCCACCTCTAGTTTTATGCCTGCGACAACCACTGTCTCGCCGCACTTAACCATGGCGCTTCCCTCTGCAGTCGATACCATGTTAGGGGTTATCTCTATCTGCCTGAACTCATCACGCTTTCTTCCGTCTGCGCGGATTCCTTTTTTCAATGCCTCATTGATATGGGCTTTAATCTCTTCATTCATCTTGATTCACCTTTAATCATTCGTTGTTCATGTTATAGTCATGGCCGCTATCATCACCGCCATGGCTGCTGATATCATTCTCTGATGGTACTGCTGATGGTTGAGCATCATCCTCTGCCACAAGCCCCTCGAATCCTTCGTCCTTGTATCTCTCCTTGAGGGCTTTTCGCTGGATCTCAGCTAAGTTCTTGAGCACAGGGGTCACTTTCTCTATGCCCTTGAGCAGCTCTTCCTTTGTGAGCTTCCCGTCGCACTGCAGCAGGGTTACTTCACCGGTGCTTGGGACCATGGCAACTGGAATGTCTGCCACATCATACTCATGCAGATGCTCCTCATCTCCATTAAGGTCTATTACGATCTGATGATCAACCACTCCGACGCTGACAGCAGCCACCATGTCCTTCATGGTTATGCCTGCATCAGCAAGAGCCATTGCTGCTGCGCAGATACCTGCGCACCTTGAGCCTGCATCTGTCTCTGTCAGTTCTATGAACACATCGACCACAGCATTAGGGTAATCCTCAAGGTTCACAACAGGCAACAATGCTTTCACTGTGACCATGCTGATCTCTTTGCTTCGCCTGCTAGGCCCTGGCCTGATTCTGTCTGTGCCGCTGAATGGTAGCATGTTGTAGTTGCACCTAAGCAATCCTTTCTTAGGGTCCTGCAAGTGCTTTGGGTTGAGCTCTCTGGGGCCGTACACTGCTGCGAATGCCGCAGTGTTCCCGATCTTGAAATAAGCGCTACCATCTGCCTTCTTTATCACGCCTGCCTTTGCAGAAACAGGCCTTGTCTCGTCAAATCCTCTTCCGTCCAATCTCTTGTTGTATTTGCTCATTGTGATCATCCTCTTGGTTGATAGGTTCTTCTTGGTGGGCCTCTGTATCCGCCTCCACCGCCTCCTCTGTTGCCGCCGTAGCCGCCACCGTAGCCACCGCCTCCTCTATGCTCGTATTCACGCCTTGGCTCTCGAGGACGATATTCTCGCTGCTCTCCGCCTTGGCCCTGTCCTTGGTCGTCATGATGCTGGTATTCGCCACTCTCATCACTGCCAGACTCCAGGCTCTCAAGCTCTATTGTCTTGCCAGTGGCCTTCTCAAGGAACTCCTTGATCCTCTCGGTCAGGCCGCTGGTGTGGGATTTGTCCTCTATCATCCTAATTGTGTTGATGGCTATCATCTCCATCTCAGCTGCTCCGCTTATCCAGGCCACTCCGTTCTGTCCGACGATGACCCTGCAGTCAGTTGCTCTCTTGATCATGGAGACCATCGAGCCCTTCTTTCCTATTATCCTTGGCACCTTATGGGTGTTGACATGGATTATCTGGCCGCCCTTTATCTTCTGCAGCCCTGGTCCTTTGCAGGTGACATCCACCAGCTTCTGGCTCGTGACATTGGTGATCTTCACCACCATGTAATCCTCGAGCTCAAAGTATTGGGTCAGATCAGCTCCTTTCTCTATGAAGTTGAAGCTGGCATCCTTCAGCGGAAGAACTGCGGTGTAGGGGCTGTTGATATCCATTCTCCAGCCGCTCATGAGGATGTCAATTACTCGTCCAATTATGACATCGTTGCTCTTGGGAAGATATCTTCCTGAGAGTGGAACAGTCTTCAATACTTTCCCGTCTATCATTAACAATCCCAGGCGGTTGGCCATTATCGTGTCGCCAAGCCTGTAGCTGCCGTATCCTGGAAGATAGCTCATTCCCTGAGCAAGCACTTCGCCCGGCACTACCACGTCCCTGTCTTTAACAAAAAGTTTTTCTTCGTTCATATAAATCACTCCATTGTTTATGTTGCTTGTATTGTTTATAGTTGTTTTATCACTTATTGTGTTGTTCGTTTTCTAAATTTGTTAGTCCTATTTCTTCTTTGTTGTCTCCACATTAATCTCTACATCGCCATGGGTCTTGCTCTTGAGATCGTCCATGAGCTCAGAGACCTTTCCCGCCGGAAGCTCTGCCCTGCAGCTCCAGGAGCCGTCGCTCAGCCAAGCCTCGTCTACTATGCGAGCCCTGCATGTGACAGTGCCATAGAGCTTTGCGGCATTTACCGCAGGAATCCTTATGCTAAGGATTTTTTTCTCTAGCGTTATCGGGAGCACTGTCCTTAGCTTTGCTATTATTTCAGGCAGCTGGTCCTCTGGCTTCTTGTAGAGGTCTATGTTGATCTTTGCCTTTGATAGGGCGCCTGTGATCTTACCCTCTGTCAATGCATTGCCTGTGTTGGCATCGGCAGCATCCCTTAGTAGGATAGCGATGATCACTCGCTTCTTGTCGTTCCTGACTTTCTCCTTGTATTCGTCAGTGAAATGAAGCTCCCCGTCCTTGATTATCTTCTCTGCGACGACGAGCTCATCATTGGTATTGAATATCTCCTGCATCAGCTGCTCGCTGGCGAGCTCTCCCTTCATGACATCCTTGTAGACGTGAGGGGACTTGAGGGCGTCGCGCACATCAGCCTCTCCATGCCTGAGTTTGATGGCGTTGTCAGGATCTATGACTACCTCAAAATCATGGCCGTGAGTCTTGAGCTTCGCCAGGCTCATGCTCACTTTCTCCTTGTCAAAGGTAATGTTGTGCATGATATTCACCTCTCAATTGACTCATTATATATTCACTCTCTCTTGGCTTTGTGCTCACAGAAGCTTCTTCAGCTTCTCCTTCGGGATCTTCTTCATCATCTTGTCTTTCTCGTCGATGAAGGCAGCGTCTATTCTCTCTGCGTTGAAGTTGCTGTCCAGGAACTTCTTGAGCGCCTTTATGCAGAGCTTCAATCCCTCGTCAAGTGTGATGTCGTCCTTGTACTCCTTCTGCAGTATCTCCTCTATCTCTGGCTCTGCCTCTCCTATGACTGTGGCCTTGTACTGGTAGAATATTCCTGTAGGGTCTGTCATGAACAGTTTCTTGCCGCCTTCGTCAATCCCTGCGATGAGCAGAGAGACTCCGAAAGGCCTGAGGCCTCCTGACTGGGTGCACATCTGCTTGAGGTCGCAGATGCTCTTGACCACTGTGATTATGTCGATCGGCGACTCATAGAGGACCTTGTTCTGCTGAGCCTTGACCTGGGACTGTTCTATCAGCACTCTTGCGTCACTGATTATCCCTGCTGCTGTTGCCATTATGTGGTCGTCTATCTGGAATATCTTCTCGATGGCTTCTGGAACAACTAGCTTGTCCACAATCCTCTTGTCGGTCACAAGGAGCACTCCGTCCTTGCACACCATGCCAATGGCGGTGTTGCCGAGCCTGACGGTCTTCTTTGCGTACTCCACCTGGAGCAGCCTTCCGTCTGGGCTGAACATTGTGATCGCTCTGTCATATCCCATCATCTGATGTTGGACTGGTTGCATTTTCTCACTACCTCCTTAAATCGTTTTCTGTTGTTTTTTTGTTAGCTTGATAGGTCGATCGGACAGTTTGTCCTTGACCTATTAATTTATGTGCTCCCCTGCTCTATTGAGCATCCCGCTTACAAATAATGTCCTTATGAGGACCTCCTGATTATTTAAGCTTTTGGTCATCACAAAGCAGGCGCGGACAAAGTCCACGAACTTTCGCTCAACCTTCAAAAGGCCTCTTTGCTTCTCAGAGTTGTATTTGACTGGTAAGATCCCTGCCTTGCTCGCGTTGAAAACTCCGAGCAGGTCATTGATCCTGGCTATTAGCTGCCTGTCAGCATCCCTTGGCAATGGCTTCTCGCTCATTAGCTCATAGGCCATGTAGCGCTTCTTCTCGCGCATGCTCGGCCCCAAGATGTTGACCTTTGGCTTATTGCTCTTCTGCTTGTTAGGCTTGTTCGTTGCCATGATGACCGTTCAGAGAAAAAAAGCATCATCAAATATTCGTCTTCTTGTCTGTTGTTCAGTAACGGTCTTTCGCTCGCTCTTCTTCTCTTTCAAGCACAAAAGAATCGCGAGCGGTTTAAAAAGGTTTTGGAAAAATAAAAAAATAAAATCAGAATTTCAATTTTTGATGAATCAGCGCAGGTATTGAGCTATGATCTCTGTGATTGCGCTTCCCTTCGGAACAGTTGAAGGATTGACTACTCTCTTCATAATTGAATCCGAATAGTATGTCGCTCTTTCGTTAATATATTTGGCGCGTTTATCGATGGCTTTGGACACTTTTTTAGACGGGAGATGCTTTTGCTCAGCCAAGCCAATGAATCTTTCAGCTCCTGATCATCCCAAGAATCTTATCTCTCATCTGCTCCATCTTCTCCTTGGTTCTTGCCTCTAGGTTGAGCCTGAGCAGCGGCTCTGTGTTAGATGACCTGACATTGAACCAGAAGTCCTTGTAGAAGACGCTGAGCCCATCAAGATGGAGTACTTTGTCCGCGTCCTTGAACGAGGCTTCGACCTCTCTTATCTTGGCTTCCTTGTCAGCGACTTTCTCATTGATCTCTCCTGAGTGAAAGTATTTCCTGTAAGGCTTCACTATCTCAGATAGAGGCTTTCCGCTTTCTGACATCATCTCAAGCAGCTTCAATATGATTATCATAGGCACTTCAAATGTGCCTTGCTCTGTCTTAAGAAAGAAGTGGCCTGATGATTCGCCTGCGAAGACAGCCCCCTCTTTGATCATTGTTTCCTTTATCAGCGAGTGGCCTACTTTTGTCAATATAGGGACTCCTCCTGCTTCAATAATCATATCTTCTGTTATCCTTCCAGGCCTTGCGTCATAGCATATCTTCGCTCCAGGATGGTCTTTCAAGAATACCTGAGCCATCATCCCGCGGAGGATCTCTGGCGGCAGCGTCTCCCCTTTGTCGTCGACAAAAAATATCCTGTCACCATCTCCGTCAGGTGCTATCCCTAGATCTGCCTTCTCCTTGAGCACTCTCTGCTTCAGATCGACCATGTTCTTGTCCTGCAATGGGTCTGGCTGGTGCGCAGGGAATGTTCCGTCAAGATCAAAGTTCATCCTTATCAGCTTGCAAGGCAGATGCTTGAAAAGCTCCTCCAGGAAAAGTATGCCTGTCGCGTTGGCAGGGTCTGCCACAATCCTGAATGCTTTTATCTTCTTGAGGTCTGCATATTTCAGGTCGTGTACCATCTGCTCTTTCAAGACATCATCCCTCTGTTCAACAACTCCTTTCTTGCGGGCATCCTTAAATTCATTCTTGATAACCATGTTGCAAATCTTAAGAATTCCTGTATCGCCGCTAACTGGTATCGCGTGATGCCTAACCATCTTCACACCATTATATTCTTTAGGGTTGTGGGATGCTGAGATCTGCAATCCTCCATCATAGCCATATTTTCCGACAGCGAAATAGAATGTCGGCGTGGATGCGATACCTATGTCTACAACATCCGCTCCCTGATCAGTCACCCCTCTCACAACTGCCTTGAATAGTTCAGGAGATGATATTCTCATATCCCTGGCGACTGCGAGCTTCAGTTTCCTGTCCTTGTTCTCTCCTTGGAGAAGGACAACAAAAGCCCTTCCGATACGGTAAGCTATCTCTTCATTGATCTCGCCAGGATAGATTCCTCTGATGTCATACGCCTTGAATATAGAAGGATTCACAGTTACGTTCTCGTATTTGCTCATCTCAATCACCCTTTAAGGATTGAATCCTGTATAATATTTAAATATTTAATGGAATTTGAGTAAACTATATATACCACCAAATCAAATATATTGGTTAATGGAAGAACCAATCAAGGCGCATCCCTATGAAAAGCTTTTCTGGATAGTAATAGTGATTTTGCTTCTTGGGCTTATAGCACTGATGTATGCCTGCAGCTTGAGCAGCAGTCCATGATCATGGATGGTCATCATTCTGTAAAAGAAAACTAGAAAATAGTTTATTTCTTCGTAGGCGCTGCCTTTGCGCCGGCTGCTGCTTTTCCACCGGCTGCTGCTTTTCCACTGGCTGCTGCCTTTGCGCCGGCTGCTCCTGCCCCGCCCTTCTCTGTCGGCAATAATTCCTGTATGATGATGTCTGGTATCTCGAGCTCCTCCATCCTCTTCCTGATGAGCTTGCTCTCCTTGCCCTCCATCTCCTTCATGACAGATTTGGCCTTGATCAAGAACTCCTCTCTCCTTGATGCGAGCTCTTCCTGGAGCTTCTTCCTCTCATCTGCGATCTGCTTGAGCTCATCTGCTGTCAGCTCTGTCTTTCCAGATGAGATCTTCATGTCGAACTTGCCTGCATCCACAGCCTTGATGGCTTCTTTCGCATGCATCTCCTCGACCATTACACCCATTGAGTTGCAGGTACCTATGACTTCCTTGACCTTGTCCTTCATGGTCTTGCCGCTGAGTGCATCCTCCTTCATCTTCGCGATCTTGATTATCTGCTCTATCTTGATGTCAGCCACGTGCTCAAGAGGATTTCCAGCTCCTTTCTCTATGCCGGCCTCTTTCTTTATTAGCTCAGAAGCAGGCGGTGTTCCTACTGTGACCTCGAACTCTTTAGTGGCAGAGTCGATTATTACCTTGACAGGCACCTGCATTCCCTTGAAGGCAGCTGTCTTCTTGTTAATCTCAGATATGACTAGGCCTATGTTGACTCCTTTTGGCCCTAGTGCTGGTCCTAGCGGAGGAGCTGCTGTCGCCTTTCCTCCTTCCACCAATGCATCAACAACTTCTTTTGACATGTTTCTCCTGGAAACCCAACCCATTTATAAATTTTACGGCCGACATTTAGCATCATGCTTTTGGTTCTGGCAGCATCAGAAGCTCTAGAACAAGATTTAAATATTCACGGCCATGAGTTGCTGATATGCGAAAAGGCTATCCGTTTCTCATACTCGCTGGCGTGCTTTTCGGCACCATAGTGTTCGGTGGGAAGATCCTTTCTACTTTCGGGTTGTCTGTATATGAGCTGGCGATCCTGCCGTTCATTGTTTCTATCCTTGTTTTGTTGCCAATAATAATTCTGAAGAAAGAATACAGAATAAAGAAGGACCAGCTTCCTCTTTGGCTGCTCTATGGCTTTGTGGAGGCTGTCAGTGTGTTTTGTGAGTTCACGCCTTTCATACTTGGTTTGCCGGTCAGCATTTTGGTTTTGCTGCTATATACCCAGCCGCTGTGGTGCATTCTGTTGGTGACATTGTTTCTCAAGGAAAAAATTACTGCAAAGGACATCGTTGCTTCAGTCATTGTCATCCTTGGTGTTGTCATCCTTGTCAATCCTTTCGGCGCCAGGGTGAACAATGTTCCTGGGATATTGGTTGCCTTGGTGGGCGGTATTGCTCTGGCAGGCTGGCTTGTTATTGGAAGCTATGCGAGCAAGAAAAATATTAATCCTATAACCATCAGGTTCGCTGAGAGCATATTTCAGATTGGGTTCCTTATAATATTGTTTCCTATTGTTCATATTATATTCAAGAATCCAAGCGTCACATCTTTTTCATTCAGCTACGGCTGGAAGGTGATCCTTGCCATTGTCATCTACGGTCTTTTCTCTCAGACGCTTTCCCACCTATTCTATTTCAAGGGAGCGAAGGATGCTCCTACCATGCACGCAAGCATAATAGCCCTCCTGGAGCCGGTTGTAGCTGTGTTGCTCTCAGCAATATTCCTCCATGAGATAATTAGTCTGAACATTATTATCGGTGGATTGCTGATACTGGCTGCCAATGTTTTAGTAATAAAGAAATAGAAATATAGAGAATTCTGATATCAAAATGATATCAAAGAAAAATATTAATAAAGAAAAAATTATTGCGCTTCCCACTCCTACTTCTTCCCTTTAGGCTTCTCTTTCTTGTTATCCGCTGTAGGGTTGCATAGGCAGCAGTCATCGTCGAAGCACATGCACTCAGGCTCATAGTATTCTCTCGGGTGCTTGCAGCATGGGCATTTCTCTGGTGGCTCTGTGCCTTCATGGATGTAGCCACACTGGCTGCACTTCCATCTGATTGGCTTGTCTCGCTTGTACACAGATCCTTTTTCCACCATCTCAAGCAACTTCCTGTATCTTACCTCATGATGAGCTTCTACTTCTCCTGTTTCCTTGAATAGCTTAGCAGCGTCCATGTTCTTGTCAGCAATTGCTTGTTTTTCAAAGTCAGGATACATATGGTCAGTCTCATAATGCTCGCCTTCTATTGCCTTCTTAAGGTTCTCCTTGGTGCTGCCGATACCCTTCAGAAGCTTGAAGTTCTCCTTTGCGTGCTGAACCTCGTTCTCAGCAGTCTCCTCGAAGATCTTTGCTATGTAATGGAATCCTTCATTCCTCGCAGCCTTGGCGAAGTAGACGTACTTGTTCCTTGCCTGACTCTCTCCTGCAAAGGCCGCCTTAAGGTTATCTTCGGTCTTGTTCATAATACTCCCTCCTTGTAGTTATAGAAAATAATAAATAATATAAATACAATAAAAAAAAATTAGCTCTTACTTCTTTTTCTTCTTCTTCGTGCTACCGCAGCATCCGCATGTCATGAGCATCACCTCTGAGAAGCACAGAGAGATGATGAGATTATAAATTTTATGGAGGACTGTCGCTTAAGGAAAGATTTATAAAAACAAAGCTCCAAGGGATTATTCATGGAAATAACCAACGAGAAGCTCTATCTCGAGTTGCTGAAGATAAAGAAACTCCTTCAGGAGAGCCTTGATTTGCAGCGTGAGATGAGTTCTGTGGAGGATGAGATAAAGATCTTCGAGGGCCACCAGGCCGAGGAAGAGAAGTTGCTCGCAGAGGCTGTCAAGAGGAGGAAGTTTAACACTCTCATGGATTGGAAAGGTGCCGTATGGGATCATTGCTTCTCGAGGAAGGAGCAGCTCTCGCAGAACACAGTGTCTTTCTATTGTGAGATCCTGAAGGGACCTTGCAAGTTCGAGACATGCCCTAAGAATCTTCTTGAAGAATTACCGTGAGGAAATGTTTTTTTTAGTATATGCTTTTCTTGAAAGAAAAACACTTATAAAGCTACTCTCTTTCTTATGGATTGTTGTTTCTGGCATTTCTGTATGCGGGGGTGCCGGAGTGGAAAACGGGCAGGACTTAAGCCTAAGAGAGGAAATCCTGTGGCTTAGTGCCTACGAGGGTTCGAACCCCTTCCCCCGCATTTTACTTGTAAAATAAGGAAATATGAATCTCAAAAATGATTGATCCAGCACCAATGATGAACCATACATCTCCCAAGCTCAATGAGAAAGAATTACGCAAAGCCATAAAACTATACTACAGGGTGGTGTATGAATCAAAACCTTCTAAATTTACGCTGGAAACACATGTTCAATCCGTAAAAGGACAATTTCAATACCCTGGTAATTATGCTGAATTAAGACTGGGATTTCCGGGATTTGGCAATGCAAAACTCCTTGTTCACAACTTTCAGGGCAGCGATAAGCACTATTATTCCATTGACACAAACGACGACTACAAGACACCAGAACATCAGGATTACGAGAGAAAAATCGAAGAAGCATGGAGAAAAGAAAAGATTCCCGTGTACGAAGATTATGTGAAAGAAAAACACCATAAATGAGGTACTATTCTTAACACAAAAGACTTAGAACCTTCTGAAACAAAATATATGGATGTGCCGGAGAAGCCAAAAGAAAAAACATTCTCTCTGGGAGCTGGAAAACGGGCAGGACTTAAGCCTGAGAGAGGAAATCCTGTGGCTTAGTGTCTACGAGGGTTCGAACCTCTTCCCCAGCATTATAGTTGTAAAATGAAGGGAGTGGGAAGGCCCAAAAATTCGTTTTTGAATTTTTGACTGCCTTCCCCCGTATTTATTCTCTATATTTTTCTTAATCTTTCACAAGATTTAAATCATGTTCTTATACCATGGTTGTTATGGTTGTTGCTTTTTCAGGCAAGTTTTCTTCAGATATTGCTTTCCTGTTGATTGATATGCAGCCTTTTCTTACAAAATATGTTGATGATGCTGAACTTGGCAGGATGGTTGATTCGCAGATTGCAGTGATTGATTTTTGCGCTTGTAATGATCTTCCATTAATAGCTGTAGGGTATGGTCTTGGCAGCCTGGAGAAGGATAATCCTAAGGAGTACGGAATGATGGAACGTTTAAGGGTTGCGGTTGGGCGAGTCCCCAGGCACGAATTCATGAAGAAATATACTGATTGCGCTTTTAGCACAAAAGCAGTTGATGAGCAGCTTAAGGCTTGGGGTGTTGGTGAGATCGGGTTGATGGGGGTTTATGCTTCTGAGTGCGTCAAGGCCTGTGCTCTCAAGGCTGTTAGGAAGGGATACACTATATTCACTGCTGAGGACTTGATAGCTGATTATTCAATTATGACTGTTAAGGGCAAGAGCGAAGAGTGGTATTCTGAGAAAGGTAAGTATTTTCCTAACCACGATGCTTTGCTGGGTTATGTCAGAACCAGAATATCAAAATAATTTTTTTTTTATCTCCCAGCTCTTTTCCTGTGGATGTATTCTTTAAGGATTTCTACCTTTTCATGGCATTATTGAATCTTTTCTTTGAGCCGCAGATCCTAAGGCTCTGGTGCTGAGAGGAAGCCGCGGTTATTGATGTATCCGTGGTTGTTCCATAATATTTAAATAAGCCCTGCTGTTACTTGAATGCCATGAGCAGGATACATGAGATCATCGACCCTGAGGAGAAGGTTTTCAAGCTCCAGACCAAGAGCGTATTGATAAGCCAGCTCGACGATGACAAGAGCGACAACCAGTACAAGACTGCTGTGCTGAGGCTGTTCGATGTGAACAACCCCCACAAGAAGGATGTCTTCCCCACACATGTCTATAAGTTCAGCAACACAGAGAAGGTCAGGATAAGGAGGCTTAACGTCTCATATTATCTTGAGGGAGAGGACATAGTCGTGAATGACCTGGAGGAGCTTTACATTACCCGTGAGGGCAACAAGCTCATCCTTAGAGGCTACCAGATCGAGGTTGAGAGCCGGGTCGATAGGAACAAGTAGGCAACCTGCTGCCATAATCATTTCTTCTTGCTTATCCTCTTAATTTTGATCAGGAGCCTGTCATATTCCTGCTGGTACCTCGCTATAAGCTTCTTCATCTCTACGTCGTACTGCTCCCTATGCTTTAGGATGTTCTCACTGTCCTTTCCTATGCTATTCATGAAGTTATTGTCAAGCTTATCCTTCTCTGCTCCGTACCAGAGCTCTATCTCTTCCTCAGAATCAAATCCCATGTAAACGATTCTTTTTCCATCATATTTAAATATTACTGAATCACATCATTTGAGTATGGATTACAAGCAGGCGATTCTGGTAAGGGATGATCTTAAACTGTCTAAAGGTAAGATGGCAGCCCAGGCAGCCCATGCCAGCGTAGAAGCTGTATTCAGGGCAGACGGTCCTATTGTCAAAAAATGGCGTCTTGAGGGCATGGGTAAGATAGTGCTGAAGGTCCATGATGAGAAGGAGCTTTACTCTTTTGTGCAGCAGGCAAAGGACATCGGCATCGCCACCAGCGTGATATCAGATGCCGGTCATACTGTTGTTGAGCCAGGCACTGTGACCTGCGCAGGCATCGGCCCTGACAGCGCAGAACGGGTTGACATGATAATCTCAAAGCTGAAGTTGATGTGATCGGGAGATTAGATGGTCATTAGCTGGTCGTCAGCTATAGCTGAACTCTATCATGATTTTTTTTTTGTATGTATATTCAAAAAATTTATATATACTCTTGCCTGTCTTAGGAGTCATGGATACAGAATCAAGAATACTTGGCGAGAGAAAAGAAAAGGTGGATGCTCTCCTCAAGCAGGGCATCAACCCTTATCCTTATTCTTTCAGGAGGAATGCCAATGCTGCTGAGCTGAAGAAGGCCTATTCTCATTTCGCTGCAGAGCAGAGGGATCCTGCTGCGAAAGTTTTCAGGATTGCCGGCAGGATCATGACCGCCAGATTGATGGGAAAGGCTGCCTTCGCTAATCTAATGGATGTTTCTGGAACCATTCAGCTCTATTTCAGGCAGGATATTGTGGGCGAAGAGAGCTATGCATTATTCAAGACCCTGGACATGGGTGATTTTATAGGAGTTGAAGGCATTGCCTTTAAGACAAAGACCAATGAGTTGACCATTGAGGTCAGGCATTTCGAGCTGCTTTCAAAATCGATGAGGCCGTTGCCTGAGAAATTCCACGGACTCAAGGATCCTGAGCTGAGATACAGGAAGAGATATCTTGATATGATATCAAATCCGGAATCCAAGAGGATCTTCATGCTGAGGGCAAGGATGATCCGCGAATTCAGGAGATACCTCGACGAGCAGGAATATGTGGAAGTAGAGACGCCGATACTGCAGATGCAGTACGGAGGAGCTGCAGCAAAACCCTTCATAACAAGGCACAATGCCCTTAACACAAATCTTTTCCTGAGGATATCCCCTGAGCCTTACCTGAAGAGGCTTCTGGTGGCTGGCTTTGAGCGAATATATGACCTGAACAAGAACTTCAGGAATGAAGGCATAGATTTTGACCACAACCCTGAGTTCACGATGATAGAATGGTATGAGGCTTATTCTGATTACAACAGGATGATGGACATGTGCGAGGAAGTAATAAAGCGCGCAGCCATAAATGTCTTCGGCAAGATGCGTTTCAATTTCAGGGATATGGATATAAACCTTGAGGGAGACTGGCCAAGGATACCGATGGCTGAGGCTCTCAAGCAGCATGCAGGGCTTGATGTTGATGTCCTGAGTGATGATGAGCTGCTTGAGCTGGCAGAGCAGCACCAATATCACCTGCCTGAGAAATCAAGAGGCCATCTCATAAACTTCCTTTTCGAGGAATTGGTGGAGGAGAAGCTTATCAACCCGACATTCATAATAGACCATCCTGTCAAGGTATCTCCACTCACCAAGCGCCATAGGAGCAAGGATGGCTGCGTCGAGAGAGCAGAGCTCTTCATGGCAAAGTCTGAGCTAGCCAACATCTACTCTGAGCTAAATGATCCTGCTGAGCAAAGGGCCAGGCTTGAGGAGCAGGAGCGCCAGAGGAAGCAGGATGAGGAGCATAATTTTCCTATGGATGAGGATTTCTGTGAGTCGCTGGAATACGGCATGCCTCCGGCAGGGGGTATAGGCATCGGTGTTGACAGAATCTTCATGATACTCTCAGAGACTTCATCTATCAGAGAAGCTATATTATTTCCTACCTTGAGGCCGGAAAACAGATGAGCGCAGAGCAATCAGATTCTCATTCAGTCGGTGATAGAACCATAGTAGGTTTGACAGAATATGTTGTAGTCAAAGGAGCTGTTGAAACCAAGGATCTTATAGCCAGGATTGACACCGGAGCAACCAAGAGTAGCATAGACCTTATGCTCGCATCAAAGCTCGGGCTTGGGCCTGTGGTCGATTCAAAATTGATTAAGAGCGCCTATGGCATTCGCCTCAGGCCAGTGGTGCAGGCTGACATTATGATTGCAGGCAGGTTGATCAGGGCTAAGTTCACATTGGCTGACAGGCTGCACATGAGATTTCCGGTCTTAATAGGGCAGAACATCTTGAAGAGAGGATTCCTTGTGGATCCTTCGAGAAGGGTTGATCTGCCGCTCAAGAAGAAAGATAAGGAACAGTCCGATGGCAAATGAGCCCATCGGAGGATTAAATAATTCATGATGTTTTAGATGTTTGAGGTGGTTTTGTTTTGAAGCTTAAAGCAGCGATCCTAAGCCTCGGAAGTAAGAGTTCAGAGTGGACCTTCGAGGCCATGAAGAAATACTTCCCTGAAGTAGACGAGCTAGACATAAGAAAGATAGACATAAAGATCTCAGGAAAGGAAGAGGAGATACTATACGATGGAAAGCCGATCGGCCCATATGACTGCATCTATGCAAAAGGATCATTTAGGTATGCCGAGCTGCTCAAGTCATTGACCAGCCTCCTCGAGAGGAAATGCTATATGCCCATCTCAGCAGAGGCGTTCACCACTGCCCACGACAAGCTTCTCACTCATCTGGAACTCCAGAGATTCAACATCCCGATGCCAAGGACATACATAACTGCGACCTCGCAGGCAGCCAAGCACGTCCTTAAGAGCATAAACTTCCCTGTGATTATGAAGTTTCCGCACGGAACAGGAGGAAAAGGAGTCATGTTCGCAGACTCATATGCCTCTGCCTCATCACTGTTGGATGCTCTCTCAACACTAAGACAGCCTTTCATAATCCAGGAGTATATAGATACTGGCGGAGTTGATCTGCGTCTTATTGTTGTGGGAAACAAGGTGGTTGCCAGCATGAAGAGGAGGGCTGGTCCTGCTGAGGCGAGAGCAAACTTTCATTCAGGCGGCACCGGAGAGCAATTCAACCCTGATCCTTACACTAGGAAGTTGGCGGTTGATGTGGCAAAGACCATAAAGGCAGATATATGCGCGGTGGACATGCTGCCTAGCGCACGAGGACCTCTTGTCATCGAGGCCAACATCAGCCCTGGGCTCCAGCTCATCTCAAAGACAACGAAGCTTGATGTCGCTGACATGATCGCGAAATTTCTCTATGAAAGGACTCTTGAGCTAAAATCAAAGGATGGGAGCACAGAGGCATCTAGGATTATAAAAGAGATTGAAGGCAAGAGAGGAGGAGAGAAGAAGCTTCTCTTAAATCTAACTTTCAGAGGCGGAACCATTCTGATACCTGAAATCGTTGTCCGAGGCACAGAGTTCGAGCCATCAGACACATTTGAGATAACTGCTGAGCATGATAAGATCACCATCGAGAAGATGAAGTTCAGCAAATAGGTATTTCATCGTTTATGTTTACATTATTGATGTTGATAGTGGTAGTAACTTTCTTTGATCTCAATGCATTTATTACTTTCATAATTTCGGTTTCTCCTGCAAGTTTGGAATCTATGCTGCCTGACATGAGGTCATATTCAGGGAATGCTTTTGCCCTGGGCTTATCATTATCTTGCCATATTCCTTCATAATCCTTACCAGGCATCCTTCTGCCGCGGATTAGGATTCTCATCAATGACTTTGATCTTTGACTATAGGAGAGGAAGACAATTTTTTTATTAGCTGTCATTCCGATCGGAACTTTCTCTTCTTGCTCCAATACTACATTGTTGTAATAATTAATCGGGTGCCCTTGGTTGAAGATCTTCTTCACAGTATAGCCTGACCTAGGGAATTCTACGATTTTCTTGAAGCTAGGATCGACAAGCATGACATGATCTGATGATCCAAGCATCATCGAGATTTTTTCAGGATCGTCTATGCATCCTTTGCCACGCATGATGTCTTCATCCGTGACTAGCAAGAACCAGTGGCTTGAATTTTCTGAGAAATAGAATTCTGTGTCCTGTCCTTGGGCTCTCAGCAGCCGAAGCTGCGTCTTCCTGAGTGATGGATGCAGGTAGATGAAGTTCATAAGCTCGCTGCACATTCCTATCCTGGTCGGCTTGTCGTACCTGTAGAAGTTATTTATGCGCAGCCAGATTCTCTTAGGGTCGCGGGCCAGGCTCATCTCCTCTCTGAGAGGGTTGATGTTTCTGTATTCGCAGCTTGCGACAATTCTCTCTATCGGTTTGAGGTCCATCTGCTCCAGGAGTGCATTGTGATTTATATTATTATCTAATGGTACTATTTTTAAGTGAGAAATAATTGGTATTAGATATTATTTTGCACGAATGCTTAAAGCAAATCCTTAAGCTTGCTGATGTAGCCAGCCACATCCTGCCCTCTCTTTGTGAGAGTCAACACTTTGAGCCTGCCTTTCTTCTCGAACGCCACAAGGCCTGCTTTCTGCATCTCCTGCAGTATCTTCACGACATGGCTGTAGGTGCAGTCGACGACTTTGGCAAGGTTAGAAGCATAGATCTCATCTGTCTTGTTGTAGAGGATGACTAGCATCATGGCTGGCTTCTCTCTGAAGAACACATTGAATATTTTCTTCTGCTTCACTGGCTATCACCCGTTCGTGTTTTTTGTTTTGGCTGATTATAAATATTTATTTGCTGGGTTATAACTATTACGAAGATTATTTCTATTTATATAGTTTTCCATTCATATTATGAGAAAGAGAGTTTCATCTTCACTTCTATGAACAGGAAAAAAATGGGAAAAAATGCTAATATTTATATAGTTTTCTGTTAAAGGAGAATATCATGAAGCTCATCTTCCACGGAGCAGCAAAAGAGGTGGGCCGGAGTTGCATAGAGCTCCAGACCCAAGGCGATCGTTATCTCCTTGATGCAGGGATAAAATTCAAGGAAGGCGGATTTGAGTATCCTGAGAAAGTGCTTGATCTCACTGAGATCGACGGCCTTTTCATCAGCCACGCACACCTCGACCACACCGGTGCCCTACCATTGTTCGAACACTACAACATAGTGTGCCCTGTCTTCTGCACAGAGCTCACATTTGCGCTCACAAAAGTCCTTCTCAAGGATTCATACAAGATCGCAAGGATCAAGAACCTACATCCTGCCTATGACAAGCTCGATCTCAAGAAAGTTGAGAAGAGCACGCGTTTCCTTAAATATGACCAGGAATTGGTGCACAGAAAAGTGAAGGTGACCTTTAGGAACGCAGGCCATATACCTGGCAGTGCGATGATCCTGTTGGAGGCTGAGGGGAAGAGACTGGTATATACAGGCGACACAAAGCTTAAAACCACTGAAGTGGTCA
>Ga0315276_10001066_pt1 | contig 24291 bp, 24 predicted proteins | sample YL17G05_0_MG_FD_204542 | JGI IMG/M metagenome (GOLD analysis project Ga0315276, IMG submission 204542) | Sediment microbial communities from Yellowstone Lake, YNP, Wyoming, USA - YL17G05_0 | ecosystem: Environmental > Aquatic > Freshwater > Lake > Sediment | place: USA: Wyoming | collected... | reverse complement strand
GAGGGCGTATTTGCGGTGGTAACGGGTCACCTGGCAGAACTCGTCCAGGATCCGCTGCTTGTCGGACCGGGATGACTGCTGATAGCGGCGATGGATCCGGCGCAGGTAGTCCATCTTGCTGGTGTGGTTCACGATGTAACCCCCCTCTGCGAGGGTTACATCCTAAATGGCGCGACGTATCGGCCTCCGGTAACATTTTAGATGGCGCGATACGAGTTATTGACAGAAGGAACGGGGCTGCCTATAATTCCGGGTTCCACAGCAGGCAAAGGGGTCATTTCATGTACGCCATCATCCGCTCCGGCGGAAAGCAGCACAAGGTCTCCAAGGGCGACGTATTCAAGGTCGAGAAGCTCGACAAGAAGGCGGGCGAAAAGGTCGAGTTCGAGGAAGTGCTCTTCGTGGGCGGCGACAAGACGGGGGTGAAGGTGGGCCAGCCTCTGGTCGCCGACGCCCGGGTCGTCGCCACCGTGGTGAAAGAGGACAAGTCGCCCAAGATCCTCGTCTTCAAGAAGAAGAAGCGCAAGCAGTACCGGCGCACACAGGGGCACCGGCAGGCCTTCACCGAAGTGAAGGTGGAGGAGATCATCGTCTGAGCCCCTGGGGGCCTCCCTTCCGTTTTCCAAAGGCAGGTTCAAGATGGCACACAAGAAAGCAGGCGGCAGTTCCCGCAACGGTCGGGACAGCAATTCCCAGCGTCTCGGCGTGAAATGCTTCGGCGGGCAGCGGGTCCCGGGTGGATCCATTCTGGTCCGGCAGCGGGGCACCGTCATCAAGCCGGGCGTCAACGTGGGCCGGGGCAAGGACGACACGCTCTTCGCCAAGGTGGGGGGGATCGTGGTCTACCGGGACCGGGGGCGCCAGGGGAAGTTCGTCAGCATCCAGCCGGTGGGCTGAAGCCCCCACCGTGTTCATTGACCACGCGAGAGTGTTCGTCCAGGCGGGCGCCGGCGGAAACGGCTGCGTTTCCTTCCGGCGGGAGAAGTACGTTCCCCACGGCGGCCCCGACGGGGGAGACGGAGGGGACGGCGGCTCGGTCCTCTTCGAAGTAAGCCCTTCCCTCTCGACCCTGAGCACATTCCGGTACAGGAGACACCTCCGCGCCGGCCGGGGCCAGCACGGCAAGGGAAGCAACAAGACCGGCCGCGACGGGGACGACCTGATCATCCCCGTTCCGCCCGGGACGGTCGTGGCCGACGGGGATTTTCTCCTGGCCGACCTGACGCACCCGGGAATGCGCTGGATGGCGGCCAAGGGAGGACGGGGAGGACGGGGCAATTCCCATTTCGCCTCCTCCACGCATCAGACCCCCATGGAGGCGGAGACCGGAGAGCCGGGGCAGGAGCGCTGGCTTGCCCTGGAGCTGAAGCTCCTGGCGGAGGTGGGCCTCGTCGGCTTCCCCAACGTTGGCAAGTCAACGCTGATCTCCCGGATCTCCGGGGCGCGGCCGAAGATTGCCGCCTACCCATTCACCACCCTGTTCCCGAACCTGGGGGTGGTGGATCTCGGCGACTACCGGACCTTCGTGGTGGCCGACATCCCCGGACTCATCCAGGGGGCGCACGAGGGGCATGGCCTGGGGATCCAGTTCCTTCGCCACGTGGAGCGGACGAGGATTCTGGTCCACATGGTGGATCCGACCCCCGAGGAGGAGCGCGATCCTCTGGCGGACTGGCGGATCATCAACCGGGAACTGAAGGAATACAGGGCGGGGCTGGAGAAGAAGCCCCAGATCGTGGTCCTGAACAAGATGGACACGCGCCCCGAGCTCAAACGCTACCGTCCCCTGGAGAAGGAGTGCCGGAAGCGGGGGATTCGCTTCCACCGGATCTCCGCCGTGACGGGAGAGGGGCTCGGCGAGCTGACCGAGGCGATCTGGGAAGAGTTGCTGCCTTTCAAGAACCAGGACGCCCCCGCCCCGTCGGGCGAGGCGGCCACAACCGGGGGGACGGGACGATCCGACTGACTCGCAAGATTGAACTGACCCGGAAGGCGGCCCTGGACAAGAAGGCCGCCGACCTGGTGACGCTGGACCTGAAGGGGACCTGCTCCTTCACCGATGCATTCATCATCTGCCACGGCCAGCAGGCCCGGCAGACCCAGGCCATCGCCGACGCCATCGAGGAGGCCCTGAAGAAGCAGAAGGTTGCCCCCGGCCACGTGGAGGGGTACCGGACGGGGGAGTGGATCCTCATGGATTACTCGGATCTGATCGTCCACATCTTCACCCGGGAACGCCGGGGATTTTTCAACCTGGAGCGCCTGTGGGGGGATGCCCCCCGGCTGGAGACAGCTGAAAAGCCAAAGAAAAAAAGGAGTTCCGGCTCCCGGCGTGATTGACTTCGGCCGAATCGGCTCCCATATTCCCCTCCCGGACATCTCTTGGGAATGGGGGCGGGAATGCCGAGCACTCTGGGAAACACAGCTCTTGCCCTGATCCACACCGATCCGGAGATGAGACGGATCCTGGAGCTGGCGGAGAAGGTGGCCCGGAGCGAGGCCAACGTCCTGATCACGGGTGAGAGCGGCACGGGGAAGAGCCTGCTGGCGGCCACGATCCACGGGATCAGCCCCCGGTCGGCCGGCCCCTTCGTGACCCTGGCCTGTGCCAACATCTCCGAAGACCTTCTGGAGAGCGAGCTGTTCGGGCACGAGAAGGGGGCTTTCACCGGGGCCGGCGAACGCCGGCTCGGGAAGTTCGAGCAGGCCGGTGGCGGGACGATCTTCCTGGACGAGGTGAGCGAGCTGGGGCCCAGGCTCCAGGGAAAGCTTCTGCGGGTGGTCCAGGAACGGACGTTCGAGAGGCTCTCCGGGGACGAGACGATCCGGGTGGACATCCGGCTCCTGGCCTCCTCCTCGGCGGACCTGGAGGCCTTGGCGAGGGACAACCGGTTCCGGAAGGATTTGTACTACCGGCTCAACGTCATCGCCATCCAGATCCCCCCCCTGAGGGAACGGATGGATGACATCCCGCTCCTGGCAGAGCATTTCCTGGAAGAGGCCGCCCGTAAGCACGGAAGGGCGCCGCTGAGACTCAGGCCGGAAACTCTCGACCTGATGCGATATCATGAGTGGCCGGGAAATGTCCGGGAGCTGAAGAATGTTCTTGAAGGGGCGGTCATCGCCTCGACCTCTCCGGAGATAGGGTCCGAGGATCTGCCGTTGAGTCCCGCGTCGCGGACCGACGCGGTGCTGAGGGGGGCAAGCCGTGGGCTGGTGAGCCTGGAGCGACTGGAAGAGTCCTACATACGCGAGGTGCTCCGGCTCTGCCGGGGCAACAAGACCGAGGCGGCGAGAATTCTGGGGATTAACCGCAAGACCCTGCTGGAAAAGCGGAAGCGGTACGGCATCCCCTGACGGGAAAGAGGGGGGGTTCGGGATGACGAAAAAGCAACAGGAGCTGATGAAGAAGAAGCTCCAGGAGAAGCGCCGGGCCCTCGTGGCGGCCTACATCACCAACAAGAACTACGGCCGGGACACCGAGAACGGCGACACCCAGGACATCGCCGACAAGGCTTCCAACGCTTACACCAAGGAGTTCCTCTACTCCCTGAGCAACAGCGACCGCCAGATGCTCCAGATGGTGGACGAGGCCCTGGCCCGGCTGAAGAAGGGCACTTACGGGGTCTGCGTCGAGTGCGGCGAGAAGATGATCCCCAAGCGGCTGGAGGCTGTGCCCTGGGCGCGCCACTGCATCTCCTGCCAGGAGCGCGAGGAGAAGGGACTGCTCTGAAAGAGGCCCTCCCGGGCCACCCGAGGCGGACGTGAGGCTAAGGACTTTCTTCTTCATTCTGGCAGCCTCGGGCCTCGTCGCCATCCTCGCCCTCCTTTACGGTCCCAACGCCGAGGTCCTCCACACTCACATCAAACTGTCCCGGGACTTCTCCCTGCCGGTGTGGGCCGCCTTCTTCTTCGTCTCCCTGGCCTCCATGGCGGTGCCGATCATCTTCGGGCTGCTCCGGGACGTGAAGCGCCTCCTGGACAGCGTCACCCGGCGCCGAACTCTGCGCCGCCAGAAGGAGATGGAGCGTCTCTACCTGCTCGGGACCGAGGCGATCCTCAGCGGCCGCGAGGAGCGGGCCCTGGAGCACTTCAGCGCCGTCCTGCAGCGGGACCCGAACCATTTCGACGCGCTCCTCAAGGCGGGAGACGTCTGCCGGGAGATGGGACGCAACCGCGAAGCGGTGGATTACCACCGCCGCGCGCTGCGCGCCCGGGAGACGGACCTCCGCCCCCTCTTCGCCCTCGTGGAGGACTACGAGAAGACGGGAGACGGCGCGGCGCAGAGGGAGACCCTGACCCGGATCATCGAGAAGAAGCCCAAGCGGGCCCTCACCGCCTACCGGAAGCTCCGGGCGCTGCTGGTCCGGGAGCAGGACTGGGAGGCCGCCCTGGAGATTCAGGAGAAGATCGAGGGAATCCTGGGCGAGACGGGGATGAAGAGGCCCGACCGGATTTTCTCCCTCGGGATCCCCTACCAGCTGGCCTGCCGCCACGCCGCCGAGGAGCGGCCCCGGGAGGCGGTGGCCATCCTGCGCAAGCTCGTGAAGGCCGCGCCCGGTTTCGTCCCGGCCGCCTGGAAGCTCGGGAAGGTCCTGGTGGCCATGGGGGACGCCGATGAGGCGATCCAGACCTGGAGGCAGGGGTTCGAGGAGACTTCCGCGCCGATCTTCCTCTCCACCCTGGAGGACCATTTCCTCCAGATGGAGGAACCGGAGCGGGCCATCGAGGTCTTCAAGCAGCTGGCGTGGCGGGCCAAGCGGGAGGTTGTGCCGCGGTTCTTCCTGGGTAAGCTCTATTACCGGCTGGAGATGCTGGACGAGGCGCTGGATGTCTTCCGGGCGCTGAGGTCCCGGCTGAGCTACGCCCCAACCATCCACTTCTACATCGCCCGGATCCTGGAGCGGCGGGGCGACCCCCAGCAGGCCACCCGGGAATACTCCAACCTCCTCAACCAGCTCGACCCGCTCCGGATGGAGTACCGCTGCGCCACCTGCTCCACACGCTACTCCGCCTGGCGGGACCTCTGCGACACCTGCGGCGAGTGGAACAGCATCCAGCTGGACCTGAAAGAGCAGCTCACCCTGGAGGAGATCGGAATCAACTCCGCCCCGGTCTACGACGTGGAGTCAAACGAGAGCGCCTGACTCTCATCTCCGCGGTGCGCCCTCCAACACCCCCCCGCATCGCTTCGATTCGCCAGCCGCATTCCTCCGCCAGCTCCTTGCTCCACCCGATCCACTCGAACTCTTGTTCGCCCCTCCTTGTCCACGAACCAGGTGGGGGGACCAGAGACCTTCGCTTTGCCCGAGACGTAGCTGTCGTCCAGGAGGACCGGGAATGAGAACCCTCTCTTCTTCATCCACTCCCGGACCGTCTCCGGGTTGGGATCGTTGTTATTGACCACAGCAAAAGTAATAGAACGTCCCAACCGCCTGGACACCACGCAGGTGGCGGTTCCTGGAGGGTGCTGGTGTTTCATTACCTGTGCGAGCGTCAATAATGGTGAGGATCGCCACCTCGGGATCGTTCCGGTATTTCTCGTACAGCTTCTGAACTTCAGGCATCTCCTTGATCTTCTGCGCGTCTTCTTCAATCCCAGCCCCATCCCTGATCCCCGCGCGGCAAATCCCGACGCGTCAGCGGCCGGCCCTGTCGAGTTTCGAGAGCCGGTAGAGGAGCACCGCCGCCCGCTTCGTCTGCACGGGCAGCATGGCCAGATCGGCGGTCTCTTCCACCGTGTGGCCGCCGCGGCCCTTGAGCCCGATGCCGTCGATGGCCATCGTCACCAGCCCGGCCGCGAAGGAGACGTCGGCCGCGCCGGCGTCGCCCGGGTCGGTCGCCATGACGGGACCGAACCCCAGATCCCGGCTCGTCCGGTCGTACAGACGCAGGAGCCGCCGGTTCCCCTCGGAAGGGGCCATGGGCGGGTAGTCGTCCTCGAAGGCGATCCCGGACGTGGTGTGCGGCAGGTGCCGCGTGACGATGCTCCGCATCGTCCTCTTCGCCCGCTCCAGCTGCTCGGGAGAGACGGTCCGCAGGTCTCCCTCCGCCACCGCGTGCTCGGCGATCACGTTCCCCTTCCCGAAGGCCGTTCCGCTGGCCCGTGACGCTTCCAGGCCCACCGTTGTCCCGCCCAGGACCACACCCGGGCTGAAGGTCAGATATCGCTCCCCCGCCATCCGCTCGCGGAACTCGTTCAGGGCTCGGGCGGCCTCGAAAATGGCGCCGGCGCCGAACTCCGGGGTGAAAATTTGCGAGGAGTGGGCGGGCGTCCCGGTCACCCGGAGCGTCCAGGAGGAGGATCCGCGGCGGGCGATCACAGCGTGAACGGGCTTCCCGTCCCCGTCCTCGAAGCCGATGGCGATTTCGGCGGTGCGGGCCGCCGCCACGAGCGTCCGGCGCGCCGCCTCCAGGGGCTCGCCAGGCTTCTCTTCGTCGCCGCTCAGGACAACGGTGATCGCCAGTCGATCCAGCAGGCCCACGGAGGAGAGCGCCTGGAGCGCCTGCACCAGAATCACGTCCCCCCCCTTCATGTCGATCACGCCCGGGCCGCGGGCCTGGGTGCCGTCGAGGCGCTCGAACCGCTGGAACGGGCTGTCCGGCTCGAAGACGGTGTCCAGGTGCCCGATGAGCAGGAGGCGCGGTCCCTGGCCCGTGCGTTCTCCGATCAGGTGCCCCGCGCGGTGGAACGGCTCTCCGTCTTCCCAGCGCGTGGCGAACCCCAGCGCATCCAGCTCCCGTCGGAACACCCTGCCGACCTCCCGCACTCCGGCCAGGTTCATCGTCCCGCTGTTGATGTTCACGACCCGCTCGAGCAGCTTGAGCGCCTCGTCGTTGTGCGCATCGACATAATCGATGATCGCGCGCTCCTCGGGCGCCGGCGAGTCCGACCCCGGGGCCGTCATGGCGCCGCCGCTGTTTCCGCCGGCGCTCACCGCCGCCAGAACGCACAGCGCGACGAGGGGCAGGCAGCGCCGCCGTCCGTGTCCCCTCATGGAATCTCCCCTCCACCCACCGGCCTCTCCACCGGAAGCGCCGCCCGGGCACCCCGGGATGGAACCCGCTCCTGGCGATTCTTCCCAGGCCGAACCTGACCGTACGCTACTCGTAGTAGCTCCGTACCCAGCGGTGCCCGCGCAGACGCTGCAGGAGATCGGGAGGAAGCGGTCCCTCGTCCGAGGCGGCAGCGTTGTCCGCCACGTGATCCGGGGTCCGCATGCCGGGGATGACCGTGGAGACGGCTTCGGGGCTGAGACAGAATCGCAGGGCCGGCCGCGGCAGTCCCTCGACGGCCACGCCGGCCTCCCGGGCGACGGCCCGGGCGCGCTCCCAGACCTCCCGCTTCCGGTCGCCGCGAAAGTAGAAGTTTCGGAAGTCGCCGGACGGAAACGTGGCATCGGGACGGATCCGGCCCGTCAGGCTCCCCTCATCGAAGGGGACCCGGACGATTACACCGATGTCGTGCTTCCGGCAATAGGGGAACAGCTCGTCCTCCGGAGACTGGTCGAAGACGTTGTAGATGACCTGGACCGTGTCGACCAGGCCCGTCTCCAGCGCCTTCAGGACATTTGCCGGCTCGTGATCGTTGATGGAGATCCCGACGGCACGCGCCTTGCCGGAAGCGCGGATCTCCTCCACGGTCCGGCGCCACTCCTCCAGGATGGCCCACTCGTCGCTCCAGACGTGGAACTGGATCACGTCCACCCTCTCCCGTCCCAGGTTGCCCAGGGTCTGATCCAGGCCCGAGAGCACGTAGTCCCTCGGGAACGCTTCCCCCAGCGGCGTGCCGGCCCTCGCCGGCCAGAGGTAGTTCTTCGGGGGCACCTTGCTCGCGATGATCACCTCCGGCGAAGAACCGAAGACACGCCGGAGCAGTCGCTCGCTGTGCCCGGAGCCGTAGGCGAGGGCCGTGTCATAAAAGTTGACTCCGGCTTCCCTGGCGGCCTTCAAGGCCCGGATCGAGACTTCGTCCTCCGCGCCCACCCACTGGCTCTTTCCGATTCCCCACGCTCCATATCCGATCTCGCTGACGCTCAGCCCCGTACGTCCCAACCTGCGAGTGCGCATGTCGCATCCTCAAGAAGTCGTCTTTCGCGTCTTGCCCTGTTGCGTCCCGCCCTAGGAAGTCCTGCCGCGCGCGGTGCCGGGTGAGGCCTATCGCTTCGGCGCGCCGATCGCGTAGCCGTACTGGACAGGCCAGCCCGGCTCCCGATCCAGCGCCTGGTGGGCCTTGAGGGCCCAGTAAGGCTCCCGGAGCATCTCGCGGCCGATCAGGACCAGGTCGGCCGCCCCCGATGCGATGATTTCCTCGGCCTGGTCCGGCTCGGTGATCCGGCCGACTGCACCGGTCAGAATCCCCGCCTCCTTGCGGATGGCCGCCGCAAAGGGCACCTGAAAGTTCCGCGCCACCGGGATTCTCGCATTCAGGACCAGGGCACCGCTGGAGGTGTCGATGAGATCCACCCCCAGCGGGCGGAGGGCCCTCGCCAGCGCCACCGACTGTCCGAGGTCCCAGCCCCCCTCGACCCAGTCCGTCGCGGAGATCCGCACGAAGAACGGCACATTCCCGGGGAGCGCCTTTCGCAGCGCGGCGGCCACTTCCAGCGGCAGGCGCATCCGGTTCTCCAGGCTGCCTCCGTAGGCGTCGGTCCGACGATTGCTCAGGGGGGAGAGGAACTGATGGAGCAGATAGCCGTGGGCCGCGTGCAGCTCGATGACCTCGAACCCCGCCTGGATCGCGCGCCGGCCTGCGGCGACGAATGCCGCCGTCACCTCCCGGATCCCCTCCTCGTCCAGGGTCCGGGGCACCGGGTATCCCTCCGCGAAGGGGATCGGGCTGGGGCCGACCGGAGTCCAGCTCCCCTTCTCGGGGGCCTTCAAGGGGCCCCCGCCTTCCCAGGGAGGCCGGGTGCCGGCCTTGCGACCGGCGTGGGCGAGCTGGATGCCGGATACGGCCCCCATCCGGTGGAGAAACCGGGCGACCCGCGCCAGAGGCTCGATCTGCCCATCGTCCCAGAGGCCCAGGTCGGCGGGGGAGATCCGGCCCTCGGGCGTCACGGCCGTCGCCTCGGTGATCACGAGGCCGGCCCCTCCCACCGCCCGGCTGCCGAGATGCACGAGGTGCCAGTCGTCGGCCAGGCCGTCCACTGCGCTGTACTGGCACATGGGCGAGACGGCAATGCGGTTCTTCAGCGAGACGCCCCGGATCGCGATGGGGCTCAACAGGTGACTGCCCTGGTCGGCATTTCTCATGATCCTCGGCATCCTCCGAAATTGCCGCGCTGCTTTGAGGAGCGCGCTATGGCCGGCACTATAATCCCCCGCCGTCACTCCCGACAAGCACCCGTTTGAGTCAAGGCTGTCCGTCGGAATGGGGTGGTCCCGGGGCGAAGAGCGGGAGTAACATCGAGTCGGCACGGTCGTTGCTGGGAAGCGGGATGGCGATCGAAGACGACCGGCTCTGGCGTCCCGGTTCTGTGAGGACCTCCCGATAACCTGTCGACTTGTCGGCCTGATGAGCCTCGTGCTCCTGCTCTCCCTCGCCGCGTTCGCCCTGCTCATGAGCTCCTATCAGGCCGGAGTGATGGACGAGGTAACCCAGACCCGTCTCGGCCGTGGGAAGGGCCCCGCTGCAGACGTTCGAGACGCAAACGGATGTCTCGGTTGGACGCCCGGCGCCGGTCCAGACGAACGGCACCGCGGGGTCGCGGGGCGAGTTTACGTACGAAGTCCTGCAGGACTCCGGCGGGGGTGTGGACATCCTGCACCTCGAGGAAGTCCACGAGCAAGGACGAGGAGTACTGATCCGGCCTCTCATCTCCCCCTGTGATCTCAGCGGGAGGACCGGGAATCCGGCACTCCGCCACGAAAATTTTGCGAATTTGGATCGCGTCATCCAGACCCTGCGGCAACTTCTTTATCGTGAGCGGCTTGCCACCACCGGCCCCTCAGGGCCCGGCTCAGAAGCTCCAGCGAAGCCTGGGAATCAACGTCGGTACCCGGCGAGCGCACGCATCCCACTCCGCCCCGAACCGTTGCCGCAGTTCCCGCTCCAGGGTGGCCGCCAGCGCCAGAGCGTCCGGCGCGGCGCTTTCCCCCCGCGCTCCAGGGCCCCGCAAATTTAGCGCGGAATCCCTTCCCCAAGGTGCCGGATGTGCGTCTATCCCCCAAAAACTATATGATTTCGGCCCTCGGACCGTGGCATCCGGTTTGCTTTGCCACGGGTGGCGGAGTTTCTCCGTCACGCGGGTTTTGGAATCGAAAGAGGGGGATCCATGAGCAGGGACATCGTCATCGGGATGGCCGGCTCCGGGGGCGACGGGATCGTCGCCGCGGGAGAGTCGCTCATCGCCGCTGCCGCCTACCAGGGTTACAACGCCATCATGACGAAGAGCTTCGGCTCGCAGATCCGGGGCGGGGAGTCCTCCTGCCGGGTCCGGCTCTCGACGCAGCCGGTCCTCAATCCGGGAGGCAGGCTGGACGTGGCCGTGGCCCTGAACTGGGAAGACTTCATGAAGTTCGGCGCCGAGCTCCCCGTCAGCGGCACGACCGTGGTGATCTACGAGAGCAAGACCGGAGTGGCGCCCGACCGTCTGCCTCTGGTGGGGGTCTCGCCCGCCGAGTCTCTCCCGGTGCCCATCGGCGACATGGCGAAGCAGACTGCTGGGACCGACCGGGCCAAGAACACGATCGTGCTCGGTCTCCTGTGCGGCTGGTTCGGCATCGGAGAGGAAGCGATCCGCCACGGCTTCCGCAAGCGACTGAAGAAGAAGGGAGCGGAGGTGCTGGAGGGGGCCGAGCGCGCCTTCGCCGCCGGGATCGCCTACGCCCGGTCCCATCCTCTCAAGCAACCCAAGAGCCTGGACCCGCCCCAGGCGGAGCCGGGGACGAAGCTCCTGACCGACGGGAACGACATGTGCGCCGCCGCGGCCCTGTTCGCCGGCTGCCAGTTCTTCAGCGGTTATCCCATCACTCCCTCCACCGAGATCATGCAGTTCTTCAGCCGCGAGATCTGGAAGTACGGTGGATCGCTCATGCAGGCGGAGGATGAGATCGCCGGGATCGGGGCCGCCCTGGGGGCCTCCTTCGCCGGCAAGAAGGCCATGACCGCCACGTCAGGCCCCGGCGTGTCCCTCAAGACGGAGATCATGGGCCTGGCCACCATCGCGGAGCTGCCCCTGGTCGTGGTCAACGTGCAGCGGGGCGGCCCGTCCACGGGGATGCCCACGAAATCGGAGCAGGCCGACCTCTTCCAGGCCGTCTTCTCCTCCCACGGCGACGTTCTCCGTCCCGTGCTGGCCCCCACCTGCGTGGCCGACACCTTCCGCATCACCGTGGAGGCCTTCAACCTCGCGGAGCAGTACCAGACGCCGGTGATTCTCCTCTCGGACCAGGAAATCGCCCAGCGGAAGGAGACGGTGGATCCCATCGACACATCCGCCTTCCGCCTGGAGGAACGGCGACGGCCCACCCCGGGAGAGCTGGAGGGATACAAGCGCTTCCGGTTCACCGACTCGGGCATCAGCCCCTTGAGCCATCCCGGGATCCGCGGAGGGAACTACCTGGGCTCGGGAATCGAGCACAACGAGGCGGGGGCGCCCACCGCCAGCGGCTCCATGCACGAGCGGATGAACGAAAAGCGCTTCCGCAAGCTGCGTCCCCTGCGCCGGCGGCGGGACCTCTTCCTGATCGAGGGAGATCCTTCGGCCCCTCTGGCGCTGGTGAGCTGGGGGAGCAGCGCCGGGATCTGCCGGGAGGCCGCGCACAAGGCCCTATCCGAGGGCCTCCAGGTGAAGGTGCTCGTGCCCTATCTGCTCTACCCCGTCGCGGAGGACATCTACCGCGAGTTTTTCTCTTCCGTCCAGGCGGGCCTGGTGGTGGAGCAGTCCTACCAGGGCCAGCTCTACCGGCTCCTCCGAATGTTCCTGAACGTCCCTTCCGGGATGCAGTCCATGGCCCGCAGCGGCGCCAACCCGTTCCTGCCATCCGAGGTGGTGACGCGGCTGCGCGAGGTGGCCCGGGACCTGCACCGCCACCACGGACAGACCATGCAGCCCCAGGAGTGACATGCCGATGACCCCATCCGTTCCTTCCGTCGAAGCGTTCCAGCCCAAGGACTACAAGAGCGATCTCAAGCCCATCTGGTGCCCCGGGTGCGGCGACTACGGGGTGGTGCAGGCAATCTACCGGGCGCTCTCCGCCGTCGGCAGGCCCCCCCACGAGATCGCTTTCATCTCCGGGATCGGCTGCTCCAGCCGGATTCCGGGCTACACCACCGTCTACGGCTTCAACAGCGTCCATGGCCGCGCGCTTCCCATCGCCCAGGGGATCAAGATCGCGAACCCCGATCTCCTGGTCCTGGCTGCGGGGGGCGACGGGGACGGCTTCTCCATCGGCGGGGGACATGTGCCCCATGCCATCCGCCGCAACCTGGACCTGACCTACATCGTGATGGACAACCAGATCTACGGACTTACCAAGGGGCAACTCTCCCCTACCTCGCCCAGGGGGCTGGAGACGGTCACATCCGCCTACGGAAGCATGGAGAATCCGGTGAATCCGTTGCTGTACGTCCTGGCCTTCGGGGCGCCGTTCGTCGCGCAGGGAACGCCGGCGGACATGGCGGGGCTGGCCTCCATCATCGAGGAGGGGATCCGCTATCCCGGCTTCGCCTTTATCAACGTCGAATCCCCCTGCGTCACCTACGGCGAGGATGACCGTCAGCTGAAGGATCACCGGGCGGCCATGATCCCCCTGGAGAGCCTCGGGCACGATCCCGCGAACCGGCTGAAGGCCATGGACCTGGCCCAGGAGTACGGCACCAAGCTCTACACGGGCGTCTTCTACCGGAATCCCAGCCCGCCACCCACCTTCGAGGGCCTGGCGCGGCAGAGGCAGGCGGAGATGTCAGCGGGGGCCCCGCCCCGGGAGAAGATCCTGGATCTCTTCGTCCAGCGCTAGATTTTTCAGAGCAGGAGCCGAAGATGACAATCCGGGGAGTCGATTTCTCGAAGCTGTCGCTCAAGCCGGAAGGTTTCGTGGACGATCCGGTGGCCCAGTAATCCCGCCACCGGGAGGCCGGTCGGGGGAGGGAACTCCTCGCATCCCCCGTGCCGGGCCCGGTCTGATCCGTCCCTCCGCACGGCTTTCGCTTGACTCCGGATGGCCGGATCTCTTAACCTCTCGGCCACGTTTGCCGCCATGCCTGCCGGGTTTCCGCCCCCCTGCAACGGTGCCAAAACGGTGCTAGACTGACGCGACCTCGGCGCGAGGGCGATCCCGCCCGGGGCCCGGGCCGACCGGCAATCTCCCTCGATTCTCGGGCCGTCGCGGGGCATCGCCCCAACCGGTGCACTCAGGGGAACACGGACTGACATGACTCGAATCGCCAACCGCAGCGTTCTTCCGCTGGCCCTCATCATCCTGGACGGGTGGGGGTTCAGCGAGCGCAAGGAATACAACGCGGTCGCCAACGCCGATGCCCCGCACCTGCGGGACCTCCTCGCCGGCTATCCCCGGACCCTCCTGAAGGCCTCCGGAGAGGCGGTCGGGCTTCCGGAGGGGGTCATCGGCAACTCGGAGGTGGGCCACATCTGCCTGGGGGCCGGGCGGGTCGTCTACCAGGACCTGACCCGGATCAACAAGGCCATCGAGCAAAGCGACCTGGACCGGAGCGAGGTGCTGCTTGCGACCCTGGCCCGGATCCGGGAGGCCGGGGGGCGGCTGCACCTGATGGGGCTGGTTTCCGACGGCGGCGTCCACAGCCACATCAGCCACCTCAAAGCGCTGGTGCGCCTGGCCCGGCGGCGGGATGTCCGGGAGATCCTGATTCACGCCTTCACCGACGGGCGTGACACGCCGCCCCATTCCGGCATCCGGTATCTGAAGGACCTGGAGGCCTACCTGAAGATGGAGGGGGCCGGCGCGGTGGCCACGGTTTCGGGGCGCTACTACGCCATGGACCGGGACAACCGCTGGGACCGGACGGAGAAGGCCTACCGGGCGCTGGTCTTCCGGGAGGGGGAGGCCTTCGACTCGGCCGAGGCTGCGATCCAGACCCAGTACGACAGGAACCTCACCGACGAGTTCCTCCTCCCCTCGGTCATCCGGATCCAGGGGGACGCGTCCCGCGGCGCCGTGAAAGACAACGACGGCATCCTCTTCTTCAATTTCCGGGCCGACCGGGCCCGGCAGATGACCCGTGTCTTCACGCAGGATGACTTCGACCGGTTCAACCGGGACCCGCTGCCACGGCTCTCCGCCTACACCGGAATGACGCGGTACGACCGCACCTTCACGATCCCGGCGATTTTCCCGCCCCGGAACGTGGAGGGGAACTTCGGGCAGGCGCTCTCGGCGGCGGGGCTGCCGCAGCTGCGGCTGGCGGAGACGGAGAAGTACGCCCACGTCACCTTCTTCTTCAACGGAGGGGAGGAGCGCAACTATTCCGGCGAGGAGCGGATCCTGGTGCCCTCCCAGAAGGTCGCCACCTACGACCTCAAGCCGGAGATGAGCGCCGCGGACATCGCCCGGGAGTTCATCCGCAAGGTGGGGGAGAAGAAGGACCTGGTGGTGATCCTGAACTTCGCCAACTGCGACATGGTGGGCCACAGCGGCATCTACAAGGCCGCGGTGACCGCCGTGGAGACGGTGGACCGATGCGTGGGACAGGTGGTGAAGGCGATCCAGGAGAAGGGGGGCACCGCGATCATCACCTCGGACCACGGCAACGCCGAGCAAATGGTGGACTACGCCACCGGCGAGCCCCACACCGCCCACACCACCAACCCGGTCCACCTGATGCTGGTGAACGACCGGTTGAAAGGGAAAAGGCTCCGGGAGGGAGGGCTCCTGGCGGACGTGGCGCCGACCCTGCTGGATCTCCTGGAGCTGGATCCACCCGTAGAGATGGAGGGCCGATCCCTGATTTCGGGGTGAGGCCTTGGCTCTTGATACTTTCCGGCGGCTCCTGCTCCCCCTGGCCGCCGTGCTCCTGCCGGCCGACTGCCTGGTCTGCGGGAGGCACCTTCCCGCCGAGCACGAGGGGGGGGTCTGTCTTCCCTGCTGGAGATCCTTCCGCCGCATGGAGGGGACCTGTTGCCGCCGCTGCGGCGAACCGGTCCTCGTCTTCGAAGACCCCGTCCCCCCGCCCGCCTTCCTGTGCGACGAGTGCCGCCGGCACCCGCGCCCCTTCGACCGCTGCCGCTCGGCAGGGATTTACGACGGGGCGCTGAGGGAGGCGATCCATCGCGTCAAGTTCGACGGCGAGACGGCGCTGGCGCGGAGCCTCGGACGCTGGCTCGCACGGTCGCTTCCCGGCGAGGCCGTGGAGGCCGACCTGGTGGCGCCGGTCCCGCTCCATCCGAAGAAGGCCCGGGAGCGCGGGTTCAACCAGTCCGAGTTTCTCTCGGCGGCGGTGGCCGCCGTCGCGTCGCTCCCCCACCGGCCGAGACTCCTGCGCAAGGCGACACCGACGCATTCCCAGACGGGACTGGGGCGGAGGGACCGGCGCCGCAACCTCAGGGGGACGTTCTCGCTGTCGGCGGAGGCGGCGGTCGTCGGGAAGAGAGTGCTCCTGGTGGACGACATCTACACCACCGGGTGCACCGTGGAAGAATGCGCCCGGGTTCTCAGGCGCGGCGGCGCCCGGGGGGTCCGGGTGCTCACGCTCGCCAGGACGATTCTATGAGAGGCCCCCCGACGGTGCTTCGTGGTCGCGGGCTGCGGCGATGCCGGGGCTGAATTGGAGCAGGCGTTGACAGCCGGAAGGGACCCGTCGAATAATCGGCCTGCCATGCCCGTCAAACCGCTTCACCCGCATGTCGCCTTCCTCGTGGCCCTTGCTTCGCTTGCAGGAGCGGTCCCCCTGCCGGCGGCCGAGGCGCAGCCGGTGGAGGTCTACGCGGCCTCCGCCGTCGCCGGTGCCCTGGAGGAGATCGCCGCGGTCTTCCAGAAGAAGACCGGCACGCCGGTGCATGTCACCTCCGGAGGCTCGTTGGCCCTCTCCCGGCAGATCGTGCAGGGAGCGCCCGCAGACATCTTCATTCCGGAGGGGGCCGGGGTCCTGGTGCCGCTTCTGCGCGTGGCGAAGGTGAACGAGCAGTCCTCCCACCTTTTCGCCACCAATACTCTGGTGGTGGTGGCGCGCGCCGGGCGCGCCCGGCCGCCGGCCACGCCCGAGGAGATCGCCGGGGAGAGGTTCCGGCGGATTTCCATCGCCGACCCCGACGCGATCCCCGCGGGGATCCAGGCGAAGCGCTCCCTCATGTCCCTGCATCTCTGGGAAAGGCTCGACGCGAGGATCCGGATCTCTCCGGACGTGAAGAAGGCGCTGGCCTCCGTGGAGTCGGGCGAGGCCGACCTGGGGATCGCCTATGTCACCGACGCCCGGGCCAGCGAGGGGCTCGCAGTCGTCCTCTCCCTGCCCGGAACGAGCCATGCTCCGATCCAATACATCGCGGCGCTCGTGGCCCGGTCCGGCGCCTCCCTCGCCGTCCGCCCATTCCTGGAGTTCCTCCGCGGCCCAGAGGCGAGGAAGGCCCTTGTCGACGCCGGCCTCACCCCCGCTTTCCCCTGATTCGCCGCCCCCGAAACAGCCCAATCCGGCGTGTGGGCGCGACAATTCGAGGTAAGGCGGGTGGCGCGGCGACAGGACCGCGGCCTTGATGGAATGTCGTGGCCGGTCAGGATGCGGAGTGGCGGCGCAGGAAGCGCTGCTTCTCGAACTGGGTGATCTGGGCGTAGGCCCCCCTGGCCTTCTTGAAGGTGCTCTCCCAGACGTTCAGGAAGAGAAGGAGCCGCTCCAGGTTGTCCTTGGGGACCCACACCCCATGGTTGTTGATGCAGGAATAGATGGCCACTCCCGTGGAGGATGTGTAGTTCACCGGCTTCAGGATCCCGATGCACCAGGGGCACTTGACGATCCTCGCCTGGTCCTCGGAGGAGAGCTTGTAGCGCGGCCTGAAGCGGGTGGCGTTCTCCACCGATTTGGCGGGAAGCCCGCGCCGCGCGCTGTCGATGAGGTCTTTCAGCCGGCCGTCCTCCAGCCAGACGCCGCCGCAGTTCAGGCACATCTCGATGGTGACACCAAGGTACTGCGCCTCATGAAGCCCGCCCCCGCATCCTGCGCAGTACAGAAAGGCCCCCTTTCCTCCGTGCACACCCCGTGATGGCTCGCTTTCGCTTCTGGCTGCCGATACGGTGTTGACATGGATATACGCTGAGAAGCCGCGCCCCGCAAGGCTTTTGTTGAAACGTCCCGCGAAGGGCCGCGCCGCCGGTCCATGACGGCCGCGCGTCAAGAATCCAACGACCTCCCGGTCCCGCGTTTGACGCCCCGGCGCGTTGGGGATTATCATCTTGCGTCGCAAGAGTTCCTGTGAAAGACCCTTAAACGCCTTTCCCCCCGGCATTCGCCTGGGTGACCTTCTTGAGCGAGGATGAGGTGAATCCGTGACGAATTGTCGCCGAGGCTTGTTCCCCCGGATGATGGCCCTTCTTTCCTTCGCCGCCCTGGCCGCGCCGATCGCTCTTCTGTCCGCGGCCGAGACGAAGCCCCCTGTCTCCATGTTCTTCGAGACCCAGCTCCCCTACTTTTATGAAGGGGACCCGCTCCCCGTGGCCATGACGGTGAAGAACGTTTCCGATTCCACCGTCGACAACAGCAAGGAGATCGATCTTCTGGGCGGCATGAGGGTGGAGGACGCCCGGGGCAGCAAGCTGAAGCCGGCGGCCGGAGTGACCAGCCTCATCACCCAGCCCGGGGCGCTGGAGAAGAGCGCCTTCTTCGGTCGGATCATCATGGCGAACGAGATCTTTCCGGGCCTGCAAAAGGCGGGAAACTACAAGCTCTCCTGGAAGGGCGAGGGCGTCAGCAGCAACGATCTGATCCTTCACGTCGTGGAGCGCTACGACCCCAAGAAGGACTACAGCGCCCGGATCGAGACCGACTTCGGCCCCATCGTCATCCACTTCAACAAGGCGACCGCCCCGCGCCACATCCGGAACTTCATCGATCTGGTCCGCCAGGGCTTCTACAACGGGAACCAGTTCCACAGGATTCTCCCGGGCACGGCCATCGTGGGCGGGTCTCCCACGGGTGATTCCGGCGCCGGGGCGGGCTACAACCTGGATCCTGAGTTCTCGGACATTCCGGTGCCGGCGGGCACCGTGATCCAGGTCCGCAACCGGGATACCGGCTCCATGGACTCCGGATCCCACTTCATGATCACCGCCATCGGGAAGCCGGACATGAGGGGGCGGGTCACCGTCCTCGGTCACGTGGTGGAAGGGCTCGACACGGTGAAGACCATCTGCCAGGTCCCCACCCTGCGGGAGGCCGACGCTCCTCCCGGCGTGCCGGCACGGCCGGTGAAGCCGATCCTCATCCGGAAGATCACGCTGAGCGAGGTGACGGCGAAGGAGTCGGGGAAGGAAGCGGCGGGCAAACCGGCGGCCGGAAAACCGGAGAAGAAGGACAGGAAGGACTAGACGGGGTCCACCCGTATCCCCAGGAGCCTGGGGGGGGTGGAGTCGATCCCTTCCGCTCCCTGAACCAGGAAGAAGAACTCGTCGAAGTCCCGGCCGGCGACGTAGGTTCGGCAGTTGCCCTGGCCGTCCCGTAGCAGGATGCGGCACAGCTCCCAGACCACCGTGGGGGAATGCTCCGGGATTCGGACGGGAACCGTGTAGTAGTTGTCGTGGGGCTCCGGCCCACCCAGCTCCCAGCGCCCCGCCGCCGCGAGGTCCCGGTTCTCCCGGGAGCGGCAGAGGGCGCGAATTTCCGCGATGCCTGTCTGGCGATCGAGGGCCCCGATGCTCAGGACGATGTTCTCCCCCGCCCGGACTGAGAGGAGTCCTTCCTCCATCGTGAACGCTTCGGCCGAACCCGTCTTTCTGGTCATGGGTGTTTGTCCTGACGGCCCGCAGTATAGATACGCCGGCGGAAGAGTGTCAAGCCGGAAGCCCCTCCTGTCCTCGGTTTTCGGTCTCGTCCTCGCCGCTCTCGGGATCCTTCCGTTCGGCCCCGCTCCCTCCGGCGCCGCCGAGCCTCCCGCCGACGCGGCCTCGAAGTACAACCGCCCGGACAGGAACTGGTACGAAGGCCCCGTGCGCTACCTCCTCTCCCGCGAGGAGGAGAAGCAGTACCGCGCCCTCGCCACCGGGGAGGAGCGCCTCCGGTTCATCGAGGACTTCTGGGCGCGTCGCGACGAGGACCCATCCACTCCCGCCAACGAGTCCGAGATCCGGTTCTGGAAGCGGGTGTCGGAAGCGGACGGGTCCTTCCACGACGCCCCCTATCCCGGCTGGAAGACCGACCGGGGGAAGCTCCACATCCTCCTGGGCCCGCCGGACGAGATCCGGGAGGGACAGGTCACCGGCCCTCTCGGGAAGGAGGTCCCCTACGCGATCTGGTTCTACCAGCGGCCGCGCTTCGAAGGGATGGACCGCGACACGGAGATCCGTTTCCTGCGGGACCCGTCGGGGGAGATGCGGATGACCGACCGCCTCTTCATGGGCCGGCTGGAGCGGTTCAGCGGAGCGACACGCAGCCTGTCCTACCGGGCAGGGGTCGCCCAGAAGCCGCCGGAGCCGAAGGAGCTCCTGGACACCATCGCCGCCGCCCGGCCTCCCATGGGATCCGGCCGTTTTCACACCCACTATGACTTTTTCCTCGCCGCAGACGGAAACACGTCGGTGGTCCTGACGCTGGGAATCCGGCCCACTCCGCCCGCGCCGCCGAAGGGGGGCGCCCCGCCCCAGACTGCCCCCTCCGGAGAATGGAAGGTCTACGCGCGCCTCTCCGACGGCGCTTCCTCCTATGATCTCGTGGATGAGGGATCGTTCCGGACCTCGGAAGTCGCGGGGGACGTGGACGGGTTTCTTCTCTACCAGGGACGGGTCTCGGCCCCGCCGGGGGCCTACTCGGTCTTCTACGGCATCCAGGATCCGGCCACGGGGGAGCTTTTCTCCCTGGGCGACCGTGTGCAGGTGCCCGACTTCGCCGGGGCGGGCTTCACGCTCTCCAGCATCACCCTCGCCGCCCGGCTGGAGCCCGCGGAGCGTCCCGACGAGAACCCGCCCTTCCTGGTGGGACGCATGACGGTCATCCCGAAAATGGCCCCCGCCTTCAAGAGCGGGAGCGAGTTCGCCTACTACTTCCAGGTCTACCACCCGCAGCTCGACCCCGAGACGGGCCAGGCCAGTCTCGATCTGACCTACCAGTTCTTCCGGGCCACTGCGCTGAAGAAGACCGGAGATCCCGATTTCACCCCCATGGCCAAGCCGCTCCTCTTCGAGAACCAGACCGGGCAGGTCCACGGCCGCGCGATTCCCCTGACCGGGTGGACGCCGGGGGAATTCAAGATCCGGGTGCAGGTCCGGGACCGGATCGCGGACAAGACGATCGAGGCCGAAGCCCGGTTCTCCGTCCAGTGAAATGGCCCCTCCCCCTGCCGCCCGCACGCCGGCCCTGAGCGATCCCGACATCCTCCGCCTCCTCTGCGAATCGCTGAAGGCCAGCGGCGCCGGCCGCGTCCACCTGCGGGGTGAGAGCATGCTCCCCACGCTGCGGGAGGGGTGGAAGCTCCACATCCGGTCGGTCCCCGCCCGCGAGCTGCGGATCGGGGACATCGGCATCTTCGTCCACCGGGACCTTCTCACCATCCACAGGCTCGTCTGGAAGAAGGTGGAGGGAGGCCGGGAGCGGTTCCTCTTCCAGGGGGACAACAATCCGGACCGTGAGATGGTGGAAGCCGATGTCATCCTGGGACGGGTGGAAGCGGCCGAGGGGGAGTGGTGCCGGGAGGGGGTCCAGAGCCCGATCCCCGTGGGAAACGACAGCCGGGCCCTCTTCTACAGAACCGCGTTCCGCCTCCATTCCTTCCTGACCACGCTCATCCCCGCCGCGGCCGTACCGGGCGAGGGAGCGTCCGGCGGCGTTCCTTACCGTTGCCTTCGCACCTGCTTCCGCCTCCTGGAGCCGCTCTTCTCCCCCCGTCCCCGCCGCTAAAGTACGTTCCTGTCATTTATTACTCCAATTCCTTGACCGCCCCCGCGGCGCTCCTATATTAACTCCTTGTAGTTCAAGGGGATGTGCCAATTAATGTCACCTGCCGCCGCGCCCAACGAGGCTCCCGCCGACGGGTTCACGCCCCCGGGGGATCAGTTCTACCGCCACCTCTTCCTCAGCCTGCGATGCGGCACCATCACCATCGACCGGGAGGGGAGGATCACCAGCATCAACGACCTGGCTCGAAAGATCCTCGAGGTCCGTGAACTCGATCTGGTGGGGCTCCCCTGCGCGGAGGCGCTGAAGGACCACCCCAAACTGGCCGGAATCTTCATCGAGTCGTTCCGGATGAAGAACCAGCCCAACCGGGCCGAGATGGAGATCCGGTTGAGGGACGAGCGGAAGCGCACCATTGGATTCTCCATGTCGCTCATCCGGGACGACCGCGCGGAGGTTTGCGGCACCGCCCTCATCTTCCGGGACCTCACCCAGATCGAGCACCATGAGGAGCAGGAGCAGCTCAAGGAACGCCTGGCCCTCCTGGGACAGATGGCGGCTGGGATGGCCCACGAGATCCGGAACCCCCTCGGGGGCATCGAGGTGACCACGTCGCTCCTCCGGCGCCGCCTCGCCTCCCGCACCGAGGATGTGGCGCTCTTGGACAAGATCATCAACGAGGTGAAGCGCCTGAACCGCACCGTCAGCGAGAGTCTGGAGTACGTCCGGCCCCTGCACCTGGAGTGCCGGTGGGCGTCCCTGGAGGACATCATCCAGGAGGCGGTCCGGCGGGCTTCGGGCGCGCTGGAGGAGAAGACCATCGAGGTCGGCGTCCGCCTGGACCGGGAGATGCCGCCCCTCTGGATGGATCCGGACCAGGTGCGGGACGCCGTCACCAACCTCATCCGGAATGCCTTCGAAGCGATCCCCTGCTCCGGCAGCGTCCGGGTGGAGACGCGCCGGGAGGACCTCCCGACTCCACTGCGGTTCGGCTGGGGCCGGGAGGATGGTCCCGCCCCCGCCGCGTCATTCGGCTCTTACGCCGTCATCCGGATCTCCGACACCGGGAAGGGGATTCCCGAGGAGATGCGGGACCGGCTTTTCTACCCCTTTTTCACCACCAAGCAGACCGGCTCGGGAGTGGGCCTTCCCCTGGCCCGGAAAATCGTTGAGGGGCACCAGGGGATCATCGACTTCGAGAGCGAAGTCGGGCGAGGGAGCACGTTCCTGGTCAAGCTGCCCATGGTGGACCGACGCGACGCGGCCACACCGGCCGCACCGGATTCGGAGAGCCAAGCGAGATGAAGAACATCCTGATCGCCGAAGACGAGAAGACGCTGAGGGAAGGACTCTCCCAGGCCTTCACCGAGGGAGGGTTCAAGGTGGTGGAGGCCTCCAGCGGCCGCGAGGCGCTGGAGAAGATGGAGCGGCAGGTCTTCGACCTGGTGGTCACGGACCTCAAGATGCCCGGCGGCGACGGCATGGATGTCCTCAGGCGCGCCAGGACCCTGAACGAGCAGACCCTGGTGATCATCATGACCGCCTTCGGCACTGTGGACGGCGCGGTGGAGGCCATCAAGGAGGGGGCCTACGATTACATCCAGAAACCCTTCTCCATAGACGAGCTGGACGTGAAGATCCAGCGGGCCTTCGAGCACAACCGCCTGGTCCGGAAGGTCACGTGCCTGGGAAGCAATCCCACCGCCGAGGGGATCGTGGGCGAGTCGGCCTCCATGAAGGAAATTTTCACGACCATCGAGAAGGTGGCATCAAGCAACGCCACGGTCCTCATCAACGGCGAGACGGGCACCGGCAAGGAGCTTATCGCCGAGGCCATCCACCGGAACAGCCAGCGCAAGGACAACAACTTCGTGAAGATGAATTGCGCCTCCATCACCGACACGCTGCTGGAGAGCGAGCTGTTCGGGCACGAGAAGGGGGCGTTCACGGGCGCCGATCGGCAGCGGATAGGACGGTTCGAGCTCGCCAACGACGGGACCCTCTTCCTGGACGAGGTGGGCAACATGAGTCCCTCCACCCAGGCCAAGGTCCTCCGGGCGATCCAGGAGCAGGAGTTCGAGCGGGTGGGCGGCAGCCGGACGCTGAAGGTCGACGTGCGTCTCATCGCGGCCACCAACATCGACCTGACGGCCGCCATCCGGGACGGGAAGTTCCGGGAGGATCTCTACTACCGGCTCAACGTGGTGAACCTCCACGTCCCGCCCTTGAGGGAGCGGCGCGAGGACATCCCACCCCTCGCCCGGCACTTCCTCCTGAGCCTGGGGAGGGAGATGAAACGGCCGGTGAAGGGGTTCTCGGACACGGCGCTGGAGATGCTGATGAGGCACGACTGGCCCGGCAACGTGCGGGAGCTCGAGAACACCGTGGAGCGGGCGGTCCTGATGTCCGATTCGGACACCATCAGCGAGAAGGACCTGAGCATCCTGCAGCGGCCCGCCGGAGGGGAGTTCGAGCCGCGCCCCGTAGTGGACCGGCAGCTCCTGAATCTGGAGGCGATGGAGAAGGAAGCGGTCCTGGAAGCGCTGCGGCGCTGCAACTGGGTGCAGAAGGAGGCCGCGAAGCTGCTGGGGGTCTCCAGCCGCGTCATGAACTACAAGATTCACAAGTTCGGGATCACCAACGACCGCTGGACCCGGAACCGCCAGAATTGAACCCGCCCTGCGGGTGGGGCACGTCCCACCGAATCCGCCTGTCTCATGTTATAGTTCGGCCCCGCCGCCGGTCACCCCGGCGGCGGGGATCTGTGGAGAAGCGGCGGGAAGCACCCATGTGCCTGTGGCGTGAGGTGGAAGAGCGGGTTTACCGTTCCTGCCAGGACCTGGAGCGGCAGGCCCTGGAGGATCTTCGCAGGCTCCGGGACGAATGCCCCGGGGAGACCGTCGGTGAGGAGGATTGCCCCGACCGGTCACGCTGCCTCTGGGAGAAAAAGCTGGAGTTCGTGATCGCCCGGATGCGGAAGGAGCGTCTGGCGGTCGAGATGGCCGGCTCCGGGGCTTGTGACCCGGAGGAGGCAGGCCGCACGAAAGGCCGACCGATCCGGAGGCTCCCCACCCCCACCCTGTCGCCCCATCTGCTCCGCGCCTTCGAGGTCTACATCGAGACGATGTTCGACCGGCTCACCCGGGAGGGAAAGCCCGCGCCCCGGCGCCGGACCCGCAAGCCGGTCCCCTTCGACCGCCCCGGCGATACGCCCCGGTAATCCGCACCCTCCTTCTTCTCCTTCCATCCCTCCACGCCGCCCGTTCCCCGTTCGCGCGCCG
>Ga0315276_10001065_pt1 | contig 24300 bp, 13 predicted proteins | sample YL17G05_0_MG_FD_204542 | JGI IMG/M metagenome (GOLD analysis project Ga0315276, IMG submission 204542) | Sediment microbial communities from Yellowstone Lake, YNP, Wyoming, USA - YL17G05_0 | ecosystem: Environmental > Aquatic > Freshwater > Lake > Sediment | place: USA: Wyoming | collected... | reverse complement strand
GCGCGGGGGGGGGGTGGGCTGCTCCCCGGCCGGCGCGCCCCAAACCCCACCCCCCCGCCCCCCCCCCGGGCCCCCCCCCCCCACTCACCCCCCCCCCCCCCCCCCCCCCCTCTCACCACAGCCCCCGGCTCCAAAGTCATGGTCGTGTTCGACATGACGACCCTGCCCGGCACGGAGGAGCCCCCCCTGCACCTCCAACTCGAGTGCCTGCGCATTGTGCAGGCGCACTACCCCGAGCGCATGGGCCTCGCCCTCGTGTGCCACCCGCCCTACCCGTTTTGGCTGCTGTGGCGGGCCATGCAACCGTTCCTGGACCCGGTGACGAAAGCCAAGGTCGCGTTTTGCAACTCCAACACGGACGTTCGCGCCGCGACGGCCGCCCACATGCCGGCGGCGAGCCTGTACGCCACGCTGGGCGGCGACATGGCGGATGACGCGATCGACGCTTCCCGCACCGACCGGCTGATGCTGGAGCTCGAGGGGCGGCGCCGCGCGGCGGTCGCCGCGACGGCCGAGCGCCTGGGGCTCTGAGGAGGTGGGAGGGTTGACGCGGGGGATGCTTTTTCATGGGGAAGAAGCATTCGCGCGCGGGGGGCGCCTGGTTCTGTTGCTTGCTGCTGCTGCCGCGGGGGTCGAGAGGAGAGCGAGAGTGATGGCAGCGCTCCCCACTCACCCGGCGGGGGACCCCGCCGCCCCTCTCACTCGCGCGGCCGCCTCTCCCGCTGCCGCCATGGACGCAGCCGTGGCGCAGGCGCGCAGGCACGGCGGGCGTCCGGGTCGCGCGCCGTCTGCCCGCCCTCCCCGCCCTCCCACCCTGCACCCCCAATCCTCTCTAGGCCAAGGACGACCGCCGCAACAACTCGCTGCTGGTCGTGGCCGCCGCGCGCGGCTACCTGGGCGACGTGAGACGGCGGCGCGGCGCGCCATTGCGGGCGGCGCGGAGGCATGGCGCCTTTTCCAGCGCTCGCCACCGCCCTCTCACCTTTCACCAATCCCGCAGGTCGAAACCCTGGTCGAAAAAGGCGCGTCCGTGTCGGCGGCCGACAAAAAGAGAGCGACCGCGCTGCACTATGCGTCCGGCGGCGACCGGTCCGCCGTCGTCAAATTTCTGACGGGCCGCGGCGCCGACGGCGACGCCGAGGACGGGGCGGGGGCGACCCCGCTGCACTGGGCCGCCGCGCACGGCGCGGCGGGCGCCGCGCGCGAGCTGCTGTCGCGCGGCGTGTGGGCGGCCGCTCCCGGCGCGGGGGACGACACGCCGCTGCACATCGCGGCCCGGTGCGGGAGGGTTGGGGGAGGGCGTGGAGGGCGGGCGGGGCGGCGGCGAGCGCCGCCGACCCCCTCGTCCGCCGCCTCTCCAGCCGGGGCGACGCCCCTCTCCTCGCCCTGCTCACCGCCCACCTGGGCAACGCCGACCTCAACGACGTCAACAAGCGCGGCCTAACGCCCCTGGGCGAGGCGTTGCTGGCGGGGCACGCGGGCGCGGCGGGGTCGCTCGCCGCCGCGGGCGCCGACCCCGCCCCCCGGCCCCGCGGCTGGCCCCTGCTCGCCCTGGCGGCCGCCGCCGGCAACGCGGCCGCCGTGCGCTGGCTGCTGCAGCGCGGGGCGGACGCGCGGGCGGCGGGGCCGGCGGGGGTGACGCCGCTCCACGCTGCCGCCGCGGCCGGCTGCGCGCCCGCGGTCGACGCCCTGCTCGACGCCGGTGCCGACGCGGGCGCCGTGGACGCCGACGGGCGGGTGGCGGCCGACCTGGCGCCGGCGGGCGGCGCTGCGAGCGAGGTGCGCGCGCGGCTCGCCGAGGCCGGCGGCGCGCGCGCGGCGGCCACGGGCAAGCCCCCTCCCGCTTCCACCACCGCCGCCGAAGCTTTCGCCACCGCAGCCGCCGCCTTTCGCGCCCTGTCCCCCGCCGACCGCGTCGCGGCCGCGGCCCGGTGGGCGGCCGCGCCCAACGACGCGGCGCTCGACTGCGCGGCCGCCGGCCACGCGACCGCCGTCTTTCGGCACGCCATCGCCGCCCGCCTGGCGCGCCAACAGGCCACCATTCGCAAAGCGGTGGCCATGCTGCACGACGACGACGACTGGCAAGAGTGGGCGCCGCTCGCGCGCTGCGAAGCGGCAGTCGCGTCGGTGCGCGAGAACCCGGCCTCGGTCGCTCTCTTCCAATCCGACCCCCAGATCATGCACGTGCTGACGGGCCTGCGCCGTTTGCAAGCGGTGGCGGCGGCCAACGGGGGGCACAAGGTGCCGCACGACGACCTCTTTGCCGACCGCGTCGCGGCCGCGACCGGGGCGGCCAGCTGGCGGGAAGCAGACGCCGCCGTGCTGGCCTCCCTCGCCTCTCAGCACGACGTGCACGTGCGCGCGGCGGCGGCGGCGGCGGCCGAGGAGGATGAAGGGGACGCGAGCCGCGCGGCTGAAGCGGTTGTCAAGGCCGCGGGGCTCGGGGGGCGCGCCGGCGCGCTGCCCGCGCCGGCGGCTGCCGACCTAGAAACCTCCGCCGCGGGCATCCTGGCCGGCGGCGCCACGGCGCCCGCTGCGGAGCGGGAGCCGACCCTTCTCGACCGCCTCAAGGAAACGATTGTCGCCGCCGTGCTGCGCGCCCTGGTCGTCGCGGCCGTGCTATGGGTGCTTAACACCGTGACCGCGCCCAAGAAGGCGGGGTAGAGGGGGCAGGGACGCGGGCCACCGGGCTTGCAAGCACACACCCTGCCGCTTCCCTCTCCCCTTCACCCGCCCCCTGCCACGATAGCCCGCCTCGCTTCCGCCGCCTCCCGCTCCAGCTCGTCCAGCAGCGCGCGCGTCGCGGGGGGGACAGGGACGGGGCACCCGCCCAGGCGGGAGTAGTCGGTGAGCGGCGCGCGCAGTGGCGCGCCGTCGGAAGACCGCAGAGCACTGGCGAGCACGTCGGGCGGCAGGGCCAGCAGCGCGGGAAACGAGTCCGGCGACGCCGACCGCGCGGCCAGCAACCAGCCGCGCCACGCGCCCGCGTCGGTCGCCCACACCGAGCGCCGCGCGACGGCGCCGAGCGTCTCGACCACGAAAGGGCGCAGCGTGGGGGCCGCGGCCAGCGCCTGGATGAGCAACCGCATGAAGAGGGGCGGCAGCGGGGACCGGGTGAGGAGGCGGGAGAGGGCGGCGGCCAGGGCGGGCGCGCCGTACGCTCCCGGCAGCGCGAGCGCCGCGTTGACCGCGGCCCGCTGCCTCGCCAGCCCCCCTTTCTTGCCGGTGTCGAGCGTCACCAGCGCCTCGAGCAATTCCGCCGGCGCGGGCGGCCCCCCCGCCACCCCCGCCCCGCGCGCGCCGAGCGCGCGCGCGAGCGCCGCGCGCAGCGGCCGCTCGTCGAGCCACACCACGTCGGCCAGCGACGCCAGCACCCGGTCCCTCGGCAGGCCGCCCAGAGCGGGCGGCAGGAAGCGGCCGTCGCCGGTGGCGGCGTGCGCGGCGAGGAGGGCGGCCGCGAGGGCGGGGGGGGCGGGCGCGCGCTCGGTCGAGGCGTAGGCGAGTTTCAAGAGCAGCGCTTCGGCCCCCGCCGGGCACGGCGCCGTGACCGCGTCCACCAACGCCGGCGCCCCTGGCCCCAGGGTGCGGGCCAGGCCGTCGGCGAGGCGGAGCACGGCGGCGCGGCCGGGCGCGCGCGGTGTGGCGCGGGCGAACGCCGACAGCAGGCCGGCCAGCAGGTCGGGGCGGCGCGTGATGAGGGCGCAGTAGAGCTCGACGTGGCGGGTGGCGGCGTCCAGGGCGGCGGAGGCGGCGGTAGGGGGAGGGGGCTCGGCGCCGTCGGCGTCGCCCGCCTCCCCTTCCACCACCACCTCTTCCTTTGGCGGCTCCTCGACCGCCAGCCCCGCCTCCAGCTCCTCCGTCGCCCGCGCCACAATGGCGTCCGCCAGCAGGGGCTCGGGCAGCAGCCGGTTGGCGACGAGGCGGACAGCTTTGGAGCGCAGGTCGGGGTCGAGGCCGGTCGCCGCGTCCAGCACGGCCGCCGTCGCTTCATCGCGCGCGCCGGGCCTGGCCAACGCCACGTCACGCGCCGCCGCCAGAGCGGCGGTGGCTGCGGGGCCGCCCCGGGCGGCGAGCGCGCCCAGGAAGGCAGCCGCCGCGCCGGGCGGGAGCCGCGGCGCGCCCAGCAGCGCAGCCGACGCCGCCTTGCCGGGGTCGCCGCCGGCGACCGCGTCGGCGAGTGTGTTGAGGGTGGCCGTCAGCGCGGTGTCGTAGCGGGAGCCCGGAGGAGGGGCGGGCGGCGGCGTCGAGGGCGCGTCGGCGTCGCCGTCGCCGTCGCTGCTATCGCCACCCTCTCCCTCTCCTCCCACGGCTTCCGCCGCAAACAGCGCGAGCAGCCACCTCAACACCAAATCCATGCCGTCGGCCGACGTCAGCCCCCCTTCGGCCGCCAGCGCCGCCAGCAGCGCGTCGCCGAGGCCGTCACCCGGCGCTTCGTCCGCCGCCAGCCTCGCCAGCGCGCCCGCCCGAAACTCGGACGCCGGCGCGCGCAGCAGGCGGGCATAGCAGGAGCGCCGGGCGGCGCGCCGGGCGCGGGCGTCCATCTCCGGGGCGGCGAGCGGGACGACGACGGCGGCCGCCGCGACGGGCGCGGGCGCGGGCTCAGCCTTGGGCTCGGGCTTGGGAAAGCCGGCACCCGGGTGGTGGTGGTGCTGCCCCGGGAAGCCGGGCGGCTGCTGGAAGCCGCCGGGGTGCTGCGGCGACGGCCCGCCGTACGGGTGCCGCGGCGACGGGCCGCCCGCCCCGGCGGGCGGCTGCCGCAGCGCCGGCCCGCGCAGCACCTCCATCTCGGGGCCCCACGGAATGCCCAGGTCGGCCGCCAACCCCTCCAACGCCCTCCCCCAGCCGTGAGGCGGGGGGAGGGGTGCGCCGACGCAGCACGCCAGCACAGCGTCGGCGAGCGGCGCGGGCGGCAGCGACCGAATGTAGGCCTCCACCGCGGGTGCGCCTCCAGGGCGGGACGCGTGGGCGGCGACGGCGGAGAGGATGCGGTGCAGGTCGGCGGGGTCGGTGTGCGGCGGCGGGGGCGGGTGGAAAGGGGGCGGGCCGGCGGCGCGCGCGGGCGGCGGCAGGACGGTAGTGGGGTGCAGCGCGGCCGCGGTCGCGGCGGCGGCGGCGACGAGCGCGGCGGCGTCCAGGGGGGGAGGCTCGGCGCGCGCGCGCTTGGCAGCGGGCTCGCCCGCCGGCGGCGCCCCCACCACCCGCTCCAGCGTGTCCGCCGCCTCGTCCGCGCCCACCTCGCGCAGCGCGGGCACCAGGCGCCGCTTCCAGGCGACCAGGGCGGGCGCGGGCGAGCGCGCGGCGGCCGAGAGGGCGGCCGCGAGCGCGGCGCGCACGCTCGCGGCCGCCGCGCCGCCGCGCGCGGAGCCAGGGGGGGTGGATGCGGCCGCGATGAGCGCGGGCATGACTGTGTTGACCAGGGCAATGGCCGAGGTGGCCAGCGTACCCGCCGCGCGCACGGCGGCGACGGCGACGGGCCCGGGCAGGTCGGCAGCCGCCGGCCCGCCAAGCGCCGCGGCGACCGCAGCCGCGGTCGCGGCCGCCGCAGCCGCCGCATCAGCCTTGGTCGGCACCGCCCCCACCCTCGGCGAGGCGGCCAGGGCGTCCAGGGTGAGGGCGGCGGCCTCTGCGGCTTTGAACGCGGCGGCGCGCGCGCCGGCGGGGCGGCCGGCGTCGCCCGCCGCCGCCAGCACGGCGGCGCGCAACGCTTCACACGCCGCCCAGCAGGCGGCGCCGGCGTCGGGCGCCCCGGAATCGCCCGCCAGCGCGGCCGCGCGCACCGCGTCGGCGTGCGCGCCGGCCGCCGCGACCGCCGCGCGCTTGGCCACCGCCGCGCTCGCGTCGGCCGCCAGGTCGGCCAAGGCGATAGCGCATGTTGTGGCGACCTCGGCGGCGACAGAGGGGGGTGTGAGGCTCAGGCAGGCCCTCGCCGCTGCGCCGCAAAAGTCGGCGACGCCGCCGCGCGCCGCCGCCGCGGGCTCGGCCCGCAGCGCGGCCACTTCCGGCGCCAGCTCGGCCAACAGGGCCGGCCGGCGCCGGCACGCGATCTCGACGAGCTTGGCCAGGTGGTCGGCCTGGAGAGAAAAGGGGAGAAAGGTGAGGATGAGAAAAAGTCCCGTCCCGCCCTCCACCACCTTCCTCTTCTCCCCACTCCCACATCCCACCTTGGCCTCGCCCGACACAGCCAGCTTGGCGTCGTTGAGCGCGGCCACGGCGTCGTCGCGCGCTGTGTCGCCGCCGGCTGCGTCGGCGGGGGGGTCAAGGGCGAGCGCCGGCTCATCCTGCACCGCGGCGGGCGTTGTCCCGGCCTGGCCGTCGGCCTGAACGTCGCCGTCGTCGGCCGATTTGGCCGCCGCGGCGCGCGTCGACCGGCGCGGCGGCATGGCTGCCGCTCTCGGCGCAGCGCCTGCCAGGGCGCGCTCGTCGGCCGCGTCGAGCGTCAGCAGCGCATGGGGGGGCGCTGGCGCGCTGGGACGGCGGCCCGATTGTGAGCGCGCCGGCCGACGGCGGCGCTCTCGCCACTTCTCGCCCCCCAACACTATGGGGCGCGGCCGCTCCCGGTCGCGCTCGCGGTCGCCCCGCCGCCGCGCATCGCGGTCCTGGTCGCGCGGCCGCCGCGGGAGCGCGGGGCCGGGCGGGCTCGACCCCGGCAGCCGCCAGGCGCGCCGCCTGGTCAAAGCGGCCAAGCGGTACCTGAAGGAGCATTTGAAAAAGAGCAGTGGTGGTGGGAGTGGCGGCGGCGCGGCCGCGCGCCCTGCTTGGCCTCCGCCCGACAACCCGTTGCCCGCGCCGGATGCTGTGGTGCCCACGCTCTCGCCCGAGGACGACTACTTTTTGCGCGCCCCCGAATTCAAGCTCTGGCTCACCGCCGCGCTGGGCGCCTCGTTCTCCGACCTCGCGTCGGACGCCGCGCGGCGCCACTTTGCCTCCTTCGCGTCCGCCTGGAACGCGCGCACCTTGCCCGCACGCTTCTACGACGGGTCGGCCGTCGCTGCATCCTCCAACCGGGGCGCGGCCGCCGCTTGGGGCTTTGCCGCGCGCGCCCCAGACCGGCGCGACCGCGCGGCCGACCTGGAGGAGTTGCTGCCGCGCGCGACGGGGCGGGATGCCGCCCAAGAAAAGCGGGCGGGCCGGCGCGAGGCGGCGGCGGCGCGCGGCGGCTCGCCAGATATGGCGCCGGGCGAGGCTTTCGGCTCGGGCCCTTCCGACTCTTTTGCCGCCGCCGCCGCGCGCGAGGCGGCGCGCACGCGCGCGCGCGACGCCCGACTGGACGTCAAGCGGGCCGCGCTGTCGGCGAAAGCGGCGGAAGCGAAAGCGGTGGAGGACGCTCGCATGGCCGCCTTTCGCTCGCTGGCGGCCGCGGGGCCTATCACCATTGCCAAGCGGGCGCCGCCGCCGCCAGAGTAGAGGATCGAGAGGGCAGGAGGGGGGGGAGAGTGAGCCTGCAGGGGGCGCCGCGTTCGCGCGGTTCACAGTTCCGGGGTGGGGGCCGGCGGTCGCCGCCCCCTGAATCCCCTCTCCCTGTCAATCAATGTCCGCACACCGACCCTACCGCCCGCCCGCGGCGCGCGCGGGTGGCGCCCCGCCCGAGAAGCGCGCGGAGCCGCCGCGCCCCTCGCTCCTGCTGGGCTCGGTGGCGGCGTGCGGCGTTGAGCTGGACAAGCTGCAATGTGTGGCCGCAGCGCTGGTGGAGGACGGGGTGCAAGGTCAGAGACGAGGCAGGGGATGGGGCGACCCGATTGCCCGCGCCGTGCCCCCTTCCACGCCCTCTCCTCTGCTCTCATCAGACGCATCCCGGTGGCACCCGCTCGTGCACCGCTTTCGCTGGCTGCGTGAAACGCTGGTCTCGCAACGCGCCGCGACCGGCGCGCTCGCGCGCGCCGCGTTCGAGGCAGCCGCCGACGCCGCCCTGCGCGCGGGCGACTACGGCGAGTTTTTGAAATCGGTGTCCCATTTGGCGATCGGGGGAGGGGCCGAGTTTGGAGGTGGTGGCGGTGGGGTCGACGCGCGCTCCACCCCTGCCTCGACGCCTTACGCCCCTGGCGAAGCCGACGCCCTGCTCATGCTTTACTTTGCGTGCGTGCCGCCGCGGCCGGAAGCGCTGGACGCCGCGACGCGGGCGCGCGCGGTGACCCGGGCGGCCGAGGCGAGGGGCGGCGGCACGGGCGCCACCTCTCGGTCGCTGCCGCCACCCGTCACCTCAGCCCTCGCCCTCGTCGCCGCCGCGCTCGCCGGCGACGGCCTGGCCTTCGCCCGCCTCGCCGGGGCCCCTTCCTGCGGCTGGCGCGCGCGCGCGCTCGCGCGCGCGGCGGGGGGGCGCGCGGCGGCGCGCGGGCTGGCCGCGCTGGCGTCGGCGTACAGGACAATACCGGAAGAGGCCGCGCGCCGGCTGCTGGGCTGCGAGGGCGACGTGGAAGTGGCGGTCGCCGCGGCCGCCGCGGCGGGCGCAGCGTGGGCGGCCGCGCCCAGGCCCGCGGGGGGCGACCTCAGGTTTATAGGGTGATGACTGTGAGACTGGGCAGAGAGCGAGAGAGCAAGGGGAGTGCGGCGACCGCAAACGCCACGGCACCCTCTTTCGTATCTCACTCTCTCGCGCCGCGCGGCGGGCGCCGACCCGCGCGTCGGCCGGCCTTCGCGGGCCGCACCCGCCCACGCCCGCCCTCACCCGGCGGGGCGTCGCCCGGCGGTCGCCGCATCGCGCGCGGACCACCACCACGCCGCGCGCCGCCGCCTCGCCGCCATGAACCAGTACCAGTGCGTGAGGAGAGAGTTGGAAGAGTGCACGCGCGCCGCCGGCGCCCGCTCACGCGCCGCCCTCGCCCGCCGCCCCCGCATCGTGCGCACTCGCGCGCACCGCCCGCGCCACCCCGCCCGCCTCCCACCCCCATCACACCCCAGCATCTACGAGCCCATCGGTCGCGGCCCCCACTCGGTCGTGTACAAGGGGCGGCGCAAGAGGAGCGTGGATTACGTGGCCGTCAAGTCGGTCGACAAGGCGCGCAAGCCGCGCGTGCTCCAAGAGGTGAAAACATGCGAGGGACAGGGGATGTGTGGCGCTTGGAGGGGGCGGCGGGCGAGCGCGTGGCTCGGCGAGGCCGACACCCGCGCCCGCCCCGACCCCCCCGCCCCGCGCCCCAGGTCCGCGCCATGCACGCGCTCGACCACCCCAACGTCCTCAAGTTTCACGCCTGGTACGAAACGAGCAACCACCTGTGGCTCATCCTCGAATACTGCTGCGGGGGCGACCTGGCGGCCCTGCTCGCGGCCGACGGGCGGCTGCCCGAGCCCGCGGCGGCCGACGTGGGCGCGGGGCTCGCCGCCGGCCTCGCCGCCCTGCACGCCGCGGGCGGACTGCACAGGGACGTGAGGCCGGGCAACGTGCTGCTGGACGAGGCGGGGGTGGCGCGGTTGGCGGGGTTTGGGTTGAGCGTGCGGCCGGCGCGCGGGGGGGGCGGCGGCGGACCGCGCGGCGTGCCGCCGGGGCCCGCCGCCGGCTCCCCCGCCTACATGGCGCCGGAGCTGTTTCTGCCGGGCGGCGCGCCTTCCACCGCATCCGACCTGTACTCGCTGGGGTGCGTCCTGTACGAGCTGCTCGCCGGCGCCCCTCCGTTTGGCGGCGGCGGCGGCTCGCTCGTGGCGCTCGTGCGGTCGGCGCTCGCGTCCCCTCCCCCCCCTCTCCCGGCGTCCGTCTCGCGCGCTGGCGTGAATCTCATCATGGGGCTCCTGGCCAAGGCGCCGGGCGACCGGCCGAGCTGGCCAGAGGTGGCGGCGGCGCCGTTTTGGCGAGCGCCGCTGCGCGGCGCGCCGACGGAAGCAGAGCTCCCTCCCGCCCCTCCCGCGCCCGCCGACGCGGGCGCGTGGGCGGCCGCGCTCGCGGCAGCATCCAGCAAGGCCATGACCGAAGCCGACGCCGCCGCCGCCCCTCGCCCCAGCGACGACGACAGCCCGCCGCGCGGCGCCGAGCCCGACGGCGCCGACGTCCGCCTGGCGCGCCACGACGCGGAAGTGTTGTTTGGCGAGGTGTCTTCGGACAGAAGGGCCGCGCTGATGGCGGGTGGGGGCGCTCTGTCGCGCGCGGGGAGCGGGGCGGCGCGCGCGGCAGCGCGCGCGCGCGCGGCTGAAGCGGTCGCGGCGTCCGCGCCCCAGCCGGCGCCGCCTTCCACCTCCACGCTGCCGCAGCACCACTCAACCCCCCCGCCCCCACTCCACTCGCTTGTCTGGCACCCCACGGCCGACGCCGGCGCGGCGCCCGTCGTCGGGCGCGCTGGCGACGCCGACCCCCCGCCGGCGTCCGCCCTGCCCTACGACGCGGAAGGGGACGTGGCCGAAGAATTGATCACCCTGTACCGCCACCTGTCTGCGCGCCCAGCGGGGCGCGAGGCGGAGATGGACGCGCTGCTCGCTCGCGTCGGCGCCCTGGCGTCTGCCGGCGCGCCCACCGCCAACGCGGTCGTCAACTCGTCCCTCAGCCTGCTCCTGATTCGCAGGCTGGGGCGGGGGGCGTCTGGGTGGAGCTCGGAGAGGGGCAGTGGCGAGTGCGCCGGCGCTCCCGCTTCTCCTTCCCGTCCCGACCTTGCCGCGCGCGCAGCATCGTCCTTGGGCCTGCTCCTGCGGCACGCGACGCACGTGGACGACGAAGTCGCGCGCGCCGGCCTGCTGCCCGTGCTGGCGGCGGCGGCGGGGTCGGGCGGCGGGCCGTGCGCGCGGCGCGCGGCGGCCGCGCTCGCAGAAGGACTGTTTTATGCGTCCGCCCAACCCCCAGCCTCGCCCTGGGGCACAGAAGGAGTCGTGGACGATAGCCTGCCCTCCTTGATCTCCTCGCCCGACCCGGGCGTGGCGGGCGCGGTCGCCGCGGGGCTGGCCAACGTGTGGGGCGGCCGCGGCGGCGCGGCGCGCGCGCCGCCGGCCGGCCTGGCGGCCGCGCTCGCGGCCCTCGCCTGCACCGCGGGCGCGGCGGCCGACGCGGCGGCGACCGCGCTGGCCCGCATGCTGCGGCGGGCGCCGGCGGTCGCGAGCGAGGCGGCGGCCGCGGTCGACGCGCCGAGTCTCTGGGCGCGCACGCGCGGCCCGTCGCTCGCCCTGCTCGCCGCCCTGCTCGCGTCGCCCGAGGAGGAGAGCGTGCTGCCGGACGCAGGCGACTATGCGGACATAGCGGCCGCCCTGGCCGCGGCTGCTGACGACGCGCGGTCGCCGGCGCCCGCGCGCGGCCGCGCCCTGGTCGTCGCCGCCCTCCTCCTCGCCGCCGATCCCTCCTTCCTGGCCGCCGCCGCCGGCGCCCGCCTGTTGCGCGCCGCAGATCGCCTGGCCCGCGACGGTGACCCCTACTGCGCCAGCGCCGCCGCCGCGCTGCGGCGCGAGGCGACGCGCGCGGCGGGCGCCGCGCTCGCGCACGTCGCGACCGCGCTGGAGGCCCGGTCGCCCGTCGATACGCATTCCTTAGCCGCCGCCATCGCCGCCGTCGCCGGCGGCGCCGGCCTCGCCGCGGGCGACGCGGCGGACGAGGCGGCGGCGGGCCTGGCGGCCGCGCTTGCCGCGTCGGCCGCGACGCCGCCAACCGCGGAAGCCGAGTCGCGCACGCGCGCCGCCCTGCTGTCGGCGTGCGAGGCGTTGCTGCTGGGGCGGTGCGCGGACGCGGGGCCGGCGCCGGGGGCGTTGGGCGGGTTGGTGGCGCCGCTGGGAGAGCTTGCGCGAGCCGAGGTGGTCGGCGGCGGCGAAGGCGACGACGCCCCGCCCCCAGCCGCCTCTGCCTCGCGCCGCGAATCCGAGCGCGTCACCTCGCTCCGCCTGCTGGCCGCCCTGGCCGCCCGCCTGGGCTCCGGCCGGCCCGGCGACGGCGCCCTCGCCGCCGCGCTCGTCGCGGCCGCCCCGTCGGCCGCTGCGGCCGCCCTGGCCGCCCCGCCGCCCTCGCCACTGTTTGCCTGCCGCCTGGCGGCCGCGTTGCTGGGGGCGGCCGACGGGGCGCTGGCCGCGCTGGAGCGGGAAGGGGTGCCCGACGCTGCGGCGGCCGCGGCGGCCGCCGGCCGCGGCGGCGCCGCCGCGCTCGACATCGTTGCGGCGGCCCTGACAGCCGGATGCCACGTCAATGGTGCCCCCGCCTCTGCTCTAGCCTCCCTGGACCGGTGCGCGCGGGGCGACGGGGGCGAGGGCGAGGCCGCGGCCGCCGCGCGCGCGGTCGCCGCGGCGGCCGCCGCGGGCGCCGTCACGCCCGCCACCGCGGCCGCGTGCCTGGCGCCCCTGCTGGCGGCGGTGGCGGAGGATCCAGGGGATCCAGGCGACTCCGCGCGCGCGGCGGCCGCGCTGGCGGCGGCGCACCCGGCGACGGCCGCGGCGGCGCTCGTGTCCCGCGCGGCCGCAACCGCTCTGGCGGCCGCCCGCGCCGCCAAGACTTCTGGCGGCGCGTCCGCCACCGCGTTGCTGCGCGCCATCGCCACCGCGGCCGGCGCGGCCGCCGCCCCCGCGGGCCTGCTCCCGCGCGCGAGCGGCGGCTCCGCGCCCACCGCGGCGGCCGCCGCGCGCGCGCTGCGCGCCGAGGCGGCGTCCATCGCGGCGCGCCCGCCGTGCGACGGCGCGGCAGCGGCGGCGGCGGCGGCCATCGCGGCGCTCGACGCTTTCGTGGCGGCGGCGTGAATAGGAGAGAGAGGGAGACGGGAGGCGCGTGTAGGCTTGCTTTCCCGTTGTCGTCAATCATCTACCTGCACTAAAATGCCGTCCGTTGCCTGGTCTCTATCTCCCTCGGTCAATCAAACGCGCGCCGCAGTCTGCGCGCTGCCGCCACCCGCACCGTCCAGCAGCCAGGGCGCGCCCCGGCCGGCGCGCCCGGTGGGCGACGCCGCGGGGCGCAGCGCGCGGCGGCGGCGGAGGCGCGGCGCGGGGACGACGCCGCCGGCGGCCGCTTCGGCCGCCGCCGCGCGCTGGCCGCCTCCCTCGGCCGCGTCGGCCAGCGCGGCAGCCGCCCACCCGCCCCGCCCACCCAACGCCCTCCCGCCGTCGACGGCGACCGCGCGCAACGCGTCGACCGCGTCCGCGCCCGCGCCGCCGGCGGCGAGCGACGCCGACCGCCGCGCGAGCGCCGTGCGCACCGCCTCGCCCGACGCGCCCAGCGCGGCCCCCACTTCCGGGTAGGACCGGGGGCCGTTGCCATCCAAACCATAGCGCAGCGCCACGGCGGCGGCTTCGGCGGGGGGGAGCGCGGCGAGCAGGTCGCGCACGCGCGCCGCGAGGGACGCCTCGGCCGCCGCCGCCCACCAGGCGGCGTCGGGGTCGTCGGACCGCGCGCCGCGGGCGCCGGGGGCGTCGGCAGCGGCGGCGAGGGCGTCGTCCTCGGTGGGGGGGGCGTCGCCGTCGGCCGCGGTCGCGGCGCCGTAAGCGTCCAGCCCGCGCTCCGCCCTCCCAGCCGCCAACGCCGCCCACGCGGTCGCAGAACTCACGCCCGCCGCCGCCGCGACGGCGGCCGGCGCCGCGGGCGCGCCGCCGGCGCGGTCGAGCGCGTCGCGCGCGGCGGCGAGCGCCGACCGCGCGGCGGTCACTCGGCGCGGGACGGCGACCAGGCGGCGGGCGGCCATGGCCGACGTCAGCGCCCGCTTGATCGCGACGGCTGCGTAGGGGGCCAGAGGGGTGCCGGCCGCGGGGTCGAGCGACGCGGCAGCGCGCACGAGCACGGCGCGCGCCTCGCCCACCGCGTCGCCCACGTCGAGCGTGCCCGACGCGCGGGCCGATGCGGCAATCGCCAGACCATGCACCAGCCCCGCGTGGGCGGCCAGGAGGTTGCGCTCGGCCGCGCGGCCTGCCGCGACGCGGGCGGCGAGCGCGGCCGCGGTCGGCAGGCCCACGGCCGCCGCCCAGGCGGCCGCATGGTGGTCGAGAGAATCGTTCTCATCGTCCCGGACCGGCTCCGCCCGCTCCAGGCGGCGCAGCTCGCGCACCGCGGCGCACAGGCGCGCCTCGGCCACTCGGGTGAGGGATTTGTAGCTGGTGGCCGGTTCCTCGGGATCGACAGACACCTCCAGGGGCCGCGGGCGGCGGCCGAGCGTGGCGGCGCGGCGGGCGGCCACGCGCGCGGCAGCGCCTGAACGCATTGGGTCGGCGGTTTGGCCTGGAGGGGCCGCGGCGGTCGCCCCAGAGGTGAAGACAATCGCGGCCGTGCCCCTGCGGGCGGAAGACGGGCCGACGGGGGCCGCGGGCCAACGCGGGCGCGGCGCACCGCGCGTGGGCGGGCGAGCGGGCGCCGCGGGGCGCGGCCCCGTTTGGCGCGGCTGCATGGCAGCCATCGTGGCGGTCCGCGCGCGGGGCGCGGGGGGTCGAAAGGGTGGACGCGGGGCGGAGTGGCGTGGATGGGCGGCGTCGTGTCACTCCCTCGCAAAAAATCCCGCTCCTCCAAGAATGCGCGCCACGCCCGCCCCCGCCGCCTCGCGCGCGCCCGTTCGTCGGCCCTCCATGCCCGCCCATGCGTCGGCCAACCGCGACGCCCCCGCACCCGCCCCCCTGCGCCGCGCGCTCCTCGCGCTCGGCCTCATCGCGGCCGCCGCCCCCGCCGCGCGCGCCACGGCCGCCGGCCGCGCCGACCTTCCCACCACGGACGCGGGCTGGAAGGAGGTGCTGGCGCCCGAGGCGTACAACGTGCTCCGCCGCGCTGGGACGGAGCGCGCCTTCTCGGGCGCCTACTGGAACGAGAAGCGGGCGGGCACGTACAAGTAAGGAAGAGACGAGAGGGAGAGGGAGGGAGGGAGGTGGCACAGGCTTCCTCCGCGTCTCACGCTTCCGCCGCCTTCCTCCAACCCACAACCCACCTCCCCCCCCCCAGCTGCGCCGGGTGCGGCACGCCGGTCTTTGAGTCCAGCACCAAGTTCGACTCCGGCACCGGCTGGCCCTCGTTCTGGCAGGAGGTCCCTGGCGCCGTCGACTTCAAGGTCGACCGCTCCATCCCGTTCATGTCGCGCACCGAGGAGCACTGCGCCGTGTGCGGCGGCCACCTGGGGCACGTGTTTGACGACGGGCCGCGCCCGACCGGCAAGCGGCACTGCATCAACTCGGCGGCGCTCGAGTTTGTGCCCAAGGCGTGACGTGAAGAGAGGGGCGGGGTTTGAGTGGGGCGTCGCGGCGTGCGGCGTGTTGCGTTGCGGGGTCTGCGGGCGTGGAGGAGCTGGGCGCGGCGTCCGCGGCCAAGAACGAGCGCCGCCGCCCCACACCTCCACCCTCTCCACCCTCGTCCCTCTCCCAATGGCCCTCGCCCGCGCCCCCGCCGCCACTCGCGCCTCGCCCCTGGCCCGCCCCGCGGCCCGCGGCCGCGTCGTGGCCGTGCGCGCCAAGGGCGACGGCGCGCGCGTCGACCGCTCCAAGAAGACCGACGTCATGTGAGAGGCAGAGGGGAGGGGGCGGGCGGTGTGCGTGCGTCGCGCGCGGGCGGCGGGCGGTCCAATGCGGGTGGGAGGGGGCCGGGTGGGGCGGAAGTCGAGCCGCGGGTGGCCGACGCGCCGCGCCCCCTCTCCACGCAGCGTGTCGCCCTCGATCCTGTCCGCCAACTTTGCCACGCTCGGCTCCCAGGTGCGGACTGGAGCGGGGAGCGGGGGAGGACGTCTCCGTGGCGCGCGGCGGCGCGCGCGGCGGCGGGCGAGCGCGGCCAGGGCGGCGTCGAGCGGCGCCCACCCTCCCCCCGCCCCCCCCCCCCTCGCCCCCCCAGGTCGTCGACGTCGTCAAAGCAGGCGCCGACTGGGTGCACATCGACGTCATGGACGGCCGCTTCGTGCCCAGTGCGTCGAGGGAGGGGGGAGGCGAGGGGCGCGGCGAGCAGACCCCCCCTTCCCGCGCCCACCCGCACCCCCCGACCCCCACCCCCGCCAGACATCACCATCGGCCCCCTCGTCGTCGACGCCATCCGCCCCCTGACCGACGCCGTGCTGGACACGCACCTCATGATCGTGGAGCCGGAGCAGCGCATCGCGGATTTCGCGAAGGCGGGGTCGGACATCATCTCCATCCACGCGGAGCAAGCGTCCACCATCCACCTGCACCGCGTCGTCAACGCCATCAAAGACTTGGGCGTCAAGGCGGGCGTCGTGCTCAACCCGGGGACGCCCCTGTCGGCGATCGAGGAGGTGCTCGAAATTGTCGACCTCGTCCTCCTCATGTCGGTCAACCCCGGGTTTGGCGGCCAGAAGTTCATCCAGTCCCAGGTGGACAAGACGCGCCGCCTCAAGGCGATGTGCAACGCGAAAGGGGTCAACCCGTGGATCGAGATCGACGGCGGCGTGACGCCTGCGAACGCCTACATGCTGATCGACGCCGGCGCCAACGCCCTCGTCGCCGGCTCCGCCGTGTACGGCGCCAAGGACTACGCGGAAGCGATTCGGGGCATCAAGACGTCCAAGGCGCCGGCGGGCGTGCCGGCGTGATGGGGGGAGCGGGGGCGGGGTGGGTGCCGGTGGGCGCCGATTCTCCCCTTTCCCCGGGTGCGCCCTGTGCAACGCGGCGGGCGCGGCGAGAGCGCGGGAGTCGCGGCGGGCGCGGCGAGAGCGCGGGCGTCGTTGGGCGCGGGCGCGCGGAGCTCGCACACACCCCGGGCGCAGACCCCTCCGCCCGCCTCCCCCTCCGCCCCGCCCTCACAAACACTCGGCCAGCAGCCGCAGAGCGTCCGGCCCCGCCCCCGGCGCCGCGTCGGCGAGCGCGGGCAGGCGCGCGCGGCCGGCGGCGACGGCGGCGGCGGCAAACCGCACCGCGGCGCCGGCGCCCGCGGGCACGCCCGCGGCGGCCAGCAGGACGGCGCCCGCGTCGGTCAGCGGCACTCCCCCTCCCCCAGCTGCCAGCCAGTCGCGCGCCGCCCTCGCGCCGCCTGCGTCGGCGGCGGCCCCGACCGCGCGCCGCCACGCCGCGTCGGCGTCGGCCGCGCGCAGCACCGGGTCCCACCGGTCGGGGCCCGGGGGGGGTGGGGGCGGACCGGCGTCCCGGCCGTCGTCGGACGCGGGCGGCGAAGGGGCGCCGGGGAGGGGCAGAGCGCGGTCGGCGCGCGGCGAGGCTGGGGAGCCACCGCCGCCGTCGCTGCCGCTGTCCCAGCCACCGCCATCACTCGCTTCGCTGTCGGAGGAATCCGGCGGGGTGGCCAGTGGCGACCGGGACGCGGCTGATGCGCCTTCCGCGGTCGACGGCCGCGCGCGCGCGCCGCGCGCGGCGACCGCGGCCGCGCGCACCAGGGCTGCGGAGCGCGTCAGGGGGGACGCCGCGGCCACGCGGTCCAGGGCCAGGCCGGCGGCGGCGACCGCGGGCGAGGCGCCGCCGGCGAGGGCGCGAGCAGAGGGCGCGGAGCGCGCCGCGAGCGCGGCCACCAGGCAGAGCGTGTGCGCGACCGCGGGCAGGGACGCGGTCTTGTCCAGCACGACCGCGTCGGCCAGGGCGGCGGCGAGGGCGGCGGGGAGCGGGGCGGGAGGAGGAGGGGCGCCGTCGCCCTCGCCGCCCTCGCCACCAACCCCCCACGCCTCTTCCAGCACCGCCGCCAGCTCGGCCGTCGCCGGATCCGCCCCATACCGCGCACACAGTGACACGGGCGTGGTGCCCACGGCGGCCGCCCCCCCGGGCGGCCCGTCGCGCAGCGCGGCGGCGAGCCGCGCCGCGCCGCCGCCGCCCGCCGCGCCGTGCTCGGGCGCGCCCGTCGCGCGCCGCACGAAGAGCGTGCGGGACGCGTAAACGCCGTCTAAAGCAGCGCCCGCGAGGCGGACGGGCCAGAAGCGGGCGTCGGTGACGGCGAGGGAGACGGCGGAGGAGCGTTCGGGGAGGAGGCCGGGCGCCGCGACGCGCGCGACGCCGCCGCGCGCCAAGGACACCACCACGGGCGCCCGCGTGACCAAGCGTGTGACCGCGTCCACCACCTCCAGCCGCCTCGGCTGCGCGGCCAGGGCGTACAGGTGGCGCAACGGTTGCAGGTGTTGGCGCTGGTCGGGCGGCGAGACGGGCAGCGCGGGCCACAGGGACGCGACGAGGCAGGCCGTGGCTGCCGGCGTCGTTGCGAGGGTGTAGCGACCACCCCCCAGGAAGAGGAGGCCGAGGCCCATGGCGACGGCGACGTGGGAGCCGTGCATGACCGCGCCGGGCGCGCCGGCGACCGTCGTGCGGCGCCGCAGCCCCCGCAGCAGGCGCAGCGTGGCCAAGTCGCCCGTGCCAGCCATGACCGCGGCCAGGGCGAGGGCGGAAGAACAGGCGGCGGCCTCCAAATCATGGCGGTCCAGGCGCCCCCACACCGCGGGCGTGCCCGCGCACGCGTCCGGCGCGCGCGCCTTGGCCGCCATCAAGTCCAGCGTCAGCGAGTGCAGCGTGCGCGCGGCGGCGGCGCAGGCGGTGCCGGCGAAGCGGACGCCGAGCGCGGTGGCCGCGCCGGCCAGGGCGGCGACGTGCGCCAACGCCGCGGCTTCGAGGTCGGGGCCGGGGCGGGTCCTCCTCCCCGCCCTGGCGTCCGCCGCCGCCCGCTCCTGCGCCGCTTGCAGCTCGGCCAGCGGGGCGGCCGCCGGGGGGGGGACCTGGTTGGCGACCCACGAGGGGTCTGGCGTGATGGAATCCCACAGGACGAGCGCCCTGGCCAGCGTCGTGCAGCACACCAGGTCCGGGCGCACGCGCACCAGGGCGTGCCCGGTGGCGGGCGGGGCGAGGGCGGCGGCGGCGGCGGGGTCGTTGGTGCGGAGGTAGGTCAGGCCGAGCGCGGCCGCCGCGCCGGGGGTCGTCGCCACCGTGTTGGGCACCGCGCCTTCCAGCACCAGCAGCGGCGCGCCCGCGTCCGCGTCGGACGCGGGCGCGCGCGGGGCGTCGGGGTCGCGCAGGGCGTCGAGGTGGAGGTGGTCGGCAGACGGGGGGGGGCGCGGAGGGTCGCCGGCCGCGCCGCTGCCGCCGCCCCCTCTGCCCATGCGCGCCGCGAGGCGGGCCAGCATGCCGGGGCCGCCGCCGCCGGGGCCGCCGCCGCGGGCGAGGCACACCATGCCGAGCGCCAACCCCGCCGCGAGCGAGTACGCCTCCCCCTCGGCCCCCACCTGGTCCCGCGCCGCCGCCAGCCCGCCCGCGTCGGCGGGGGCGGGCGGCGGCGCGGTGCCGGTGGGGCGGCGCCCGATCTCGTCCAGGAGGGCGGCCGCGGTCGCGGCGTGCCCCGACCCGAGGTGCAGCAGGCCCGCCCCCGCCAGGGCCGCCGCCTGCACCGCCGCCCCCAGTTCGAGGTCCGGGTAGCCCGCGGGGTGCCGGGTGGGCACGTGCAGGAAGAGGGCGCGCGCGGTGGCGGCGTGGCAGGTGCCCACGCGCGACGCCGCGACGCCGAGCAGCGCGCCCACCGACGTCGGCCCGTGCTCGGGCGCCAGCGCGCGCACCAGGTCGGCAGCGGAGAGGCACGCCAGCCGGCCGCGCAGGCCGGCGCCGAGGAGGAGGCCCGCGTGCGCGTAGGTCGGGGCGGCCGGCCGCGCGGCCGCCAGCCACGCGCGGTCGCCCGCCGCGGCCGCGCCGGCGTCCTGGGGGGCCGTCAGCGCCAGGCCGGCGGCGGCGCCATTGTGAAACTCGGCCCAGGCGGTCAGCTCGTTGGCCGCGCCGCCGCCGGGCGCCGGCGGGACCGACGCGACGTCCAAGGCCACCGCCGGCCCTCGCCCCCCCTCGAGCGCCCCCGCCAGCACCAGCGGCGGCAGCGCCAGGGGCGCCCCCGGCGGCGGCGGCCTCGACCCGAGCGCGAGCGCGCCGCGGCCGAGCGGCGCCGCCAGCGTGCGCACCGCGTGCGCGGTCAGCTTCTCCTGTAGCGCGCGCGCGCCGCCGTCGGCGTCGGCGCCCGGGTCCGGGGCGACGATGGGGGCGGGGGTGGACGAGTCGAGCGCGCGCGCGACGGCGGCGAGCCGCGCGTCGCGGCCGAACCGGAGGCGGCCGGCCGCGTCGAGCACGCGGGCGAAAGGGGAGGAGTCGGAGTCCGAGTCGCTGGCGCCATCGGCGTCGGCCTCCAGGGGCGCGAGGCGGCGGGCGGAGGGCGGGTCGAGGTGGGCGAGGGGGGCGGTGGTCGACGCGGCGACCGCGGCGGGCGCGAGCGCGGCGTCGGGCCCCGCGCGCTCGACCGCCGGCGTCGCCAGCAGCCCCGCCCCCACCCCACTCATGCGGCTCAGACACTGCCCGCCCTTGGGCGGCGCGGGCGTGCGCGCGGGGGGCGGGCGGGAGCGCGGCGGCGAGGGCGGCGCGGCGGCCGCGCCCCCTCCCCCGGCCGCGCGCGCCGCGGCCGCCGTCGCGGCCACGTCGTCCCGCCCCACGAGCGCGTACGCCGCGTCCGGCCACCCGGGCGGCGGCGCGGCGCGCGGCGCGCGCAGGGCGGCGCGCAGAGGGCGGGCGATCGAGGGGGCGAGCGCGTCGAGGCGGAGGGGGGCGGCGGCGCCGCCGAGCGCGAGCGCGAGCGCGACACCGCCGCCCGCGGCCTCCAGGACGCGCCGCGCGTCGGCCGCCGTCGCCGACGACGCCCGCCCGCTCGAAGCCGCCAGGGCGGCGGCGGCGGGCGCGAGCGCGGCGTACGCCTGGAGGACGGGCGCCGCGGCCGCCGGAGAGACGGCGGCCGCGACGCGCGCGTCGGGCGCCAGCGCGCGGAACCGGGCCTCGTCCCCGGCCAGGGCGGCGGCCAGGGCGGCGTGCAGGTCGGCTGGAGGGGGGATGGGGAGGGGGGGGAGGGGCGGGCGCGGTCCGACGACCGCCGCCCGCGCCCCCACGTCGCGAATGTACGCCTCCCCGTGCGCTCCCGCCCCCAGCCCCGCCGCCAGCGGGGCCAGGGCCGCGGCCGCGGGCGGGAGCAGGCGCCAGGTGAGGACGGACAGCTTGAGGAGCTCGTAGGCGGCGTGGAGGGCGGCCAGGGCGAGCGCGGCGCGCGGGTGCGGAGGGTCGGTCGCCGCGACCACCGCCACCGGCGCCGGGTCGCCCGCGGCTCGCACCGACTCGGGCAGCCAGGGCAGGGTCGTGGTCGCCACCAGGGCGGCGTGCGCGGGCGAGGCGAGCAGGGCGGCGAGGGCGGAAGAATGGGGTGCGGGCGGCGGCGGCGGCGCGACGGCGCCGACGCGCGCCCAGGCCAGCACCGCGTCCCGGAGAGCGTCCAAAGGAGCGGCACCGGCCGCGATGCGGGCCAGCATGCCCACCACAATCTCGTCAACGTCGGCCTCGCCGAGGGCGGCGGCCAGCGCAGCGAGGAGCGCGCGCGCGAGCGGCGCGCGCGCGAGCGTCGCGGCGCCCAGGTCGAGGCGGACGCGGGAGCCGTCAAGGGCGATGAGCGTGACCCGGCCGCCGAATGCGTCCGCGAGGCGGGCGGGCGGGGCGGACAGAGAGGGGAACGCGACGCGCGCGGCGCAACCCCCCCCGGCTCGCCGCAGCTCCCCGCCGCCACCGGCCCCCAGCACGACAAAGTCGGCCGCCAGCCGCAGCGGCCCCGTCACCGGCGCCACGTCGGCCACGCCGTCGAGCCAGGCTGGCGCGGGCGACGCGTGGCCGGGCGGGAGCGGGGCGAGGAGCGCGGCGCCGCCGGCAAAGACGGCCGCCAGGCACGCGGGCCGCCCTTCACCCGCGGGCGCGACGGTGGCGCGCACAGGAGGGCCAAGCGCGGGATCCACCACCACTTCAGCTTCAGGCGTCGCCGCGAGCGGCGGCGGCGGCGGGCCGACCGCGGCCGCTGCCGCAGCGGCCGCCGCAGCGGCGACCGGCGTGCGCCGGGGGACCGGCGAAAAGGCTGGGGGGGGCGACCCGTTGGCAGGGACGCGCCCGAGCGAGGCGCGCCGGCTGGAGATAGAGAGGGAAGGGAACGGGAGGAGGTCGGCACACTCTCGCCGCCCGCCCCCGCCCCCACCATGGCCGAAACCCTCGAGGCCCGCTTCAAAAAGGCCGTCTGGCTCATCCGCAACGGCCCCAAAGAGACCAGCTCGAACGAGACCAAGCTCCAGTTCTACTCGTTCTTCAAGCAGGCGAGAGGGGAGGGCGCGGGGCGGCGAAAGCGGGGGGGTGCGGCGCGGTCGAGCGTGGGGGGCCGGGCGCCGGGCGGCGCGGCCCCCACCGCCCCGATCGGAGGGCGGTAATTGAGTGAGCGCGCGCCAGGAGGGCGCGCGGGGTCGCACGCGGGCGTTCGGCCCGCACGCCCGCGCGCGCGCGCGGCCCGCGGCGCACCGCGCCGCGCGCGGGGGCGCGCCCGATCCGAATCGCGGCCCCGGATCCGCCGCCGACGCCGCGGGCGGCGGCGCGCCCGGCGGCCGAGGCGAGGGCGCGACAGGACAGCACGCCCACGCCCGCCGCGCCAACCACCCTCCCCTTCTCCACCAGGCCACCGTCGGCGACGTCACCGGCGACCGCCCCGGCATGCTCTCCTTTGAGGCGCGCGCCAAGTACGACGCCTGGGCCAAGCTGGCCGGCATGAGCAAGGCCGAGGCGATGCAGGTGGGAAGGAGGAAGAGGGGGGGCCGAGGCGCGGCACCCAAAAGGGGCGCCACGCCGACCCCGCCCCACCCCACCCTCCCCTGCAGGCCTACATCGACCTCATGGGCGACCCGGAGGTGTGGGAGGCGCACGGTATCCTCGCCGAGTACGACCCGGCGACCTTTTCGCTCGCGTAAGGGACGCTGGGGCCGAGAGGGCCGGCCGCGCGTGTGAGGAGGAGCCGCCGATGCCGACGCCGATCACGCGTCTCCCTCTCTCTCACCTGCGTGCGACGGTGGACGGCGGCGCGGCCAGCGGGCCGGGCGGCGGCACACGCGGACCGCCGCGCGGCGGCGGCGCCAGCGACCACACGCGCACGCCCGCGCCGGCGGCCGCGACGGCCAGCCAGCGCCCATCGCCCGCGTCGCCCACCCAGAGCAGGCGGGGCGCGGGCAGGGACGGGAGGGGGGCCGGCTCGTCGAGCGCGTGCGCGAGCGTGCACACGCCTGGGCCGGATGGGGACGCGTCGGCCGGCTCCAGCAGCAGGCCCGTGCCGGGCGGGCCCGCCCACGCGGCCGAGACGGCGTGCGGCAGCGGGGCGGGCGCGGGTGCAGCCCCCGGCGCGATCACGTCGACGCGGCGCGCCGACACGACCGCCAGCGCCTCGTCGCCGCCGCCGCCCGCAAACGTGGCGTGCAGGGCGGCAATGACGGCGTCGGGCGTCGTGTGGCGGAGCAGGGTGACGCCGGCCGCGGTGGAGAGCAGGCTGGAAAGAGGAGGGGACGAGGGGGGAGGTCGGTCGGCGCCGCCCCGCCTGCCTCAACCGGCGCCTCCCTCTCTCCCTCCATCCCTCTCCTCTTACCTGCCGCCGTGCCAGGCCAGCTCCTGGTCGAACGCGGAGGCGCCGAGCGCGCCCCCGCCGGCGGGAGCGAGGATCGAGCCGGCCGCCGCGGCGTCGAACGGGCGCTGATGGTGGGGAGGGGCGGGGATTGGATGGAGGAGGAGAGGAGGGCGGCGGTGGCGGCGGGCGATGGTTTCGCGGCCGTCGCCGCCATTGCTACCCTGCGCCTCACCTTCTCGGCTTCGGCCTCTGCGCGCAGCAGATCCAGCCCGGTCCAGGGCGCCAGGGACGCCGGCAGGCGCAGCGGTGGCGGCGGGGAGGCCATCGGAGTCGCCGACGCCGGGGCCGATAGAGCGGGCGCGGCCGCCGCCCGGGCGGGTGGCGCGCGATCGAGAGCCCGCGAGCGGGGCGGTGGGGCGGGCGGCGCGCGCCGCGCCGGTCGCGTCTGTCGGCAACGGGGCGGGGCGGCAGAGGTCGAGGCGTCGGCCGGCTAGCCCGCCGTTGGCACGCGCCGCACGCCCTGTGGCGTCCTCTGGGGGCGTGCCCGACCTCGAGCGCGTCGGAGAAGCGGTCCCGGGGGCGCGAGGAAATCGTCCGCGCTCGTCAGCGACTCCCGGCGCCCGACGCCCGACGCCAGCGCCGCGCCAGGCGCCACTCTCCCCGGCCGCGCACTTGCCGCTGCCCGCGCTCCGACATGCGCGCCATGCGCGCCCTCATCCTGGCGCTGGCGGTCGCCGCCGCGTCGGCCGCCGGTGCGTTGGAGCGGCGCGCGTCGGCGCCAGCGGTTGGCGCGCATGCGGGCCCCGGGCGCGAGCTCCGCCCCCAGCATGGCTCGCATCGAGCATCGGAGACGTTGGCGGGTGGCGGTTACGGGATGCGGGGTGGGGAAGGCCGAGGCGCGGCGGCTAGCGCGCCGCGGCGCGCCCGAGCCGCAGGCCCCGATTCCGGCCGCGCTGCACCGCCCTGATGATATCTTGTGCATTTGCACCCCGTGCCGGTGGCGGGCGGCCCTGGTCAAGGCGGCGGCCGGCGCGTCAGAGCGCGGGCGCCAGCGCCGGCACCTCTCGTTCGCGGCTCCCGCTTCGTTCCAG
>Ga0315276_10001063_pt1 | contig 24322 bp, 28 predicted proteins | sample YL17G05_0_MG_FD_204542 | JGI IMG/M metagenome (GOLD analysis project Ga0315276, IMG submission 204542) | Sediment microbial communities from Yellowstone Lake, YNP, Wyoming, USA - YL17G05_0 | ecosystem: Environmental > Aquatic > Freshwater > Lake > Sediment | place: USA: Wyoming | collected... | reverse complement strand
ATTGTAGCTGTCACCGCCAGGAAATTTGCCGTGAGCAGGACTACTGTTCATCGACACTTAAGCAGACTCGCAAAGGATAAAAAGATACTAAAAACGGGTACAACCTTTAGAGCGGCGTACGCCCTTTTCAGTTCAAGGGACAAAACCATAGAAACTAAAATCCGGCCGGGGGTTGATGAGCATGAAATTTGGAAAGAGAACTTCCAGCGTGACTTCTCTGCCTTGAATGAAAATGTTTCATACATTTGCGATTATGGTTTTACTGAAATATTAAACAACGCGATAGACCATTCAGAAGGCAGTCTCGTTATTGTCAAAACACAATGGAAGCAAGATTCTGTCAGGATTGAAATAACAGACAATGGAATTGGGATTTTTAAAAAAATCAAAACAGCTCTCGGCTTGCAGGACGAAAGAGAAGCCGTGCTGCAATTATCAAAGGGGAAATTTACGACTGAGCCCAAAAACCATACAGGCGAAGGAATCTTTTTTACCTCACGTTGTTTCGATGAATTCTACATTATGGCTAATGGTCTTGGATACCATAAATGTAACGAACCGGAGGATTGGTTTGTTGAAAGCAGAGAAGATAAACAGCAAAGTGGCACGTATGTATCGATGCAAATCAGCTTCAACAGCAAACGACATGTAGAGCAAATCTTTAATGAGTATTCTAAATCAGACTCTAATTCAGGAATAAAGAAATTCGACAAAACACACATTCTCGTAATACTAAGTAAACTCGAAGAGGAGCGTTATGTCTCCCGGTCCCAGGCAAAGAGAATCCTCATTGGCCTCAAAAAGTTTCGTGAGATAATTTTGGATTTTAAAGATATAACAACTGTCGGCCAGGGTTTTGTGGATGAAATTTTTAGAGTGTTTAAAAACGAACACCCTGAAACTTTAATTGAGTACCGTAACGCAAATGAAGATGTTGAGTTTATGATAAAAAGGGGGATGCCCGCTTTAGAATAATAATGTCCCCGGCCTTTGAGCTAATGACATTTCTGCTATTTGGCCCTGGTTAAACTCTTATCTTAAAAAGTGATTTTGAAGTCTTTGTATTGAGGGTTGAAAGGTGCTTCTTCGATTTTGGTTTCCCTGACAAATCTGCCGAATTCTTCTCCGATGTCACGGATACAGTCGCCGATCGCTTCATCAGTGCCCTGGGCAAGCATCTCAACCGTCCCATCAGGTAAATTACGCACAAAGCCGGTTAGCTGGCAGCGGTTAGCTATGTTAAAAGCCGTAAAACGAAAGCCTACGCCTTGGACTCGGCCGATAAAAATTATATGTTTGGCTATCTGGCTCATTCCTGCTCTACATTAACTCAAAACGGCCTCCGACACAAGCGGGCAGGCATTAAAAATAGATTAAGATTCACCGAGACGGGAATTTTAAGTATAATTCGTCGGACTTGTAATAACCTTATGACAGATTGCGTATCGCGCAAGGTATTACAATTATAGTATTAGCGGTTGATTATGGCAGAAAAAACTCAACAGGAAATAGAAAGAGATGAGCAGCTCTATAATCTCACCACCCTTGTAGCGGGAGCTTTTTCGCTGCAGGAGGTGCTCGATAAACTCGCTGAAGCGGCGGTTAAAATTATTGCCGGCGTCAAGGCTTGCTCCATTCGGCTGCTCGACGAAGACGCCGGCGACCTGAAGATGCGGAGTTCCTATGGCCTCAGCGAAGACTACCAGAATAAAGGGCCGGTTTCTAAAGATGACCCGGTAATTGAGGCCGCTTTTGCCGGCGAGGCGGTGGTCCTGGATGATATGCGCGTCGATGGACGCGTAAGATATAAAGATGCAACGATGCATGAGGGACTCGTTAGCCAGCTTACCGTTGCTATGAAGTTCAGGCGTAAAGCCATTGGCGTGCTTCGGCTGTATAGTCCAAGGCCCAGACAGTTTTATGAAGATGATATCAATCTTGCCAGAGTTGTTGCTTCGCAGTGCGCAGTTGCCATAACAAACGCCAAGCTTTACGCAGAAGCGATTAACGGTCAGAGGATGGCTGAACAGATACGTTTGGCAGGAGTTATCCAGCGAAGGATGATACCGGAAAAGTCGCCGTCGATACCGGGTCTGGATATCGCGGCTGCCTATACACCCTGTTTTGATGTCGGTGGCGACTTTTACGATTTTCTTCGATTAAATGACAACAATATTGCCGTGGCGATTGCGGATGTGATGGGGAAAGGCATTCCCGCCGCGATTATGATGAGTTTGTTTCGCGGTGCCGTCAGAGCTTACGTTGACACTGAACACGACAGAGGCGCTGTCGAAAAAATTATTAATAAGCTCAATAAAATGGCTTGTGGCGAATGTAAAGATGGCGAGTTCGTGGCGCTGTTTTATGCGACCATCGACGTCAAAAACAAGACTATATCCTATTGCAATTGTGGACATGAGCCGGCGGTGCTGATAAGAGATGGTCAAATCACCGAACTCAATAAGGGCGGATTTGTGCTTGGCATCGAGGCCCAGGCTGAATATGAAATTGAAAACCTGAAATTAAAAACTGGAGATTGTTTGCTGTTCTATACCGACGGTTTGATTGACGCCGCCGACTTCGACGGTGAATTCTGGGGCAGGGAAAGAATGCTCGAAACCGCCAAAAAGTTTGCCTCTTTAGAGGCCGAGCAGATGGTCCAAAATATCCTCGGGTACAGAAGACGCTTTGTTGGACTTGCTAAACAGATTGACGATACGAGCGTTATTGTTATCAAGGTTGGGAAAACATAACCACAAAGACACGAAGTCACAAAGAAATTATAAATATGTTAAAACAGAAACTATTTCTTAGTGTCTTGGTGACTTCGTGGCAGAATTTAAGATGGCGAATCTGATTATTACAATTGATGGCCCCGCGGCAAGCGGCAAAAGCACTGTCGCTCGCCTGCTGGCTGAAAGGCTCGGCGCGAGCTTTCTCGATACAGGTGCGATGTATCGCGCCGTGACACTTGCGGCAATGCGGGCAGGCGTCGATATGAACGACCAGACCCAGTTACTTGATGTCTTAGAAAATAAAAAATTTCAATTCGCCGCGAAGAACAACAAAATGACTGTCTCAATCGATGGCGCTGATGTTACAGAACAAATACGCCTGCCGGAAGTAACCGCCAATGCCAGACATATCGCAGGCGCACCTAAAGTAAGAGAGAAATTGGTCCAAATGCAAAGGCAGTTCGCCCGCCTCGACTCGCCTGACGCGGGTCGGGCGAGGCGGGCCGCCGGAGAAGAAAAAATCGTCACCGAAGGAAGGGACCAGGGGACGGTGGCGTTTCCGAATGCCTGTTTTAAATTTTATCTCACCGCGGACCCTGCCGAAAGAGCAAGGCGAAGGGCGATTGACGAAGGGCGACGGACTAAGGACGAGATAGAGCGGATACAAAGAGATATCGAAGAAAGAGACGCTGGCGACCAGAACAGGGCCGTTGGCCCGTTAAAGCCCGCCGTCGATGCCGTTGTTGTCGATACCACAGGCTTAAATGTCGAAGAAGTCGTAGATAAACTTTTGAAAATAGTAAATAGCAAGTTACCGGTTACTAATCCCCAATTGCCGAAAATGAGATGGCCTCGTTTCGCGCGATGGCTGTGCAAAATCTTCTGCCTGACGTTTTTCAAGCTGCATCCCGAAGGCCGGGAGAATGTCCCCGACCATGACCCGCTGGTGCTTGTCTGCAATCATCAGAGTTTCCTCGACCCGGTCTTTTGCGGAATATTCGTCAAAAGGCCTTTGTATTATCTTGCCCGCGACACGCTCTTCCGCGGCCTTTTGGGCTGGCTGATTACCTCGGTCAATACCATCCCTGTCAAAAGGGACACCGCGGATTTGGGAGCGATGAAAACGGTTATCAGCAGGCTGAAAGAAGGTCACGGGGTCTGCCTCTTCCCCGAAGCTACACGCACTCGCGATGGAAAGATTACCCCTTTCAAGCCCGGCTTCGGCCTGCTGTGCAGACGGGGAAACGCCGCCGTTGTACCCGTCATCATCGACGGCGCCTTCGAGGCCTGGCCCCGGCATAAGAAATTGTTTAGTCCGGGCAGCCGAATTGAAATCCGCTATGGCAAGGTTATTCCCGCAGCCGAGGTAAAAAAAATGGACGACAGGAAACTCGCCGAGTTGCTTACCGAAACTCTCCGCAAAATGCAAAATGATTGCCGGACAAAGCAGGGTAAAGAGCCGTATGATTATTAGTTGGCACTGGGTTTGCTATTTAAATAGCGGGAGCACTCATTCGAAAACGAGAGCGAAATCGTATTGGTGGGCCTGCCTTAGCTGTGGGGAGCAGTAAAAACGTGTAACTGCTTACAAACCACCTTTCATAAAAACATAAAATTAAACAGTTTTTACCATTCAATACCTAGTTTTTCCTGATATACACTGTTTTCCTATATAGGAAAATGAGCGAAAATGGGAAATATTACTCTTGACGCTTTCCTAAAAAGCCGATATATCCTACATAGGAAAATATCCGTTTTCAGGAAAATATACTATGAGACTAAAAGAAAGTGAAATCTTAGAACGGCTCCGGCAAGAAATTGAGGTCGAACCCGGTCAAGTAATCGATAGCGGTAAATACGCTCCTTTGATAATCAAGCGCGTCGAGCAAGATGTTTTGTTATCGGAAGGCTTACGTGCCGATGCTATCATCGATTTCTGTGTTGTCGATGGGCCTTGCTTTAAGGCGTTAGTAGAAATCAAAAATGTTTCTACACCTAAAGAGATTTCTTTGGCCGTTAATCAACTTTCTACTTTTATAAACCGTCTTAATGATAAGGAAATTATTCCGCTCACAATAGTTCCTTATATGCGGAGGGAACAAGCGTATAAACTTCAACAAAACGGCATCTCATGGATAGACCTTTGCGGCAATATGATGATTAAAGTCGGAGGGAAAATTTATATTGAACGCTCAGGCAAAAAAAATCAATTTCCCGATACAGCACCTATCAAAAAAATCTTTGAGGGAACATCATCATTAGTCAGCCGGGCATTGCTGTTGAAAAAAGAACTTTTCCGCTCTTTCTACGAGGTCGTAGATTTTATTAACCAACGCGGTGTAGATATTACTCTTTCAACTATATCAAAAGTTATAAGTTCTCTTGAAGAAGAATTGTTAATAACGAAAATCGATTCAGGTATAGTCGTTAACAACCGGGAAAAGCTTCTTGATAAGCTCGTGGAGGGATATAGAACTTACACAGAGCGAAACGAAAACAAAACCTATACCTTTGCCATTGATGAAAGTCAGATTAATATTTTATTCTTCAGTGAAGTTGACTGTGCCTCGTGTGGGTTCTATGCTGCAAAACATAAAGAGCTGGCAACGACAGACCGTATTACAATTTACGTCAAATCAATAAACGAAGCGAGAAAAGTATTCGAACGTAGCCGAGTAGAATTCAAGCCAGATACCGAATTCGGACAGTTGGACCTAATCGAAACGAGAAATCCATGCGTATGGTTCAACCTGCAGGGCAAGCCTGACTATAGTGTTGTTGATGATATAGAGCTTTATCTGGAGATGATGATTGATACGCCGAGAGGGCCCAAAATAGCGGAGATACTTAAGGAACGCATATTAAAAGGTCAGAGCAATGGATGATGCCCTTCTAATACAGTTGGCGGAATTAGCGAAACCCTTCAACAAACTTGGCATTAAGCCGGTTATATGCGGCGGATTAGGCGTTTATCTTTGCTTTAACAAAAGCGAAGATGCGGTTTGAAATATGATAAGGGCTACGAACGATATCGATCTGATGCTCACCAGACAAATGGTTTTGGAGGAATCTCGCCGTAATGCTATTGCTGAGATAATCACCGAAGAGCTCGAATATGTCGTCCGTGAAGGTAGCGAGCATTTTCGTTTTATAAAAGCTCCGGACAGACAATTAGACATTCTGTCGCAGCCGATGGATGAATTTAGGGCTGATAAAACTCGCGTCAAATTAGTAAAATCAAAGCTGCATGGTCACCTTACGGAGGAGGCGCGTTTTATTGATGAGGATTTAAGAACGATTGTTCTTTCGAATGATAAAACCAATGATAGTATCGAAGTTCAGGTGCCGTCGCCTACGAATCTTTTAATCCTTAAATTATGCGCATTTGATGACCGTGACAAAAAAGATGAGACGGAACGCGCACAGGCGCACGCATTCGACATTTATATCACCGTAACGCTGGCAAGCAGAGATGATTACCTCGAAGGGCAAAAGTTTCTGGCTCGTCACAATGATTGGCTGGTGATTCAAAGAATCACGTCGATAGTCAAGGACAAGTTTGGTTCTGTTGATCAGTCGGGCTGGCAGCGAGTTCTTGAAGCGGGCAGTTTCTACCCCAACCTGAATATCCAGCAGAAACGCGACGAGTTGGAGAAAGCTAAAAATCGTTTGTTAAGATGGTTCACGCTGTCAGAACATAACCATACTTCTAAGACTGCATCAACAGGCTGAGGAGCATATACATTTCAATCAAAATCGCAGGTAGTTTTTTGTTCAAATCTAAAAATTCGTAGATTTTTTTACCGCTTTAACCGCAACGCTTTATCTCAAAAAACAAAAATCAAGTCAGCATTTTTTTCGCATTAGACATGGAGATTCCTCCAATTGCAGAGGCGGTAAAAAATGACGCTATCTCGGAAGATCGGAGCTTGATATGGGATTTGACCTTAATATTTTTAAAGACCCACAACTTGAGGCTGATTACGTTGAGTGGCTTGTCGATGAACAATCATCGGATATTCAGGCGCACTTCGCGAAGCTGTGGGAGTATTACACGAACCGGACGATAGAGAGCAACGGTTTCGGTACCTACGATAAAAAAGTAAACGAATCGGGACGGTGCTACGTTCAGGCGCAGGAATATGGACTGCCTCCGAGGATAACGGGGCTTGTACACTCCGGGGATTCAGGAGTTTTCGGCGCAAGGCCAGTCAAAGATGTGCAGCGGAAAGAGGTGGTGATAGAGAATGATATTGCGTGGCGCATAAATGCGGCGGTGGATTTTTTGTTTGGAAAACCAATACGCTTTGTAAGCCGAGCGTCGGAAAGCCAAAAACGTGCAGAAATAGAATCTATATTGAAGGCAGTGTTTGAGGCCAACGGCGCTATCGGCTTTTTTCAGGATATGGCGGTGCTCGGAAACGTCTATGGTTTTGTCGATTGTCTCATCAGGCCTGGCGGGGAGATTTTAGAACGACTCACTTCCCCATCCTCCCAAATTATCTCGCCCAAAGATGTGCTGCAAACGGCACAAACAATCGGTCTGGAACTTATTGAGGCGCCAAGAGCACTGCCTGTTCTGGAAGAAAACGATTACAAGAAAATCAAATATTACGTTCAACATTTCTATCAGAAGAGAAACGCTGTCGAGGGGAAAAACTCTTTTCTCGCAAGGTTATTGCTGCAAGGTAAAAGCGGAGACAGCCGGCAAACGATTGCGGTGACGGAAATTATTTCGTCAACGGCGTGGCAGAGATACGAAAACAAGCAGCTTGTCGGGGAAGGGGAGCTGCCGTGGGGATTTTTGCCGGTGGTGCATATCCAGAATATCGCTCAGCCATATTACTATGAGGGCATAAGCGATGTCGAGCCTTTGATTCCGCTGCAGGATGAGCTTAATACGAGGCTGAGTGACAGGGCGAACAGAATCACGTTCCAGTCATTCAAGATGTACTTAGGCAAAGGGATAGAAGGCTTCGAGGACAGGCCTGTCTCGCCGGGGAGAATGTGGTACACGGACAATCCTGATGCAAGCATCGAAGAGTTCGGCGGGGACGCGACGACGCCAAGCGAGGGTCTTCATATCGCTGAAATCAGAGAGGCGATGGACAAGACCAGCGGGGTGACGCCGGTGGTGGCAGGGGTTTTGAAGAACAAGCTCGGCAATCTTACAAGCGCGGTGGCCCTTAAACTAACACTTATGGGGATGCTCTCGAAGAACGACCGGAAGAGATTTACTTACAGCGCAGGGCTTAAAAGAATCTGCGGGATGGTACTGGCGATACTCGATACGGCCAATATCTACAAGACCAGCGTGGCAGAACGGAATGTCGATATTGTTTTCGCCAATCCTCTGCCTGAAGATACGACGGAAAAGCTAAAGGAAGCAGAAATTAAAAAGGGATTAGGCGTACCAATTGAGCAGGTGCTCAAAGAGTTAGGCTATGAAACTATAGCGCAGGAGGCAAAACCCAAATGAGTCAGATTGACACAGACGAGAATATTTTGTCAGAGACAGAAGGAAGCTACGACGGAAGAGGGACGATGGATGATAGACGAGAAATGAGTGAAAGCTTCAAACTTGTCCCTGTAGCAGAATCTATCCGTTATCGTAAAAGGGCACAGAGTGCTGAGAAGAAAATAGAAGTTTTGACTGAGGAATTAACGCAAGCGAAGTCACAGGCCAATGAAATGGCCAGTGAATTGAGCAGTGTCAGGACGGAACAAAAGCTGATACATAAACTTGCTGCTGCAGGGGCTATTGATGTGGAAGCAGCAGTGTTAATTGCCAAAGCCAAAATGGGGACAGAGACAGAAGCGGATTTGGACGGCGTAATCCAGCAGTTAAAGAAGGAAAAGCAATATTTGTTCTCGGGAACCGGCGCTGCTGCGGCCAAGAAGACTGCAGGGGCCAGGGACCGAATGCAAAACAGCCAGACAGTACTCGAAAGGGCGGCTAAAAGAGCAGCAACGACAGGTAATAGAACAGATTTGCACGAGTATCTGAAACTGCGAAGAAATTTTGTCCACTAAGGGATGCCTTACGGCATGTGATTGAAATAAAAAACCTGTCCGCCACAAGCGGGCATAAATAGAAGGAGAAAAACAGATGTCTTTTACAGGAAAAGCAACTTATTCAGCCGGCACGACTTTGCCGGAATTAGCTGAAGATGTATCGGATTTGGTAGGGATAATTTCGCCTTATGAGACGCCTTTGCTGAACGCTTTAGGCGACCCGATGAAAGAGGCGATCAGTACACATCACGAATGGCTTGAGGATGAGCTTCTGCCGAATAAGGACGCCGTCAATGACGGCACCTTTACCGACCCGGACGTTGACACCGAGTTTGTGGTTGACCACGGCAGCAGATTCCGCGTAGGTGACCAAATCCAAATAGAAGGGTCGGAGGAGCTGATGCTCGTGACCGGTATTAACACTGATACTCTGACGGTAGTTCGAGGTTACGCCAACACTACCGCAGAAAATTTAGCCGACAACCAGGCAATCAACATTCTTGGGAATGCGGCCCTGGAAGGCGCAGACAAACCCGGCGCGAGATTTACTAATCGCATCAGGTGCAGCAACTATACGCAGATATTTACTGCGGCGGTGGAAGTGAGCGGAACCGATGTGGCTGCGAGCCAATTAGGACTTGCTGACGAAATGGATTATCAAAAACAGGAGCGGCTGCGTGAACTGATTCGTGACTTAGAGAACACGGTGATAAACGGCGGCCAGCCTGGGAGCAATCCTGAAGGCAGCGGCTCGGTAAGAAGGTCGATGAAAGGCGTTATTCAGCATCTTACGACGAACGTTTTCCATACCGGCGACAGCGGGTTTCCAACAGGTAACAACCTTGACGAAGCCAAAATAAATTACGTTCTCCGGCAAATCTGGGAGAGCAGTAACGGCAATGTTGACCTGATTGTCACAGGTGGGTACCAGAAGCGGATGATAAACGGCTTCTCCGCCGGCAGCCGAAGCTACGGGGCAACTGATACTACCTTCACCGATATGATTAGTATCTACGAAAGCGATTTCGGTGTTTGCAGGATTCTCACTACGCGGTGGATGCCGCAGGACGCTGTTTTACTGCTGGATTCGTCCCGTATCAACGTACTGCCATTGGCGGGGCGGAACTTTTACTTCAAGCCTTTGGCAAGCAGCGGTGACTATGAATGCGGCGAGTTAATCGGCGAGTATACACTGGAACTACGGAACGAAGCGGCACACGGGCTCATTCGTAATTTGACTACCAGCTAACGACATGGGGGCAGGGGATAACCCCACGTAAAACGTGGGGCTAAATAATTAACCTGCGGTGAAACTGCAGGTTAATTCCCTGTCGAGAAAGGGCTAAGGAAAATGGTTAGTTTTTCAAACGACGCGGACATTCTGAAATACGAGCCGGTACTTTTCGGAGAATTGCATCTGCCATGGCAGGTGTTAGCAGCGGGCAGCGGCGGGGTTCTTAGCGGAACGAAGTTTACCGCAAGCGGAGCAGATTTTGTAAGTACCCTGGTAACAGCGGGACACGTTATATACCTGCGAGCTTCGGATGGTTCACTGGACGGAGCGTACGAGATAATTTCGGTAGATGCGGCGACAGAGCTTACTGTTTCGGTAATCAGGACGGACTCGGGCGATTCGCCAATAGCGCCGCCAGCGGCTACGGATATATCCTACCGCATCAGCACGTTCGGACCACAAGCAAGCGAAGCCGGTTTTCAACTGACGGAATACTTCGGCATCAAGCCTGGTAATCCGGCAAGTGACATAGACGCAGAGGATATCATAGATACCACTGCGTTAAAGAGAGCATCAGTTTTTGCGGTCATATCAGGCGTTTATGCGATGTTGGCCAGTAAAGCTGAGGATGAGAATTTCTGGAAGAAAAGTTTGTACTACCAAAAACTTTTTGAGACGGCAAGGGCGCGGTGCCAGCTTGGCATAGATACTGATGGTGATGGGGCAGTTGATATCACGAAAGCAGGGGCATCCAAAAAACTGGTGCGTGATTAATCCGCCTTCGCTGTCGCTATGGCGGACAAGTTTTATGAGGAGGAGAAAGATGAGCACTACTTTAGATGGGCAAAATCTATTCGATGAGCAGGACTTGAATATTAAACAGGACAGTATCGGCCGAGATTCGATAGAGCGAACGGTGCCGGGACTGGATGGCACACTCAGTATTGATATGGGCGAACACAGCAGAAAAATAAAACAGCGAGGCGTACTGCGGGCGAAAAGCAGAACACAAATGGACGATAAAATCGGCGCAATACAGGCCTATATAGACGGCGGTACACACACGTTAGTAACGAGCAACGGCGAAGAGTTTGATAATGTTCGAATGGACGCTTTTAAGATAACGGAAGAAAAAACAAGCGGCAACGGTCTTTGCTGTGATTATGAAATTGTTTATACGCAGTTGGCGGCTTAACAGGTTATGGCACTTAATAGTAACGGCATAGAAAAGGTAAGGGTTTTCGAATTGCCCGCCGGTGTTTGGGCGGACGGCAGGTGCATCGGAACCCCAAGGACAGCTCTGGTAAAATGGCACAGCTGCCTGGGCAACGTGTTTTATCAGGTTTATGTTAACGGCCAATATGCGGGGACAACGGTTGACAGTCAGCAGCGGCAAATGATTGTTCAGATACCTACGTCCTTAGAGGCGCCGACGCGAATAGAAGTTTTTGCCGTTGCGGCTGAAGAGGCAAATACGGATTTCAGCAACGAGATCGACTGGCCAATCGGCCAGAGCGGCAGGGTAAGAATCAGTTTGCTACGCAGTCAGAATCTGCCCATTGGCGCAACCGCTCAAATCTACTTTGACGGAGGCAGCGGCGAAATCAATTACGACAATCCTCTCAATGATTCACCAATAAGAATCTGGCCGAGCCGGCAGGACAAGGCGGGGTTTGGAATGAGCAGATTCGGCGCAAGTGACTTCGGCAGAGACTGCGCAGCGGCAGTTGGGTTTGGGAAAGGCAGCTTCGGCAACGGGCAGTTCGGTCTTGATGCTAATACGCTCGAATGGGTAAGCGCATCGCTGCAAGCGGGTGTGTATAAATTCACTCTTAAGGTAACTGACGAAGCGGGCAATGAAAGTAACAGCGAAACCGTACAGGTTACAGTAATACCAGCAGCCAGGCCTGCTGAACAGGTAAGTATTTCTTCGTTCGATAAACAGACAAATCAACTGGTCTTAAGTATTTCATAACAGAGGGTGACAAGGAGAGTATTATGACGGAAGTGTATCCATCCGACAACACATTGTTAAATATACAATCTGATGACGAAACCGGCGTCGAGTATATACCTACCGGCACATCGCCTTATTATTTGCACTTTAGAAAGCTATTGCACCGGCTGATTCTCGCCGCAAAGCGTGCAAATGATTTGAGGGTCTACGACGAGGGCGGGTTAGACATCGGCGTGAAAGAGGGCAAGTTCTGGCTTGGAACAGAATTAATAAGCTATAACGGTTCATCAGGCAATACCCTGGCTGATGATAAACCAAATATTTATTTATATCTGAATTCATCCGGCACTCTTATAACCAATGAATACAGCAGTTTCCCAAATATGGCAACTGAGCCGCATATTCGTCTGGCGATTGTCACTACATCAGGCGGTGATATAAATTCGATAGCCGACTGCCGAATGGGGCATAACCTTGCAGTTCCATACGAAGCCGGCGGAATTAAGAAGAATATCGAGGCACATACCAGCAACGACACACTGACGGCAGCAGAATCCGGCAGCATTCATACTAATCTCGGAGCGACGGGGACAGTTACGCTTACACTGCCAACCTCGGCACCGGAAGGGACAGTGTTTAGCTTCGCAGTCCAGGCAGCTCGGGAATTACGGATTGACCCCGGTTCAGCGGCAATCAGGGACAACAGCGGGCAAACTGCTGATAAGTACAAATCGGCAGATGCTATCGGCGAGTGCCTAACAGTTGCGGCTGATTCAAACGGCGACTGGGCAACGATAGCTAAAAACGGAGTATGGACCGAGGAAGCATAAAATGGCTAATATTTACGTGAACCACTCAGGCTCTTCTACACCTCCTTATGATACAGAGGCCAAGGCTGCTACTAATATACAGACAGCATTGGACGCTGCGGGGGCCGGCAGTACCGTTCTGATTAAAGCAGACCAAGATTATGTGATGAACGGTAGTGACCAACAGGCTGCTCAATTCGATGTTGACACAAGCGATAATATAACAATAAAAGGTTACTATTCGACTCCAGGCGACCAGGATTATGGCGGAGCACACTATAAGGACTCCAGCCACGGCTGGGTAATCATCAATGCAAATAATGGGGCGTTTCATGTTTTTAGCACAGGAAATAAGAACAGGCTTCGCTGGCTTAATCTGAAAACCATAAACGTAAATACAGCGTATATCGTATTTAACCTGATACCAACCGCTGAACAACCCGGGTCTTTATTACAAAACTGTATATTCACCGGAGGAAAGGTCGCGGTATCTGCTATAAACACAGGCAATTTAATTATACGCGACTGCACTTTCACGGGAACTTATACACTGATTCCCACTTATGGGGTTATTTATCTAACAAACACCTGCAGCCGAGGAGTAATAATACAAGATTGCAATTTCTCTCACGGTAACTCTGCAAGGTCAATCTACTGCTTGAATTCAGGAATGAATGTAATTGAACATAACGTTTTTAATATAACCGGAGCCGTTACAGCCGTAGTAGAGATTGCAGCGGCAGGCTTTTTGGCCAACAACGTTATATACAAAGCCTCTGGGGGAAGTATAACAAACGGCATCAAAATTACTGCCGGGGGACACAGCTGCGCTATCTACAATAATATTATTGTGGGGTGCACGACAAGCATAAATGATGCGGCTCCGGCTAATTTCGGAGGATGGAACTGTTTTTATAACAACGGCTCTAACTGGACGCTGCGCAATGGTGATATAGCAGCAGACCCGCAGTTTATGGATGCTGCTAACGGCGATTTCAGGCTCAAGCCAACATCACCTTGCCTGAACAGAGGCAAGCCAACATTAAGCAGCGGTTATACAAGCATAGGCACTTGGCAGAGAAAATCTTTATTGGGGCAGGAATAAAATGCACTTAATCGAAAAAGGCTCAACGAACATCAGTTTGGCAGTAAGGCTTTATGATGCCACGAACGGTTCTCCCAAAAACGGCTTGACCATTGCCAATTTGCAGATTCGTTATATCAGGGTCGAAGACGATAATGATGTAACCATCAGCAACTGGGCAAGCCTGACAACGTTGGCGGATTTAGAAGCTGAACACGCGGATAATTGCGGGTACGAAATAGGCGAAGGATATTACCGTATTGATGTCCCCGACGCTGCGTTCACAATTGGAGCGGATTTTCTCAGCGTTCTTGTCCGGGATAATATCGGCAACGGTATTCTGGTTGAAAATAAGGAAATCCAACTTGGCCTTTTAGGGAAAGCAGCCAAGGTACTGGTTAATAAGGCAGTCCAAAATAAAAATACGGGTGTAATCAATTATTACGATGACGACGGAGAGACGATTATTCTTACTCATACTCCAACCGATACGGAATCAACTATCACAAGGACGCCGAGCTGATGGAGATTAAATGGTTAGAAGACGCTTTGTTTTCAGGCATGACAGCCAATGCGTTTAAACTCGGGACAGTGCTTTCTCTGGGCTGGTTCTGGTATCGAACGGCCGGCTGTTCGATGCTCTATCGTGGGAGCAGTATGGATGCGATTGATTTTGATAATATATTGGCGGCAGGTGCATCGGATGCAAAACAAATTCAACCGCCTGGGCATATGGCTCACGCAAATAACACAACATATTATTACGTCATCCGACGGGCCAATAACTGCGGCGAGTTAGAACACACTTTAGCCGGCGCGGCCAAAGTTTCGATAGACGCCAACGGCAATTTGGCGCAGCCGAGGCCGAACAGTATTTTCGAAGCAAAAGCCGAGCAGACAGGCAAGGGCAAGGTAAGGCTGCTTTGGCATTACTGTCCCCTCGACCAGGATTCCAAGCCTGCGTGCTTTAATATTTATTGTGATAACGGCATAGGTCAAATCGAGTATGAACACCAAATCGCTGTAATCAGTTACGCAGGCAGAAAATTTTATAGTTACGAAAGCGATTCACTCGAAAGCGGCAGATACTTGTTCGCCATAAGGGCCAGGAATACTGACGGGGCAGAAGACAGTTCTTTAGCGGCGTTAGCAATCCAAATTACAATCAGCTCTCCCAACCCTATCGAGATTTTAAGCGCCAAAACCATTTAATATATCTACGGTTTTTTGATGTCTAATAGAATTGACTTTTTCCAATCAGACCAAACGCAACTGGCATTGCCAGGCAGTACCGTCTCGGTTTTGCTCGATGGGATGTTATGTCCATGGCTTGAGGTGATAGAGATTGTGCGCGGCGACTGGCCTGAATTTGACTGGGCCAGATTAGCTTATAATCCCGCTGGGTGTTCTAACGCGAGTTTAGCTGATACGGAAGAAATAGAGGCTAAACTTGCCAGCGGAGAATCTATCTGTATTCGCCAGGTTTACAACGGTACTACACCGGGGGCGGCGGCTTTCAGTTTTCCTCTTTTCGCCGGGCAAATAGAAAATATTGAGACGAAGCTCGGCCCGGAAGGCGAAAGTACAGAAATTACAGCCATGGACTTTAACGCAAATCTAAAACGTGTCACTGTCTACGGCCAGAGTGTAGGCAACTCGGACAGTTCAAGTTTGTTTCTGGCCGGTGCCGATACTATTTTTAACGAAGACGGAAATGCCAATGCTTCGAATGAACCAATCGAGCATAACGGCAACAGCTTAACCGTGTTCTGTGCCGAACCATCACAAGGCAAACTCTGGAGCTGCGCGGAAGCGATTAATTATCTGCTCTGCGAATATTTGCCGAACGGCCAATTGCAAACTCCAGGTATCGAACAATTGCAGGCGCTGACCGAAAACCAAACAGTTCGGGATCTCAATGTAACGGGCCTGAATCTGATGGAATCGCTGCAGCGATGCTGTGAGAGAATCGGTTTGAAGTTTAAGTTTGTCCCCCGGCTTGCGCTGACCGGCCCAGAGCAGGCGATTGTATTCTATAAAAGCGATACAAGCAGGGCAGTTGAGCTGAATTGCCAGAAACGCGGAGAGCAATTTGGTATCTCGAAGACAAATATTGCGCGACTGCACAGCAGGAAAAATTTCTGGCCGATAACGCACAAATATATCGGGCAGGGCGACATCAAGGTTTATGAAGCAACCTTCGATTTGATTAAGGCGTGGGACCCTGCAGGCCAAGATACTGATTATGACAAATTCTCACCTTCGACAAACGCTAATTTTTATCAGGTGAAGGACGTTTACCGTAAATGGTGTCTTAATGAAGCAGGCGACTACAGCAGCGAGCCATACAACCGGGGTGACGCCTTTGACTTTTCAAAAATTTTCCAGGGCAGTAATTTTGTTCATCGCCGCAGGCGCTTCCGGCCAACCTTAACCACCGATAAACAGGGAAAGTCTCTCGGTTATTTTTTGCAGGTTTCCTTCGACAACGGCCTGCATTGGTGGCAGTATCTTTACGCTTTTAATAACCTGCTCGACGAATGCGGAGTGTGGCTTAGCAGCGACCAGCTTGATGTTGATACGTGGGTGGCGGCTTTGAAGGGAGTGTTAAAGTTCAGAATAACCGCATCGGTAATCAGCGATGAGAGATTAACTTGCGTAGTTGCCGATGGGCCTGTAAATTCTACCGCACCTGTTTTAGAGCATATTATTACACTCCCACGTCAGTTCAAATATCGTAAGGTTGCCAGCCAGAGTATCTTCGCGAAAACCGATGACGATACGCTTGGTGCGCCAGATGAGGTCGATGACACAACCAGCCTATACGAATTTGTGCGCAAGACAGCACAGGCCGAGTCCGAGATCATCGAGACTATCGACATCCAGACACCATACCTGATTTTTGATTATCAGGTTGGCGACAGGGTCACCTCCAGTCCGGAGAGTAGGGACATACTTGGGGTAAAAAGTGACAACCGAAGCGTAAGCTATATAAAACGAGTGCAGATTGATTTCAAGAATCAATGTACAAACCTGAAAATCGTCCGCAAAAGGCTGATACAGTTATGAGCAATAGTATGAATACCACAGATACCCGGCAATTGTTAGAGCGACTCGCCCGTGCCGGCTCACAAGACGCAGGCGAGGTTTCTATTGTTGCCTCACCCGGCGCCAGAGTACCCGTCTGGGCCGTTAAGGTCGAGAGCCTGTCGGCCTATAATGTTTATAACGTTCGAGCCGTGGAGATAGGCGATGCGGGGTCGCTGCCGGTGGCGGTAGGCGGACAGATGCGGGCTGTTAATTTAGCTGAACCGTTTCTTGAGGCCGGTCAACTGTCGGCTGGGACCTTTGCGGTCATGTCCCGAGTGGGCAGCAAGAACGTCTTTTACGCGCTGCCGTAATGCGTCGTGCGAGGTATGAACAATGACTGAAAGCAATTCGAAAAACTGGCGATTTAGCCGCAGGATAAATCTTTCCGTGCTGATTCAACTGGTTTTCCTGGCCTCTCTGATTGTGGGCAGTTGGGTTAACTTGCAGCAACAACTCTATTTACTGCAGCACGATGTTACTGCACTGTTGCAGAGCCAGAAGAGCTTTGAGCAAAAGCTTGAATCGCTTCAGGCCAAAAGCATTTCGTATGAATATCGCCTGCGAATGATAGAAAAAATCCTTCCCGAAGCCAATGTTGGTAACCAGTCTTATTAAATATTACACATAAAGGAGAAATATTATGAGAAAGATTTTAGCGAGTATATTGTTGGGATTCTGCTTTTTGTTCGCCGGCTGTGAAAATCTGCGTTTTGCACCGACCGAAACGCAGAAGCAAAATGCCTGGCTGCATAATCGAACGACGGCGATAGCCGTTGAAACCGCCAAAAGTGAAAATTCCTCGGAGCAGCTTCAGGCATTGGCAAAACTGTCTGAACTGCAGAGCAGGGCGTTCGTTTCCTACGCGGGGCTGCCGAAAGAGTTTCCGCAGGCAGAGACAGCCGAAGACGTACTCGGCCAATCGAACCAGCAACTTGCCCATATAGCCTTGAGTGAATCAGTCGAAAGGCCCGATGCCTGGCAGTTGGCTGATTCGGCACTTGAGCTGGCCATCGGTATTTCCGCTCTTTTAGGCGGCGTGTATGGGACGAGAGCGTTGAGATTCTTGAAGGACGCTCAAATAAAATCGAAGGCATTAAAGGAAATTATCGAAGGCAATGAGCTATTCAAAAAGCAGAATGAATCTTCCGCGGCAGCCTTCAAACAGGCCCAGCAGAACCAGTCGCCGGAAACCCGCCAAATCGTCGCGGAAATGAAATCATAAAATGACACGAAAAATGGCGGCAAATAAATGAGTGCAAATCGTCGGAAGCGGTGGTAAAATCGGCGCCGAAATAAAGGTGAGAAAAATGTCTTTCTGCACAGCTATAAATTGCCTTGGCCAGCATCTGCTTTGTCGGCTGTTTCGATTTGTCGTCAAATAAGCTCATCGCCATTAAAGTGCTTCCTGCCATTCTTTGCGTAAAATGCTCATCATGTGACAGTTCCAGAATGAATCGCCGACTTTAGATGTCTGTCTCAATGTCCCTTCCAGCTTAAAGCCCATATTATTATAGTATTTAATAGCTGGTTTATTGAAATCGAAGACGCCGAGGGCGATGCGATTCAGCCCAAGCTCACAAAAGCCGAACTTCAAAACGCTTGCTATCATAATCTGCGCAAGGCCTTTGTTGCGATGCTTCGGCGATATAATAACGCGAGACAGATGCACCGATTGCGATTTGCGGTCATATGCAGCCAGCTCGCAGTAACCGATTAGTATATGTCCGCGGTATAAACCAAATGGGAACAGCGTCGCCGCTTTGCCTTTGGCTGCTCGAAGCTGCTCACGGAACTGTTTTTGTGTCATAGGCCATGAGAAACTCGGCCCTGCCCACTGCACCATTGCCGCTTCGGACGTTATCCAGGAGCAAACCCTGCCGATGTCGCCGGCCCTGAATTTTTCAACCTGCAATTGCATATTATAAATCCATATATTAATTCTTGTCTCCTGTACGTAATGATACCAGATTCGCGGGGAAAGTTAACCGCTATTTTGTGGCGGGTGTTTACAAAAATGGTTCGCGGGTGTATTATGTGCCCGGTTACTATATGGAACACATTTTTCTATTGCCCGGTGAATACCGCATAAGCAAGCAGCCGGAAGTTGTCGAAACGCTTGTCGGCTCCTGCGTCACGGTCTGTCTGTACAACAAAAAAACCGGCCATGCGGCAATGAATCATTTTTTGCAGGACCGCCCCGCCTCTGAAACCGGCTGCGACATCGGCAGATACGGCACAACGGCAACGGAATACATTATCAATACCCTTATGAAACTTGACCCGGAGCCGGGTCATTACCGCGCTCAGATTTTCGGAGGCGCGAACGTCGTTAAAACAACCAGCGATAAAGCCAGTATAGGACAGGTGAACTCAGATACCGCAAGAAAGCTGTTGGTCGATCACCGCATTCGTATTATCAGGGAAGAGGTTGGCGGAGCTCGCGGCAGGCGGGTCCGATTTGATACATCAACAAACACTGTATTCTGCAGATTTGCAGGCCAGCCCGGAAAAAAGTATTGCGAGCCATCAGCGTCCTGATGGTTGGCAACTGGCCGACTCGGCACTTGAGCTGGCCATCGGTATTTCCGTTCTTTTAGGCGGCGTGTATGGAACGAGAGCGTTGAGATTCTTGAAGGACGCTCAAATAAAATCGAAGGCCTTGAAGGAAATTATCGAAGGCAATGAGCTATTCAAAAAGCAGAATGAATCTTCCGCAGCAGCCTTCAAACAGGCCCAGCAAAGCCAGTCGCCGGAAACCCGCCAAATCGTCGCGGAAATGAAATCATAAAATGACACGAAAAATGGCGGCAAATAAATGAGTGCAAATCGTCGGAAGCGGTGGTAAAATCGGCGCCGAAATAAAGGTGAGAAAAATGTCTTTCTGCACAGCTATAAATTGCATGGACGGCAGGGTACAACTGCCTGTGATAAATTATCTGGCGGTTCGTTTCGTGGTTGACCATATTGATTCAATCACCGAGGCTGGTCCGGTGCTATACCTGGCCGAAAAAACAGATTCCGAGCAGACAAAATCAATTTTGCGGCGGACGGATATTTCCATAACCAATCACAAATCGAAAGGCATAGCGGTTATCGCCCATTATGATTGTGCAGGCAATCCCGCCGATGAGCAGAAACAAATCAGCCAACTGGTACAAGCCATCAGCTTCCTGGCGGTCTGTTATCCGAATACAGAGGCAATAGGATTATGGGTTGATTCGAACTGGAAGGTTATAGAAATTTGTTCAAATTCAAAAACACAGCCGAGCGGCAAGTCGCAGCTGAAATAAAGGCGTGAATAACGACCACTAAATTGCTGCGGAGTTGCAATTGGCGGCGCAGTTTATACAATAGCCTTCGACAGATGATGAATCTCAAGTTTGATATTACTTCTAAGCTGTTTTGAAAGGAAAACGATGAAACTGAATCTCAAACGCTATGGGCTTTATCTTCTCCGGTGGCAGCTCAGCACCCCAATACTGGCTGCGGCGCTGGTACTGCTGGCATCGCTGGGGAAATTATCCGCGACTATCATAGCGAATCTCATCGGCGGACTGATATTCTTCTGGGTGGATAAATTCATTTTCACCTCTCGTCTGTTAGAAGCTCAATGGCAGGTAAAGGAAAACGTTGTCTGCTGTGATTGCCAAACAACCGCTCGCGGCTATCGTCTGGTCAAGACCGGAAACTATGACAGGACCGATGCTGTTCCGCAGTTCCGATGCGAGGCCTGCTCGCAGAAAAAGACCGAACAATTAAAGCAGGCAGGCGTTGTTATATGAAGCAGACCCATCAACTGTTAACGGTTTCCGTCAAGGTCTAAAAATCTTATCGACAACAAATCTCACACCAAAGAAGATGTCTACCGCTACCGCCGAGCCGAGAATGGCCCATCGCAGCCAATAGAGACGCAGCTTCGCACGTGCTATAAAAAATATGATTGCAATCGCAATGGCGCCCGCTATATACATCTTCGCATCCGCCAGGAAGAGATTCGCATATTTATCGCCAAACCCCATAAACATCTGAAAGTATTCCGTCGCCTGCAGCAGCGTCACGATGGCAAGGCCGGCCATAAAGGCGATGCTTAGTAATATCCATTTTCCGTCGGCAAGACCTGCCGAGCAAAGTCCCTGCAGGCCTGCGCCGATAATTATCGAACAGCACAAGATAGATATGCTAAGCCAGATAATCGGGCTCACGCCAAGCACCGGCGGGCAGGATGACAGGATTATTCCGAAGCAAAAGATTATTAGTACGCTGAACCGCCGGGCGGCAAAAGCAATCGCGAATCCCATCACAAGGGCAGCTATGGGGACATGATAGAACCCGACCAAAGTTATCTCCTGATTGACCGCAGCGAGCGGAGCCGCCATGCCCATCAGGTCAGCTAAATGCAGCCTGGTCCGCACTGGAACCGCGAAAAGCCGATAGTAAGAAGATACATAAAAAAACAGCAGTATCGCCAAAAACGGCAAAGTCGAAAGCGGTATTCTCAACCACTGCCACCTGCCTTTAGGCCCGAACGCGGCCGGCAAAAACAGCCACGGCATTGTAGCCGCCAAAAAACCCGCCGTCGGATGATAGCCGGTCAATCCGAGTAAAAAAGGCCCAAAACCATATATGGCCCCCGCGAATAACGAACCCGGCAGGCTCGGCACCCACCGCGTGCTTAGTACGAAACAACCCAAAGACGCCAGGCAGACATTTATAACGATAAGGTATTGCAGTTTGTTGAAGGTTTTAAAATACGGCTGATACAAATAGACAGCGAAGCAAAGATAAATAACCGCCGCCGCGGAAAATTTGCCGAATATTTTGCTCATCCATTATTTCCGTGAAAAGGGAAATTCATGTTTTATAGTTTTTTTTAGAGTGTGGCCTTTGTCCCTGCAGCCTTCTTCACGGACGATTTTTTCACGTCTACTATGCCTATTTTTGTTTTTGGAGATGCCGACTCAGGGCACTGGCCCGTCCAGCAATACAGACAAAGCCTTTCTTTCGGCAGACCGATGGCCTTGACCATATCATCTATAGTCTGGTATCTAAGCGTTGTGACGTTTAAATCCTCAGCAATCCACTGCACCATCTTTTTGTACTTTTCGCAATTGCAGTCTGTATATTCCGAGACATCCCCTATGTCACGGCCTTCTATAGCGCGAATGGCCTTGCGGGCGGCAAGTTCGTGAATTGAGCGAGTGGAAAGATTGAACCTGCATGGAAACATCAGAGGGGGACATGCCGGCCTTACGTGTATCTGCCTGGCGCCGCAATCCCAGAGTTTCTTGACGCCGAAGTTCTTAAGCTGTGTCCCTCTAACGATAGAATCCTCGCAGACAACTATGCTGTTGCCTTCGATTATTTCTTTAATCGGCACAAGCTTCATCTTCGCGATGAAGTCACGTTTCTGCTGCGAAGGCGGCGTATAACTTCTGCCGTATCCGGATGTGTATTTAACAAGAGGCCGCCTGAACGGCTTGCCCGATTCCATCGCATATCCCAATCCGTGAGCTAAACCCGAATCCGGAACTCCCGTTACCACATCAACATCTATGTCTTTATCGTGCTTGGAAAGACAGCAGCCGCATCTCTCCCTGACAGCTTCCGCGTTTATACCCTCGTAGCTCGATGCGGGAAAACCGGTGTATATCCATAAAAATGCGCATATCTGGTTGACGCCCCTGCCTGGTCTTTTTTGCACCATGCCGGCCTCACTTATCAGGACAATTTCTCCCGGCCCAAGGTCCTTTACGACCTCGAAATCCATATTCGGAAAGGCCGTTGTCTCCGCAGTGATCGCCCAACCGTCCTCGCGCTTACCGATAATAAGAGGTGTATATCCGAACCTGTCCCTTGCTGCGTATATCCCGTCCTTATTCAGAAGCAGCAGCGAGCAGGAACCTTCTATCGCGTCGAACATCTTCTCGATGCCGTCGGCCAGGCTGCTGCCCTGATTGATAAGCTTTGCTATAAGCTCCGGGGTATTAACCACCTTTTTGCTGCTCATCTCGCTGAATGACGCTCCTTCACTTAGCAGCTTCTCGGCTAACTGTTCGGCGTTTTCTATAAACCCGCTGGTTACAATACAGAACGGCCCGAATCTTGAGTTCAGATAAATCGGCTGTTCATCAAAGTCGCTGATAACACCGATGCCTTTGTTGCCCATCATATGTTTGACGTCATCATGGAATTTCGCCTTGAACTGGCTGTGCTCAAGATTATGTATTTGCCTTGTGAAGCTTTCTCCGAGAATAGCCATCCCGCCGTATTCAGTACCCAGATGTGAATGATAATCTGTGCCGTAGAAAAGGGTCTCCGAACAATTCCCCTTCAAGGCTACCCCGAAAATGCCGCTCATATTCCACCTCCATTGTGTAACTTATGATACTATCCTTATTACTCAAAAGCGGCCCGCGATAAGCCGCTTTATTTGAAAACTACCTTGCCCGAACCGCCTGTCACCCTGCCTATTTTGTAAACTTTTTCTCCGTAGTGCGAAAGTTGTTTGGCTATCGAATCGGCGAATTCTTCGGCGACTATCAAAACAAATCCAATTCCCATATTGAATACATTGTACATCTCGGCTTCTTCGACCGGCCCTGTTGCCTGCATAAATGTAAATATCTTCTGCCTGGGCCAGCTTTCTTTTTTAAGCACGGCATCACAGTTTTGAGGCAGAGCGCGAGGGACATTGCCTGGCAGTCCGCCGCCGGTGATATGAGCCATCGCGTGCACGATTTTTTTAACCTTGTAATGGGACAACAGTTTCACTATCGACCGAACGTAAATTCGCGTCGGCTCCAGCAAAACATCGCCCAACACGGCGCCGTCGAGTTCGTCAGGCGTATCAGTCATTTCCAGGCCGGCGTTCTTAAAAAGAACATTGCGGGCAAGCGCGTAACCGTTACTGTGCAGCCCGCTCGATGCAAGGCCCAGAATACAGTCGCCCTTTCTCACGTTTTCCCCGGTGATGATTTTTTTCCGTTCGACCACTCCGACCGCGAACCCGGCCATATCGAAATCATCTTTGCGGTAGGTGTCGGGCATTTCAGCGGTTTCTCCGCCTATCAGCGCGCAGTCCGCCAATCGGCAGCCGGCCGCAACGCCTTTTACCATCTCGGCTATCGTCTTCGGCTCCAGTTTGTGAACCGCTATATAATCCAGAAAAAACAATGGCTCTGCGCCCTGCACGAGCATATCGTTGACGTTCATCGCCACCAAATCGATTCCAACGGTGTCGAACTTTTTTATTTTGCTGGCCAATTGAACCTTGCTGCCGACGCCGTCTGTGCAGGCGACAAGCACCGGGCTTTTGTAGTTCTTCTTGAAAAGTTTTTCGTCGTAGTCCAGCCGAAACATCCCCGCAAAGGCCCATTTGGAAGCCATCACCCGCGGGCC
>Ga0315276_10001060_pt1 | contig 24342 bp, 15 predicted proteins | sample YL17G05_0_MG_FD_204542 | JGI IMG/M metagenome (GOLD analysis project Ga0315276, IMG submission 204542) | Sediment microbial communities from Yellowstone Lake, YNP, Wyoming, USA - YL17G05_0 | ecosystem: Environmental > Aquatic > Freshwater > Lake > Sediment | place: USA: Wyoming | collected... | reverse complement strand
CTACGAGAACTTCATCCGCTTCGGTGCGCACCTCGCCCGGCTCGTGGCCGCGGACCGCGCGGCCGCGCCCGCCGGCGCTCCGGCCGGGGTGGACCTGGTCTGCCACAGCATGGGCGGGCTCGATTCCCTGGCCGCCATCGCCCTGCTCGACGACTACCCCGAACTCGACGCGCCGCCGCTCGCGTCCGTGCGCAACGTCATCCCCTTCGACACGCCCTTCCTCGGCTTCGCCGCGGCGAGCAATCCGCTCTTCGGCAAACTCAAGCGGATGCAGCGACCGGACGAGCCCTGGCTGACCTCCCAGCTCCTCGCGATGGAGACCCGCTCGCTCCGCATCGCCGAGGTGGCGCAGGCGCGCGATCGCTTCCTCGATCGCGTCGGCGCGTTCTGGCCGCGCGGGGCGGACAACACCGGCGGGCTGATCGAGGTGCCCCACGAGAGCGCCTCGTTCGGTGAGCCGGAGGAGTTCGCCCGGGCCGGCCGCGAGCGCTACCGCGGCTACCGCGCCTGGGAGGACACCAGCCACTCGGGCGCGAAAGGGCTGACGCGGGACCCCCGCGCCATCGTCGAGGTTCTGGAGATCCTGGCCGGGGACTGACGCCGGGCCCCCGGACAGTGTACAGTGCCCGGCACTTCGCACCGGCGCCGGGCTCCTTGCCCGGGACCGGTCTCACACCAGTCGCTCCATCGTGGCGTCCGCCGCACCACGCGGGCCACGCGGGGCAAGCTGCGGCCCGCGCAGGGCAGGGGAGAGGGAGTCGATGGAGCACCTGTTGAGCGAGGAGCAGCGCGCCATCCGCGACCTGGCGCGCACGATCGCCGAGGAAAAGATCAAGCCCGTCCGGGCGAAGTACGACGAAGAGGGCATCTTCCCCTGGGACATCGTCCGGGAGATGGCGAAGGTGGACCTGTTCCGCGTGTTCGTGCCGACCGCCTACGATGGACTGCTCGAGCAGGGCCTGGGCATCACCAACATGTGCCTCGTCACCGAGGAGCTGTCCAAGGCCTGCGCCGGGATGGCGCTGGCCTTCGCCGGCACGGCGCTCGGCGCGTTCCCCATCCTGCTCTTCGGCTCCGAGGAGCAGAAGCAGAAGTACCTGCCGCCCATGGCGGCGGGGGAGAAGCTGGCGGCCTTCGGGCTCACCGAGCCGATGGCGGGCTCGGACGCCGGCTCGCTGCGCACCACCGCGCGGCGCGAGGGTGACCACTACGTCCTCAACGGGACGAAGATCTTCATCACCAACGGCGGCGAGGCGGACATCTACACCACGGTGGCGCTGACCCAGCCGCAGAAGGGCGCGCGCGGGGCCTCGTGCTTCATCATCGAGAAGGGCACGCCGGGATTCTCCTTCGGCAAGAAGGAGCACAAGATGGGCATCCGCGCCAGCGTCACCTCGGAGCTCGTCTTCGAGAACGCCCGCGTGCCGGCCGCGAACCTGCTGGGCCGCGAGGGCCAGGGCTTCATCGTGGCGATGAAGACCTTCGACGTCTCCCGCCCGGGCGTGGCCGCGCAGGCGCTGGGCATCGCCGAAGGCGCGCTGGAGGAGACGCTCAAGTACGCGCACCAGCGGCAGCAGTTCGGCAGGAACATCATCTCCTTCCAGGGCGTGCAGTGGATGCTGGCCGACATGGCCATGCAGATCGAGGCCTCGCGCGGGCTCATCTACGGGCTCGCCGACCGCATCGACAAGGGCGACACCAAGGACATCGGGCACCTCTCGGCGATGGCCAAGGTGTTCGCCTCGGACACGGCGATGAAGGTCACCACCGACGCCGTGCAGTTGCTGGGTGGCTACGGCTACATGACCGAATACCCGGTCGAGAAGATGATGCGCGACGCCAAGATCACGCAGATCTACGAGGGCACGAACCAGATCCAGCGCAACGTGATCGGCTCGCAGCTCGTGCGCGAGGCGGCGAGGCTGGCGCGGTAGGGGAACCCGGCGCGGGGTCGCGGACGATGATGCAGCGAGTCGTCCTGCAGAGGTAGCCCGGCTCCCGGACTCCGGGATCTCTTTCACGCAGGGCCGCATTCCCCGGCCGGGGAGTGCGGCCCCGCTCATTCGCGCCCGACCTTGACCTCGCGCTCATGCGGGCGGCACGATGCGCCACCACCGCATCGGAGGTCGTCGTCGTGCCCATCGTCTCCACCGCCTGTCCGCGGAACTGCTACAGCACCTGCAGCCTCCTGGTGCACGTCGAGGACGGGCGCATCCGCCGCATCGAGCCGCACCCGGCGAACCTCGCCACGTCGCGCGGCGCGTGCCTGAAGGGCCTCGCCTACGTGGAGCGGGCGTGCTCGCCCGACCGCCTGCTCCATCCGCTGCGGCGCCGGCCGGGCACGGACGCGTTCGAGCGCATCCCGTGGGACGACGCGCTCGACCTGATCGCGGCGCGCTTGCGCGGGTTCCGTGACGCTCACGGACCGCAGAGCGTGCTCTACCTCACCGGCAGCGGGACGAAGGGCCTGCTCAACCGCACCGGCGCGGCGTTCTGGCGCCTCTTCGGCGGATGCACCACGACCTACGGCGACCTGTGCTGGCCGGCCGGGCTCGAGGCCACGCGGCTGACGCTGGGCGAGAACAAGCACAGCGCGCCCTGGGACATCGCCAACGCCCGCCTGATCGTGATGTGGGGCAAGAACGCCGCCGAGACCAACATCCACCAGATGCCGTTCGTGCACGACGCGCTCGCGCGCGGCGCGCGCCTGGTGGTGGTGGACCCGCGCCGCACCGAGACCTCCGACCGCGCCGACCTGCTGATCCAGCCGCGCCCCGGCACCGACGCCGCGCTCGCGCTCGCCGTGGCGAACCTGCTCATCGCCCGCGGCCACGTGGACCGCGCGTTCATCTCCCGGCACGTGCTCGGCTTCGAGGCCTTCGCCAGCCGCGCGAGCGGGTGGACGCCGGCGCGCGCGGCGGCGGTCGCCGGAGTGCCCGCGGCGCGCATCGAGCAGCTGGCGGAGTGGTTCGGCACGCTCCCGCCCGTCACCCTGTGCGCGGGCTTCGGCATGCAGCGCTACTCCAACAGCGGGCAGACCATGCGCGCGCTGCTGGCGCTGCTCGCGGTCACCGGGAACCTGGGCCGCCCCGGCGCGGGCTGGGTGTACGCCAACCTGCAGAGCCACATCTTCGACGAGCTGAAGGACCCGCTCGCGTGCTTCCCGCCCGGGCAGCCGGACGGCGTGACGCGCGTGTCGGTCTCGGTCGCGCGGCTGGGGGAGGACATGCTGGCGCAGCGCGACCCGCCGCTGCGCATGGCGTGGGTCGAGCGCGGCAATCCGCTGACCCAGAACCCCGACACCCGGACCGTGCGCCGCGCCTTCCGCGCGCTCGAGTTCCGCGTCGTGGTGGACCCGTTCCTCACCGACACCGCCCGCGAGGCCGACCTGGTGCTGCCCGGCAAGGAGCTGTTCGAGCAGACCGACGTGATCGGCGCCTACTGGCATCCGTACCTGCAGCTGCTGCAGAAGGCGCTCGATCCCCCGGGCGAGGTCAAGCCGGAGTCCGAGATCTGGTGGCACCTCGCGCGCCGCCTCGGCGTGTCCGAGAGCGACCTCGACGGGCACATCCCGGCGCCGGCCGATGCCGCGGTCGAGGCCTGGCTCGCGCACCGGCTCGCGCGCGCCGGCGGACCGGCGCTCGAGCAGTTGCGCGCGGGCCCGGCGCTGCCCCCCGGGCATCAGGAGGTGGCGTTCTCCGACCTGCGCTTCGCCACGCCCTCGGGCCGCGTCGAGCTGTGGTCCGACGAGGCGGCGCGGCGCTGGGGCGTGGATCCGCTGCCCGATCACGTCGAGCCCGTGGAGGCCACCGGGGGCGATGCCGCGGCGGCGGCGCGGTACCCGCTGGTGTTCATGACGCCGAACACCAAGAACCGGATCCACTCGCAGTTCGGCAACCTCGCGATGATCCGCGCCCTCGACGAGCGCCCGGCGGTGAGCCTGCACCCCGCCGACGCCGTGGCGCGCGGCATCCGCGACGGCGACCGCGTCGGGGTGTTCAACGACCGCGGGCGGCTCGAGGTGGAAGCCCGGCTCGATCACGGCCTGCGCCCCGGGTGCGCGTGCATGACCAACGGCTGGTGGTCCGCGGAGGGCGGGCCCGTGAACCTGTGCTCGCTGGGCCGCGAGACCGACATGGGCCACGGCGCGGCGTTCCACGAGAACCGGGTCGAGATCGCGCGCGTGGACGGCGCCCCGGAAGGCCGATGAGCCGCGCGAGCTTCGTGTTCGACGCCGGGCGCTGCACCGGATGCGACGCCTGCCGGCTGGCCTGCACGGTCGAGAACCGGCTGGATCCCGCATCGAGCTGGCGGCAGGTGCTCACGTTCAACGGCCGGCGCCACCCGGCGGCGCCCGTCTACCACCTCTCGCTCGCCTGCAACCACTGCGCCACGCCCGCGTGCCTGGCCGCCTGCCCGGCGGGCGCGTACTCGCGTGAGGCCGCGACCGGCGCCGTGGTGCTCGACTCCGACCGCTGCATCGGCTGCCGCTACTGCAGCTGGGCGTGCCCCTACGACGCGCCACGGTTCGAAGCCGCGCGCGGGGTGATGACCAAGTGCACGTTCTGCGCCGGGCGGCTGCGCGAGGGCCTGGCGCCGGCGTGTGCGGCGCTGTGTCCGACCGGAGCGCTCGGCTTCGCGCGGCTCGAAGAGGGCGAACTCACGCGCGGACTCGCGGTCTTCCCCGAGACCGGGCTGGGGCCGTCGCTGCGCATCGTCCCCATCGGCGAGCGACGGTGGATGCCGGAGGGACTCGATGCGTCGGAGGACACGGCGGTATCGGTGGGGGCCCCGGTGCCGCGCCGCGTGACGCTGCGGCACGAGTGGACGCTGGCGGCGTTCACGTTCCTCGCGGCACTGCTGGTCGCGTGGGTGGGCGCGGCGGCGGGGGGCGCGCCGCCGCCGCCGGGGGCCGTCTTCGCCGCGGGCGCGCTCGCCGCGATGGGGGTGGGCGCCACTCACCTCGGGCGCAAGGATCGCGCGTGGCGGGCGCTGCGGAACCTGCGCCGCTCGTGGCTCTCGCGCGAGATCGCGGCATTCCTGCTGTTCGCGGGCGCCGCGACCGCCTGGCTGGCGATGACGCAGCCCCCGCAGGCGCTCGGCTGGCTCGTCGCCGCGCTCGGGCTGGTGACGCTGGTGTGCGCGGACCGGGTGTACGACCCGGCGCTGCGGCCGGCCCATGCGCGGCCGCACTCGGCCGAGGTGGCGCTCATCGGCGTGTCCCTGGCCGCGCTGATCGCCGGGAACGGGGTGATCGCGCTCGGGGTGGGCCTCGCGCGCCTGGCGCTCTACGCGCGGCGGAAGCGGGGCCATGCGCGCGCCGGCGAGGACGTGCGGCCGGCCGTGAGCCTGGCGCGCGGGCTCGTCGGCTTCGCCCTGCCGCTCGCCGCGTGGCTGCTGGGCGCGCAGGCGGTCGCGATCGCGGGGGCCATCGCGGGCGACCTGATCGACCGCTGCGAGTTCTACGCCGAGCTCGAGTTCGAGTCTCCGCAGCGCCGCCTGGAGCTCGGCCTGGCTGCACCTCCGCCGGGCTGAGTGAGCCTCGTCTTTCCCCGCGGAGCCTTCTCCCCTAGACTGCGCGGCAGACTGCCGTCCCGTCGCTGGCCCACGGACCGACTCCGCCCGCCCTCGAGCGGACCAGAGGACGCATGCCCCGGATCATCCAGTTGCTTGCCTCCAATCCCCTGCTGCTGCTGTTCAGCGTGATCGGCCTGGGCTACCTGGTGGGCAGTGCGCGGGTGTTCGGCTTCAGCCTGGGCGTGAGCGCGGTGCTCTTCGTGGGGCTGGCGTTCGGAGCGCTGGACCCGGCGCTGGCGCTGCCCGAATACGTCTACGTCATCGGGCTGGTGCTGTTCGTGTACGCCGTGGGACTGCAGTCGGGCCCGGGCTTCTTCGCGTCGTTCGGCAGGCGCGGCATGAAGCTCAACCTCGTGGCGGTGACCGTCCTGCTGGCGGGCGCGGGGACCGCGGTGCTGGTCGGGCGTCTGGCGCGGCTGCCGGGTGCCGAGATCGCCGGCCTGTTCTGCGGGGCGCTCACGAACACCCCGGCGCTGGCGGCGACGGTCGAGACCCTGAAGCAGCTCACCGCGGGGCAGCCGGGGCCCGAGGTCAGCGCCCTGCTGGCGCGCCCGGTGGTGACGTTCGGCCTGGCCTACCCCTTCGGGGTGCTGGGCGTCCTGCTGGCCTTCTGGGCCTGCTCGCGCCTGTTCCGCATCGATTTCGCGCGCGAAGAGGCCGAGCGGCGCAAGACCGCCGGGGGCGGCGCCATCGAGTCGCGCACCTATCGCGTGACCAACCCGGGCCTGTTCGGACTCACGGTGAAGGAGGCCATGGCGCTGCGGATGGAGCCGGGCTTCGTCCTGAGCCGCGTGCGCCAGGGCGACCGGCTGGAGGTGGCGCTGCCGGACACGCGGCTTTCCGAGGGCGACCTGGTGGTGGCGGTGGGCAACGTGGAGTCGCTGGTGCGCGCCCGGGTGCTGTTCGGCGAGGAGTGCACCGAGCACCTGCCGGCGCCGCAGGCCGCCGGCATCACCTACCGCCGCATCTTCGTGTCCAGCCACGAGGTCGTGGGCCGCACCGTGGCGCAGATCCAGCTCGAGCGCTTCCATGCCACCGTCACCCGGCTGCGGCGCGGCGACGCGGACTTCGTGCCCTCGCCCGACACCGTCTTGGAGCTGGGCGACCGCGTCCGCGTCGTGGCGCCCGCCGAGGACCTGGACCGCGTCTCGAAGTACTTCGGCGACTCCGTCCGCGCGCTCTCCGAGACCGACTTCCTCTCGCTGTCACTGGGGATCGTGCTCGGGGTGCTGCTGGGGACGGTCCCCCTGCCACTGCCCAACGGCATGACCTTCCGGCTGGGCTTCGCCGGCGGGCCGCTCATCATGGCGCTGATCCTGGGGCGGCTGGAGCGCACCGGGCCGGTCACCTGGGGGCTGCCCTTCGAGGCCAACCTGGTGCTGCGCCAGCTGGGGCTGGTGTTCTTCCTGGCCGGCGTCGGCACGCGCGCCGGCCAGGGATTCGCGGGCACCTTCGCCGAGGGTGGCGGCCTGCTGATCGCGGCCGGCGCCATCATCACCTCGGTCGTGGCGGTGGGCGGCATCCTGGCCGGCTATCGCTTCCTCAAGTTGCCCATGTCCGCGGTGATGGGCATGGTCTCCGCGATGCACACCCAGCCGGCCTGTCTGGCCTTCGCCACGCAGCACAGCGGCAACGACATGCCGAACGAGTGGTACGCGAGCGTCTACCCGGCCTCGATGATCGCCAAGATCCTGCTGGCGCAGGTGCTCGTGACCGTGCTGTTCCGGCCGTAGAGCCGCTTCGGCGACGGGTGGAGAGGGGAGGGCGGGGCGTGGCTCACGGGCCGCGCCCTGCCCTCCTGTCCGTCCCCTACACCCCCATCACGTGGTAGCCGGCGTCCACGTAGAGGGTCTCGCCGGTGATGCCGCTCGAGAGGTCCGAGAGCAGGAAGAGCGCGGCCGAGCCGACCTCCTCGCGCGTGACGTTGCGGCGCAGCGGTGCCTTTTCGGCGTGGTGCCGCAGCATGCCGGTGAAGCCGTGGATGCCGCGCGCGGCCAGCGTGCTCACCGGTCCGGCCGAGATGGCGTTCACGCGGATCTCCTTCGGGCCCAGTTCCCAGGCCAGCTGGCGCACGCTCTGCTCGAGCACCGCCTTGGCGCTGCCCATGACGTTGTAGTTGGGCACCGCGCGCTCGGCGGCGAGGTAGGAGAGCGTGACGATGCCCGCCCCGTGGCGTTCGAGCAGCGGCAGCAGGTGGTTCGTGACGTTGAGCAGCGAGTAGGCGCTGACCTCGAGCGCGAGCTGGAAGCCCTCGCGCGAGGTCGCGACGAACTTGCTCTCGAGGTCCTGCTTGCGCGCGAAGGCGATGCCGTGGACCAGGCCCTCGACCGAGCCCCACTCGCGGTGCAGCCGGCGCGCGACGGCGCTGATCGTGCGGTCCTCGGTCACGTCGCAGGCGAGGGTCAGCGTGCCGGGCAGGCGGGAGGCCAGATGCTCGACGTCGGCCCGCAGGCGCTCGCCGGCGTAGGTCAGGCACAGCGCGGCGCCCGCGCGGTGGAGCTGCTGCGCGATGGCCCACGACAGGCTGCGGTGGTTGGCCACGCCCATGACGACGGCGTGCCTGCCGCTCAGGTCGATCGTGATCACGATGTCCTCCCGGCCGGCGGGACGCCGGCGCTCAAGCGGTCCTGACGTGGTCCCAGACGCGGATGGGCAGGATGACGGCCTGGACGCCGCGGAACTGCAGCCGGCGCTGGACCGAGAAGGCGGTCTCGTGGTGGAGCGAGCGGGTGAAGAGGTTCTCCTTCTGGAACACCAGCTGGCCCGCGAACACCACGCAGCGCCGGAACTCCCGGGTGACGTCCAGGCTCATGGTCTCGAGCTCGGAGATGAGGTCCGTGCCGAGGGTGTAGCGGTACTCGGCGTACACCCCCATGCGCTGCGCCAGAGCCACGTACTTCTCGAGATCGCCGCGCACCTTGACCTCGAGCGCCTCGAGGTCCTTCGTCCCCTTGAACTGGCCCGAGTCCACCAGCCCCACGGCGCAGAACACGAAGTTCCTGTAGTGGCGCGGGAACATCCGGATGACCGAGAGCAGGGTGTGGATGCCCAGGCCGCTGAAGGACTCGACCAGCACGATGGCGGTGGGGCCCTCGTTGGCCAGCTCCGCGGGCGCGCCGTGCTCGCTCAGCGGCAGGTTCCCCAGCACCTCGTCGAGCGAGCGCAGCATCCTGCGCACCCGGCGGTAGTGCGTGCGCACCAGGTAGCAGAAGCCGACGAGCACGCCGGTGGCGATCAGGGTCACCCAGCCGCCCTCGCGGAACTTGATCACCGACGTCACCAGCAGCACGGTCGCGGTCACGGAGGTGCCGGTCATCGCCACGATCATGCGCCGCCGCCAGTGCCCTCCCTCGGCGCGCATCTGCCACCAGTGGCGCACCATGCCCAGCTGGCTCAGGGTGAAGGTCATGAACACGTTGATCGAGTACATGACGATCAGGATCTTGACCTGGCCCATCGTGTAGATCAGCACCGCGACGGCGGCGAGCCCCATGGCGATGACGCCGTTCTGGGTCACGAGCCGCTCGGAGAGGTGGGCCATGCGCTTGGGGACCCACTCGTCCACCGCCATGGCCGCGAGCGTGCGCGGCCCCGCCGTGAAGCCGGTCTGCACGGCCACGAAGAGCAGCGCGCCCTCCGAGAGCAGGGTGATCGCGACCACCAGCGGACCGACCGGGAATCCGCCCAGGCTCCAGCCGCCGGTGAGGATGTCCCACAGCGAGGCATTCAGGGTCCGGCCGGGCTGGCGCTGCACGCCGTTCAGCAGGTAGCAGAGCAGGATGCCGCCGGCGGTGAACGAGAGCGAGGTGGCCATGTACCACATCGTGCGCTTGCCGGTCGCGACCCGCGGCTCGCGCAGGATGTCGGTGCTGTTGCTGACGGCCTCGATGCCGGTGTAGGTGCCACCGCCCATCGAGAAGGCCCGCAGGAAGACCGCGGCGACCCCCAGCAGGCCCAGCTCCGCGGTGGCCCGGTGGGTATCGGTCACGGTGTCGGCCAGCAGCGTGGGGAGGGCGCTGGAGTGACGCAGCACGCCGTAGAGGATGAGCGGGATGTGGGTCAGCATGAAGGTGAGGAAGATGGGCGTGAGGATCAGGATCGATTCCTTGACCCCGCGCAGGTTGAGCCCGGTGAGCATCGTCACGACCACGAGCTCGGTCGGCAGCTTCAGGGGTTGCAGGTCGGGCGGCAGGAACGAGAAGATGGCCTCGACCCCTGCGGCGGTCGAGATGGCGATGGTGAGGACGTAGTCGATGACCAGCGCGCTGCCCGAGACGATGCCGGCGGTGGGGCCCAGGAGCTTGGTGCCCACCAGGTAGCCGCCGCCGCCGGTCGGGAACAACTCGATGATCTGGCTGTAGGAGGCGGAGATCAGGAAGACGGTGACCACCGTCGCCACCATCAGGTACAGGGCGAGGTGGGCGTGTCCGCCGAGGTTGAGGAACGCCTCCTCGGGGCCGTACGAGGAGGACGAGAGTCCGTCGGCACCCAGCCCGATCCAGGCCAGCATGGCGACCAGGGCGAGGTTGTGATGGATGCGCGGATCGAGGAGGTTCTTGGGACCGCCGAGCAGGAGGCCCTTCATGCGGGCAAGCACGGCGGAAAGATAGGGACTCGACCGGCCCGAATCAAGGGGGGGGCTGTAAGGGCATGAGCCTGCTCGATCGCTGGGCCGCGTTCGGCTCCCTCGACGACGTGACCCGCGCGGTGATGGCGTGCGAGCGGTGCCCGCGGCTGCGCGAGCACTGTCGCCACGTGGCGGCCGTGCGCAAACGGGAGTTCCGTGACCAGGCCTACTGGGGCCGGCCGGTGCCGGGCTTCGGCGACCGCCAGGCGCGCCTGCTGATCGTGGGCCTGGCGCCTGCGGCGCACGGCGCCAACCGGACCGGACGCATGTTCACCGGCGACTCGAGCGGCGACTGGCTCCACGAGGCGCTCCACCGCACGGGCTTCGCGAGCCAGTCGCACTCGGTGAGCCGCGACGACGGCCTGCGCCTGACGGACGCCTGGGTCACCGCCGCGGCGCGTTGCGCCCCGCCCGGGAACCGGCCCGCGCCCGATGAGCTGGCGCGCTGCCGGCCGTTCCTCGAGGCGGAGATGGCATTGCTCACCCGCGTGCGCGTGGTGCTCGCGCTGGGCGGCGTGGCCCACGAGGCGTGGCTGCGCGCCTCCGGCTGGTGGGAGCGGCTGCCGGTCCCGCAGCGGCCGCGCTTCGCCCACGGGGCCGAGGCCGTGCTGCCGGAAGGCCGGATCCTCGTCGCCTCGTACCACCCGAGCCGCCAGAACACGAACACGCGCCGCCTCACGCGGCCGATGTGGCACGCGGTCTTCCGCCGCGTGCGCCGGCTCCTCGACGAGTGACGCGTCCGCGGCGCGGGCGGGCGCTCGCCGCCGCCTCGACCCCTGACGCGTCGGCGTCGCCAGCGCCCGCGCTCCTCGTGCCGCCTGCGCCGCTCCGCCCGCCCACGCGTTCCCGCTTGACAGCGGATGCGGCGCGCGGCAGTGTCCGCCTGCAGTCTTCCGGGTGCCGCAGCGTGCGGCTAAGAGGGAAGGGGGGTGAGAAGCCCCCACGGTCCCGCCACTGTGATGGGCATACCGGGTCTCGGACGCCACTGGCTTGCGGTGCGAGCTGGGAAGGCGAGACCCTGCAGCGGCCCTGAGTCAGGAAACCTGCCCGGAAGCGACGGCCCGCATCTCCTGACGCGCCAGACGCGCATCGGGAGAGGGCGGGTGCAGCCCGTGATGCTCCGCTGGAGAGCATCCGCGGGGAACGGCGTCCGCGTGGCCCCGTTTCCGGTGGAGCCCTCCCGGGGCGGGGCTGTTCGATTGGGGCGCGCGTGACGCCGTGATCGTCCAGGGCCTGGCAGTCCTCTTCCTGCTCGTCGGGAGCGACACGCTCCCCGCACGCGCGGCCCCCGCCCGTGCCCGCCCGGCGCGCGCGCACGCGGCCGCGTCCGGCGCCGTGCAGCGGGCAGGCCTCGCGGACACCGTCACCGTGCTCCCCGAGGTGCGGGTCGAACGCGAGCGCGTGCTCTCGGACGCGCGCCGGCTGCTGCCGACCGCGTTCGTCACCGACCTGCGCTCCGACGCCTCGGTCCGGGCGCTGGAGAGCGTCTCGGAACTGCTCTCCCAGGCGGTGGGAGTGCACGTCGCGCAGTACGGCGGCCTCGGCTCCTTCAGCACCGTCTCGCTGCGCGGCGCCGCGCCGGGGCAGGTCTCGATCTTCCTCGACGGCGTGCCGCTCACCTCCGCGGCCCATGGCGTGGTGAGCCTGGGCGACCTGCCTGCGACCGCCATCGAGCGGGTCGAGATCTTCCGCGGACTGGGGCCCCTGAGCCTGGGCGTTGCGACTCCGGGCGGGGCCATCAACCTGGTCACGGTCTCCTCGCCGGGGCTGCGCGAGCTGCACCTGAGCCGCGGCTCGTTCGCCACCTGGGAGGGCCGCGGGACCGCCGGAGTCGAGCGCGGCCCGCTGGGTCTGCTCCTGCACGCGGGCTACCAGGGCTCGGCTGGCGACTACCGCTACCGGGACGACAACGCCACGAACTACAACCTGGCCGACGACAGCATCAAGACCCGGCTGAACGACCGCTTCGACGCCTGGAGCGCGCTCGGGAGCCTCACCTGGCAACCGCGCCGCGGCCTGCGCCTGCGCGCGCGCGAGGAGCTCTTCCACAAGGCCCAGGGTCTGCCCGGGCTCGGCGCCGATCCGGCGCTCTCGCCCCGGCTGACCTTCCTGCGCGCCCTGGGCCTGCTCGAGGTGGAACACGAGGGCGCGGGGCTCTCCCCGCGCGCCACCCTGCGGCTCTCCGCGGATCGCGAGCGCTCGCGTTTCCGCGACACCCGGCGCGCCGACCGGGGTGAGCTGGGGATGGGCCGGCACGACACCGACGAGCGCGCCGGGGCCGAGGGACTTGCGCTCTCGCTCGCCTGGGCCCGGCCGGCCCCCTGGCTCGCGCTCGAGTGCGCCGGTTCGCTGGGGCGCGAGCGCTTCACATCGAGCGATGCGGCCGATGCGCTGCCCGACCCGCCGCCGAGCCAGCGGCTCGCCCGCGGCGCCATGCTGGGCCTCAAGCTGCGCACGCCCGACGGGCGGCTGGTGCTGCACGCCGCGCGGCGCTGGGACCGGATCGAGGACCACCTGCGCTCGCTCGTGGTCGGGGGGGCACTCTCGAGCAACGAGGTCGCGCGTGTCCTCGACTCTCCGCAACTCGGAGCCCGGCTCGACCTGGGGCGCGGACTCGAGGTCCGGGCCAACTGGGCCCTGGCCAACCGCGCGCCCGGGTTCGTCGAGCTGTTCGGCGACCAGGGGAGCGTAGCGGGGAACCCCGCGCTGCGTCCCGAGAGTGCCGAGAACCGGGACGCGGGCGCCGCCTGGCGTGGCCGGCTCGGGCGGGGCGAGGGCGCCTTCGAGTGGGCGCGCTTCCGCTCCGATGCGCGCGACCTCGTGGTCTTCGTGAAGAGCTCGGCGAGCAGCATGAAGGCCCAGAACTTCAGCCGCGCGCGCATCCGCGGGGAGGAGTGGAGCGCGCGGCTCGAATTGCCCTGGCAACTGCTCCTGACGGCGGCGTGGTCCTGGCAGTCGGCGATCAACCAGGGTCCGCTGCCCGCGTTCTGGGTGGGCAAGCGCCTGCCCGGCCGCCCGTCGCGCCAGAGCCGGGCCCGGCTCGAGTGGCGCGCGCAGGGTCGTCCGGGCCTGAGGGCGGGCGCCGAGTTGGAGGTGATCGGCGACAACCTGCTCGACCCCTACAACCTCCAGCGCGTGGCCGAGCGGCGGCTGGCCGGGGCCTCGCTCTCGATCGCGCCCTTCCCGGCCGCACTACGCCTGACCCTCGAAGGCAAGAACCTCCTCGACGACCGCGCCGTGGACGTGGGCGGCTTCCCGCTGCCCGGCCGGAGCATCTTCCTCGGCTGCACCTGGCGGCTGGCCGCGGGCGCGGCCCACACCACGGAGCCCTGAACATGTCCCGATCCCGTCTGCTGCTCCTCGTCGTGCTCCCCGCGCTGCTCGCCCTGGCAACGCAGGCCAACGCCGCGGCGACGAAGGGCTACATCCTGACGACCGACTACATCAGCGGCAGCTTGAGCGTCGTGGATCTCGCCACGCGCGTGGTCACTTGCGACGTGGCCGTCGTCTCGTCCGACCCGGTGGCGCGCTGCTACCGCGGGCTGATCTACGTCGTGAACCGCTACGGCTACGACAACGTCCAGGTCATCGACCCGGCGCAGGGCTATGTCACGGTGCGGCAGTTCTCGGTGGGCAACGGCACGAACCCGCAGGACATCGCCTTCGCCTCGCCCTCGAAGGCCTACGTCTCCCGGCTCGGTTCCCCGGACCTGCTGATCGTGGACCCGTCCACGGGGGTCACCCTCGGCGCCATTCCGCTCGGCGCGTGGGCCGACGCGGATGGCAATCCCGAGGCTGCACATCTGGCGGTGGTGGGCGACCTGCTCTTCGTCGCGCTCGGGCGGCTCACGAACTTCGTCCCGGCCGACACGGGGTTGGTCGTGGTGGTGGACATGCGGGCGGACACCGTCTACGACGCCGACCCGCTCACACCCGGAACCCAGGTCGTGAGGTTGCGGGGCCTGAACCCGGGTACCGACTTCGCCGTGCTCCCGGGGGCGGAGCCGCTGTCGGACTCACACCTGTACATCGGTTGCTCGGGAAGCTGGGGTGCGCTCGACGGCGGCGTCGAGGACATCGTGGTCCCGGCGCAGGACGGGCAACCCGGCGCCATCCGCAGCGCCGGATTCGCGGTCACCGAGGACGCGCTGGGCGGGGACGTGTTGGACGTGGTCGCGGGTGGTGGCGGGCACCCCTACGCGATCGTGAGCGACGTCGCCTACAACACGAGCCTGGTCTCCTGGGACCCGGGGACCGGGCGCCTGCTCGCAACGCTCTACGCGCCGGGCGAGTACAGCCTCTCGGACGCGGCCCTCGACGGGCGGGGCGAACTTTACGTCTGCAACAGCAGCTTTGCCGCCCCGGGGCTCTTCGTGTACGGGGCCGGCAGCGACACCTGCCTTGCCGGTCCGCTTGCGACCTGTCTGCCGCCAGTCCAGATCGTCTTCGGCCAGGACAGCGTGGACGCGCCCCCGGTGGGGCCCAGTGGGCCCGCGGTCGCGCTCGGGCGGCCCGCGCCCAACCCTGCACGGGCCCTGACCCGCCTGGAACTCACCCTGGTGGAGCCGGGCGTGGCCCGAGTCGAGGTCTTCGACCTCGCGGGCCGGCGGGTGCGCTCCCTGGCGGAGCGCCCTTTCACCGCGGGCACGACGCCCCTCGACTGGGACCTCGTGGACGGGAGCGGGCGTCGGGTGGCCGCCGGCGTCTATCTCGTTCGAGTGGTGACGGCCCGGGCGACCGTCACCCGGCGGCTCGTCGTCCTGTAACAACTTCCGACGCGAAGCACGCCGCCAGGGGGCGCGACAGGCTGGCTCGCACCCCGCGCATCTGTCCCATTCGAACCTTGCCTTGTGCCCCGAGGATTGTGTATGGCCCCGCGCCACGGCCCTCGCCACAACGAGATGGGCCACAGGCCGGCAGGGAGCAAGCCAGATCTCGAGCGCCCAGGGGGATGCGGCTCGGCGTACACAATCCTCGGGGCACGACGCGAACCTTGCGGAGCCGGTGCCGCCGGGCGCGCTCCGGTGCGCCTGGGGTCATGACAGCCCGTGGCGCCGTCAGGCCCGTGGGGCACTGACTGTCGGTCGCCATGACAATCTTCACCCAGGCAACCGTCGGGTTCACATTCTTGTGGAACTCCACCCCCCGAATGGGTTATCAATGGCACCAGCTTTGCTGTGTCGGGCCACGGAACAGTCTCTCTGCGTTCCGGACCCGCGGGCTGTAACGGGGACCGACGACCGAGGTCAGCGCGCTCCGACCGGGAGGCGCCTCACCTGGCGCGATCCTCGGCCTCCGAGTAGGGCATTCCGGACCGCTTTGAGAGAGATCCGGTCCCCATGGCCGCGGGGCACGGCTGCCTCGCTGACTTCCAAGGAACGGAGATTTCGTTGTCTTTGCACCGCATCCTGGTCATCCTGGCCGCAGTCACAACCCTGAACGTCGCGTGGGCCGCCTCATCGAGGGCCGGCTCCGTGACCCTTGCCTGGACCGCCCCCGGCGAAGACAGCCTGATGGGGCGCGCCGCCCGCTACGACCTGCGCTACTCGGCGCAGATGATCACGGTTCAGAACTTCCTGCAGGCGACCGCGGCGCCAGACATGCCTTTGCCCGCGACCCCCGGCACCATGCAGTCCTATGTCTTCGACGGACTCCCCTCGGGCGTGGTCTGCTACTTCGCCATCAAGACCGTGGACCAGGTCGGCAACTGGTCAGCGATGTCGAACGTGATCTCGCGCGTACCCCAGGGCACGGTCCCGGTTCTCGCGGCGCCGTCGCTGATGTCGCCCGAGGACGGGGCGACCGGCGTGGCGACCGGGCCGACGCTGGCCTGGCAGGCCTCGGGCGGGGCGACGAGTTACAGGCTGCAGGTGGCGCGGGCGCCGGACTTCCGCAGTCTGGTGGTGGACCAGGGCGGGATCGAGGGGGCTTCGCTCGCGGTGGGCGGTCTGGCGAACGACTCGACCTACCACTGGCGGGTACAGGCGAGCGGCGGGGGCGGGCTGAGCGCGTGGTCGAGCGTGCGGAGCTTCCGGACGGTGGCCGAGAAGGTGCCGCTGCCCCTGCCGGGCATCTCGTTCTCGGTCCCCCGGCCCAACCCGGCTCGCGACCTGTCGCGCTTCGAATGCGCCCTGCCCGAGGCCGCGCAGGTGAGGGTCGAGGTCTTCGACCTGGTCGGCCGTCGCGTGCGCCTGCTGGCGGACGAGCCTTGCGCCGCGGGGCCGCGGGAGCTGGTTTTCGACCTCCGGGATGACCGCGGCCTGCAACTCACCGCGGGCGTCTACCTGGTCCGGGCGCAGTTGGGGAGCACGGCCTTCACGCGCAGGCTCGTGGTCGTCCGATGACCGAGCCCGTTGCGGTGGGCGGGAGTGGCCGGATAAAATAGCGGAACCCAACGCCCGTCCAGGGAGGCCGTCATGCTCCGGCAGCGACCGTCGCGTTCCGCTCTGCTCCTCGCCTCACTCGTGCTCTCCCTGCTGCTGGGGGCTGGCTCGGCCCTGCCCGCGTCCTCCGCTCCACCGGACTCCGCGAGCGTCACCCCCGTTCCGCAGGCCGCGCTCCACCGGCGGCCGGCCGCCGCGCCCGACAGCGCCCGCCGTGCCTACCGTCGCTGGATGCGGCAGCTGCGCGCCCACACGCTGGCGGACAGCGTCGCGCGAGCGGACAGCCTGGCGCGAGCCGACAGCCTGGCGCGGGCCGACAGTCTGGCGCGGGCGGCGGTGATGCCCCCGCCCCGCGACTACGTGTCCGAGGTGCGCGCCAACTTCACCCCCGAGAACCGCGCCTACGCGACGACGCGTGCCGCGCTCGGCTTCATCGAGCCCCTCTATGGGATCCTCCTGGGGCTCTTCTTCCTCTTCTCGGGGCTCTCCGCCTGGATGCGGGACGTGGCGCGGAGCCTGAGCCGCCACTCCTACGTGCAGGTGCTCGTCTACCTCGCCCTCTACCTGGTGCTGGGCTTCGTGCTCGCTTTCCCGCTCGCCTTCTACCAGGATTTCGCCCTCGAGCGCCAGTACGGGCTGCTGAACCAGAGCTTCGGCCCCTGGATGCTCGACCAGTCCAAGGGGGTGCTCGTCTCGCTGGGGTTCTTCGGCGTCGTGCCGCTCCTGTGGCTCGCCTACAAGCCCATCCGGCGCTTCCCGCGCCACTGGTGGCTGGTGCTCGGCATCGGCACGCTGCCCGTCATCCTGGCCGGGGCGTTCGTGCAGCCCCTGGTCGTGGATCCGTTGTTCAACCGCTTCACGCCGCTCGCGGACAAGCGGCTGGAGGCGCGGATCCTCGAGCTGGCGGACCGCGCCGGTATCCCCGCGCGGCACGTCTTCCAGATGGACGCCAGCCGCCAGAGCAACCGCTACAACGCGTACGTGAACGGCTTCGGCCCGTCGCAGCGCATCGTTCTCTGGGACACGACGCTGAAGGGCATGACGGCGGACGAGATCGTCTTCGTGGTCGGCCACGAGTCCGCCCACTACCGGCTGAACCACATGTGGTGGGGGATCCTGTTCGTCACCGGCCTGAGCTTCCTGTGCTTCCGGCTCAGCGCCGGTTTCGTGCGCCGGTCCATGGCACGCTGGGGTGGCCGCTGGGGCTTCACCGAGCTGCACGACATCGCCTCCCTGCCGCTCTTCATCGTGGCGCTGACGCTGTTCTCGTTCCTCGCCCAGCCCGGCCTGAACGCCTTCTCGCGGCGGATCGAGCGCGACTCCGACACCTTCGGTCTCGAACTCACGCGCACCAACGACGTGGCCGCCCGCGCCTTCATGAAGCTCGGCTCGCAGAACCGCTCGGATCCGGAGCCGGCGCCCTTCGTGGAGTTCTTCGAGTACAGCCACCCGCCGCTGCTGGAGCGCGTGCGGTTCGCGCTCACGTACCGGCCCTGGGACGAGGGCAAGCCGAACCGGCTCTACAAGCCGAAGAGCTGAGCCCCCCGGAGCGCGCAAAGCGCCTTGCAGTCGCCGGGGGAGAGCCGGCGTTGGCGGGCGGCGATTGGCGGTCGCGCGTTGCGTCGCGCGCGCGGTGCAGCAACTCGCCCGCTCCAGTCCGGTGCGGGAGGCACTCCCGGGCTCAATGGAGCACGACGATCCGTCGCGAGCGCTCTCCAGCCTCGCCGCTCAGGCGGGCGAGGTAGACGCCCGGCGCCACGGGGCGGCCGGCGTCGTCATGGAGATCCCAGGCCAGCGCATAGCGGCCGGCGTCGAGGCGGCCGCTCGCCAGCGTGCGCACCCGGCGTCCCTGCAGGTCGTGGATCTCGATCTCGAGCAGCCCAGCGCGTGGCAGGGCGAAGCCGAGGTGCGCCACGGACCGCGCGGGGTTGGGCCAGGGCGCGGCCAGCTCGAGCCGGGGCGCGGCGCCCGGACCGACGGCCGTGGGGACGGGCTGCTGCGCCGGGTCGAAGAGCAGAACCCGGAGCGAGTCGAAGCTGAAGCCGTCGTAGTTCACGCCGGTGTCGGACAAGGTGCGCAGGCGCAGCCTCACCGCGCTGCCCGCCGGTCCCGCGAAGGCCGAGAGGTCGAGCCGGTCGGTCTTCCAGAGGTAGTGCGCGGCCTGGTAGATCGGCTGGCCGGCGGGCTGGGGCGAGAAGATGCCGGCGCTGGTGCCGCGTCCCGCGAGCGGCGTCCAGGTCACGCTGTCGAGGCTGGCCTCGACCACCGTGCCGTCGTAGGTCTGCTCGGCCAGCCAGCGCGCCTCGAGGAACGCCCAGGCGTGCAGGCTCGCCGACAGGTCGAGCCGGCCCCGGTAGATGAGCCGCAGGTTCGCGTTGTCGGGGTAGTTGCCCGCGGGCGAGTCGGCGAAATAGCGGTCCGGGTGGCGCGGGTCGTTCGAGGCCACGCCCCAGCCGCTCGAAGCGGTCCAATCCGTGAGCGCCTCGCAGGGCTCAAGCAGCACGGTCGTGGGGCGCCCGACCAGCAGCTCCACGGTGTCGCGCGAGAAGTAACCGCCCTCGGCGGTGAAATCCACCTCGAAGCGCAGCATCCGGCCCAGCGTCACCGTGTCGGCCGCGGCGACCAGGAACAGGGCTCCGCCGGTGGCGTCGCCGCTGGTGAGCGAGGGCAGGGCCGGATAGGGGACCGTGGCTCCGCCGGGGAGCACCTCCGCGCCGGCGTCGAGCGGGACCAGCGTGGCCGTGAGGCCCGCGGGGGTCTCGGCCAGGCCGAGGTTGCGCGCGCGCACGGCCAGCTGGGCGGAGTAGCCGGCGATCAGCTCGCCGTAGGCGAGGCTGCTGCGCTCGATCCGCACGTAGGACCCGGCGATGGCCGCGACCGTGTAGCACTTGCGCAGGTTCTCCTGCGCCAGCGGCACGATGCGCGAGGGCGCAGGCCAGAAACCGTCGCTCTCGGTACCGACCTCGGGCGTCCAGGTGAAGCAGCGCGGCTTGGCCAGCGTGTCGCCGTAGGTCCAGTCGTTGAAGTCCCCGTTCGTGACGTAGAGAATCCGCGGCCCCTCGCCCGCGAAGTAGGGCGAGCCAAGTGTCGCCTCGTCGTTCCACTCCCAGAACGCCATCGAATCCGGGTTCGTGAGGAGGGCGTACCCCCAGGGGTGGATGAAGAGATCGCTGTAGGTATGGAAGGAGAGTCCGGTGACGGGCTTGAGCGAGTTGACCAGGTCGCGCTGTGCCTGTGTCTCGGGCTCGGAGAAGGCCGACAGTCCGCGGTAGGTCACGTTGGAGGGAGTGGGGCTCGAGCCCAGGTTGTCGTAGCCCCAGTTGAAACCGAAGTTGCGGTTGAGGTCCACGCCGTAGGAAGGCTCGTTGTACCGGCGGTTCTTCCGCCACGTCCCGCCGCCGCCGGGGCTCAGCGTCTGGTTGTAGTAGTAGCCGTCCGGGTTCACCACCGGGCAGATGTAGATCACGCGCTGGTCGAGCAGGTATTTCGCGAATGGGTCGGTGTCGTAGCGCGCGAGCAGGTCGTCCACGAACCAGAACAGCGATTGCATGCCCTCGGGCTCCCGCGCGTGGGTAAGGGCGTTGAAGATGACGGCCGGACGCGGGTCGGGGGCCCCCACCTGCTTGCCGAGCCTGAGTCCCCAGATGGGACGGCCCTGCACCGTCGTGCCCAGCGTGTCGAGTTGGTCCGCGACCAGGTCGCGCGTGTCGCTGGCCACCAGCGAATCGAGCTTCATCTTGATCTCGGCGAGCGTCCAGTAGCCGCCCATGCTGCCGGAGCCGAAGGGCGGCAGCGACTCGATCCGGAAGACGCCGTCCGGCCCGACCGCGCTCAGCACCTTCGCGGGCGCGGGTTGCCGGCGCCCGCTCAGTTCCCGCTCCGCGCGCTCGGCGAAGTGCCGTTCGACCGCGTCGTCGAGCACCTGCGGCGCGGCGCCCAGCGTCTGCAGGCGCTCCTCGTCACCGGGATGCACGTACAGGTCGGCCCACGCCCCCTGCTTGAGCGAGACGATGTCGAAGCCGCCCGCGAGCAGCGAGTCGAGCGGTAGCGCGGGGCCAAGGCTCACCCGGACGAGCCGGGTGGGTTCGGTGGCCGCGCCGCCGGTGGCGGCCGAAGCTGCTCCGGCGCGCGTGGCGGCGGAGAGCGGCGGAGCCGGGGCCAGGAGCACGGACAGGAGGACGAAGCCGGCGACGAGGGTGGCGAGGGCGGAAGGGGCGGGGCCGGTGGGGGAGTTGCGGTGCACGGTGTGTTCCTTTCGTGGTGCCGGGGCTCGCGATACACGCTATGTTAGCATGGCCCGGTCTTCCCATGTCTCCACGCGGGCCCCGCGATGGCCCGCCCGTCTCGCACCTCACCCGGATTCCGAAGGGCCCGATGGCCTCGTGCACCCGCCTCGCCTGGCTCTTCGACGTGGACGGCACGCTGCTCCTCACCGGGGGGGCGGCCCGCGAGGCCTTCGCCTGCGCCGTGGCGGACCACCTCGGGGTGGGGGACGACCTGCAGGACATCAGCTTCACGGGCCGGATCGAGCCCCTCATCCTGCGGGACATCCTGCGGAAGCACGGGCGCTCCTTCGACTCCGCCGAGGAAGCCCGCTTCTGGGACTCGGTCTTCACGCACATGCGCCGCCTGCTCCACCCCGGCCGCGGCCGGCTCATGCCCGGCATCCCGCAGTTGCTCGACCGCATCGCCGCGGAGCCGGCCTGGGTGATGGGTCTGCTCACCGGCAACATGACCCAGATGGCGCGCCTCAAGCTCGGGCATTTCGGCCTGGACGGGCGCTTCGCCTTCGGGGGCTTCGGCGAGATGGCCCCCGATCGCGACGCCCTGGCCCGCGCGCTGGTGCGGCGCGTGGGGCGCGAGCACGGGGTGCCGGCCCAGCGCTGCGTCGTGGTGGGGGACACCGAGCACGACATCGCCTGTGCCCGCGCGGCCGGGGCGCGGGTCATCGCCGTGGCGACCGGCGGGACCGACCTCCACACGCTGGCGGCCGCCGGGCCCGACCTGCTGCTCGACGACCTGCAGGAGGCGGACGCGATCATGCATTGGGCGGGCGCGATCGCGGCCGGCGAGTAGCGGGCCCGCGCCCGGCGGGGCCGTTTCGCCCGGCGCCTCCGCCTGTGAGAACATTTGGTTGTGGAGCGCAGAATGTTGGTGGCCTTCCCGAACGCGCCAAGTCATTGCAGCACAGTGACCCGATCGGCCCCAGGACGCCGCCGGAAGCCGGAACAACAATCTGCGCTCCACAACCAGAACATTTCCGCGCTGAACCGCACGGCCCGGCCGTCCCCGCCGGCCATCACTGCCTGGTACAGCCGAACCGAGGGAGACTGCCCGTGGACGCATCGCGTGTTCGCCGTACACCGGACCTGCGGACGTGGTGGAGCACCATGTGGGTGCTTCTCGCCGGCGCGCTGCTTGCGCTCCCCTTCCCCGCGCCGGCCGCCGTGTCGCCCCGGGTGCCCGCGGACCTCCCGCCCGGCATCCAGGTGCCGGTCCTCGAGGAGGCCGAGGGCCCGGTCTACGTGGTCGAGGCGTACCCGCGCGTGGTCTCGGCCCGCTTCCCCGGTCTGAAGGTCCTTGCCGAGTGGGAAGGGGCGGCGCTCGTCGCCGGTCCCGCTAGGGCCATCGATTCCCTCGCCGCCCTCGGCTACGAGGTGCGCCGCGTCTCCGGCCCCGCGCTCCTTCCGGCGGTGCCCCCGTCGGCGCCGCAGGCCCGGGCCGGGTACGACGCGCGCGTCCAGTGGCTCATGGACCAGGTCGTGCAGGCCGACCTGGTGGCCATGCTGGACGGTCTCTCGGGGGAAACGCCGGTTACCATCGGGGGGGCGAGCCAGGTCATCGGCACCCGCTATTCCGCCTTTGACGGCTGCCGTCTGGCCGAGCAGTACGCCCTCGAGACGATGCAGGCCGCGGGGCTGGAAGTCGAGTATCAGCCGTTCCCCGGGGGGAGTTGGCGCAATGTCGTCGCCACGCGCACCGGCGTGTCGCGGCCGGGGCGCCAGGTCCTCGTCATCGCGCACCTCGATGACATGCCCGGGGGCACGTCGCCGATTGCCCCTGGGGCCGACGACAACGGCAGCGGGTCGGTCACGGTCCTGCGTGCGGCGCAGATCATGGCCGCGCTCCCGTTCGAGAAGACGATCCGCTTCATCTGCTTCACCGGGGAGGAGCAGGGGCTCCTGGGGAGCACGGCCTATGCCGCGAGTGCCGCGGCGCGCGGGGACACCATCGACGCGGTGGTGAACCTCGACATGATCGCCTACGAGTCAAACGACCTGGACGTCTTCGAACTTCACGCCGGGACACAGGCGGCCTCAGGTGTCATCGCCGACGTCTTCATCAGCGTGAACACGGACTACGGCCTCGGCCTCGAGCCCCAGAAGATCACCTCGGGGTCCACCTCCGCCAGTGACCATGCACCGTTCTGGAGTCGTGGGTACGCGGCGATCCTCGCGATCGAGGATTTCCAGGACTTCACGCCCTGGTACCACAAGACGGAGGATCGCGTCGCGACCCTCGACCAGAACTACTTTACCCGCCTCGCGAAGGCCGCGGTCGGGACGGTGGCGACCCTGGCGGGACCCGCCTGGACTGTCGGTGTGGAGCCGCCGGCACCGGCAGCATTCATCGCGCTGGGTCCGAACCCGACGACGCGCGGCGCGGTGCTGCGGTTCTCGCTGCCGGCCCCGGCCGTGGTGCGCCTGGAGCTCTTCGACCTGGCCGGCCGCCGCCTGCGGACGGTCGGTGGAGGGGTCCGGCCGGCCGGCGTGAGCGAGATCCACTGGGACGGGCTCGATGCGACAGGGAACCTCGCGCCCACGGGCGTGATGTTCTATCGCGCGAGCCTGGGGGAGAGGGTCTTCTCCGGGCGGCTCATCGTTTTGAGGTGAGGTCAGGCGTCACGCTCTGAGCCGGGGCTCCGGAAACCCGGCGAAGCGAACGCGGCAGCCCCGCCCCAGGCCCGCCCCGACCGCTGCCCCGTGGCTGGACCCCCGAACATTCTACGGTTGCTTTGACGTCCGGCCGAATGTACACTAGTGCCATGGCTTCAAGAGCGAATGCAGACCATGGTCTCGACGCCAAGGACCGCAGGATCCTGGCGTTGATCCAGCGCGACGGGAAGATGAGCCAGGCGCTCATCGCCAGGCACGTCGGGCTGTCCACCGCGGCCGTCAACGAGCGTCTGAAGAAGCTCGAACAGGCTGGGGTCATCCGCCGCTTCACCGCGCTGGTGGACCCCAAGGCGGTGGGGATCCAGGTCGCCGCGTTCATTGAGGTCTTCATCGAGCACCCGCGCTACGAGGAGCCGTTCATCAAGCGGATCCTCGAGCTGGACGAGGTGCAGGAGTGCCATCACATCACGGGGGAATTCTCCGTGCTCCTCAAGGTCCGCGTGCGCGACATGGAGTCGCTCCAGCGGCTGGTCATCAGCCAGTTGAACGGCGCCGAGGGCGTACGCCAGACCCGGACCGTCATGGTGCTTTCGACGGTCAAGGAGGAGAGCTACATCGCGACCGGCGCAGAAGGAGAGACGACATGAACCCGACGATCACGCCCACCGGACGGATCGCCCCGGCCGAGGTGCACGCCACGCTCGCCCGGCACATGCTGGCCGACGGCTACGACATGGTGCTCGATCTCGACAAGAGCCAGGGCCGGCGCCTGTGGGACGCCCGCAGCCGTCGCTGGATCCTCGACATGTTCTCGTTCTTCGCCACGCTGCCGGTGGGGCTCAACCACCCGCGGCTGAAG
>Ga0315276_10001059_pt1 | contig 24347 bp, 10 predicted proteins | sample YL17G05_0_MG_FD_204542 | JGI IMG/M metagenome (GOLD analysis project Ga0315276, IMG submission 204542) | Sediment microbial communities from Yellowstone Lake, YNP, Wyoming, USA - YL17G05_0 | ecosystem: Environmental > Aquatic > Freshwater > Lake > Sediment | place: USA: Wyoming | collected... | reverse complement strand
CTGCCCAAACAGCCGCCGCCAAAGATATACAGCCGACATCTCAATGACAGTTTTTGTGGTGGAAACTAACCGGCCTGGCGCTGCCAAAACCGCCGATTTAAGTGCCTATCTGCGAAACTTGGGTTAGCATACTCATCAAGTCAATACAGGATTTATGAGCCTGTTGCATAATATCCAAAACGCGATAACGAAACCGCGTTTTTGCTATTAAAAACCGCTATAATAAGACTCGAAAATGGGTCTGTGCAACAGGCTCTTATAGTCCTATATTGCATGGTCCTATATTACGCCGATATTAAGATTTTTATTGCTAAGCGGGTGATATTTTGTTATAATAAGCACGTGTGAATGATCATCTTGACAACAGCCGTGTTGCAGGCGGATGACCCCTGCAAAACAAGTCATGATGATTATTCATGTCATCAAAGGCGGAAAATGAGGAAACCAGCCCGAATAGCAATTAGTTATTTTGATCCCGGAATTCTTTTTGGGACTGCGACTGCCGAGCCACGGAACTATGCTGCTAAAAAGGCGCCTAAGGGGTCTTTTTCGAGATCGGTTCTGTGGCTGATTATTATGGTTTTTTGTTGGAGCTTTTTAGCTCGATCAGCGTTGGCCAAATCGTTTAATATCCCATTGTCTCCACCGGATGTAGCGCCACTGATCGGCCGGACGTACCCGAACGACCTGAACAGAACCCGAATTGATGACGGGCTGGAAGCCAGGGCCGAAATGACCGTCGCCTTGACGTTATCGGCAGCTACCGCCCGGCAGGTGCGCGAGGCACAGTTGCTATCAGACGCTGTAGTCAATGTGGAACTGATATTCAACGAACAAATAACTCACAAACAGATTGACGAGTTTAAGGCATTGGGCGGTGAGATCACCTATGTCTATAAGGCGGTTTCCTATGGTTGGAATGGTCGAATCCCACTGGGTAAAGTAAATGAGCTGCCTGCCGGTATGGGCACCACTCTGGTCCTGGTCGAAGAACCAAAACCGGCGGAATTCCATATAGACGTAGCCACTCGAACAGGTCGCGTTCGACCGATCTGGGCGCCGGGGTTTGCGGGGAATCCTTCCGGTTTTGATGGTGACAGCACGATCACCATAGCCATTATTGATTCGGGTATCGATTCCACCCACACAGATCTTCTCGGCCGAGAAGTTTACTGGCACGACTTCTCAAGTGACAACTTGGTCAGTTCCGTCGATATCGTTCAGCACGGTTCGCACGTGGCGGGTATCGCGCTGGGCACAGGGGCGGCCGGTGGCTCGCAAACCGGTACTCTCTACTACACCGACACTGGTGAGTTGAGCACAGTCCCTGACGGAAGCTTCCAGGTCAGTCCTATTGATCTGCCGGTTGACTCGGTGACTTACAGTTCGACGGCATATTGGACGGGCGGGGGTTCCACTGATTTGTACCAGGCATATCATTCCAAAGGAGCCTACGGAGGCTGGACAACAATGTACAGCGGAACATTCGGAGTCTCACCTCTGACGAAAATCAACAGTTTTACCGGTTTAACCAGCCGGGCGTACTCGGCGGCGCTTTTCAGCAATGGAGGAATCATAGAGGACTACGTCATCACGAACTCTGTGACGAACTATCCGGGCGTCGGTGACGGATTCAACAGGTTCAGTGGTGTGGCGCCGGCGTGCCACTGGGCTGCGGCGAAAGTGAGCACAAACAGCGGGGCGATCTATATGTCATGGGTCGGGGCGGCCATCGACGATTTGGTGGCAAATCGCGTGGCATATAACATCAAAGTCATGAACCTGAGTCTGGGGGCATCTGGCGATCCGGGACTGGAAACCACCGTTCGACAAAAAATCAACTCAGCGGTTAATAATGGAATTGTTGTGGTCGCATCCGCCGGTAACGATGGAGATAAATCGACAACCGACCAGCGAGAAATCGACGATCCCGGCCGGGCCGCAATGGCCCTGACGGTCGCCGCCGCCAATGACAATAACGAATTAACCTATTACACCAGCCATGGTTTCAGCGGCCCAGGGTCAACCGCTGGGCAGGAGGAAGACTACAAGCCGGACATCACGGCACCGGGTGGTTCGACCGGATACTGGACCGGCATTCTGTCAGTGGACAGCAATTCGGGTGACGGACAGGCGTTTGCGGACCAGTGTAACAACGACTATCTCAACATTCAGGGCACATCGATGGCCAGTCCTTTCGTAGCGGGTTGTGCGGCTCTGGTAATCGATGCCATGCAGCAACAGGGTGTTAGCTGGAATTCCTATTCCAATGAGCATTCCAGTTACGCTAAGATGATTCTTTGTGCTACCGCATCGGAAACGAACACCAGCCGTGAGGACGGCAATTACAACCCAACGCTTCAGCGTGACAACAACGGTCCCATCGGTTTTCCCGTCGGTAAGGATCCCTATGAAGGCTATGGTATGATTAACGCCGACGCGGCGGTTGAGGCGGTAAGCCGGACATATACGCTCGGCGAAACCGTCAATGAAACGCTGGGTTCACAGGCAACGGACCGGCGGGTATGGGCACAAACCGTCAGCCTGACCGCCGGCAGTGCGCTAGACCCATCGCTGAGCGTTCCTGTCGGCGCTGACTTCGATTTATACGTTTATAGCACCACGCCGAGTTCTTATGGTACGCCGATCATCCTTGCTTCAGGTACGAATGTGGGTAGTGGCATAGACGAATCAATCTATTATCTGCCGGACGAAGATACCGATGTTCTGCTCGTGGTAAAATGTATCTCGGGATCGGGAACATTCAGCCTCACCAGTACGGGCGAGCCTGAGTCCTGCTGCCCGGTTACGATCTCATCGTTTCCTTATAATGAAGATTTCGAGGCTGAAATAAACTGTTCGACAGATTGCGGCGATGCATGTTTATTGTCGGGCGACTGGGCCAACGACACTTACGATCAGATCGACTGGACCGTCAATTCGGGCACAACTCCGTCAAGCTTTACCGGCCCATCGCAGGATCACAATCCCGGCACAGGCGATGGAAAGTACTTGTACATCGAATCGTCCTCGGGTTGCTATGAAGCCACAGCAATTCTCTTGAGCCCATGTTTCGACCTGGGTTCGCTGAGCAATCCGGGATTGACATTCTGGTATCACATGTATGGTTCTAACATGGGCACTCTGACCGTGGAAGTATCCGAAGAATTGCTTGGGGTACAGTGCGGCGGTTGGAACAGCGTATGGACCCAATCAGGTAACCAGGCAGACCAGTGGCTTACGGCTATGGTGGACCTGTCGTCATACAGCGGGGTCGTAAAGATAAGGTTCGTGGGCGAGACAGGCATTTCTTATGCCAGCGACATGGCTATCGACGACATTTCTGTGGGTGAATATATCCCGCCTCCGGAAAGCCCTTCAGATATGAGTCATACCGCAACTGGATTGGACAGCATCATCTGGTCATGGACGGACAATTCGGATGACGAAGACGGCTTTCGTGCGTACGACGAATATGAATTTGAGCAATGGAGCGTAGGCGCCGATGTTACTGAGTACCAGGAGACAGGGCTTAACGCCAATACCGAATACACCCGCGGGGTGGTGGCATATAGCAGTCATGGTCAAAGCGATCCGAGCAATAGACACAGTGCATGGACGTTGCCTGCCGATCCTTTGGTATCATCTGATCGCAATATAGGCAATCCGGGCTATCCCACGAATACCGTCTTTACCTTCACCAACGATGCCGGGTTCGATAGTGGAGGCGTCGATTATTATCTTTATGCCTGGGACCAGAATGAATCGTACAGTTTTGTCGGTTCCGAGCCTGTGTGGAACGGTGGAACATTACAGGTCGTCGGCAGTGACGCGGGTGAATGGTATCTGCATCTGCTAAGCCGCAATGGCAATCACGATGACGGCGGCACGGCCGATTGGGGCCGGTATTGCGTTTTGGATGCACCAGTCCTCAGCGATGAACCTGACATGACAAAAGGCTCATCAAATACCATTTTGTGGAATCCGGTACCCGGCGCAGACGACTATTATGCTCAGTGTGCCGAGGAGGCAGACTTCAATAGTATTACAGCCGGCAGCGGATGGATCGCAGATCCCAATTATAAATTTCCCGACCTGACCACAGAACAAACATACTGGTATCGCGTCAAAGCAAGGCGGGCGGGAGATTGTGAGAGTAACTGGTCAAATGCGGAGTCCTCCACGCAGTATATTACGATTGGAGACTTCGATCAGGACGATGACGTGGATTTGAAAGACTTCTCTGTTCTCGCCCTGAGTTGGTTGGAGGCGGAATGCGACCAGTCAGACTGGTGTTCTGGTGCTGACCTGAACAAAAGTACAATTGTTGACCTGACGGATCTTTGCGAATTCGCCGAACATTGGCTTGAGACTCGCCACGATTTCGCGGTGGTTGATTGCTATATAGTTGATCCGGATGATGTGCTGATACCTCTGGAAACCATCTATGAGGGAGCTGACGTACTAATCTGCTTTAAATTCGACTATACAGGTCCGGGGACCACAGCTACGACACGCATCCAATTGGATGACGAAACACCATTGGAAACGAGCGAAACTTATACGGATGGAACGAGGATCTTCAGTTATCTCTGGACGGCAACCCTTGGTGAACATCGGATACGTGGTTGGTGTGACTTCGGTGAAGATGTTCTCGAAACAGATGAGGCAAACAATGATCAGGATAAAAACCCCGGCTTTACTGTAGTCCCGTATATTGCACCGGGAATGTGTTTCGATGTACCCTCGTCCTGGACCACCTTCGATCCTGGGGCCAACGGCGTGGACAGCAATCTTGACGGGTACAACGGCGGCGCGTTTGATGGTCGATATATCTACTTTGCTCCTTATGACAACAATGTCGAATATCATGGAAAGGTGTTGCGCTACGATACCAATGAAAGTTTTTTAGCGGCATCGTCCTGGGCGGCGTATGATCCGGGGGCCAACGGCGTAGGTAATGACCCGGATGGGTATATGGGCGCCGCTTTCGATGGTCGATACGTGTATTTTGCCCCTTACTACAACGGCAGCAAACATCATGGTGAAGTATTACGCTACGATACCACCGGGGACTTTAACAATGTGTCATCCTGGGCTGCGTATGATCCCGGGGACAACGGTGTGGGCAGCGATCCGGACGGGTACATGGACCTCATCATCAAAGACCGGTACATATACTTTGTGCCTTATTATGACGGTACTTATTATCACAATGAGGTACTGCGTTACGATACCGCCGGCAACTTCTCACAAGCGTCCTCCTGGGCCACGTATGAGCCGAATGTGGGTACCAACCCCATTGGCTACAGTAGCGCCGTCTCCGATGGCCGATACATTTACTTCACACCTTTTTATAACGTCGGTTACCATGGTGAGGTGCTGCGGTACGATACCGCCGGCGACTTTAAGAATGTGTCGTCCTGGGATGCGTATGATCCCGGGGCCAACGGTGTGGGTGACGATCCGGATGGATATCATGGGGCTGTTTTTGACGGGAAATACCTTTACTTCGCACCTTATGATAACGGCAGCGGAAAACATGGCGAGGTGCTGCGATACGATACTACCGCAAATTTTGACGAAGCGACATCCTGGACCACGTACGATCCGGGTGACAACGGCCTCGGTAATGATCCGGACGGGTATGTGCGTGCTGTCCTGGACGGCCAATATATATATTTCGTACCTTACAATAACGGCACCGCAGAACATGGCGAGGTGCTGCGATACAATATCACCGGTGACTTTGACGACGTGTCATCCTGGGCGACGTACGATCCGGGGGCCAACGGAGTAGGAAATGATCCCGATGGATACCGTGGCGCCGTTTTAGATGGGCAATACATTTACTTCGTGCCTTTCAATAACGGCAGTGAAAAACATGGCGAGGTGCTGCGATACGATCCTGGCGCCAGTTGTACGCCTCACTGAAAATAAAACGTGGGCAAAACGCCCCGGCCATACACTCCTTAGGGAACCTCTAAAAATTGCTTTTGTAACGAGAACGAGCGAAATTTTCGTCAGCGAGGCAGAGGTCAAAAATCGCCGCAGGCGTAGTTGAAACTACGTTGAGGACGGTTTTTGGCCGATAACGATGCTGACGGAAATTGCAGCCGTTCGTAGTAAAAATGGATTTTTAGAGGTTCCCCTTAGTGCATTTTCTTAAAACGCAGGCTGCTCTGGACTTTTTGGCAGAAGTTTACGTATTGCCCCTCGATTTCGATGGGCGTGGCCGTAATGTATTCACCGAAAATGATCCGGCCGACAATGCCGTTCCAGTGGCGGGTGGGATTATGATCTCGCTGGACAGCTTCGGCCTGGAGATCGGGGTCGATCGGCCAGCGACCAAGGTAGGCATCGTTAAGCATGGTTTGAAAGTCTGACAATCGCTGGCCGTAATTGTCTTCGCGAAGAAAACGGACCAAAGCGTAAAGCTGCGCGTAATAAGCGGAGACCTTGGGATCGCTCTGGGAATCCGTCGCGTTATGTGCCGATCGCGATACCACCTGTCCGGCGTCCAGCGCCAACAGATCGGAAATAGTAAACATGCTTCCGTTGGCTATCGCCTGTCGCAAAGCAAATAAACGTGAACCGTTGTAGTGGGGATTGAATTCCACTCGGCCGTCTTTGTCCTGGTAGGCCTCGAAATTCGTCGCTAGACCCTCATCCAGCCAGGCGGGCAGGCGGTATTTGAACAGTTCTTCGCTGAACTGATGCCAGCCTTCGTGAGCCAGGATGGAAAAATTTGCCTGGCGCGCGATGCTATAGGTGACGCAGGCGCCATTAGCGTAATAAGCCCCTGACTGGATCTTCAGATAAGCCTCCGCCAGGGGACCGGTCCAGTAGCGGGTGAAATCCTCCCACTGGCTTCGAGTCTCAAAAAAATACACTTGCAATTTTTTGGGAACATCAATAGTCCGGCCGATTACATCGGCATAACTGAGAAAAGCCGTCTCCAAAAACACCGGCACCTTCCGCAAAATCAGTGGGTCAGACAAGGTAGTATGGATTTCATAGTGGTTGGTGGCTATTTTGAGATGGCAGCCGGTGCGATCCTTAATGAATTCCGGCAGCTCCCATGGAACGGTTGATTTTACCGTGGGAAGACGGCCCAGCCTCTGCATCATACGCTCTTGCTGCGTCTGAGTCGGCGCGATCGGGCCGCGTTGGCCTTGACAGCCGCAAAGGACCGACGCCATCATGGCAATCGCACACAGTCGCATCAAAGTATGCTGATATATTAGCACTTTACTTTCGCAGTTTCTTAACCCAATTTCCGTTCAACGGAAAATCTCAATAGCCTCAATAGTCTTTGAAAATTATTCTGGAATTGTAGAATTGTTGACGTTTTTTGAGTTGGGATTGTAGTGTTTCAGAACTGACCCATATAACGGAGCCGTCAAGATATAGTACTGCATGACCATCTTTCAAAAACTCAAATTCACTTTTCGGAGTATAGGCCAAAACCGTATCGGCGGGCGAATCCTCGAGAATAAGAGATTTGTCATAACTGAGATTGGCGATGTCCACGTTGCGGGAATCAATTGCAAATTTCAGAAACTCTTCCTGGCTGGGCAGCCTTTTATTAGAATCACGAAATGGCTTCATCTGTTGGCTTATTTTGTTCATGTTTTTCAGATATTCGTTTTTTGCCAGCAGATCGTGCCCCAAAATCACCAGCAGCACAAACAGCGGCACAAACAAAACTGGAATCACCAGCATTCGTTTGAATCGGACGCGACGAGCGGTTTGGGCGGAGCTTTCAACGTTTTTGGTAATACGCGACCGCTCGACATTAGGCGGATTGCCACGTACCTGCGGTTCCTGGGTAACATCTTGATTTGGATCGTTGGGTTGGCTCATTTTTTTATTCCTGTCAGAAACAACCAGTACTTGTACATTACATTTCTTGACCAGGCAAGACTATTTTTTTTTCGCTGAGCAGGCGACGATCTTGCCTCAGCCACCGTTGATATCTGCAATTTCTACCCTGCCGCCGCGTACAAACAGACGCTTTTGGGCAAATAGCCTGATCGCCTCGGGGTAGGCCAGGCATTCCTGCCGAAAAACCCGCTCGGCAAGCGACTCAGCACCGTCGCCTTCGAGTACCGGACAGGTCCGTTGAACAATAATGGGCCCGGCATCGTAATTGTTAGTGACAAAGTGGACTGTACAGCCACTTACCTTGCAGCCGCGGGCCAACACTGCTTTGTGCACATGACTGCCCCACATACCCTGTCCGCCGAACGATGGCAGCAGGGCCGGGTGTATGTTCATAACCAGGTTCTCGTAGTGAGCCGGTATCTTCCACAGGCACAGCCAGCCACACTGGAGCACCAGGTCAACACACGCCTGGTCCAATAGCTCGACTATCTGACGACTAAACTCATCGACATCCGGATAATCCTTTTTACGCACAATGTGCGGCTCCAGTCCAAGCTCCCGGGCACGGTCAACCCCACCCACTGTACTGCCAGAGCTGATGACGGTAACAATCTCGGCATCCAGCTTATCTTGGCTGATATGCTCGGCAATATTGACCATCGTCCGACCGCCGCCGGACAGCAGAATACCCAAACGCAGTTTTTTGCCTTTTTCAGTCATTTTGTTGTTCGACAATACTTTACAAAACACTACAGCAACCTGACAATATTCTCCAATTCTTGAGCGTCAACGTTATCGAAAGAACCATAATCGCTGCTGTCAACGTCTAATACGGCAAAAACATCGCCTTGTTCGTTATTACAGGGCACGACGATCTCCGATTTACTGCGACCATCGCAGGGAATATGCCCGGGAAATTTATTTACATCTGGCACAACAATCGTTTTTTTTTGGTTGACCGCGGCCCAGCATACACCGGTGTCCTTTTTTAGATTTTGACACGCCAAAAATCCCTGGTACGGCCCCACCAACAGCTTCCCATCAATCAGCCGGTAGAAACCGGTCCAGGAAAAGTAGTCTATTTTATGATGCAGCAAAGCGACGATGCTTGCCATACGGGCGGTGCGATCCTCCGTAACGGTCAGCAACTCCAGGAGTTGCTCCCGAATTCGCTGGTAGCGTTGATGTTTTCTATTCGGTTCCATATTTAGCCGTTGATTCTTTGCAGTCATTGGGATCATTTCTACCCAAGGCAACGCCGCCGCCGGTTCACAATTAGCTGATTTTCTTTATCTCTACGTTCAGGACGATGCCGCCGATTTTTATTTCACTGCCTCCCTGCGACCCTGGTGCTGACCAGCTCAACTGTTCACATAACGTTTCGCTACAGATATAATCACGGTGCTCGACTATAGCCCCATTGAGTGTTTCATCATCGCTGTGATAACTTATGGTTATGTAGTCCTGGATTTCCAGGCCGATGTCTTTACGTCTCTGCTGGATATGACGCACAACATCGCGTGCCAGCCCCTCACGAAGAAGCTCAGCCGTAATCTCAGTATCAAGCGCCAAACTAAAGCTGGGTCCCGTTGCGAACCTCATATTCTCAACTTCTAATTTTTCGATAATGACATCTTCCGGCTGCAATCTCCATTCTTTTTCACCCTTCAATATAATTTCCCTGTTTGCCTTTACGTCATTGGCGATATCCAATACAGGTCCCTCAGCCAACAAGGCGGCGATGACTTTTATGTCTTTACCAAACTTGGGGCCAAGGGTCTTGTGATTGGGTTTGACTTCATATCTTTCATATTTAGATATATCGCAGATTTCAAGTTTCTTGATATTTAGTTCATCCAGGATATGGGCCTCGAATCGGCACAGCACATCACGGGTACGATCATCTGTTGGCTCGACAATTAATCGGCTCAATGGTTGCCGTACCCGAATTTGACTGGCTTCACGCAAACTTAGCGCGCAGGAGACTATATCGGACACGAGATCCATATCCTCCGCAAGACCCTCCGTATATAAAGCCTCATCGAATTGCGGGTAATCACAGTGATGAACACTTTCGGGAGCATTCTGATCATAATTCCGCACCAGGTTCTGGTAAATCTCTTCCGTGATAAATGGCGTAACCGGTGCGAGTATTTTACATAGGTCCACCAGGACACGATAAAGCGTTTGATAAGCGCCAAGTTTGTCGGCGTCAGAGTCGTTCTTGGGACGCCAGTAGCGACGGCGGTTACGGCGAATATACCAGTTACTCAGCCGCTCGATGAAATCATCCGCACATTGAACCAGCGCCGCCACGTTATAATTGACCAGCGACTCATTAGCCACCTTAACGAGAACCTGCAGTTTGCTCAGCAGCCACCGGTCGATCTCCTGAAGCTGATCGTATGGAACCGCACGGCGATGGGGATCGAAACCGTCGAGACGGGCATAGTTGACAAAAAAACTGTACACATTCCACCATGTGCTGAACACCCGCCGGCGAACCTGATCGCCGATATGATAACCAAAGCTGAGATTATTGGTTGGATTATGACCGCAGAATATCCAGCGCATAACATCAACGCCCATTTTCTCGGCGGCATCGTCGAACCAGACGGCATTCCCGGTCGATTTGTGCATCTCATTGCCCTGCTCGTCGCGGACCAGGGCGTGACCCAGCAGTGTCTTGAAAGGCGACTTGCCTTCCAGCATCGTACTCATCGCCAGCAACGCATAGAACCAGTTACGAAACTGCCCCGGGAAACACTCCAGCACCAGGTCAGCCGGAATCCACTTGTTCCAGTAATCGCGATCACTGCCGTATTTGACGGTCGAATACGGTACGATACCAGCATCGAGCCACGGATTCCCGACATCGTCGATACGTTTGACGAGTTTGCCGCACTTATCACATTTGATACGAATAGCATCTATCCACGGCCGATGCGGAGAATTGCCCTCGAACATCTCCCAGCCTTCGACGGTTCGTTCTTTCAACTCCTGCCGGGAGCCAATAACGTCAAACCAGCCGCATTCGCACTCGAAGATCGGCAACGCCAACCCCCAGAACCGTTTCTTACTGATCATCCAGTCGTGCATATTCTCAAGCCAGTTTAGTTCCTGGTCACGGCCCCATTCCGGAATCCAGCGAATCTCATCGACAACGTCCATTATTTCCTTACGCCATGACATATCGATATACCATTCGTTAACGGTCCGAAACAAAAGTGGCGTACCACATCGCCAGCAGTGAGGATAATCGTGACGGTAGTTTTCTTTTTTATAGTAGATCCCCTTTTCGCGAAGGTTGACGATTACTTCATCCGCAACCGCCCCGGCCGACTTGCCGCACAGAAACCCGTATCCATCAACATAAACACCGCTCTCATCGATAGGCATTAAAATGGGCAGTTCTTCGCCCTTACTCAAATCGAAGTCTTCCTTGCCGCAGCCCGGGGCGATATGGACAATGCCCACGCCCTCACTAGCGCAAACATCTTCCCAGCCGATAACCCGGTGCGTATAGCCGGCCTCGGCGAAAGTACGTTTTACCGCTTCCAGTTCATCAAAGGGACCGTCATATTCCCAGCCGATCATCTTCTTGCCGGGCAACGTTTCTTCTATCGTGTAAGGCCCTTTCTCCTTCATTACCGAAACCAGCGATTCTGCCAGGTAATAAATTTCGCCGTCCTGACAGGCCCGGACATAGGTCAACTCAGGGTTGACAGCCGCGGCGACATTGGCCGAGAGCGTCCAGGGCGTGGTCGTCCAGACAAGCAGATATTCATTGCGACGGCCTTTGAGTGGAAACCGCACAAAAACTGCGACATCTTCTATGTTCTTGTACCCTTCCCGACGCTCCTGTTCGGAGATGCCCGTCTCGCAACGCGGACACCAGGGCATAGCGTCAAGTCCTTTGTAAATCAAACCGCGATGAGAGCACTTTTTCAAAAACGACCAGATAGTATAGTTGTTTTCGTCACTTATGGTGTAGTAGCTGTTGTCCCAATCCATCCAGTATCCCAGGCGAATCGACTGCTCGGTCTGAATCTTGGAATACTTGGCCACACGTTGTTTACAGCGATTGGCAAAATCCTCCAGCCCTGACCGAACAATATCGATTTTGGTCTCGAAACCCATCTCCTTTTCAACCTCGACCTCTACCCACAGCCCCTGACAATCGAAACCATTCTGCCAACGCTGATCATGGCCGAGCATAGCGTGATAACGCTGGTAGCAGTCCTTGAGCGTTCGGCCCCAGGCATGGTGCACACCCATGGGATTATTCGCGGTAATGGGACCATCCAGAAAGGACCAGGGCTTATTGCCGGCGTTCTTCTTACGCAGCTTATTGAAAGCGTCCGTCTGCTCCCACCACTTGAGAATACGATGTTCCAACTCAGTGTGCCTGCAGGTTGAATCGACCTGTTCGAACATTCACGTTATCTCCGAAAAAATCATAGTTTGCCGGTCCGGTGGAAACTGCCAAGTATCTGCCTGTTAAAGCAGATACAACACAACCGTTAGCCTTTCGGCCTTAGCCGTACACACCGGCCATCTCAATAGTAAGGGGGTATTATTACCGAAATGAGTTGAAAATGCAAGAGTCACTGCCTCACAAATGCCCTCAACTCGATCCACAATTGTCACCTCCGCGAATGAACCTGTCACCCCCACGAATAAACCTGTCACCACCGCGAATAATTGTCACCCCCGCGAATGCGGGGGCCTTCTTCCGCCAGGTATGGTATAATACTTCCGCCGTCACGGGGGATAGGCCAACGCACCAGTGCGACCCGAGCACCGTGGCGGTGCCATACGGCAAGGGATTGGTATCTTCTTTGATGACAATCCTTTATGACCCCCAACGGGGGTTTTAAGAACCGGCAATGCCGGTGCCGGTTGCTATAATGCGATAAACTCCAGCCTCACAAGAGGCTGCTCCTGAACCATAATCAACCAACTTTTTCCGATGAGAGCCTTACAATTTTTACCCCCCCCTCCAAAAAATCCGCATGGAACCCAGGCAATATCAATGAGTTACGTCATTTGCTGAAAAATAATAATAAATTTGTTGAAAAATAATAAAAAAAACTTGCAAAAGAAATGTGATTTGCTATCATTGCAGTTAGCTGGTTGTTTCTTATGCTGGCGGAGGCGTATATGATCAGGATCGAATCCGGCACAAAGTTTTCTGAGTTGCCTGTCATCGCGGGTCGAATGGGGCGTTATTCAACATTGGGTTCTTTTGTAACAAGCAGTTGTGCTGCGCCAATATCGAATCGAATGCCAAACGCGTTTGACAATATTCGAGATGTATGTATGTGTATTTCGTATGTCCTCAATGTGTGTTGAGGACGCAATAATGTTTTTCTCAGTAAAGGAGTAATGCAATGGGTAAAAAAAATGTAGTTGTAGCCGTGGCGGTTTTTGTGTCCGCCTTCGCCATCGGCCAGGTCCAGGCGGGCATAGTCCCGGTCACCGTGCCAAATTGTGCTTTTGAGACGATGTACAAACCGAACTCAACCACAATCACCGCGACCATAACAGGTTGGACGCAAGGCGTAGGGCCAGATTGCCCCATAGATAGCGGGGTGTACACCTTTTCCGACCAAACCACCGGCACCCTGGCCGATATTCCCGGATGGCTCGGGTACGACAGGGCTGGGTGGATTGCTTTGGGCGGTACGTATGGCCGGGACCAGACTACCGGGAATCTTCAGGGTTCCGTCTCAACCGGAAACAACCATACCTCGGGCGGGGCTTATTGCTACCTGTCAAACGGCGGCGGTTATGGCAATCCGGCCGGTGGCCTGATTACCTCGGAAGCCTCTCTCGGCAACATCGCCAGCGGCGCAACATATACGCTTTCGATGTATGCCAATGGCTCCGCGACTCCTGTGGTGCTCAAACTGTTGGCAAACGGAACAGTACTGACGCCCAGTTCCTCGGTGTGGCCGACTTTGAGTGACACACACCAGCTATTTTCCAGGACCTATAACGCTGCGGACATTACCAGCTATGTTGGTCAGGCTATGACGATTGTCTTGGGCGTTGACCGCAATGCCAGCGGCGCCCAGTCCCACTTTGACGATGTAGCGCTTAGCTCTTACACCCCATCGGCGCCGGGCCAGGCCACTGACCCGATACCCGCCGACGATGCCACAAAAGTCTGGGGGGCTACCTACTTAAGCTGGACCCCAGGAATAGACACGGTTTCCTATAACGTCTATTTCGGTACGGACTCGACTCCCGATAGCGGAGAATTCAAGGGCAATCAAACCGCGACCACCTACGATCCGACCCTCAGTGCTTCGACAGCCTACTACTGGCGTATCGACCCAGTCAACGCCATTGGCACCACCACCGGTGTGGTCTGGAGCTTTACTACCAATGTAGCGCCAAGCTCCGGTATGAACACTTTCTTGGTCTCGGTTCCTCCTTCTACTTCCAGTTGGAAAGACCTTGCGTACCTGGCCGCTATCCCGGCATCGGCTAAGACCAATACCGGTGGACCATCGGTTATCGCACTGGATGAAAATGAAACAATTCTTGAGGAAATATACCATTATCTGACACTATACAATCCAGCCAACGCTTACGTGGTTGACACTAGCGGCTCACTGGACAATGTGGCTTGTAATCTCGCGCAGACTCACTGGACGACGACAACCCGTGTTGTCCTGGTAGGCGATGCGGACTATGAGAATGCACTGTGCGCTTCGGCATTGGCGGCTCGATTGGAAGTTCCGTTGATGTTCTTCAACGCCTCGACCGGCCTTTCCTCCGCGACTCTCAGTGTCATAGACAATAATCTGCAATGCACCACCGCGCTGACTGTCAATGGCAACAGTACCGTAACCAGCCAGTTGTCCGGTATTGGTGTTTCTCAGACTTCGCTGGCTAATGCCAACGCGATATTGGGCTGGATAGTCACCAATATTGGTGCGGTTAATTACTTCGCGTACACTAATCCGGACGACCGGGCGGGTTCCTGGAAGGCGCCCAAGTTGTCGCTGGCTGCGCCCTTACTGGCCGCCGCGCACGCAGGGGCTGTCGTTCCGATCGCTTATGACGTCGATTGGATGGGAACCTACTTCAATTACACCACCGAAACAGGCTCTCGGCCGAACGGCGCTCCAACCGGTGACAAATGGCGACTCGGCACCATGAATCCAGTCACCACCACGTATGATTTCTGCATTACAGTTATTGCCGATTATTACCAATACCTCAATATCGACTTCAATGATAACGGTAATTACGGCGACGCCGGTGAAGGGCCTTTCCTGGAAGCCGGAAATGAACTTGCCTTTAATGGAGTCATGTTCCAGGTGACCACAGGCGTACCCGGCGAATTTCACGGACCAGGCGACGTCAATCTTATCTATCCCACAGCTTCGGATATGGTCGAAGACCTGGGCACTTACTTCACCACCAACGGCGGACACCCGGAGTACCTGTGCATAGTTGGTGCATTCGACACCATGCCTTACGGCACAGAGGTGTACTGGGGTGGAAGTATTATTGGTGTTGGAGACGCGCTCATTTCCAACGTAGATGATGATGTGTTCGTTGATCTGGCTACCGGGCGTATCGTAGCGCTCGATGTGACATTTGGCACCTTGCAGGCAACTCGCTCAAGCACTTATAACAACCTTGTTAATAACGATTGGGGAAAGAAGGTCGTGTTAATGGGCGGCGGAGCACTGAACTTCCTGAGATATGCCAGTAGATATCTCCAGAACGTCGGTTTCGACGCGCCCTATGAACTGGACAGGCATTTTAACGAAGGCGAGCAGGTGTACATGCAGAACCGCTCGGTAATCTCCCATTCGTGGCACTCATGCCAGTTCGGTTGGGGCTGGGGACCGGGATATGGCTGCGGTGAACCGAACCTGGATGAATATCTCATAGAACCTTCTATTGCTGAAAGCGGCGGATGCCTGACAGAAGCAATTCACTGTTACAACACCACCCCTTGGAACTATATGGTTTCATTGCAGATAATGCGCAGGGGTGCGATTTGTCATCTTGGCTGTACAGCGACTGCTTCAAGCTGTTATGAAACGCCCAGGACCGCGTTTTGGATTGGTATAGCTGCCGGTGACACACTCGGTCAGGCCTGGAAAAAGGGCGCGATCACAACAGAATATTGTGCCCAGGCAAACATATCTCCAGGCTGGGGTGATGAAGCCCCGGTAGTCCTCTTCGGTGACCCGGCAGTGGATATTAATATTCCATCGAGTCCCACTCAGACGCCGGCTCATGTGAATGTTAACGGCAACACACTTACCGCGATTGCGCCAACATTCACTCTCGGCACCTATGATGATCCAGAGAACCCACAAAACATGTACAACTATTATGGACCGGGAACTTATCCGGAATACTGGGCCCCGGCTGCCAATTACCTGGCCTCATATACAACCGACGGCACGATCACAAACATGACCCAGACTACTTCGTGTCCCGGAACCCTGGGTTGGCCGGCAGCGAACGCCTGGTACATCGACGAACATCAGGACGGCACCGAAACCGTTTACTGGCGTGTGCGCTTCCTCGAATGGCAGGATCCATATAATTCCACCATCGTCAATCAGTTAAATTCCATCGCATACCAAGTGACCGTAACTGGTGCTGATACCTCCCCGCCAACGCCTAATCCTGCGACGTTTGCCTCGGCTCCCGCCGCGGTAAGCAGCAGCCAGATTACGATGACGGCGACGACAGGCTCCGATGCCACTCCCCCGGTTCAATACTACTTCGATGAAACCACTGGCAATCCCGGCGGAACCGACAGCGGATGGGTAACTAACCCTGTCTATAACGATACGGGACTCTCCCCCAGTACTCAGTACACCTACACGGTGAAGATGCGCGACTCTGTCACGCCTACACCAAACGTAGGTACCGCGTCGAGCCCGGCCAGTGCGACAACACCTGCGGCGATTCCTACATTTGTTGCGGCTGGGGCTGTTTCTTCCGGCACGGGGGCCATCTCCCCGGCACTTCCGACCGGTAGAGCTACCAACGACATTTTGTTACTGTTTGTTGAGACAGCCAATCAGGCGGTATCGATTTCCAATCAAAATGGCGGAACGTGGGCGGCGGTAACCGGTTCGCCGCAGGGAACCGGAACAGCCGGCGGGACATCCGCGACCCGGCTGACGGTCTTCTGGTCTCGATATAATGGCACTCAGGGCGCTCCAACGGTTTCCGACTCGGGAAATCATCAGTTGGCCCGGATGATTGCCATTCGCGAAGCTGTGTCCTCCGGCGACCCGTGGAATGTTACGGCAGGCGGTGTTGACGCGACTTCAGACACCAGCGCTTCAATCCCAGGCGCGACGACAACTGTTGCTAACACGCTTGTTGTTGTAGCGACTGCGGGAAGTTTGCCGGATGCTAGCGGCACGGCACAATTCTCGGCTTGGACAAACGCTAACCTGACCAGTCTGACCGAACGTACCGACAATTCTGTAAATTCAGGTAATGGCGGCTCGCTCGGCATTGCGACAGGTGTCAAAGCGACTGCCGGGGCTTATGGCAACACGGCTGCGACCCATGCCAATTCAGCGGTTAAAGGCATGATCAGTATTGCGATTAAGCCGTAACAAACATTAAGTGTTCATATTGCGGACGGCTGGCTGTAAAAGGCCAGCCGTCCTATCGAAAACCTATGGATCGACGGATGTCCTTATTACCGTTGAATGAATAAGGTGACTTGTTAAAAAATATCAGGCAACCATTGACCTGATTAGAAAGACTTTGAAAAACAGCGGGGCGACCACATCGGCCGCCCCGCTTTCTTGTACGCCAACAAATAACCAAACCCAGCCAACAAACAACCAGGCCCCGACCGCCAGGGAGGCGAAAATCTGGCGAGACATATTTTATTGACAAGTTCCGCCCACGCCCACCATCTTCTCCGGTAGGGTGTCCTCTTAGCCCACGCTTTCTTGTAGCGACTGTTTATACCGTTCTGGGCAATAGCGACCACTTCCGGCCGTCCTGCAGCAGGATCAATTCCATCAGGTGACAGGGGAATTCACTGATTTGACAGCAGCTTGCCTTTAATAAGTCAATCGCGCCGCCTGACACCAAAATCAGCCCCACGGCTGATGTCCTGTCAATTTGAAGCTGCCGAAATTGCCCCAGGACAAGCTGTAAATTCTCGTTGAGCCATTTTCTTGCCGCCAGGGCTCGCGACAAAACGTTTTCCCCTGAGTACAAACTCGCCAGCAGAACATACAATCGCCCGTTAGCGTCAACCAGTATTCTCGCCGCCGTGTCGATATCCGCGGGCAGGGACGCCGGCACCACCATCGCCCCCGGTGCCGCGATTAGCCAACCCGGCAGAGCACTCTGGAGGGCATCGCTGAGTTGACAGTCATTCTCCGGCAATCTTTCGAGATTAACAGGTGAAAACACCAGGGGCCTGTTCGTTCCCCCAATCGCTTGATTTTCTGCTTTGCAGTTTGCGGATTCCGGCCGTGGCCACTCGGAGAAACCAATTTTCGCAGCCCCCTGTAGCGAATCTTTTTCCTTCGGACCTTGAGAGTATTCGGGACAATTGAAAATATCAGCTTCCTGCGACTGTGTCACATCGGACAGATCGGCCGCCAAATCGTTATCGACCGCGGTTTCACTCACTGAATGACAGTTCGTCAACTGTAAATCGGCTTTGAGAAACTTTTGCGCGGCGTCGGATAACTTGTCAAAAATTTCCTTTGCGGACTTCTGTTCCGACGACCCCGGCTCGTCACATATAAACAAGGAAATCTTGTCATCCCAGCCGACCTCCCGGACAAGCCATTTGATCGTTTTGTAGGTTTCAACCACATCGGACGATTCGCAGGTGCACAATACCGTCACCCATGTACACTTCCTGATCAACTCTTTGGACGAATCGCCAAACGAACGGTCAAAACTGATCAGCAGAATATCGTTGTCCTCAGCCAGCTTGTTCAGTTCAGAAATTAACGTTCCGCCCGAATTTTCGGTTTCGGCGATAATCGTTTGATTAAAACTGCCGTCTTGTTCGTTGTATTCTCCAAGCAGTTTGGCTTCACAGCAATCAAGCTCTATCACGGCCACATTTTCTTCCCGACCGTTAAGATGTCGCACGTAAGAATTCAACCGCCTCCGGTGATCGGCCAGATGGTCCGCAAACACCGCCTCTCCCAGCAGAATATCCGGTATGCCATTTGGGTTTTTATCTTCAACCGCGCACAAAGGCTCCTCCACGTAATCGCTCTGCTTGGCCGGGTTAGGTGGAACCCGGCGAGGCCGATCACCGCTGTCTGAGTCTGGCTGCGAAAGAAAAAAATGCGATATAGACCCGATCCCACGCCTCGGCCGGGCCGTCTGTGATGGTGACCCTGACCTTGTCATTTCACCTCTAGTACGGAGTTGTATTCACCAAATTCATTGGCTTCGATATGTTGATTATAGGGATCTTCCTGCCACCTGCCGTCAACCACGTAACGATAACGATACATGCCCTTGGAAAGCCCCAACTCGACCGACCAGCCGCCTTTTCCGCCTTTGGCAGTCATCGGCGTACGATCCGGCTGCCAACCATTGAAATCACCAGCCAAATACACCGATTTGGCCTTCGGATACAGCGCTACAAACTCGACCTTGCCTTGATTCTGGCGAGTACCGTAAAACTCGTCGATCTTCTCCTGAATGGTGGCTTCTTTTTTCTGCTCCTGCGCCGGTTTGGAGCCTAACAACGCTTGCGATTCGGCAATCAATTCATTTGCCGTCTTACTAATGGCACGCAGTTGACTGTCAACGCTTTCGACAGCCTGTTCGGACGCTCCCAGCTTCTCCATCTCAACAATTTCCCTCGCCAGGGCCATAAAATCCTGCATCCCTCTGCTACTCGGATCGTACTCCGTTATAGGCTGACCAAAACTGGCAGCCTCTTTGAGCTTGGTATTGAAATTGATAATAGACCCAAACATATCGGGGAGATGATGTTTCTTCAGTTCGTTTAACACCTCACGAGCTAGTTTTGTACGCACATCATACATACTCGGCAGGATGCGGAATACGATGGGCTGTTGGCATTGCTCCCGAAGAACCGCCAGCGTCTCCAGTTGCCTGCTCAGGCCGTGCAACGCGAAATAACCTGTTTCAACCGGGATGATAACTTCATCAGATGCCCGCAGAGCATTAAATGTGAGCAGACCGACGCTGGGTGGACAATCGATGATGGTGTAATTATATTGTTCCGATATGTCATCCAAAGCAGTTCGCAGACACTCCTCACGGCGATCCTTCCCTGCTAGTTGCGGTTCAAGCGCCGCTAATTCGATTCCGGCGGGCGCCAAGTCGAAATTTTGAGAGATTTGCCAGATAATATTCTTCAGTGGGAGCGGATTGTCCGAGTGCGCAGAAATCAAGACATCATAAATGGTGTTTTCAATCTGATCTTCCGGTATCGCCAGCCCTACCGAGCAGTGCGTTTGCGGATCCATATCGACCAATAACGTTCGTCGCCCCTGAGCCGCCAGACAAGCTGCTAAGTTCATTGCTACTGTGGTTTTACCGCAACCACCCTTTTGATTAATAACCCCAATAGTACGCATAAAACACCTCATCTCTCCCGACCTCGATATGCCAAAGTCCACCCAAACTTGCAAAAAGTTTTGTCAAACGACGAATTCTCCACAGCAATCCAAGACTAAGAGGCCATGGCAAAAAGGGTCAATAAAGCCCCATATCAACACCAAAAACACATATTCGTTCATTTCAACATGGGCTTTAAGGAAGCACGCCACAACGAAAAACGGCCACAACTAGAGTCAACAACTGCTGTTACATTCGATACGTCAATGCTATACCTTTCCCTTCGGCAAAAACAGTGTAAAAACTTTATTTTTTATCGGACTGGAGGAATTTTACGGTCATTGCTAGTACTGATAAGGCCGAATGGCAGGTCCACGGGGAGATGATATTGCCGGGCAATTATCTGTAGATACGGTTAACCTCTTGTATTTCAATCAGTTACAGTATCTGGCTGTAATGGAGGATCAGCCGTTGCAGTCATTTTCAGTGGTGTTACCTGGTGTTTATCCCCGTCACCGCCGGCTGAATAGAGACGGTTGTTCCTGTCTGAAATAAAACAGTCGGTTTGTTAGTTACTCACGTCGATGTTGTTTTGTTTTTTCGTTACGAGCTTGTTGTTTTGCCGGAGGCAAAATGAGTGGTGGTGCTGTAAGTCGTTATTTTTGGTTGTGTGGAATTGATGTAAGTGCTTATTTTACGTTGATGGGATTGATGTAAGTGCTTATTTTTGCGTAACGATTATAACGATTAGGCAAGATGGGTAAGAAAAAAGTGCGAAATTCGGCGAAATTCGGATGAATTCCGATGAAAAGTGATGTGGTTTGTACTATGTTTGTACCATGTTTGTAGTATGTTTGCACCCACTTCTTAACAGAAGTGGGTGAGTAAATGAGTAGATGAGTAAATGGGTAAATGAGGGGAAGAAAATGGGCGGACCAGTTGGGAGGGGGGAGGAGGAGGTTAGAAGAGTGTGAAGGGTGCGAAAGGTGAATGGGGGGAAGGGCTGAAAAAAATGTGTAATCAGCCAATATTTTACAGAAATAGATTTGACGTGGGTCGGGGAATTGGCTACGATAGAGAAGCTGGGGTCTGAGGGCCCTGGTGTTTGAGATTCAGGAAAGTATTAGCCCGGTGAGAGAGATTGGTTTTCTCTGCGCCGGGTTGTTTGTTGATTGAGCAGGAATCAAGAATAAGGAGATGGTACGATGAGAAGAGTTTTGGTAGTGGGTTTGTTTGTGGCTGTGAGTTTATTGGGTGTTTCCTTTGCCGAATGTCCATCGGCTGACTTTAGCGGGAACTGCTTTGTCGATCTTGAGGATTTCGCCACCCTTTCGGCAGCATGGTTAAGTAATGATAGTGGGAGTCCTAACTGGAATCCGGCGTGTGATATATCAGATCCAAGCGATGGTGTTATTGACGAACTCGACCTTGAGGTTCTTATCGCCGAGTGGCTGGATGATGGTGCTTTCGTAACGACCTGGGACACAAGCCTTGACAACTATCTATCCGGCGGCGGCACAACTACAGTTACCCTGGCGCTGGCGGGTGAGGTGGACGCTGTTATCGACTGGGGTGACGGCAGCGCCGCCCAACATGTTACGGTTCCTGGTCCGCATGTGCATGACTACGGTGTTGATGGAACCTACACTGTCTCGGTTACCGGCAGCGCGGGGGCGTACAACAGCTATAACAACGGTAGCGGTGTGTATCCTTATACCGAAGAAAACAAGCTGGTGAGTGTAGATAACTGGGGGCAACTGGGCTTCACCAGCATGTACGGTGCGTTCTATGGGTGTTCGAATCTCGTTTCTGTGCCTGCTGATTCGGATGGGATTGAAGCCGTCACCGACATGGGCTGTATGTTCTGCTATGCGTCGGCGTTCAACCAGGACATAGGCGGGTGGGATACCTCTAGCGTCACCGACATGAGCTATATGTTCTTCGGTGCGTCGTCGTTCAACGGGAACATAGGCGGGTGGGATACCTCCAGCGTCACCGACATGAGCGGGATGTTCCTCTATGTGTCGTCGTTCAACCAGGACATTGGCGACTGGGATACCTCCAGGGTCGTCGACATGGGATGGATGTTCTACAATGCGTCGTTCAACCAGGACATCAGCGGCTGGGATACCTCCAGCGTCACCGACATGAGCAATATGTTCTGCTCTGCGTACTCGTTCAACCAGCCAATAGGCGGCTGGGATACCTCCAGCGTCACCGACATGAGCCAGATGTTCAGCTGTGCGTCAGCGTTCAACCAGGACATAGGCGGCTGGGATACCTCCAGCGTCACCAACATGAGCGATATGTTCGACAGTGCGTCGGCATTCAACCAGGACATCGGCGGCTGGGACACCTCCAGCGTCACTGACATGAGCGGGATGTTCTACAATTACAATGCATCGGCGTTCAACCAGGACATAGGCGGCTGGGATACCTCCAGCGTCACCGACATGAGCTGGATGTTCCACCGTGCGTTTGCGTTCAATCAGCCAATAGGCGGCTGGGATACCTCCAGCGTCACCAACATGAACGGGATGTTCTGGTATGCGTCGTCGTTCAACCAGGATATCGGCGGCTGGGATACCTCCAGCGTCACCGACATGAGCTGGATGTTTTTTGGTGCGTCGTCGTTCAACCAGGACATCGGTGGCTGGGACACCTCCAGCGTCATCGACATGGGCTATATGTTCTACGGTACGTCGTCGTTCAACGGGGACATAGGCGGGTGGGATACCTCCAGCGTCACCGATATGGGCTGTATGTTCTACTTGGCGTCGGCATTCAACCAGAACCTGTCCGGATGGTGCGTCGGGCTGATTCCTTCTGAACCGGATTATTTCGATGACTTCGCCATCAGTTGGACACTTTCTGATTCACGGCCCATCTGGGGGACCTGCCCGTGATGAAAGGCACGCTGACTTGTCCAAGGCGACCTGGTTTTTATTGCCTGGCTTAGGCGGATTAGTATTATGAAGAAGAAAAAGGTAAGAGATTTTACCCGGCGAGAGAGATGTGTGGTCTTTATGCGCCGGGTTGTTTGTTGATGGAGCAATCAAAAATAAGGAGATGATACGATGAGAAGAGTTTTGGCGGTGGGTTTGTTCGTGGCTGTGAGTTTATTGGGCGTTTCCTTTGCCGAATGTCCATCGGCTGATATTAGCGGGAACTGCTTTGTCGATCTTGAGGATTTCGCCACCTTTTCGGCGGCATGGTTAAGTAATGATAGTGGGAGTCCTAACTGGAATTCGGCGTGTGATATATCAGATCCAAGCGATGGTGTTATTAACGAACTCGACCTTGCAATTTTAGCCGCCGACTGGTTGGAAGACTATGCTTTCGTAACGACCTGGGACACGAGCCTTGGGGCCGGCACGACGGTTACATTGGCGCTGGCTGGTACGGTGGACGCTGTTATCGACTGGGGGGATGGCAGCTCTGCCCAGCATGTAACCACTGCCGGCCCGCATGTGCACGATTACGGCGTTGAAGGGATCTACACCGTCTCGGTTACCGGCAGCGTAACAGCGTACGATAGCTACGATAGCTTTGACTGCGGCGGTTATGACGAGCTAGCAAAGCTGGTGAGCGTCGATAGCTGGGGGCAAGTGGGCTTCACCAGCATGTCCGCTGCGTTCTTTAACTGTTTGAATCTCGTTTCTGTACCGGGTACTTCGGATGGGATTGAAGCCGTCACCGACATGAGCGGGATGTTTGCCTATGCGTCGGTGTTCAACCAGGACATCAGCGGGTGGGATACCTCCAGCGTCACCTACATGGATGGTATGTTCTGCTATGCGTATGCGTTCAACCAGGATATCGGCGGCTGGGATACCTCCAGCGTCACCTACATGCAGTGGATGTTCTACTATGCGTCG
>Ga0315276_10001058_pt1 | contig 24372 bp, 20 predicted proteins | sample YL17G05_0_MG_FD_204542 | JGI IMG/M metagenome (GOLD analysis project Ga0315276, IMG submission 204542) | Sediment microbial communities from Yellowstone Lake, YNP, Wyoming, USA - YL17G05_0 | ecosystem: Environmental > Aquatic > Freshwater > Lake > Sediment | place: USA: Wyoming | collected... | reverse complement strand
CTCGGTGATCCTTGGCGAACATACCTGGACGATCGATCGCATCATCGACACAATCAACGCCGAACACCCGACACACACCTTCGTGGTCGAACCCGCACTGGCTGATCTGCTCGCCGCTGCGCAAGCCAACCCGCAAGTACACAAGACACTCGGCTCGCTACACCAAATCATGCACCTCGGTGCAGCCGCACCCACCGGGCTGCGCCAACGTGCTCACACGCTCTTCGGTGAAATCATTGTGCATGGCTACGCGGCAAGCGAGCTGGGGCTCGTGAGCTCCACCATCGGACGGACATTCAACCCGCTCACCGCAGGATTCCTCGTCCCTGGTGTGGAATGCCAGATCATCGACGGCCACGACACCCGAGTGCCAGCAGGAGTCGCGGGAACGATAGTCCTCAAGACACCCTGGAAAGCCAACGGCTATTGGAAAAGGCAGCCGGACAACGAGTTCGGCGAATGGTTCCGAACCACTGACCAAGGCAGACTCAGCCACGGAGGCGAGCTCACCCTCCTCGGCCGAAGCGGCGACTACCTTGGCGTAACGGGGGCGCACGTCAGCGACATCGAGAACCTGGTGAGTCTCACCGAGGGGATAGACTACGTCGTCGTCCTCCCCGACCAAGACAATCGATCTGTCGCGGCCATCGTTGCCCAATCGTCACGCCCCGATGCGCGCACCGCGATCGCGGACGCAGTCGTCTCATACAGCGACCGAATCGAACTGAACGTCCATGTCTTCGAACACATCCCACGAACTGAACAGGGCAAACCCGACAGGCCCGCGATCACTAAACTAAGCAACCCCCGCGCTGGGAAATGACCCTCGCGTCAGCGCGGCCCGAATTGCCGGTCGCCGGCGTCGCCGAGGCCCGGCACGATGTAGGCCACGTCGTTAAGGCCATCGTCGATGGCCGCGGTGACCAGCCGAGCCGCCGGCGCCACCCGCTCCAGCGCGGCCACACCCTCGGGAGCGCAGACCACACACACCACCGTGATGTCGATCGCTCCCCGGCCCTGCAACAGCCCGATCGTGTGCGTCATCGAGCCCCCGGTCGCCAGCATCGGGTCCAGCACCATGACCTGCTGAGTCGACAGATCCGCCGGCAGCGACTCCAGGTATGGCATCGGCTCGTGGGTGGTCTCGTCGCGGGCGACGCCGACGAATCCCACCCGGGCCTCCGGGATGAGCGCTAGCGCCTGATCGACCATGCCCAGCCCCGCCCGCAGCACCGGCACCAACAGCGGCGGATTGGCCAGTCTGCTGCCGAGGGTGTCGGCCAGTGGAGTGCGCACCGGAATCTGCTCGCGCGGCGCGTCCCGGGTGGCCTCGTAGACCAGCATGACGGTCAGATCGCGCAGCGCCGACCGGAACGCCGCGTTGTCGGTGCGCTCGTCACGCAGGGCGCTCAGCCGGGCCGCGGCCAACGGGTGGTCGATGACACGGACATCCATGCCCGAACTGTAGGTCGTTAGGCTGTGCGGCATGGCAGCAGAGCTCATTCCGATCCGCCTCAGCATCACCGCCGGGGATCTGTACACGCTATGGGCGCCACGCTGGCGCGATTCGGGCGACGAATGGGAGGGGTTCCTCGGCAAGGATGAAAACGTTTTCGCCTTCGCGTCGGTCGCCGACCTGGCGGCGTTCGTGCGTACCGACTCCGACAACGATCTGGCCGAGCATCCGGCGTGGGAGGCGATGACCCGGGCCAACGCCCATCGCCTGCAACCCGCCGAGGACCGCCAGGCCGATCTGATCGCCGTGGCGGAGCAGTTGGCTGAAAAACCCTCCGAGGACTCCGTGGGTGCGTTGGCGAACACCCTCGCCGTCGTCTCCTCGCTCGGGTCGGTGTGCGAACTTCCGACGGTGACCCGGTTCTTCAACGGCAATCCGAACCTGGGCCTGGTGACTGGCGGCCTCGAGCAGTTCACCGGCCGGGCCGGCCGCAAGCGCTGGGATACCGTCGGCGAAATCGTCGCCCGCGGCTGGGACGGCGTGCTGTCGGCTATCGACGAGATCGTCGTCACCCCGGATGTCGACGACGGCGTCGCGGCGGCGGCCGCCGACGAACTCGCCGAACCATTCGACGGCGAGGACGACTTGGTGGTGGCGGCCGAGATCGACGACGACGAAGACGGCGGAGGCGCCATCGCGGGCATCGGCGCCCTGGGTGCGGCTTCCCTGGGTACGGCTTCCCTGGGTTCGACAGCCCTGGGCGCGACATCCCTGGGTATGGGCAAAAACGTGGTCCTCGGCGGCGACGCGCACTTCTGGGAAAACGTCGGCATTGATCCGGTCCGGGTGATGACCAGCGGGGGCACGTTCTTCACGCTGCGCTGTTACTACGACGACAGGCCCCGATTCCTGGGGCGCAACGGGCGAATCAGCGTGTTCGGCTCCGAGCGTGCACTGGCGCGCTATCTGGCCGACGAGCATGACCACGACCTCGCCGACCTCAGCACCTACGACGACATCCGGACCGCAGCCACCGATGGTTCACTGCGGGTAGATGTCATCGAAGACAACGTCTACGTGCTCAACGGCCTCGCCGACGACATCGCTGATGGTCCCGATGCGATCGACCGCGAACAATTGGCACTGGCCGTCGAGTTTGTCCGCGACGTCGGCTCCTACTCAGAGGACGACGCCATCGACGAGCTGCTGGCCGAGGACACCGCCCTCGGGGCCTTGGTCAATCACGTCCTGGACCCGGACTCCACGCCCCGCCCCGCCCCGCCCCATGCCGCCGCGGCGCGGGAATGGGAGGACCTGGAGGGGTTCGTGGAGTCCCGGCTCCGCCGCGAGTAGCGAGTAGGTCAGCGGAACTGGGTCGTTGGCGTGATGTTCCCCCGCACACCTAACGCGCGGGCCTGGGTGAGCAGCTCCTGGTACTGCTGGGGCGAGATGTTCTTCTCCCGCGTCAGGATGTAGCCGCTCTGGCCGGACGGGTCACTGACGATGATCCAGCTGTAGTCAGGCGCCTTGGCCAGGATCGTGTAGTTACCCGGCGGATTCGCCGACGGGGTCCCACCGAAGCCCACGTTCAGCGCGGTGTTGGTCTCGTTCACCGGCACGGCGGACCCGGTGATCGACGATTTCGGACCCCGGTTGAAGAAGTAGTTGCCCGAGTTCTGCACCTTGATCGTGCCGTCGGGGTTCACGCTGTAGGTCGCCTTGGTGTTCACCAGGCCGATCGAGAAGAACTGCTTGACGCTGCCCTGCTCGTAGTAGGTGCCGGCGAACTGCGCCGGATCTACCGGATCCGAGGAGGGCACCGCGGGGATCGGCGCCACCACCGGGGGCGGAGTCGGAGGCTGGCCCCGCCGGGTCGCGGCCGGGGTGCGCCCGGTCGGCACCGCGGCGGCGGCGCGAACCGCGGCCGCCGACACGACCGGCAGGTCCCGGACCCCCGCTGCCCCCGCGAAATCGGGCACAGCGAAATCGGGCACAGCGGAAGCGGAACCAGCGATGGTCGAGCCACCCGCGATCGCCGCGGCACCCGCCAACGGACGTCGGGCATCGCTGCCGCGGATTACGCGCGCGACGCGCCCCGCGCCGGTGGACGTCGCCGGCGTCGAGGCGGTAACACTCGCATCATCGGGCGTTGCGGCATCGGTATCGGCGGCGGCAGAGCCCGCGCCGAACAGCATGGCCGCGCCGACGCCCGCCAGCACTGCGCCGGAACCTAACCAACTACGAGATGCAGTCATTTCAACAAACCCTTTCGTCGGCGCACGAGCGCAGCCTTTCAGCAAACTCTACCCGAAGATCAGATGCACCGAAAAAGCATGTCCAGGACATAGCCCCGTACGTCATTGTTTTGTCAGCGAACTTCTGCTGTCAGCGAACTTCAGCTCAGATCACCGTCAGGTTGTGGGCGGTTGCGTGACGAACAGCGCGAAGGCTCAGCCCATCAACACCGCGAACCGCGGTTTGATCACCTCATCGATGATCGCAAGGCGCTCGTCGAAGTGGATGAACGCCGACTTCATCGCGTTGACGGTGAACCGCTCCAGGTCGCTCCAGCCGTAGCCGAACGCCTCGGCAAGGCGGAACATCTCCTTGCTCATGCTGGTGTCGCTCATCAATCGGTTGTCGGTGTTAACCGTGACCCGGAACCGCAACCGCGCCAGCAGATCGAACGGGTGGTTCTCAATGCTGTCCACCGCCCCGGTCTGCACGTTGGAACTCGGGCACATCTCGAGCGGAATCCGCTTATCCCGGACGATCCCCGCGACTCGTCCCAGCACGGCCTCGCCGTCGGGCCCGATTTCGATGTCATCGACGATGCGCACCCCGTGCCCGAGGCGGTCGGCCCCGCAGAACGCGATCGCCTCGTGGATGGACGGCAGGCCGAAGGCCTCCCCAGCGTGGATCGTGAAGCGGGCGTTATTGGCGCGCATGAACTCGAAGGCGTCGAGGTGGCGCGACGGCGGGAAGCCGGCCTCGGCGCCGGCGATGTCGAAGCCGACGACGCCTGCGTCGCGGTGCCGGATCGCCAACTCGGCGATCGCGCGGGACCGTGCGGCATGGCGCATCGCGGTTACCAGACACCGCACCACGATCGTCCGGCCGACGGCGGCAGCAGCCCGCTCCCCCGCGGCAAATCCGGCCAGCACCGCCGCCACCACGTCGTCCAGCGAAAGCCCGCCCGCGGTATGCAACTCGGGCGCAAAGCGGACCTCGGCGTAGACGACGTGATCGGCGGCGAGGTCGGCCACGCACTCGAGGGCGACCCGGTGCAGCGCCTCGGGTGTCTGCATGACGGCGACCGTGTGGGCGAACGGTTCCAGGTAGCGCACCAGTGACCCGCTGTGCGCCGCCGTGCGGAACCATGCCGTCAACCCGGCCGGATCGGTGCTCGGCAGGTCGTCGTACCCGGCCTCGGCGGCGAGTTCAATCACGGTCGCCGGCCGCAGCCCGCCGTCGAGATGGTCATGCAGCAGCGCCTTCGGGGCCTGCCCGATCATCTCGAGAGTCAACGGTGTGGTCACTGGAACCATTCTGCCCCCGGGCTGACCCCCGGGCGCAGCCCTCAACCATCCGTCGGAGTGAGAGCTACTCCACACCCGACGTAATGTCCACGTCATTCTCCTGACCACGCTGCCGGAGATAGACTCAGCCTTGTAATTAACCGCACGGAGGCCATGATGACGACGACGGCAGTGCCGGCTCCCGCTACCCGGGTCAAGCCGCCGCGACGGCGGACCTTCTACCGCGGCGACCCCGGGATGTGGTCGTGGGTGCTGCATCGCATCACCGGCGCGACCATCTTCTTCTTCCTGTTCGTCCACGTCCTCGACACCGCACTGGTGCGGGTCAGCCCGCAGGCCTACAACGAGGTGGTCGAAACCTACAAGACCCCGATCATCGGCCTGATGGAACTTGGTTTGGTGGCCGCGGTGCTTTATCACGCACTCAACGGCGTTCGGGTGATCCTGGTCGACTTCTGGGGGCAGGGTCCGCGCTACCAACGGCAGATGCTGTGGGCAGTCGCCGCGGCCTGGCTGCTCATCATGGTTCCGGCCACCGTCGTGATCGGCATGCACATGGCGGAGCGTTTCCTGTGACTACCGCTGCCGAGGACCGTCTCGGCCCGCCCGCACCGATCCTCGAACGAGACCACGACCGTCCCGCCAGCCTCGACAGTCCACGCGCGCCGCGACGGCGCAACGCCATGCCCAATTTCGAGAAGTACGCCTGGCTGTTCATGCGGTTCTCCGGAGTGGTCCTGATCTTCCTAGTTCTCGGTCACCTCTTCATCGGGCTGATCATGGAGAACGGCGTGTACCGGGTGGACTTCAACTACGTGGCCCAGCGCTGGGCCTCGCCGTTCTGGCAGATCTGGGACCTGTCCATGTTGTGGCTGGCTCAGTTGCACGGCGGCAACGGCATGCGCACGATCATCGCCGACTATGCCCGCAAGGACTCAACCCGGTTCTGGCTCAACGGGATGCTGGGCGTATCGATGGCCCTGATTCTGGTCGTCGGCACCTACGTTCTGCTGACCTTCGATCCGAACATCACGTGACCGCCGAAGGGATTAACTGATGATCACCGAACACAAGTACGACGTCCTCATCGTCGGTGCCGGCGGCGCCGGAATGCGCGCCGCCGTGGAGGCCGGACCGCGAGTCCGCACCGCCGTGCTGACCAAGCTCTACCCGACCCGCAGCCACACCGGTGCGGCCCAGGGCGGCATGTGCGCGGCCCTGGCCAACGTCGAAGAGGACAACTGGGAGTGGCACACCTTCGACACCGTCAAGGGCGGGGATTACCTCGCCGATCAGGACGCCGTCGAGATCATGTGCAAGGAAGCCATCGACGCGGTTCTGGACCTTGAAAAGATGGGCATGCCGTTCAACCGAACCCCGGAAGGCCGCATCGACCAGCGCCGCTTCGGCGGGCATACCCGCGACCACGGCAAAGCCCCGGTGCGACGGGCCTGCTACGCGGCCGACCGGACCGGCCACATGATCCTGCAGACGCTCTACCAAAACTGCGTCAAACACGACGTCGAGTTCTTCAACGAGTTCTATGCCCTGGACCTGGTTCTCACCGAGACGCCACGCGGCCCGGTGGCCACCGGCGTGGTGGCCTACGAGCTGGCCACCGGCGACATCCACGTCTTCCATGCCAAGGCGATCGTGCTGGCCACCGGCGGCTCGGGCCGGATGTTCAAGACGACCTCCAATGCACACACCCTCACCGGGGACGGTTTGGGCATCGTGTTCCGCAAAGGACTCCCGTTGGAGGACATGGAGTTTCACCAGTTCCATCCGACCGGCCTGGCGGGGCTGGGCATCCTGATCTCCGAGGCGGTTCGCGGCGAAGGCGGCCGGCTGCTGAACGGGGAGGGCGAGCGCTTCATGGAGCGCTATGCGCCGACGATCGTCGACTTGGCCCCGCGAGACATCGTGGCGCGTTCGATGGTGCTTGAGGTGCTCGAGGGCCGCGGCGCCGGACCGAACAAGGACTACGTCTATATCGACGTCCGCCACCTTGGCGCCGACGTGCTCGAAGCCAAGCTGCCGGACATCACCGAATTCGCCCGTACCTATCTCGGCGTCGACCCGGTTACCGAACTGGTGCCGGTCTACCCGACCTGTCACTACCTCATGGGCGGTATTCCGACCACGGTGATCGGTGAGGTGTTGCGCGACAACACCCATGTGGTGCCGGGCTTGTACGCGGCCGGCGAGTGCGCGTGCGTGTCGGTGCACGGCGCCAACCGGCTGGGCACCAACTCGCTGCTCGACATCAACGTGTTCGGTCGGCGTGCCGGGCTGGCGGCCGCCTACTATGCGGCCGGCAACCCCCGCGTCGAACTGCCTCCGGAGCCGGCCGCCATGGTCGGCGACTGGGTGGCCAGCATCCTCTCCGAGCACGGCGACGAACGGGTGGCCGACATCCGCACGGAGTTGCAGCAGTCGATGGACAACAACGCCGCGGTATTCCGTACCGAGGAAACCCTCAAGCAAGCCATGACCGACATTCACGGACTCAAGGAGCGCTACTCACGGATCACGGTGCACGACAAGGGCAAGCGCTACAACAGCGACCTGCTGGAGGCCATCGAGTTGGGATTCCTCCTCGAACTCGCCGAGGTCACCGTGGCCAGTGCGCTCAATCGCAAGGAGACTCGCGGTGGCCATGCCCGCGAGGACTATCCGAACCGAGATGACACCAATTACATGCGCCACACCATGGCCTACAAGGAGGGCCGCGACCTGCTCAGCGATATCCGCCTGGATTACAAACCGGTGGTGCAGACCCGCTACGAACCGATGGAGCGGAAGTACTGAGATGATTGCAACGGATAAACAGTGACTACCGTCATCGAGAAAGCCGAAACCGGCGACCCACCGCTGCCGCCGGTCCCCCCGGGTGCGGTCATGGTGACATTGAAGATCGCCCGCTTCAACCCCGACGACCCCGAGGCCTACACCGATTCCGGGGGCTGGCAGAGCTTCCGGGTGCCGTGCCTTCCCACCGACCGGCTGCTGAATCTGCTGATCTACGTGAAGAGCTATCTGGACGGGACGCTGACGATGCGCCGGTCCTGCGGACACGGGGTATGCGGGTCCGATGCGATGCGAGTCAACGGCGTCAATCGGTTGGCATGCAAGGTGCTGATGCGCGACCTACTACCCAAGGCTGCTGCTCGTGGCCGCTTCGGCGGCTCCGCTAAAGAGGCCAAACCATTGACCGTCACCGTCGAACCGATCAGGGGCCTGACCGTCGAGAAGGATTTGGTGGTCGACATGGAACCCTTCTTCGACGCCTATCGCGCGATCAAGCCCTACCTGATCACCAGCGGAAACTCACCCACCCGCGAACGCATCCAGAGCCCGACCGACCGTGCCCGCTACGACGACACCACCAAATGCATCCTGTGTGCCTGCTGCACGACTAGTTGCCCGGTGTTCTGGAACGAGGGCAGCTACTTCGGGCCAGCGGCGATCGTCAACGCCCATCGGTTCATCTTCGACAGCCGCGACGAGGGTGCCGCCGAACGCCTCGAGATACTGAACGAGGTCGACGGAGTCTGGCGCTGCCGCACCACCTTCAACTGCACCGAAGCCTGCCCGCGCGGCATCGAGGTCACCAAGGCCATCCAAGAGGTCAAACGCGCCCTGATGTTCGCCCGCTGAGGTCCTCGGCACGGCGGCGATACGCCCACAGCCACCCGAAAATCACTGCAACAGCGACGATTGCGGTGTAGAGGCCGATACGCTCGGGGTAAGCCGGGAACGGCACAAAACTTCCATACAGAGCCAGCACCGGAACCACCGTGGCAAGCGGGAACACGATCCAGCGCCACCACGGCTGCTTGGTTTTCGAGACAACCATCAGGCGAACGGCACCCACAGCGATACCGGTGTAGACCGAGACGAGCAGCAAGCCCTGCGCCGTGGCCGCGACGAAGATGGTGTGGAAGCGATCCCCGGATGGAAGAAACAGTCCGGCCACGATCACCGAAAGCGCGCAGCCAAGCACGACCAGTGCGGCGTTACCGGGAGCACCCCGACTGTTGGTGACCGCCAACCATCCTGGAAGGTATCCGGCCCGGGCCAACGAGTAGATGCCACGGAGAGCCGCGACGGTGAAACCGATGCAGGTCGCCGAGAAATCCACCAGCAGAGCCAGGCGGATCCAGAACGCGGCCCACGACCCCAGCAATTCGCCTCCCATCACAGCGAAGCCGTCAAAAGAATCCCCCCACGTCTTTGCCACCTGCTCAGGTCCGAAGTAGACGGTTCCCGCATACGAGCAGAGGACCAACAGGCTGGCCGAGCCAAGCACCGTCCCAACCAAGGCGATGGGTATGGCACGCCGCGGGGCACGGGCTTCCTCGGCCAGCGAACTTACCGTTTCGAATCCGCCAAAAAGCAGAATGCAGAACAACAACGCGGCGAAGAGGTCACCCCGGTCGGGGTTGCTCCAGGAGAACACCGACCAGGTGTTGGCTGAACCCGCATGTATCACCGCCGCCACGGCGGTGAGCAAAAACGGAATCACCGAAACCGCCACGATGACCAATTGCACCTTCGTCGCCAGCGAAGCCCCGCGGACATTAATCCACCAAGCAGCACCACAGACCAGCAGTGCGCCAGCCCACCATGGGACGTCGATGCCGAGGTACTGCACCGAGAACCGAGAAATGAGTTCGCCCACAACGATTCCGAACCCAGCAGCTCCGGAGAAAAGCAACGACAGCACATAGATTCCCAAAGCGCCGGTCCCAGCCATCGGCCCCCAGGCCCGGGCCATATAGTCACCCATCGCCCCGGCCCCGCCCGTTTCGGATGCATAGAAGGCCACTACCAATGAAAAGGCCGCCATCCCCACAGCCGCCAGCGCGACGGCCAGGGGGCCGACCGCTCCCGCCAGAGACGCCACGATGCCGAGGAAAAGGGCGACGTCAATAAGCGGGCCGATGGAGAAGGATTGCCCGACCAGTTGCATGAGGCCGAGATGGCCGGTGCGCAGACCAACCGATTCCGGGCCTGCTTTCGAAGACACCGGGCCGTCCTTTCCTTGAGTCACCCCAATCCTCGCCCACTGCGCCGTTAACGCACGGCAAACGCGGAGTGAACGTAGGCTGCCCGTCCGTGAGCAAAGGCGAACTGACGGTAGAAGCGGCGAGCGGAACCGGCGCAGTAGACAGCAAGGGCCTCAAGGGCGGGGCGCTCGGCCTGGTGTCGAGCATCGTGGTCGGGATGGCGTCAACAGCCCCGGCGTACTCCCTGGCCGCCAGCCTCGGCCTGGTGGTTGCCGCCGGCGGCGTCCTGCTGGCCGGCGTCAAGGCCCCGGCGATCCTGCTGCTGGCGTTCATCCCGATGTACCTGATCGCTGTGGCGTATCAGGAACTCAACAAGGCTGAACCGGACTGCGGCACCACCTTCACTTGGGCCTCGCGCGCATTCGGGCCACTGGTGGGCTGGATGGGCGGCTGGGGCATCATCGCCGCCGACGTCATCGTGATGGCAAACCTCGCCCAGATCGCCGGCTCGTATTCGTTCACCTTCGTCGGCGGACTGGGCTGGGACGGCGTGGCCGAACTGGCCAACAGCACGCTGTGGTCGACGGTGGCCGGGGTGATCTGGATCATTGTGATGACCTACATCTGCTACCGCGGCATTGAGGTCTCGGCGCGACTGCAGTACGCACTACTGGGCATCGAACTGGTGGTGCTGATCGTCTTCGCGGCGGTCGCGCTGTTCAAGGTCTATACCAATACCGCCGAAAGCTACTCGCTGAAGCCATCATTGGATTGGTTCTGGCCGGCCGGATTGGATTTCTCCACTGTCATCGCACCGACCATGCTGGTGGCGATCTTCATCTACTGGGGTTGGGATACCGCGGTCGCCTGCAACGAAGAGTCCGACGATCCGGGCACCACCCCGGGCCGCGCGGCGGTCATCTCGACCTTCCTGCTGCTGGCCACCTACGCGACCGTCGCGGTCGCCGCGATCGCCTTCGCCGGCGTTGGGCAGGAAGGTGTCGGCTTAGGTCGCGAGGAGAACTCCGCCGACGTCTTCGCCGCGATCGGCCCGGACCTGTTCGGCGACAGTGTCCTGGGCAAGATCGGCCTGCTGCTACTGGCGGCCTCCATCCTGACATCGGCCTCGGCCTCGACCCAGACCACGATCCTGCCGACGGCACGCACAACGCTGTCGATGGGTGTCTACAAGGCGCTGCCGGCCTCCTTCGCCAAGATCCACCGCACCTACCTGACGCCGACCACCTCGACGATCGCCATGGGCGTGGTGTCGATCGCCTTCTACGTGTTGTTCACACTGATCAGCCCCAACCTGCTGACCGCACTGATCGGCGCGGTCGGCCTGATGATCGCGTTCTACTACGGTCTGACCGGCTTTGCGTGCGTCTGGTTCTACCGCAAGACGCTGACCTCATCGGCGCGGGACTTCATGATGCGCGGAGTACTGCCACTGGCCGGCGGGCTGATCCTGGCGGCGGTCTTCGTCTACGGCCTGATCCAGTACGCCAAGCCGGACTGGCTTGTCGACGACAGCGGCAACAACGTGACGATCTTCGGCTTCGGTGCCGTCGCGGTGGTCGGCATCGGCGCCCTGGCACTCGGCGTGGTGATGATGGTCATCTGGTGGATCGCCTCGCCGGACTTCTTCCACGGCCTCACGCTGCCGATGCGAAACAGCGCTGATCTAGTGATGTTGCCGGCCACCGGAACCGAGGCAATGTTCGGCCTGCCCGACTCTGGCGATATGCCCACGATCATCGCGCCCGACTTGTCCAACCTGCCGGCTGGCGAGACCGCGATCAACCCGGAAACCGGCGAGGAGTTCACCAAGGGCGGCTAGCCGCGACTGATCGCGGCCTACGGCCGGAGCGTGAAAATTGTTCGGTGCCAAGGCTTTTCGACTACCGCGGTGATGTCGCTCATGACGTGCTTGATGGTGAGGTACTCCTCGAAGGAGTAGTCGGACATGTCCTTTCCGAATCCTGACGCCCCCACGCCACCGTGCGGCATCTCGCTGATGATCGGGATGTGGTCGTTGATCCAGACGCATCCGGCCTTGATCTCCCGCGATGCCCGCTGCGCCCGGTAGACGTCCCGGGTCCAGGCTGAGGCAGCCAAGCCGTACTCGGTGTCGTTGGCCTGCCGCAGTGCGTCATCGTCACCGTCGTGCGGGCGAACGGTGAGCACCGGCCCGAAGATCTCGTCGCGATAGGCCTCGGAGTCCTGGGTTACATCGGCCAGCAGTGTCGGCTGGTAGAACGCGCCCGGCAGATCGGGCGCGCAACCTCCGGTCACCACGCGGGCACCCTGCCCGGGGGCGCGATCGACGATGCCGGCGACCTTCGCACGGTGGGCAAACGAAATCAGCGGACCGAGGTCGGTGTCCGGATCGGCGGGATCACCCACAACGAGTTTGCCCATGAGTTCGGCCACCCCGGCGACGAAGTCGTCGTAGAGATTGCGCGCCACGATCGCGCGGGTGGCCGCCGTGCAGTCCTGCCCGGAATTGATCAGCGCCCCGGCCACCGCGCCGTGCACGGCCGCATCGAGGTCGGCGTCATCGAAAACGACGAACGGTGCCTTGCCGCCGAGTTCCAGTTGGGTGCGCCGACCGTGAACGGCGGCCGCCGCCATGACCTTTCGGCCGACGGCGGTTGATCCGGTGAAGGTCACCACGTCCACGCCCGGATGCCCAGCCAGTGCGGTGCCCGCGTCGGCGCCGGCACCGGTCACCACGTTGAACACCCCGTCGGGCAGGCCGGCTTCGGACGCCAGGCGGGCCAGCGTCAGGGTCGTCAACGGTGTCAACTCGGCTGGCTTGATGACCACCGAGCATCCCGCAGCCAGCGCCGGAATCACCTTCCACACGGCCATCTGCAGCGGGTAGTTCCACGGTGTGATCGTGCCGACCACGCCGACTGCCTCCCGGCGGATCGACGAGGTGTGGTCGGCGGAGTACTCCGCGGTGGCCTTGCCCTCGAGGTGCCGGGCCGCGCCGGCGAAGAACGCGATGTTGTCGACGCTGCCCGGAACGTCGAACTCAGTCGCCAGTCGCACCGGCTTACCGGTCTGGCTGACCTCCTCGGCCACGAGATCTCCAGCGTGGGCACCGAGCGACTCGGCGAGGGCGAACAGCACTGCCGAACGCTCGGCCGGGGTGGCGGCAGACCAACCCGGCAGTGCGGCCCGCGCCGAGGCAACCGCGCGGTCGACGTCGGCGGGTGTGGCCAGGGCGAGTTCGGCGACGACTGCGCCGGTAGCCGGGTTGATCACCTGATGGCGACTGCCGTCGGTGACCACTGGTGCGCCGTCGATCCAGCTACTGGGTCGATCCGTCTTGGGAATCACCGCCCAACGGTAACCGAGCCCGGCAGCTACTTGTACGGATTCCGAGGCTTAGCCGGTCAGCTGACGTCCTTTTCCATCGTTCACATTGGCTTTGGCGACGAAATCCGTGCACAATCGTAGGTGTGCGCGAAGCGATGCCGATCGACGAGATGTCCAAGGCCATCGTCGAGAAACTCCAGCGCGATGGTCGCCGCTCCTATGCGGGGATCGGCAAGGAGGTGGGGCTGTCGGAGGCCGCGGTGCGCCAGCGGGTGCAGCGGCTGATTGATGCCGGGGTGATGGACATCGTCGCGGTCACCGACCCGATGCAGTTGGGGTTCAGCCGGCAGGCAATGGTCGGCATCCGTTGTCAGGGCGACACCACCAAGGTGGCTGAACGGCTCGCGAAAATCGACGCGGTTTCGTATGTGGTGTTGACCGCGGGCAACTTCGACGCACTCGTCGAAATCGTCTGCGCCGACGATGCCGAACTCCTGGAACTGCTCAACACCGAGGTCCGGGCCATACCGGGCGTGACGTCCACCGAGACACTCGTCTATTTGAAACTGGTTAAACAACAATACAATTGGGGAACACGATGACCACCACCGAAGCCCGGGATCTCACAGCGGAGTTGTCGGCCAAGGCCGACCGCCACCTATGGGGACACTTCGCCCGGCATGGACACGGCATCAGCGCGCCGATCATCTTCCGCGGCGAGGGCTGCTACATCTACGACAGCCATGGCAAGCGCTACTTCGACGGCCTCTCCGGCCTGTTCGTGGTCCAGGTCGGTCACGGCCGCAAGGAGCTTGCCGAGGCCGCCGCCAAGCAGGCCGAGACACTGGACTTCTTTCCGCTGTGGTCCTACGCCACCCCACCCGCGATCGAGTTGGCCGACCGGTTGGCGCACTACGCGCCCGGTGATCTGAACCGGGTGTTCTTCACCACCGGCGGCGGCGAAGCGGTGGAGAGCGCCTGGAAGCTGGCCAAGCAGTTCTACAAGCTGACCGGCAAACCCGGTAAATACAAGGTGGTTTCGCGAGCCATCGCCTATCACGGCACCCCGCAGGGCGCACTGGCCATCACCGGACTACCCGAATTCAAGGCGCCCTTCGAACCGCTCACCCCGGGCGGGTTCCGGGTGCCGAACACCAACTTCTACCGGGCGCCCGAGCCGTATGACACCGATATCAAAGCCTGGGGCCGCTACTGCGCCGACCGAATCGCCGAAGCCATCGAGTTCGAGGGTCCCGACACCGTCTGCGCGGTGTTCCTCGAACCGGTGCAGAACGCTGGCGGCTGCTTCCCACCACCGCCCGGTTACTTCGAGCGGGTGCGCGAAATCTGCGACGAATACGACGTGCTGCTGGTCTCCGATGAGGTGATTTGCGCGTTCGGCCGCATCGGATCAATGTTCGCCTGTGACGATTTCGGCTACGTGCCAGACATCATCACCTGCGCCAAAGGTATGAGTTCGGGCTACTCCCCTATCGGCGCGATGATCGCCAGCGACCGGCTGTTCGAACCGTTCAACGACGGCAAGACAACCTTCGGCCACGGCTACACCTTCGGCGGGCACCCGGTATCGGCGGCGGTGTCATTGGCCAACCTCGACATCTTCGAGCGCGAAGGCATCAACGACCACGTCAAGACCAACGCGCCGATACTGCGGGCCACCCTCGAGCAACTGTTGGAACTCCCGATCGTCGGCGACGTTCGCGGTGAGGGCTTCTTCTATGGCATCGAACTCGTCAAAGACAAGAAGACCCGCGAAACGTTCGACGACTCCGAGAGCGAGCGCCTGCTGCGCGGATTCCTGTCAGCGGCATTGTTCGAGGCCGGACTGTATTGCCGCGCCGATGACCGTGGCGACCCGGTGGTCCAACTGGCCCCGCCACTGATCAGCGGCCCGGCAGAGTTCGACGAGATCTACCAGATCCTGCACCGGGTGCTGGGCGAAGCCAGTCGACTGCTGTGACCCCGACTCCTAGGCACCCCAAGCCGTCCGTCGATCCGGTCCGGTGGAAGCCACCGCCGGTCGTGCCGCTGCCCGAGTTCGGGCCTGCTGAGCTGACTATCGTCGGCATGCCGGGTGATGCCCCGGAAGACATCGTCGTCGACACCGACGGCGCCCTATGGACCGGACTCGTCGACGGACGCATCGTGCGGATCGGGCAGGACGGCACGGTCGCGGTAGTCGGACAGACCACCGGACGGCCACTCGGGATGACGGTGGCCCGCGACGGTCGGCTGCTGATCTGCACCAGCCCGGGCGGGCTAATGGCGATGGACCGCAGCACCGGGGTAACCGAGGTACTGGTGGATGCGGTCGACTTCCGGCCGCTGAACTTCTGCTCGAATGTCGTCGAATTACCCGACGGCACAATCTATTTCACCCAGTCCACTGCGAAGTTCACCTACGGCCACTTCAAGGGCGCGATCATCGAGGCACGGGGCGACGGCGGGTTGTTCAGGCGCGATCCCGACGGCACCGTCTCCACAGTGCTCGACCACCTGTACTTCGCCAACGGTCTCACCGCGACCATGGATGGCACGGCCCTGGTGTTCGCCGAGACTCAGGGCCGACGGCTGTCGAAGTACTGGCTGACCGGACCGAAGGCCGGGACGGTGACGCCGTTGGCCGAGCACCTGTCCGCCATGCCGGACAACATTTCGACCGGATCGACGGGGTGGATCTGGGTGGCGATGGTTAGCGAGGTCAACGCTGCCGCGGACGCCTTGGCGCCGCGCGCACCGTGGTTGCGCAAGCTGGTCTGGGCACTGCCGGATCGGATGCAACCGCAAATTGCCCCGGAGGTCTATGCGGTGGCGTTCGACCCCGATACCGGAGCAGCGGTGGCCGGCGTCCGGATGAAGCGCCCGGATTTCGGGGTGGTGACCGGCCTGGTGGAGCACCAGGGCCGGTTGTGGATGAGCAGCATCGGCTTCCCGGCCGTCGCGTCCTGCCCGATCCCGGGCTGACGGCGAGGCCCGATCCCGGCCTGACGGCGAGGCCCGATCCCGGCCTGACGGCGAGGCTCCGCTGAATCGGGAGCCCAATCGCCTAGCCTGCGAAGGCGATGGCGAACATGACCAGGCTGCGGCGCGCTGCCGCCATCACGGCGACCCTCTTGATGGTAGGTACGCCGGTCGCGGCGTGGGCCGAGCCCAGCTCGGCCCCGGATCCCAATAGCTGCCCGTACAAGGTCTCCACTCCACCGGCGGTGGACTCCTCCGAGGTGCCCAAGGCGGGCGATCCGCCGCAGCCGCTGCCGGTGCCGGCCTCGGCGGTCGGTGGGGATGCGCTGAGTGGGTGCGGTGTGATCGTCGCCGCCGGGACCCCGCGGTTACCCGTCGATGTCTCCGCTGAGGCCTGGCTGGTCGCCGACCTCGACAGCGGAGCGGTGATCGCGGCCCGCGATCCTCATGGCCGCCACCGCCCGGCCAGCGTCATCAAGGTGCTCACCGCCATGGTGGCCATCAATGAACTACCGCTGAACAGGATCGTCGACGGCACCCCGGCCGACGCCAACGTCGAGGGCACCCGGGTCGGTGTGGATGTCGGCGGCCGCTACACCATCAACGACCTTCTGCACGGGCTGATCATGTACTCCGGAAACGATGCCGCGCACGCGCTGGCCACCCAACTCGGTGGAATGGATGCGGCACTGGGCAAAATCAATGCCCTGGCGGCCAAGCTCGGTGCCCGCGATACCAGGGTGGCCACGCCGTCGGGCCTCGACGGACCGGGTATGAGCACCTCCGCCTACGACGTGGGTTTGTTCTTCCGGTACGCGTTCGGCAACCCGATCTTCGCCGACATCGCGGCCACCCGCAGCTACATGTTCCCGGACAACAACGGCCAGCCGCCCTTTGAGATCGAGAACGACAACAAGTTGTTGCTCAACTATCCGGGCGCGATCGGCGGCAAGACCGGCTTCACCGATGACGCCCGTCAGACCTTCGTCGGCGCCGCGGATCGTGACGGACGCCGACTGGTGACCGTCCTGTTACGCGGCACCCGCGAACCGATCGCGCCGTGGGAGCAGGCCGCGCACCTGCTCGACTACGGGTTCGCCACCGCGCCCGGCACGGCAGTCGGGACCCTGATCGAGCCAGACCCGTCATTGCAGCCGCGCAAACCCGATGCCGCGCTCAGCGCAGCACCCGTGTTCTCCGTCGACGCCCTGCCGGTACGGATCGGCGTCTCGGTGGTCGGCACCCTGATCGTATTCAGCCTGATTCTGGCGGCCCGGTCGCTGAACCAGCGGGCACAGGCACGCTGACCAGAGCGCCGCCCCGCGCTTTCCAAACTTGTCGGTGGATCGAACTAGTGTTCGATTTATGGAGATGCTGACCGCTCTGGACGACCTCGAGGCGGCGTGGGACAAGCTGGGCTCGCTGCCGGTCACGACGCTGAGCGCCGGACAGGTCCTCGCGGTGCTGGACCGGCTCGAAACCCAGCGCCGCCGCCAGCCCGCAGTCGAGCACGCCCTGCTCAACCATCTGCAGGCCTTGGCCACCGCCAAAGACATGGGCGCCAAATCCTGGCGGGCGGTACTGGCACAGCGATTGGGAATCAGCGGACCGGACGCGGGGCGGCGGTTAGCCGAGGCCGCTGAACTCGGACCACGCCGGGCTCTCACCGGCGAGCCGCTGGAACCGCACCTGTCGGCCACCGCAACGGCCCAAGCCCGCGGCGAAATCGGCACCGACCACGTCACGATCATCCGCGACTTCATCGACCATCTACCGGCCGATCTCGACCCGGGCACCCGAACGGCCGCCGAAGCCCAACTCGGCGGGCTCGCCGGCGGACTGACCCCGGAAGGGCTGCGCAAACTCGCCCGCCAACTGCTGGGCTACCTCGACTCCGACGGCACCCTCGACGACGAACGCGAGCACGCCCGCAAACGCGGCCTGACCCTCGGGGCTCAGGGCCTGGACGGCATGAGCCGGCTCACCGGCTGGATCACTCCCGAACTGCGCGCCACCCTCGATGCGGCGTTCGCCAAACTGGCCGCACCCGGATACTGCAACCCCGAGGACCAGACCCCGTGCCTCGACGGCGTCCCCGCGCAGCACCAGATCGACGCCGACACCCGTAGCCCCGCCCAACGCAGCCACGACGCACTGCAGACCGTGTGCCGGGCCATGCTGGCCTCCGGGACTCTGGGCCAGCACAACGGGCTTCCCGTCACCATCGTGGCCACCACCACCCTGGCCGAACTCACCGCCGCCGCCGGGCTGGCCCACACCGGCGGCGGCACCCAACTGCCCATCCCCACTCTCATCCGGATGGCCGCCACCGGCCGGGCCCACCCCTACCTCGCGCTGTTCGACGATCCCCGACAGATCCAGCTCTACTACGGACGCACCCGCCGCACCGCCAGCCCTGGCCAACGCCTGGCCCTGCACGCCCTGGAACGCGGCTGCACCAAACCCGACTGCACCGCCCCACCAAACCGCTGCCAGGTCCACCACGCCGAGCGCGACTGGCAACACGGCGGCAACACCGACATCAACGAACTCACCCTGGCCTGCGGCTGCGACAACCGACTCGTCAACGACACCCCCACCGGCTGGACCACCCGAAAACGCAAGGCCGACAACCGAACCGAATGGATCCCGCCGCCATCCCTCGACCGCGGCCAACACCGCATCAACCACTACCACCACCCCGAGGAATTGCTACGACCCGACGACGACGAACCCGGATAGCTCGGTTTCCGCATCGCGTTCGGCTGCCCACGCTGTCGCGAACAGGACCAGCCGCGCGGTCATGTAGGCGAACACCATCAGGCCCAGCACCGGGCCGAAGACCGCGCCGGCCGGGCTGTGCAACACCGCCTGCAGATAGATCGAGCCCACCTGCTTGAACCCCTCAAAGCCGATGGCGGCCAGCAGGCCCGCCCCGGCGCACCGGCGCAGCGGGACCGGATCGTGCGGCAACCGGGCGATCATCACGGTGAACAGCAGCCAGGCCACCAAGACCGACACCAACAGCGACCCCAGCCGCACGGACCCTGCCAGCCGCAGCGCCGAGGTGGCCAGCACGCCGAACCCGATGGTGAGCAGGCTGGCCAGAAAAGCAGCCACCAGGGCGACCACGTCGGACACTTTGGTGTTGAGAAAGCCCGGCGGTGGGAAGTGCTGTCCCCACATCTGGCTGAGTGCCGCACGCAGCCGCTGCATCCACAGCAGTCCGACGTAGAGCGCGGTGGCCAGGCCGATCACACCGACCGACGTGCGCGAGGCAATGGCGGCGTCCATCAGGCTGATGATCTGTTCGCCGAACTCGCCGGGTACCGCCGCCTTGACCCAGCTGTCGATCTCGGCCAGCCGATCAGGCCGGCTGGCCAGCACGAAACCGACCACCGCGAAGCCAACCATCAGCACCGGAAACATCGCGAAGATGGTGAAGTAGGTGATGCCCGCGGCGTAGAAGTCGCCCTGGCTCTGGTCGTAGCGCTGCTGGGCGCGCACCGCATGGTCCAGCCAGGGGTACCGGCGGCGCAGCCGCTCCAACGCTCGCATCATCGCGCCGGCAGAAAACCCAACCGGTCGTAGACCCGCGCGAGCGTCCGCCCCGCCACCTCACCCGCCCGGTCGGCGCCCTTGTCGAGGACGGCCAGCAACTCTGTCGGGTCGGCGAGCAGTTCGTCCACCCGGGCCCTGATCGGGGTGACGTAGTCGATGACGGCGTCGGCGGTATCGGATTTGAGGTCTCCGTATCCGCGACCCGCGTAGCCCGCTACCAGGGTGTCGATGTCGGTGCCGGTGACCGCGGACTGGATGGAGAGCAGATTGGACACCCCGGGTTTGGCTTCGGGGTCGAAGCGGATCTCGCGGTCGCTATCGGTGACCGCCGAACGGATCTTCTTGGCCGAGCGCTTCGGGTCGTCGAGCAGGTTGATCAAGCCGGCGTCGGTGGTCGCCGACTTGCTCATCTTCGCCGTGGGCTCGGCCAAGTCGTAGATCTTCGCGGTCTGCTTGGCGATCATCACCTCGGGTACCACGAACGTCCCCGGGAAGCGGGCGTTGAATCGCTGGGCAAGGTCGCGGGCGAGTTCGAGGTGCTGACGCTGATCCTCGCCGACAGGAACCAGATCGGTGTCGTAGAGCAGAACGTCAGCGGCCTGCAGCACCGGGTAGGTGAACAGGCCCACGGTCGCGGAGTCGGTGCCCTGCTTGGCCGACTTGTCCTTGAACTGCGTCATCCGCGACGCCTGGCCGAAGCCGGTGAAGCACCCCAGTACCCAGGCCAGTTCGGCGTGCGCCGGCACCTGGCTCTGCACGAAGATGGTCGAGCGCTCCGGGTCGATGCCCAGCGCCAGATACTGCGCCGCGGTGACCAAGGTTCGCCGACGCAGCACCGCCGGGTCCTGCGGCACGGTGATCGCGTGCAAGTCGACGACGCAGAAGAAGGTCTGGTAATCGTCCTGCAGGGGCAACCACTGTTTGACCGCGCCGAGGGCATTGCCCAGATGCAGGGAGTCGGCGGTGGGCTGGACGCCGGAGAGGACGACGCGGCGGGTCGAAGCGCTCATGATCGGTTAATCCTGTCACGGCTTTGCCGGCTGCTAGCGTTTGCCACATGCGACGACTACTCCTTGCGTTGACCGCACTCCTCGCGGCCATGATCCTGGTGGCCGGCTGCTCGAACAGCCCCGGCGGCGGCGGCGAGAAGCGACCGGCGTCGGCCGCGGTGGTGGTGGTCTCCGGCGGGGACGCCACCAGCCCATTCACCACGCCGGATGCGGCTTGCGCCACCGGACTGGCGGCGGGCAACACCGACACCGCCATCCGCGAGTTCCTGCTCTCCAAGAAATACACCGTCTACACCTCCCCGGCGATGGCCGGTCGCGGCCAGGTCGTCGACCAGACCGGATTCGGAGCGTTCGGCGTGTGCCCGGTCACCCTGCCGGAGAACATGACGGTCAATTCCACCGGCAGCATCGACACCGCGGGCGAGCATTTGGCTAGATTCATCAACTGGCTCAGCACCGAAAAGGGCGTGACCGAGGTCGATTTCGTGGCGCACTCGATGGGCGGACTGTATTCGCGCGCGGCCATCCGGGTGCTGGCCACCACCGGCAGCAAGGTCAAGATCCGCTCGCTGACCACCATCGGCACGCCATGGCAGGGCTCCTATATCGGCGACTTCGCCAACGACGTGGTGACGCTCAATGACTGTCTCGGAGACGCGCTCTGCCAGACCGCGATGAAGGACGGCAAGGCCGAGGCCAAGCGCACCGTGTCGGGCTCGGGCCGCGAGGTCAGCCAGCCCTTCCTGATGGGCCCGGGCGGCTGGAACGAATTCCAGTCCGGCGTGTTGGACAACATTCCGGTGGTGCTTATCGCCGGCAGCGAGTTCGCTAAGGAAGGTCAGGTCAACCCAGCGGTGTGGCCCAATGACGGCATCGTGGCATTGCAGAGTGCGCTGGCCAAGAGCATCAGTGACCCGATCCTGCCGCACCGGCGCTGCTACATCTTCGACAACACCCATTCGATTTTCGTCTCCAACGCCGCCGGCCTGGACTGGAATACCGCCCTGACGTGGAATCCCGCGGCACTGGAAGTGATGCACCAGGCCATCGAGAATGCCCCGACGGCAATGACCACGGCCAACCGGGAAGGCTGCCCGGCTTAGCTGAGGATTCCGCCGGGCGACAGCAGTCCCATCGCGGAGTCGACGACGCGATCGAGGTCGGTTCCCAGCGAACCGCTCGACCACTCCCGGGCCATCTCCGATAAAGCGCCGACGTAGATGGCGGCCTCGACCTCGCCCGCTAGCGGATCGTCGTCCTGTCCGCTGCGCCGTCGGTCGGTGATGATCATCCTGCGTAGCTGACGTTTTGCCGCCGCGCGGCGGGCCGTGAATACCGAATTGCCGCCTGCTCCGGCGAACAGCACCTTGCCCCGGCGGGGGTCGGCCGCGGTGAAATCCAGGACCGCCCGGATGCCGGCTCGCCAACGGGCACCGCTGTCGTCGGACATCTCCCTCGTCGCTGCGGCCAGGACTGTGCCCAACTCGGTGACGATCTCGTCGTACACCGCGCTCAGCAACTCGTTGATGTCCGCGAAGTTTTCGTAGAAGTAGCGGGAGTTCAACTCCGCGGTCCGGCAGACCGATCGGACCGATACCGCGGCTTCACCGCCTTCGCCGAACAACTCGTACGCCCCGCGAACAAGTGATCTCCGCCGCGCGACTCGTCGGTCCGACGGTGAGACGCCCGCCCAACTGGATGCTCGCCGACTCACATGTTCCCCAGACTCCGTCTGACTCCTGATCCCCGACCCCCAGGATCGAGAAACGTCATATTTGTTATACCCCGGTGCGGTCGGTGGTTGCCAAAGGTGCCCGGCCGGCCGAGTCGACACGGGACGCAAGCTGAGCGCCCCCAACTCGATCTGCGGGTTTCCAACCGGCCCGATCGCAGGCTGCAAATCCTGTCCCAGACTGCCACTTTGCCATCATCAACGACTCTGGGTGGTCCGCACCCGCCACGTCGGCCTGCCACGGCCCCTCAGGACTTTGACAGCAAGATTTCAGCAAAACTGTGTGTTAACTTCTGGTCACAGCCGTAACCAAAGTATGTGACGAGGGGCATCTCATGTCGTTAACAGCAGCAGCATCCATTGGACGAGTCGGCGCTTTGGCGATCGCCCTCGGCATCGGCGGCGCGATGGCAGCGCCCTGCGTGGCCCTGGCGGACGACTCCTCGTCGGCCGCGACGACGGCAGACTCAAGTGAGACCCAGACAAGTGAGACCCAGGCGAGCGGGACCCAGGCGAGTGGGACCCAGGCGAGTGGGACCCAGGCAAGTCGAACCCCGTCAGCGGCTACCCCCCGGCCGCGCACCGACACCGCGCCGAACAACAGAGCGGTGCGGGCGCGGGGCGACTCGGACGTGACCGCGACGCAACGTACCGCCGCGAAGCGCACGATGGTGGAATCGAACCGGCCCGCGCCGGAACCGGATCTGAGCCGAATCGTCGACACGGCTCCGACGACGCCCGCTGGCCCTGCGCCCGCCGGACCGATCTCCAATGGCCCGGCCCCCGCTGGCCCGGCCTCCGCCGCACCGGCGGTCCAGGCCCAACCGCGGCCCGCCGCGGCGGCTACGGTCGCCTCCGCACTCCCGTCGGTTCTGACCCCGGGTCCCTCGGGAAAGAGCACAGGCACACCGGCCCGGCCGCTGGATTTCATCACCGCGGCACTGTCATTGGTCAGCAGGGAGATCGACCGCCTGCTCTTCAACAAGACGCCGACGGCGAATCCCGTTCTGAGCAGTCAGACGAACCCTGTCATCACCGGATCGATCGGCGGATCCGATCCCAATGGCGATCCGCTCGCCTACACGGTGACTCAAGCCCCCACACGCGGCACAGTCGTTGTGGATTCTTCCGGAAACTTCGTCTACACCGCGAACGCCGATCTGGCCGCAACCGGCGGGCCGGACACGTTCGCGTTCGCGGTTCGCGACACGGGCTTCCACCTCAATTTCTGGACCCCCACCACGATTTCCGTTCCGGTGACACTCAACGTGCTGGTCCCGCAGTCCGACCGTCAGGTACTGGCGGCACGCACCGCCAGTGCGGCAACTGCCTCAGCAACGACGGCGGGAACCGGGTCGGTGTCCTACAGCGTCGGCGACAACTGGGGCGCGGGCTTCGTCGGCAAGATGGATGTGAAAGCCGGCCAGGGCGGTCTCAACACCTGGACAGTCAGCTTCACCACGCCCGCGCAGATCACCAATCTCTGGAACGGCGTCGTCGCCAGCCACATCGGCGACACCTACGTGGTGACCAACGCACCGTGGAATGGAAAACTCGCCAACGGCCAGAGTGCCTCGTTCGGCTTCCAGGCCACCACGGGTGCGGCCGGGTCGGCGGTCACCGGCCTGCAACTCAATGGCGTCGCGAACACCACACCGACGACGACGCCGCCAGGGGTCTCAGTGGCCGGCGTCACCGCGGCCGAACCTTCGGCCACCGGGACGGCGCAAGCCGCCTTCACCGTCAGCCTGTC
>Ga0315276_10001057_pt1 | contig 24385 bp, 22 predicted proteins | sample YL17G05_0_MG_FD_204542 | JGI IMG/M metagenome (GOLD analysis project Ga0315276, IMG submission 204542) | Sediment microbial communities from Yellowstone Lake, YNP, Wyoming, USA - YL17G05_0 | ecosystem: Environmental > Aquatic > Freshwater > Lake > Sediment | place: USA: Wyoming | collected... | reverse complement strand
AAACTCTTACGTTAAGACTGTTGTAAACATGCCAGAAGGTGAATCACAGGCGGGTCCTAAATTATGCCGCCAGTGCGGCGGCGTAGTACCGGAAGGTACCACGGTCTGCCCGCGCTGCGGTCAAAAGTGGTACATGGATAAGGTCGAGCAACAGGGCGTGGACCTCTGGCAAAAGATCATAGAAAAAAGAGCTGCAGCCGGCCTGGCTGAAACCTCTCCCTCACAGGACCACAAACAATACCGCTGCCCTAACTGCATGGCTATGCTAAAAACACCCGCCGGTACCTGTCCCCATTGCGGTAAAAGCACTGCCAATGCCAAAATAGTCCCTGCCGGCCAGGCTTCAGGCGCACCCGCAGAAGACTCCGGGCCGGATCCCGATGTACCACCGGCGGTCAGGGGATTGGCGTCTATTAAGGGCGCCGGTCAGCGGGCCCGCAGGTTAAGCGGCCGCGGCAGGCTGAAAACGCTTGATAAAATAATCATCATCGCGATAGTTGTCATCGTGGCATTCATAGGGTTTCTGCTGGCCCGGCAATATGGCCTGATCCCCTCTTCCCTGGCCCTCTTTAAGCCAACCCCACAAACGACTGCACCTGTCGCCCCGTCACAAACTGTTATCTCAGATGTGGCAATTTCAGATGTTGCTTCGGACTCGGCGGTCATCGCCTGGTCAACCAGCTTACCCGCGTGGGGCAAGGTGCTGTACGGGAAAACAGAAACATACGGTGACAGCGTAATAGCGCAATTTCAGTTCACCTCGCAAAAAGTTACGCTCAAAGGGCTGGAGCCTTCGGCTGCCTACCACTTTGTGGTACTGGCTACCGACGGTAAAGGCCAGGAGCTAGCACGAGGCCATGATAACGTATTCAATACCAACCCCAGCCGTGATACAACGCCCCCTACGGTAACACAATTCAAGGTAATCCCGACCGACATCAGCGCTGTGGTAAGCTGGACCACCGACGAGCCGGCCAGCAGCCAGGTGCTGTTCGGGCCCGATAGTTCGTGTGCAAAATCAACGCAATTGGATTCACAACTGGTTAAGGATCATTCGGTGCGCATCATAGCGCTGGAAGCCAATACACCCTATTATTACCGCATAAAATCGGCCGACGCCGACGGCAACGGCTCCACCATGGAACCGCCCAATATGTTTACCACCCTTGTATCAGTTCCCACCGGGCCACGCATAGGCGACAGGGCGCCTGATTTTACCCTGCCCCTCTACAAAACGCTGGATACTGTTTCACTGCGCAATTACAAAGGACAGAAGGTACTGCTGACTTTCTGGGCCATTTACTGTCCCGAATGCGACCGCGAGTTATCGCTGCTGCAGACCATTCAAAACAAGAATATCCCCGGCGTCAAGGTCATAGCTATTTTCATTGAAAGCAAGCTCGATGATATCGACAAGACGATAACAAAATACAAGTCCGAGCGCGGCGATTTAACTGTCCCGGTTGTCGTGGATATGTATAAGACCACGGCGCACCTTTACAACGTGGAAAAGGCGCCCTGCACGATCTTCATCGATAGCGACATGATTATCCGAGATATCGAATTCGGCAGCTTTAACATAGACCAGGTAGAGCGTATATTGAATAGTTTATGATTAAGTTGTTTATAATTCTCTTGACAGCAGCCTGGCCCCGTTGTAGTGTAGATATTGAATGATAGATACGAACCCTGATTTCATCAACATCAGCTTCCGGATGCTGTTTTCTGTAAATATTATCGGCAGTCTCATCGCAGGGAGATTCACCGTTGGATAGTCAATTCAGGTGCGGCAAATGCGGCAAACCCATTTCGTCCAAATTCACCAAGTGCGTTGATTGCGGCTCCCTCGGCCCGCATACGTACAGTACACCGGCAGCCGAACCGACTGAAATCGGCCACGGGCCGCAGTCCCCGCAGAGGAGGGATTCATCTCCGGCCGACAGGGGCGATCGGCAGGCTCCCGCTGCCCGCAGCGAAAGGTATTCAGAGCCGATTGATATGCCTGCGGAGCCTTCCGCACGTTCAGCCGGCAGGCATGATGCCGATGATTCGCGGTTCCCGGCCGGCATGCGTCACCGCAGTCCCATCCTTGACCATATAGATGATATGGATTCGGGTGAGAAAAAAGAGCCCAAAAAGCGGCAGAAAAAAGAGCGGGAACAGGATGAGGAATATGACTTAAATGAAAAACCCGCCTCTAATAAACATTATAAAGATTTCCTTGAGGAAGATGAGGACGGGGAGCAGCAGCCGGCCGGCGTCGATACAAGGAGCCTGGTCACGACGTCTGTCAGCGTCATATTGATTGTTTGCCTCATCTTGGGCGCCTTCTATGTTTATAATAACTTCGACGAGATCACCAAATGGTTGGCGTCTCCAACCATACCAGAGGTAATCAGGCCGGGAGGAAGCTCCACCTCCGGCAACCCAACGCAGACTCAACCCGCGGTAAACCCGCTGGCCTGGCTGTCCAATATCTTTGCAGCAGCTAAACCAGGGCCGAAACCCGCGGACAATACTACTGTGCCCACTGTGGCTGTGAGCCAGGATCCGGCGCCCCCGGTTACTCCAGCGGTTTCCCCCACACCTGCTATTCCCTCTGATACGATTCGGCCTACGATATACGATTTCGTCATCAAATCAGTTAGCGACCGTGGGGCAATCATAACATGGAAGACAAGTGAACCCTGCATCAGCGAGATCCATTATAAAACTGATACCGGCGAAACAAGAATTATTAAGGTTTCAACAAATCCGGAGGCTAACCATACGATATCGCTGACCGGTCTGGACAGCGGGCAGAAATACTATATAAAGCTTCTGTGCCAGGATAACTCCGGCCTCACCAACGAACTCTTCCAGCGCGATTTTCAGACCTTATTATCGGCTGCCGATACCATGGCGCCCCAGCTTGCGGGTCAACCTGCTGTGTCAGTGGGCGATGCCTCGGCGACTATCTCCTGGAGAACTGATGAGAAGGCCAAATCACAGGTTAGGTACGGGATGAGTAAGGGCGATGAGTATCCATCCGCATTCACTGATAAATTCAATACCAGCCACAGCGTGTTTCTCAGCGGTCTTTCGCCGTCAACCACTTACCGCTATCAGCTCATCTCCAGAGATGCCTCCGGCAACACCATGACCATGACATCGGATGACTACGTATTTAAGACTGAACCCGAGACCGGCGCATCACCGTACATGGGCAGCAGGGCGCCAAATTTCACATTAAAAAACCTCAAGGGAGAGGACGTATCGCTGAGCCAGTTCCGCGGCAGAAAGGTCATCCTTAATTTCTGGGCCAGCTGGTGCTCACCCTGCAAGCTCGAGATTCCCCATTTCCAGTCGGTGTGGGATAAATACAGCAGCGGCAACGAGATTATGATACTGACCGTGGCCGGCAGCCAGTCAGAGGAGGAGCTGATCCGGTCCTTCATCTCGAACGGCAACTACACATTTATGGTCTGCCTTGATCCGGGCGAGGCTGCTTTCAATAAATACGAGCTTACCAGCATACCCAGGACCTATTTTATAGATAAGGACGGCATCATCCGCCGCATCCAGCAGGGCATGTTTACCGGGCTCGGTGAACTGGAATTTATGATCAACTCATATTGATTTCAATTAATTGCCCTTCAAGCAAATCGGCACGTCATTTAAGCCGCTTTTTGTATTTGTAAACTATTCGTCAAACTTGACATACGGGATAGCTTGTCTTACCTTTAATATAATGTTAAAGGCAACCGTAATGGATAATATTTAATGCCCAGCATAATTTGTCAGAGGTGCCATGCGATCAATGAATCCAACGCCAGAAGCTGTCAACAATGCGGCGCGAGGTTCTGCCCTTATTGCCACCTGCTGATTGAATCGCCCAACGCGGCCGTCTGCCCGCATTGCGGAAAGAAAGACACTTCATTCAGGCCCGGCAGGTTCGGCGGTCCCGCTTCCCCTGCAAGCGGCGTCAGCAGCCAGACCTATTGCTCCAACTGCGGGTCAAGGATAAGCCCCGGTACGCGGACGTGTCCATTTTGCGGACGCATGGGAAACGTCGTCACCCAGAGTCCTGTGCAGGGACATGGCGTTATGCAGCCGGCGCAGGGCGATCCTGCCTACACTTATGCTCCTTCGGCCGCGCCGGAGCAGGTAGCCACGACGCAGAAGGTTTGCTCCAAGTGCCGCACACCCATACCCCCGGGCTCCAGTATGTGCCCCATCCACGGAAAATTCGGCGGTGGTAGCACCTTGAGCGAGGGCACCGAGCTTCTCCCCGGCAGACATACCGGTGACCTCTGGCGCAGAATAGATGAGAAAAGGACCGCGGCCGCGGCCGGTTCAACGCGCGCCCCAACACGCCATACACCCCCCGAGGAAGTCTATCCACAGATGTCGGCAGCGCCATTTGCCGCTACTCCGGCAGCTGTCCCCCAATCGGTTGACCAGCGCTTCTGCCCTAACTGCAATAACCCCGTCCCCGACCGCAGCAAGGTTTGCCCTACCTGCGGCAACAACCGTTTGCCTTCCGAAAAGACCAAGCCCTTCGTAAAAGCTGAGGACCGCTACAAGGCCGCAGCGGCCGCCCAGCAGTCATACGCGGCTTATGCTCCACCGCAGCATGACCAGTACTACGGCCAGCCGGCCATGCAGCCCTACGAGATGGCCTATCCTGCCCCATCACCGGGCTTTATCGAGGAGATCAAGCCGGAGAGATCGAGGAAACCGGCTAAAAAGCCGCGTGAAAATGGAGAGCGGGCCGGCCGCACGGGGCAGGCTAAAGGGTCCCCGCTGCCCATCCTTATAGCCCTGATTGCCCTGGCAGGTGTTATCATAATGGGAATCATCTTTATCATGGACCAGCTTAAAACGCCGGCGCCTGCTGCCTTGCCGCCCTCGTTGACCACTCCTCCTTCAAGTTCCTCTAATGCTCTTGTTATATCCAATATCCAATACTCAGATATTTCCCGCACCGGCGCTACGGTAACATGGAAAACCGACAAGAAGGCCAACAGCATCGTTATATATTGCCTGGACGGAGGCACGATTTGTGAGAATGCCATAGACGAGGCTATGGTCACGGACCATGTTGTAAAGCTGACCAGCCTCGAACAGGGCAAGTCGTACCATATAACCGTTAAGTCGAGGCTGGGAGACAGTCCGAATTCACCGGATGCCAGCCTCGAAGCTACCGGCATACTCAGGGTATCCGATGTACGGGATACCACGCCTCCTGTTATCAGCGACGTGAATGTATCCAACATCTCCAGTTCAGCGATGGGCGGTTCAGCGGAGATAACCTGGAAAACCGACGAACCAGCCACCAGCCAGGTGAGCTACGGCACGTCAGCGGGCTACGGCACGCTGCAGCCGTCTCAGACCGACACCACGTTGGCTAAATTTCACGATGTTATTCTTTACGGGCTTGCTCCGCGAACAACCTTCCATTACAAGGTGGTATCGCGGGACGCCGACGGCAACGAGCGTTCATCACCGGATGCTACCTTTGTTACTCCCGCGCCCGCCGGCTCGTCAATTGGCGAATCGGCTCCTGACTTCACCCTGGCCTGCGCTGATGGCAGCCAGGTGACCCTCAGCGCGCTGCACGGGAAAAAGGTCATTATCAACTTCTGGAACCTGCAGTGTCACTATTGTATGGAGGAAATGCCCTATTTTAAAGCCATCAGGGAGAAGTACCCCGAAAGCAGCGTAGCCATGCTCATAATCAACAGCGCAGCGGGCGGTTTCAGCTCCAACAGGCGGGAAGCAGTTGGTGACGCTGTTAACAGCGGCGGTTATACCTTCACTGTCCCACTGGACGAAGCCGGCTCAGTCGCCCAGGCCTATAATGTTACCAGCGGCATACCGGTAACCTTTTTCGTCGATTCAACCGGTATAATCAGGAGCAAGCAGGATGGGGCTTTCCCCAGCGCCACCGCCATCGAAACCAGGCTGAACTCTTACTGAGCGCTCTCATCCATGCAGGGGTACTGTTTGCCACCGCACTCACTATTAAATATACTAATATGTCCCGCGGAGGGGTGACCGAGTGGACGATGGTGACGGTCTTGAAAACCGTTTTAGCTTCGCGCTAACGCGGGTTCGAATCCCGCCCCCTCCGCCATATGTTTGCCATCAGCGCACTGCAATATTTAACAGGAGGTGTAATCGTGCCAACAACACATTCAGTTGACCTTACCACCTGCAAGAAATGCCACCTCTGCGCAGAGATCTGCGCGGCTGGCATCATCCAGGCCGATGACACGACCCGGTTTATCGATGAAAACGTACACCTCTGCATCCGTTGCGGCCAGTGCATGGCTGCCTGCCCTACAAAGTCGATCTCTATCGAAGGTTTATCCAATGAAAAGGACTTTTTCGAGCTGCCGCAGCGGCAGGAAGGCTGGCGGGAAGCTTTCTACGGGCTGATAAGCTCCCGCCGCTCGATCCGCAATTTCCAGGACAAACCCGTGCCGCGGGAAATATTAGCAAATATCGTGCAGGCCATTGCTTTCGCGCCTCCGGGCTTTACACCTCTCACCATAGAACTGACCGTGGTCAATAACCGTGAACTGATCCGCAGTGCAGTGCCCATGATGGCGGAGATGTACGACAGCCTGCTCAAAATGCAGGCCAATCCTTTTATGCGACCCATCTTCAGGAGCATGGTAGGAAAGGATACCTACCAAATCCTCAGTAGCCACGTGCTGCCGCTGATGAAGGCACGGATGCCCGGGTTAAAGGCGGGCAGCGAGGATACCATCGCCCGTGGCGCACCTGCCATGATCCTCTTCCACGCGCCTGTGCATAATGAGGACATCTTCATAGCCCTGGCCTTCGGACTGCTGGCCGCGCACTCGCTGGGATTAGGCGCCTGCGCCATCGGGCTGATCCCGCCTACGATAAACAGGAACCTTAAACTTAAGAAGATGTTCCAGATACCTGAAGGCAATATGGTATTGTCTTCCATGGTGCTGGGCTACCCCAAATACAAATATTCCCGGGGCATCAAACGCAGTCCGGCTGGCCTGGCCTGGATAGAATAGGCCCGGGCTGAGTCCCGTTTTCTACCTTGTTTTCTTGGGGCTATTTAGTATCAGGTCACGACTGGCTCAACTTGTCCACATCGGCGCCCTTAAGTGAGAACCCCATGGCGATCAGCAACACACCGAAAATCACCAGGTAGATGGCTATCATCATTACGATCAGCACCGCGCCTGCGGCGACGTTGACAAATATCAGCGTGCCCAGAACCACCGAGAAAACGCCGTTCAGCAGTATCAGCCAGGCATCCGGTATCTGCTTCCACTGACCGACGGAGAAGATGATTTCCATCAGGCCGGTGAAAAGTGCCCAGAAGGCGATGAAGTACATGATGAAGACTCCCGCCAGCAGCGGAGATACCAGTATGGCGATGCCGGCCAGTATGCCGAAGATACCCTCGGCTATCAGCCATCCGCGGTCCCGGTGGGGCGGCCGGTTGATGACTCCCACCACCAGGGCGAAGATGCCGTCCACAAGCGCGTAAGCCCCGATGAAAATCACCAGGAAGGCCGCGGCCGCCACCGGCTGCATCGCCAGCATGATTATGCCCAGGATGAGCGCCACCAGCCCGCGCAAAGAAATCAGCCACCAGTTCTTGACCAAAGTCTTTAACATACCTGCCTCCTGCGTTCCCTACTTGTATTATATACGGCTGCGCCCATCATTGAAAGCCCCTCCCGTTGCCAGCCATCAGCAGGCACTTTATAATGATATACGCGTAATAAATGTCATGGATAATAAATATCTCAAGATAGCGTTTATACTTGTCTTTGCCAGCTTCATGTTGGTGACTATCGTATTTTTGTTGATCCTGCTTCTGACCAGGAGCTAGGCGCGCCTGAGGAATTCTCCGTACCGGGCCATGGAGTTCAGCACCTTGGCAGCCTCATCGGGCAGGCTGTAGCAAACCATGTTTTGCTTTGATATAGAGCGCATTATATCCTGATCAAGAGAACGTTCAGCCCGGTGCGCGGGTAGCTCTGCCGCCACTATCACCGGTTTGCCGTATTTATCCGAAATAGCCTTCATCTCCTGGAACGACTTCGTATAAGCTTCCACGACGATCTGGAAAACCTGCTTTTTCTCCTCTTCATTGGTTGGCATCGTCATTCTTGCCAGGGGCGGGAAAGGCACTCCCAGGGTGAGCACGCTGTCCGTGGCATCGCTCCTGGCCAGGATATCCACCACCCTGACGATGGCGTCAGCCGATCCGGCCACCAGGTCCACCGGGTTATTGCGGCTCCACCAGGCCGGCAGGAAGCTGTCCAATTCCTTTATCACATCCTGCGGCAGCTTAACCACGTCCAGTCCCAGTCGTGCGCAGGCGTCGGCCGCCAGCACCCCCCAGCCACCACCCAGTGTAGCAATACCGACGCGCCTCCCTTTGGGTATGGGGTGGCAGAGGAAGCCATAGCCCAAATTCATCAGTTCCTGCAGGTTATTAGCCCTGATAATGCCGGCCTGCCTGCTGATGCCGCCAAAGACCTCCGCCGAACCCGACAGCGCGGCCGTGTGCGAGCGTGCCGCAGAGGCCCCGGCCTCGGTTTCGCCCACCTTTATCATTACGATTGGCTTCTTCAAGCTGGTATCGCGGGCAACCTGGAAAAAACGGCGCCCGTCCTTGAAGCCCTCGATATAGGACAGGATGACGCTGGTCTTATCGTCATCTGCCAGGTACTCCAGGAAGTCCTCCGCATGCAGGTCAGCCTCGTTGCCGATGCTGATCAAACGGCTGCAGCCGAAATCAAGGGCCATGGCCCGGCGGGCAATAGTCAAACCGACGTTACCGCTCTGAGAGACAACGGCAATCCGTCCATCCGGCGGGAAGATAGGCGGCATCTGCGCGTAAAGCTTAGCCGAGGGACTGAGAATGCCGAAACAGTTTGGCCCGATCAGCCTCATTCCTCCCTGTCTCGCCAGAACAACGATCTCATCCTGCACTGCTGCGCCGCTTTCGTTGACCTCGGCGAAGCCGGCCGTTACCACCACTCCAGCCTTTATCCCCTTGCTGATGCACCCCTTAATCGTGTCAACCATGGCGACGGGAGGGACAACGATAATCACCAGGTCAGGTACGTCTGGCACTTCTGCCAGGCTCTTATAAAACTGCAGGCCCAGCACCTCACCGCCTTTGGGATTGACCGGGTAAATCTTGCCCTGGAAACCGCCGTGAACGATGTTGGAAAGTATGCGGTAGCCCCATTTATTAGTATCGCTGGAGGCGCCCATAAAAGCCAGCGAGCGCGGTGCGAAGAACCTGTTGAATTCAGTCATCAGAAGCCTGTCCTTTTCAAAATAATAGCCCGCAGGGCGGGCGTGTAAGCCAACAGATATTTTAACACCGCCCATCCTTAGCCAACAAGAAATTGTATTCGGACAGGACTATGGCGCTTACGCTAAACTGCTATAATGAGTGCTGGCACACCCTGGCGAGGAGTCTTTATATGGATATCTGGAGAAAGCTGCTCAACCGCATGATGCGGGCGGCCCGCCTTGACTCCAGCCTTTACGAGGAGATGGAGACCGAGGAAGATGCCGTCGCACACGCCGTCATGGTAGCCCTGCTGGCCAGCGCCGCCACCGGCATCGGCATGGGATTGGCCGGATTGATAGGCGGGGCGGGCGTCGTTTGGTTCCTCTGGGGGCTGCTGAGCGGCTTCCTGGCATCCCTGGTCGGCTGGTTCGCCTGGGTGCTGATTACCTTCTTCTCCGGCACCACCTTCCTGCGCGGTCCCGAGCGGGCCAGCATGGCTGAACTCACCCGCACCCTGGGATTCGCCAACACTCCTGGAATACTGAGAATATTGATATTCATACCAATGCTGGGATGGCTGATAATCCTGTTGGCCGGATTGTGGACCCTGGCCTCCGGCGTGATCGCGGTAAGGCAGACTCTGGATTTCGATACGGGCAAGGCGGCAGCCACCTGCATCTTTGGATGGCTGGTGTATATGGCTGTGCTCATCCTCGTTTACCTGTGGCTGCCATCCTCCTTCAAGCTGCTGCCCTTCTAAGCCTGGCTTGCCCGCTTTTTGCAGTGCATCTGATTGGTCACAGCTCTGTACCCTGTTATAATAGGCCATTGAATAAAACAAGGAGGTAAGTTGTTATGGCATCCGGAGCTTTATTCCCGCGCATGCTGCGCGCGGCCAGGGTAGAATCGCAGCTGTACGAAGAGGTGGAGGCGGATTCCGGTGCGACCGGCCAGGCGCTCCTGGTAGTAGTGATGGCCAGCCTCAGCGCCGGCATCGGTCATGGAATCAGCGGACTGATTAAGGGCGGCCCCGGCGGTATCGGCTTCTTTTTCACCAACCTGATCACCGGCGCCATCGGCTCACTAATAGCCTGGTTCATCTTCTCCCTGCTCTGCTTCTGGCTGGGCACGACGCTCTTCAAGGGCCCCAATACCAAGTCAACCCTGGGCGAACTGCTGCGCGTGCTGGGCTTCGCCGACACGCCGGCGCTGCTGAATATATTTGCCTTCATACCTTTCATCGGCCCCATCATCCCCTTCGTGACCATGATATGGACAATCATCGCGGCGGTTGTCGGCGTCAGGCAGGCCTGTGACTTCACCACCGGCCGGGCTGTGGGCACCGTTCTCGTGGCCGCCATCATACCTTTCATCATCCTTATATTGATAGGCGCAATGGTCGGCGGTGCGCTGGCAACTATACTGAAATAGGGATTCGCGTAGTTTAAATCTTCTCGTACATGGCGATCTCGGCCTGGCCGTCGAGGAAAGGCTTCATCGCACGGAACATGTCTTTGAAATGGGGCGCTGACGAATGGAAGGTCAGCGCCTCGTTATTTTCATATTTCTCGTAAAAGAAGAAGATATTGCGGTTATCGGCGCGCCTGTGGACGCTGTAGTCGATGCAGCCCGGATCCTTGAGGAATTTGGGCGCGAAATCCTGGATGACTTTGGCAAGATCATCGCCGTTGCCCTCTTTAGCCCTCATTGTTGCCGTTATTACTATCATTTTTTTCTCCTTTTTATGTTCTTATGACCTGGTGGAAGAACTCCTTGTATTGCTCGGACCCCGTTGCCCGTGAGGTGAACTTGCTGCCATCCACCCACTCCACGTCGCCCTGGACGGCGAGCAACTCGAGGTGGCTCATGACCTCGCGCTGGGAGAGGTATTTGCCATAGCCGCGGCGCAGGCGGGGGTCGAAAAGCTCGATGGATATCTCGTCAAGGTCAAGCACTCGTCCATCCAGTATCCTCAAAATATTGCCGCAGCGTTCCGCGTGGAAGAGCAGTATCTCGGCGGCCCGTTCGGCCGGCCTCAGGTAATTGGGCTTGCCCTTCTCGAAAAGGCGGTGCCCGGGCAGGAGTAATCGCGTATCGCAGCACTGTTTCTGCAATTTATCCAATGAGCTTATATAGGAGATCAGGCCGTAGGCGCCATGGTCCTTGCCGTAGCCCTCTGGCAATATGCGCTTATTGCAATAATACTCCAGCATGAGCGAAGGGTGCGGGGTGATGGTAGCCAGCAGTGTGTCGCCTCCGAAAACGACCTCGTCTTCGAAAATGCTGCACACGGAATCGGGCGAATGCCCGGGGGTAAGCAGGAAGCGGAAACGGCTATCGGGTGAAGCGGCTCCCTCCTTGATTTGATGTGCGGCCTTCAGCTTGCTGCGTTTGCGGTGGTAGGGACGGCAGACGGTGTTGAACTGCTCTGGCATCAGGCAGGTGCGGCAGGACCCGGGGAAGTCGGGATGTGCTGCGCCGTCGTCTATGTCCTCGTGGTAAGCCACCATGTTGTCGAAAGCGAAATGCGCCCAAAGCCCGGCGCCGCTGGCTTCCAGCACTTCGGGCAGGTTGCCGTCATGGTCCTCGTGGCCGTGTGTGATGATAACCCGCCCGATATCCTTAATATCGAACCCTGCCTGTGCCAGCATTGAGCTCAGTATATCGAACTTGCCAAACTGGCCGGTATCGATGAGGGTGAGCTTTTCGCCGGGCACCACGTAACACCAGGTAGGGCCGAGGTCCCAGTCACCGCCCGAATCGTAATAGAGCGGCACACCGATACAGTAGATATCGGTGCCGCGGAGGGTGCGGTACTTCATAATGACGCCGTCGCCGTTAGGTTTGTCCTGCTTTAATATCTCAAACTGCTGCAAATGCTTTCCTCCGCTTTCGACAAAGCTATATTGTATAGCATTATTACGCTATGTGTCCAAGATTTGCTAAAATGAAAGCAGCACCCCGGAATTGATCGCTTGAAAAGGAGGTGACCGCCATGGAAGACAGGATTCTCAAATACATCGCCAAACTGAACGCGGACAAGGTGCGCCTCACGGAGCTGATCGCCTACTTCACCCATGACGTATCCGGCAACGACAAGGACACACTGATTTACAAGAAGATATTACCTGCTCTCATCAACATGGAGAAGGAGAGGAGGATAAAGCTCTCCTGGGACGTGCTGCTGACGCGCTACAGGTTCCCCCGCTATATCTATTGCGGCGCTGAGGAGGAGGCGGAGGAGCTTACTCCCGCCAGCGGGCGCCCGATCTGGCAGAAACAGATCGAGGATATACTCAAGAGGGACTCCATCCTCTACCGCAAGAAGGTGCGCGAATTGCGCCTGCAGGATAAATTCGACCGCTTCCTCAAAAGGTACGAGAAGAGCGCGGGCGAGATAGCCCCCTCTGAGGACTGGATAAAGGTGATAACCGCCGTCATGGAGACCAACCTCTCGCAGTACGACGTGATGCGCGCCTGCATCGAGGCCTTCAAAGCGGGCGCTGTATGGGAGAAGTACAGCAGGGAATTCGAAGGGTAAAAATCTAAATACTAAACTCTAAACAAATACAAAGCTCAAATAACGAGGCACTTGAGTTTTGTGTTTGGAATTTATTTAGTATTTAGAACTTAGAATTTAGAGTTTCCTGATATCAGTTAGGCTTATCTAACTCTCTGGCCACGGCCAGCACTGTCATTAACTCGTTTTCTTTCGCGGAGCCATAGAGGACGGCCTCCCTGGGGCTGCGGTTCTGCTCCTCCACGGTCCTGATGCCCTTGCGCTCGGTCATGTGATGCCGGTAAACCAGCCAGGCAGCCAGAACCACTCCTGTCCTGCCCAATCCCGCCGAACAATGCACCACAGACTTCTCATCCTTCAACATTGCATCGTGCAGGAAATAGAGGATATGGCGGATGGCTTCGCCCGTGGGTAACTGCCTGTCAGCCGTGGGCGCCCAGAGCAGGTTGTCCTTAGAGAAGGTATCGATATATAGCCCGAGCAGGCCGCCACTAAGCGTAGGGTAGTACTTAAGCTCATCATCAGACAGCAGGCAAATAACGCGGCGCACGCCCTGCGCTTTCATAAAAGCTATCCAGTCATCCACTACCTGTCTCTGAACGAATTTGCCGGGGTAACCGGGCCTTTGCGCGCCGAAAACCAGCTTTTCGTCCTTCGCAGGTGGCCCGAATCCGAATTCAGCCATTTAACCTATCCTTACGACGCCCGGCAGGGGTACTACCCCAGGGCGAACCTTTTGCATATCTCAATGCCCTCTGGTGCATCGTCGGTGAACGCATCGGCGCCAACATATTTTTGCACCATCTCGGTCACGATGCCACCGCCTATGAGAACCTTCACGCTGTCCCGCAGGCCGGCTGTCTCCAGCGCCTGCACCGTCAGCTTCATGGATTCAAAGGAAGTTGTGAGCAGGCCTGAAATACCGAGGATGGTCGACCCCGTCTCCCTGACCTTCTGCACGAAGACCTCCGGCGGCACGTCTATACCTGCGTCAAAGACTTCAAAACCGGCGGCCCTGAGCAGCATGGCAGCGATGTCCTTGCCGATATTATGTATATCCCCTTTGGCCGTTCCCATCACCATTTTGGCCAGCGGATGGGCAGGCCTATCGGCCTTCAGCAGCGGCTCGATAAGGCCCATGGCATTCTTGAATATCTCCCCGGACATTATCAACTCGCCCAGGAAATAATCCCCGGTCCTGTGGCGCTCGCCCACCAGCCGCATGCCCTCCCGGCATTCCTCCACCAACGCCAGGGGGTCAACCCCAGCCGCGATCTTTTCCCGTACAAGCCTGTCAACCTCATCTTCCTTCAATTCAAGGATGGCTTCAGCAAGTTCAGACATACTTACCTCCTCTAATATTTATGGCCTGGATAGGTGTGGCTGCGGGCGGTTTCCAGCATCGCCTTAACATTTTCGAATTTCGCATCGATGGGACATTCGCAGCCCGTGCTCAAAATAAAACCGCCATCCCTGCCCACCACTTCGTGCAGCTTATTGCAGTAATTGACGACATCTTCCACTGTGCCCAGCGATAGCAGGCTGGCCGGTACGTCACCCATTATGCACATGTGGCCTTTTAAGATCTCCTTGGCCTTGAATATATCCGTCCTGCTGTCCAGCTCGCATATGCATTTCCCCCGCGGCAGCTCTTTGAGGTAGGGCAGGTTGAGCGTCCAGTCAGTGTCAAAGTGCAGTATGCTTATCAGCCCGGCGGCGGCAAAAGCATCGGCCATCTTCTTGATGTAGGGGAAGCCGAACCTTTCAAAGATCCTGAGCGGGTAGAAGAACGCTGACCCGCGTTCGAGTGGGAAGAACACGAACTTCAATCCCGTAGCAGCAGTATCGTCCAGCACGTTTTGAATCAGGTCATCTACCATGGCGTCCATCACAGCCTGCATCATGTCCGGCTGCCTGTAAAGGTCTATGGTGAACTGGTTGAGCGTCCTCGACAGCGACAGGATCATCGTGGGGTCGCAGGTGGTTGCTCCCGACAATACCGGCACCCCTTTTTCGTGCCACGTTTTTACATCATCCAAGTATATTTTAAGCAGCTTCTTCTGTGTGGCGTCGATTCTCTCCAATGGCCGCCCCGTTGCCCTGGGCAGGAACTCCGCTAAAAACCCGTTCCAGCCGCGGCCGATAATGGTTTCATAGTCCTCTTTGGTGAATATCTCCATCTCAACGGCCTGCAGAGGTTCATGTTCCCCTGCCTGCCTCCCGGGCACACGCATGGGCATGGGTGCGGAGGAGATCCGCCAGCTTGAATTCACCCATATCAGGTTTGCTGCGAGTTGACCGTCCCAGCCTCCCAGTGCATCGAACGTCTCCACAAGGGCTTTATTAGTAGTCTGAGGGTTCCTGTAGCCGTCGCTCTGCGGTACACCCCGGTATCTAAGGGCAAACTGGGCGATCAGGGGCACCGATGGCACCCTGTCCGGGATACCCATAGATATGACGGTTTCCAACCGGTTGACCCGCGTTTCCAGGTTATCTACCACTTTACACGCCATCGTTCAATTAATAGTCTATCACCCTATCTGCAAACCGGTAAATCATAACGTAACCAGGCGGTCTTATCAAGGTCATGATAAGCGTTTGCCTCGAATTGACGAAAGCAACGCTAAATCTATATCATTATCAGGTTGACCTAATTAATGTGCGGCAGGCAAAATCAGAGAGGACCGAACCATGGCTATAAAAATAACGGACACCACACTGCGTGACGCGCACCAGTCGCTGATCGCCACACGCATGCGCTCGCGTGATATGCTGCCCATCGTGGAGAAGATGGATAAGGTTGGCTTCTTCTCGCTGGAGATGTGGGGCGGCGCGACATTCGATACCTGCATCCGCTATTTGAACGAGGATCCCTGGGACCGTCTGAAGGACATCCGCAGCAAGGTCAAGCATACACACCTGCAGATGTTGTTGCGCGGCCAGAACCTGGTGGGTTACCGCCACTATGCCGACGATGTAGTCAGGGAGTTCGTGCGCCTGGCCGTCAAGGACGGCGTGGATGTCTTCCGCATCTTCGACGCGCTCAACGATATCAGGAATATGGAACTCGCCATCCACGAATGCAAGAAATATAAGGTTCACGTGCAGGGCACCCTCTGCTACACCATCAGCCCGGTGCACACGGTAGAGGGCTTCGCCGCGATGGCGCGTAAGCTGGAGAACCTGGGCTGCGACTCTATCTGCATCAAGGACATGGCCGGGCTTATCTCCCCACCCGAGACCACGGCGCTCTTCAAGGCGATTAAAAAGACGGTAAAGGTACCGGTTGACCTGCATTCACACTGCTCCAGCGGTATGGCGCCCATGAGCTACCAGGCAGCCGCAGAGGCTGGCGCGGACATACTGGATACCGCCTTCTCACCCTTCGCCTGGGGTACCTCTCAGCCGCCCACCGAGAGCGTGGTGGCCGCCTTCCAGGGCACGCCCTGGGACAGCGGCCTAGACCTGGCGCTGCTTTACGAGATAGGCGAGGACTTCGCGGCCATGGCCGGCAAGTACCGCATGCTGCTGACCGCCGAGGCCACTCGCCCCAGCGTGAACGTGCTGCTGCACCAGATACCCGGCGGCATGTACTCCAACCTTATTAGCCAATTGCGCGAGCAAAATGCTCTGGACAAAATAGGAGCCGTCCTTGAGGAGATACCCAAGGTGCGCGCCGACCTGGGCTACCCTCCGCTGGTCACGCCCACCAGCCAGATAGTGGGCATCCAGGCCGTGCTCAACGTGCTCAACGGCGAAAGGTATAAGAAGGTAACCAAAGAGGTCAAGGACTATTTCCTGGGCTATTACGGCAGGCCGCCGGGCGAATTGAACGAGGAAGTCCGCAAGATAGTGGCTGGCGACAATAAGATAATCACGGCCAGGCCGGGCGAACACATAGAGCCGGAGCTGGCGAAATTTAAAGACGAGGCGCACAAGCTGGGCATCCTGCACAAGGAAGAGGACCTGGTGACATACGCCCTCTACCCGCAGGTCGCGCTCAAGTTCCTTAAGGGCGAGTCCAAGGAGGAGGTGCTGGCAGGCCCCATGGCGGCTTCCACACCCAGCCAGCCGGGCGCCGATATGCCCACGGAGTTCAGCGTGGACGTGGACGGCGAGGTCTTCAACATCAAGATAACACCGGTGCTGGGCCAGACCGTCGAGACGGGCAAAAGGGCCAAATCGAGGGAGATACCCAAAGGAGCGGTGCTATCGCCGATGCAGGGCATGGTACTGACCGTAAAGGTCAAGGTCGGAGAAAAGGTCAAGGAAGGCGATACCGTGGTGGTGACCGAGGCCATGAAGATGCAGAGCGACGTGCACAGCCCTTATACGGGCACGGTAAAAGAGATTTTCGCATTCAATGGCGAGATAGTGAATAAGGACGACGTCCTGATGGTGATAGAGTAGGGTAGTTATGTCATAGCGGGGAGCCTCAGGCGACGTGGCGATCCATAAGATTGCTTCGCTGCTCTCGCAATGACGATAAAAAAGGTCGCAATGACGGATTAGAGAGATGTTAAAGAAAGTATTAGTTGCTAACCGCGGCGAGATAGCCATACGCGTGATGCGCGCCTGCCGCGAGTTGGGCATACGCACGGTGGCTGTTTACTCGGAGGCCGACAGGGAAGCGCTCTTCGCCAGGTATGCCGACGAGGCTTACTGCATCGGGGCGCCTCCCGCTATCGAGAGCTACCTGAATATCAAGAAGATTATCGCCGTCGCTAAAGAGAGCGGGGCTGACGGCATACACCCGGGCTACGGTTTCCTGGCCGAGAACCCGGGCTTCGCCTATTCCTGCGAAAGGCAAGGCATCAAGTTCATCGGGCCTTCCAGCCGTGTCATCGAGCTGATGGGCAGCAAGATAGCGGCGCGCAAGGAGATGAAAAAGGCGGGTGTACCCATCACACCGGGAACCGAGGACGCGGTCAGTGAATTCGAAGACGCGCGCGAAATCGCTAATAAAATCGGCTACCCCATCATCATCAAGCCCTCGGGCGGCGGCGGCGGCATCGGCATGACCATAGTGCAGAATGAGACTGACCTGAAAAAGGGACTGGAAAATTCCAGCAAGATAGCCGCCAGCACCTTCGGCATGCCGGAGGTTTACATCGAGAAGTATATCGAGCACCCGCGCCACATCGAGTTTCAGGTGCTGGCCGACTCGCACGGCAATGTGATACACCTGGGCGAGCGAGAGTGCTCCATCCAGCGCCGCCACCAGAAGCTTATCGAGGAGGCACCCTCTCCGGCCCTCACGCCGGAGTTGCGCGACCGCATGGGCGAGGTGGCGGTCAAAGCCGCCCGCCAGATAAAATACGAGAACGCCGGCACCATCGAGTTCATTTTCTCCAAAGGCCAGTTTTACTTCATGGAGATGAATACCCGCGTCCAGGTCGAGCACCCGGTTACCGAGATGGTCACGGGCATCGACATCGTCAAGGAGCAGCTCCTCATAGCCTCGGGCAAGAGCCTGGATATCAAGCAGGCGGACGTGAAGATGAACGGCTGGGCCATCGAGTGCCGTATCAACGCCGAGGACCCCCTCAATAACTTTGCCCCCTCACCGGGCAAGCTGCGCGGCTACCGCTCGCCGGGCGGCATGGGCATACGCGTCGATAGCGGCGTGCACACGCGCTATACCATCTCGCCCAACTACGACCCTATGATATCCAAGCTGGTAGCCTGGGGGCGCACACGCGACGAGGCCATCGAGCGCATGAAGCGCGCCCTCTACGAGTACGTCATCGTGGGAGTGAAAACAAATATCCCCTTCCACAAGGCTGTCATGGAGAATAAGCGATTTTGCAATGGCGAACTGGGCACGCACTTTATCACGCAGGAAACTACGCTCATCGATGACATGCAGGCCATTATGGCGCGCGAGCAGCCGTTGGAGGAGAAGCTTTCACAGGTCTTCGACGACAGCAAGCGGGCAGCAGCCATCGCCGCGGTAGTGGCCTATACGCAAGCGGCGCAACGGGGCGGCAAGGGCAGCGCGGATTAGTAGAATGCCATTGCAGGCGCCGTGGCCGCTTTATGTCAAACCATCGGAATCAGGCACTAACTTTTTGAAGCAGGAGGTTCAGGAGGTTCAGCCGGTTTATCGGTTGCAGTATCCTTGCTCTTATCCTCGGTAAATATGTCTGCCACGTTTTTGCCAAAGGCCTGGGCAGCCTTGCCAACGTCCTTGAATTTTGCCTTAACCTCTTCGTCCTTGAAGCGCTCCCCTAGCGTCTCGGCCGATTCCTTGGCCGCTTTACCCAGGTCGCGTGCCTTCTCCTTGAGTTTCGGGTCATTAAATATCTGCCCCATCGCATCCCCAAGTGCATCGAACATATCACCAAGGTTACCGGCGGCGGTCTTTTTCTGCTCGTTTTGTGATCCCTCCATGGCATTCCTCCTTTCTAAGCTGCTGCAGTTAATTCTACTGCAAAACAGGGAAATTGTTGCCATAACATTAAAAACGACGGCCTAAATCTGTTAACATATTGTCGCTGTTGCTGTTGCAAATTATACACTGAGGGAAGCGCCATGAAATTTTCGGCAGACGTAAAAAACAACTCGGTTATCTCCCTTCTCTGGCAAACGAATGACGAGTTCAGTAAAGAAAATAGCAGCCTGATGGCGGCGGCGGTGGCTTACAGCCTCCTGTTCTCGATATTCCCCTTCGCCTTAGCCTTGCTGGCCATCACCGGGTATCTGATGGCCTCGACCGAGGTGGAAAATCAGGTCATCGCCGCCATGGGTAACCTTATTCCAGTGGCCAGGAACCTGATTATCAACACGCTGGAGGGCGTAATGAAGGCGCGCGAGGCCACGGGTATAATAGCAATATTGATGCTCATCTGGAGCGCCCTGGCCTTTTTCGATGCGCTGCGCAATTCGCTTAACCGTGCTTGGGACATTCCCAATAGCCAGACCTATGTCAAAGGGAAGCTTATCAATGTAAGCATGTTGGCTCTGGCAGTGTGCGGCCTGATCGTATTTACATGGCTGACCACCACCCTGCATTATATGCACGAATCACACATGCAAATATGGGTATTCAAATTCGCCGGCACCAGCCTTTTTTCAAGGCTTGTTTTCACGCTCCTGAGCGCAATACTCGCTTACGGTGTTATACTCCTGCTATATCACTTTGTCCCCACCAACCGGCCAAAATGGAAACATATCTGGCTGGGCGCGCTGCTGGCCTCAATTGGCTTCGAGATCGTCAGGTTCTCCTTCGTCTGGTATGTGAAAAATTTCGCCACTTATAACCTTGTTTATGGCCCGATCAGCTCGATTATCGCCCTCTTGATGTTCATGTACCTCACCACATGGGTGCTGCTCTTTTTCGCCAAGTTTAGCTACGTCAAAATGCGCCGGGACGGGGAAGGGCTGATGATAGCCGGCACTTCCGGGCCAGCGGTTGAATAGCCCCCTCAAATATGCAAGAATTGTTCCGAATCAAATTCAATCTTAGGGAGGCAGGCCATGGTTAAAAAGGCAGGCAGGGTCATCACACTGCTGGCAGCCGTGCTGGCAGTTTCTTTCCTCTGTATCACACCGGTCAATGCGGCCGATATACGCAACGGCGAGAGGCTGACAATCCCCGCCGGCGATGTTATCAACGATGATCTTTACCTCTTCGGTTCCAACATTACTATTGACGGCCAGGTCAACGGGGACGTAATAGTATTCGGTAACACGATAACCATCAATGGCGATATCAACGGCGGCGTCATCGGCGCGGGCCAGGACATTATGGTCAAGGGGCAGGTCAAGGACTCCGTGCGCGTGGCAGCCTCAACCATTGACATTGACAGTTCCATCGGCGGTGACCTGGTGGTTGCCGCATCCTACGTTACTATCGTCCAGTCCGGTTCGGTCGGCCGTGATCTCCTGGTGGCGGCGGCGGCGGTGCAGGTGAACGGCCCGGTAGGCAAGGACATCCGCGGCAACGCCGGCAAGCTGGTTATCAACAGCAGCGTAGGCGGCAATGTCGATATAACGGGCGGCGATGTTAAACTGGAACCTGCAGCCAGCATCGACGGGAACCTGACTTATAAATCGGAGAGGACAGCAGAACAGGCTAAAAACGCGACGGTAAAAGGCGAGATAAAACACGTACTGCCGCCGCAACCCAAACCATCAGGTGAAACTATCGGGCAGGCCATCGGCGGCATGGTTGCCGCTGTAGTCGGCTTCGTTGTTATAATGCTGCTGGTAGTGGCAGTGATTAAGTACGCCGCGGCGCTGCTGACCGGTATCATATTCATACTGCTGGCCCGCAAATATATCCCTGGCCTGCTCGAGACTTTAAAAAGCAACCCCTGGCTGTGCCTGGGCTACGGAGCACTGGTATTATTCCTGGCGCCCGTGGCGATCGCCATCGCTTGCGGGCTTGTTATCGGCATACCGCTGGGCCTGGCAGCACTGGCACTATACATACTGGCTGTTTACCTGGGCCATATCTTTATGGGATTATTCATCGGCAAATGGTTGCTCCGGCAGCACGCCGATGCTGACTCTACAGGAAAGCTGATAGCGGCGCTGGCCCTCGGCCTCTTAATAGTCTACCTCTGCAGCATCATCCCCTTCATCGGCTGGCTGACCGGATTGGCGGTTATCCTCTTCGGCCTGGGGACTATCACCTTTTTCGTCAAAACAAAGCTGGCAGCCTGATGCTTTGACAGACAAGATGTCAGGGGTTCGGCATAGCATTAGCTCAATATGTCGAGGCGCATACCAGGAATGCTGACTGCAAGCGCAATACTGTATAATCAGGGCAAGGATTTATCATGATCGGCTTCCCTGACGCCTACCTGGATATCGAGACCACCGGGCTGTATCCACATGAAAGCACGATAACCGTCATCGGGATCTATTTCTGCAACGGCCCTGAAAGCAAGCTGGTGCAGCTTTACGACGAGAAACTGACCTGTAAGAACCTGCTCAACGTCATGGAAGGGACAGAGCGGATGTTTACCTACAACGGTTCCCGTTTCGATGTGCCGTTTATACGGACACACTTCGGGCCTGACCTCGGCATCATGCACCCTCACATAGACCTGATGTACAAATGCTGGGATTACAACCTGCGCGGCGGATTAAAAAAGGTGCTTCGGCAACTGGGCATATCCAGGGAGACCGAGGGGATGAACGGCCTTGACGCCATCTGGCTGTGGCAACAGTACAAGCGCTCCAATGACCGTGCCGCGCTTAACCAGTTGCTGCGCTACAACCGGGATGATATTGTAAACCTCAAGGACCTCAGGGAAGCCCTCGCCGCCATTGAGATGGAAGAAGCCGCCCGCGCCTGAACAGGCTTTTGCAAGAGATAATGAAAAGGGGGCTGCTCCGCGGGAGCAGCCCCCTCATTTTGTTCTCCGGCAATTTATTTCGCTATTTTTTCGAGTTCCTTCAGGTGGGTGTCGATGCCCTTCCCGAAGAGTTTGAGCACGATGGGCCGGTCAGTTCCGTATTTTTTATAGACCCTGCAGGTCTCACAGATGCTGGTGTCGCGGCCGGTAGCGCCCTTGTCGTCCAGTTTGCAATAAGTGCCTTCGATCTCCCAGCAGGGCAGGAACTGGTATTTCTCAACCGGGCATTCGCTCTTTATCATCTCCGGGCAGTTGCAGAGTTCCCAGCACGGCGCCTTATCGGTCCAGAAATTCACTCCGCTGTCTGCTTTAACCTCTACTGCATTCTTCCCTTTTACTTTAGTTTCAGCCATTTTATTTTCCTCCTTTATTTCTTCGGTTGTTTGCTTTTTCTTTACAGTAACAATTTATCACACACATTGCGTAGCGCCATCCGTTTTAACGCTTAATTGACAGTTGCGCTTTTGCGCAACTGTCAACAGGCCGCCACATAAGAAAATCCCCCGCCCCTTACGGAGCGGGGGATTAATATCCCACTTTATATCAAGTACCTATCTTGCTGCAACCTTTTCCAGCATTTTCAGGGAGGTGTTGATCCCCCGGCCGAGCAGCTTCAACTGGATGGGTTTGCCCTCGCCGTAGGTCTTATATACTCGGCAGATCTCGCAGATGCTGGTATCCTTGCCGTCAGCGCCGTAATCATCGAGCTTGCAATAGGTGCCCTCGATCTCCCAACAGGGCAGGAACTGGTATTTGAATGCCGGGCATTCGGCTTTGACCATATTCGTGCAGTGCGAAACCTCCCAGCATGGGTTCTTGCCGGTCCAGAACTTAAAACCTTTATCATCCCTGGTTTCAGCTGCTGTCTCTATCTTTTCCATTATCTTTGCCATTTTCTTGCCTCCGGTTATCCTTATTCTTTTTTAGGATGGCTATAATTTAACACCTTGCGCAAACCGCGGCATCCGCCATAATGCTTATCCTGCAGTTGCGCTTTTGCGCAACTGTCCCTACCCTGGTTGCGGATTTTGAGATAGGGCACTTCAGCAAGTATTATTAAGTTATGCGAAATAGGCATTCGCCCGATGGGAGGAATATATAATGCTCACTGTTTCTGAAGCGATAAATCAGCGGCGGAGCATACGCAGCTTCCGCAGCGACCCTGTATCCGGCGATGCCATTGGTGAGATACTGGAAGCCGCACGGCTGGCACCCTCGGGTAGCAACCGCCAGCCGTGGCGTTTCATAGTGGTAACAGACAAAGATGAGAAGAAAGGGCTTCGCAAGATATGTTTCGACCAGGCTTTTATCGAAGAGGCGCCTGTGGTGTTTGTCTGCTGCGTTGACCTGACCGCCTATGCCAAAGCCGCCCGGGAGAAACGTTCCCAGGAGTTTATTGATTACGGCGTAACTGAGACACTGTCAGGCTACTTTGCCGATCCGGCAATCAGGGAGTTATTCTTAAACGCCCCGGATACCGACCTGAATGCGCACTTCATGTCCGCACTGGCAAATACCTACATTGCGGTAGAACACATGGTACTGACCGCAACAGCCCTCGGGCTGGGCACCTGCTGGGTGGGAGCAATCGGCAGCCCCGAGGAGATGAATAGCCTGTTCCATCTTCCACCCACTACAATTGTGGTCGCGGTATTGCCGGTCGGGCATCCCTCTAAGATCCCACCGCCCCGTCCCCGCATGTCCTTGAATTCAATCTTGCTGAGGCCTTTGCCGACCCGTCCCTGATTTGACTCTGTCATATATCCACATGTATTGAGAAGCTGTGCCGTGATATAATGGCTTCGCTGCACCCGCAGAATCAGATAGCCGTAAGGAGAATCAGCGAATGCCCACTAAAGCGACCGGCAGCGGTTTTTATGGTTGGTGGCTGCTGCCAATCCTCTGCCTGGTTTATTCGATCCCTATCGGTTTCGCACTCTACGGGCCTCCTGTCATCAATACATACATGACGAAGGCCCTCGGCTGGGAGCGCGGCCAGATAAACCTCGGATATACCATCATGGGCATTGTGCTCGGCATGGGCGCCCTGTTTATGCCCTTCCTGATCAACCGTTTCGGGCCCCGCAAGACGCTGGCCATCGGCGCCGTCTTAACCGCGGTCTCAGGATTACTGATTGCTCTCTGCGGGCAGGTTTATCCCGTTTACCTCTTATTATGCTTCTTTGCCGGACTGGGGATATCTTT
>Ga0315276_10001056_pt1 | contig 24389 bp, 17 predicted proteins | sample YL17G05_0_MG_FD_204542 | JGI IMG/M metagenome (GOLD analysis project Ga0315276, IMG submission 204542) | Sediment microbial communities from Yellowstone Lake, YNP, Wyoming, USA - YL17G05_0 | ecosystem: Environmental > Aquatic > Freshwater > Lake > Sediment | place: USA: Wyoming | collected... | reverse complement strand
TTGTCATAACAAGGACTTAAAGAAAATCAAACCACAGATTAACGCAGATTCACGCAGATTTTTTTATTTTTCATTAAATTTTATTTCATACAACATCGGGATATAGAGTCTCCCTATAATTGGGCGGAGATGCGCATTTGAGTTGACCCTACTTCGCCCTGCGGGCTACGAAGGGCAGGCAAAAAAGAGATAAGTTGTTATGGGATAAGGAGTAAGAGGATTTGAAAAATTTTTGCAGGAATTTTATTTTGGGGCGAAGCACCATGCGTGTTTGGTCGAAAGTCGCTGGTTGCAGGGGAATTGAATGATGCCTGCGGCGGATAAATATCGAATAATGAATATCGAATTTCGAATGACGAAGTAAAAAACGGGCGGGGAGGGAATGAAGTCGGCGGAATTATTGCCGCTTCGTAAACGGCGTCTGGTTTCTTATTTAACGCTACCTTTGACAATGGCGATTTCGTCGGGGGTCAGGCCGAGAAGGCCAAATTTATGGATTGACGGGGATTGTGGATTTGGGTATTGTAAAGAACAGAAAGGTTGGGATTTGCGGGTTTATATTAGATGCCGTCGTTAAACTGGATTGGGAAAGAAGCGGTAATAAATCATCATCGGCAGGTGCCGTATCATCTGCTGCGATGCGACAATTCACTTTCGTGCGGCGACGCGGACAGCGACAATATCATCGTAATGTTAACAGCATGGTCGAACAATAATTAGGAAGCAGGGAAATGTCGGTTATGTATGAGAGGATTCATATCCACGGTGATAACATTGTTGAGTGCGAGAGGATATTAGCTCTCATCGAGAGAGCGCTTTCGGGGGAAATAAATATAGTGCGAGGGCCATTTGGCTCACCGGTATGCCCAGAATTTGAATTTGAGCTAAAGACGCGTCCCAAACCCCTTCGATTAGTTTTGTTCCCGGGTTTTCGCCGCTGGGACGAAGATATCCTTGAACATATTCGCAACATGGGAGGTTCTCTTCGCGAAGCCGCGGATATTATCATTTCAAGTGTCGGTGAAAAAGAAGAAGTACCTATTCTATCTATCGAGTTCTGCAGTGCTTTACCTGCCGGAAATCAAGCTTGGCAAAGATCAGGTCGAGCATATTCGTTAGGACTCGCAAGGATACCATTCTTATATATAGCCGAGATAGGAGGTTATGAACTTGACTCCGATCGCAAGATAAAGGCCCCACGTTTGCCCAATCCAGCAATTCCCTTCAGTTATTTGTCTTATTCTGTTTATAAAAAAGTGCCGGTGTTACCAGTTATCATAGCAAGTTCCGGAGCCGATGAGACATCAAAGACACGATACAAAGATATAATCGGCAATTCCGAACTATTAAAATTTTTGCGAGCAGTAATTACAGGTGAGGATAGTATAAGTCATGCGAAGGGATTGATCGAAAAAGCCCTACACTTCGTTCAACTGAAGGCGTCTGTTTCGCGTAGGGGCTCCACACTCACTCCAGAACTGTGGGGAAAGGCATATTCTGCTATTCAGTCAGGAAAAGATTTATCAGAATTTCTACTCAAAGATGCAAAGCTACAGTGGTCTAAAACCGCATATATTAAGGGACTCACAAAAACAGCAAAATGTTTAATGGATATAGCTTCGAAACATGCTATTGGTCTTACATCTACAGACTTGCCAATGTGCCTGATTTCGAGCGAACAAAGGAACATGTTTGCACGCAAAGTTGGTCAATTGTACAAAAATCTGCCGAAACAGTATTTAGAATGGCTGGGGAAGAATAAAAACCTTGCGGTGTGCTGGGTCATGGGGTTCAAACCACGAGGAGACGATGCACGGCCTGACCGTGGTCTCCCACCATTTGCTCGGATGTTAATTGGCCCAGGTACCGAATTATTAACTGTTGTTTATGGACCAGCACCAGTTAACACTTGGCCGCTTTTGATATCCGACCCGATTAGTCTCATGGAACGAAACGGGCTATGGGAGGCTGCAATGATGGTATCAGATGCGTTGTTCATAGATTCTTCCACAGATAAAATAACCAACCATGGTTTCCTAAAGACACACTGGTCTTCCGCTACGGTAGAACGTAGCACTAAAAGATTTATAGTTAGCCCAAGACCTTTACGATTCGGCGAACAAGATGTTGATACCGTAATACACTTACTGATGCATCGGTGTGGTGGATCAAAAATATTCGAGGGAATGTGTAATCCACCTGGAGGCGATTGGAGCGGTATTTCAATGATTACTGCTGACCGCTCTGTCGAATTACGCTGGTTATCGCTCCCACGTGTTGGCGGAAAGCATGCTAAGCGGCCGGACCATGTTTTTGAAATTTTTGAAATTTCCGAAATTCCTGTTGTACTTGTCGTAGAATCGAAGGAAAAGGCAAACGACATCGAACAAAAAATAGGGCCAAGACTGAAGGCGTATCTGACCGACTTAATGAAGTCTCCAGCCAGCATCGAGCGAGCGACTAGCGCCGGTGCAGAGTGGGATCAAACAAGCCGATCGATTTCACCTACCGCTATAAATTTCTGTACTGGAGTTGCTTTTCTTTCAGATAGCAATACTGATATCGTGGGCATCAAGAAAAAAGCTAGCGCCGACATTGTTTTTGGTTTTGCCTTCACACCGGAGGGAAATTATTGTAATGTCAAGATACACCCATGTAGTCAGATTGGTGCAAAAGTGGCAGATTTTATACGGGCGATCCAGAGTACTAGGGCCGGAGTGAGTGTAGAGTTGATCTAATAATTCAGGTAAAGGGACTCATCCACTCGCTCAATAGTACCATTGAGGACCTTATGAACAGCAGAATTCCCGCTCGTAAGCATCAGACGGCGTTTGTATAGGAACTGTGGAACATCATATGATAAGTCTTTCTCTCCACGGCGACCATCGAATGATAAAGCCCACTTGGCACCACGTGAGTTAAGTGAATCTAAGATGTTCCAGAATCGGTCAATATCCAAGTTTTTGACATAACGTTGCCGGTTCCCGGCATAAGGAGGATCGAGATACGCAAAGTCGCCCTCACGTGCATCAGATAAAGTTGCTTCATAGTCTTGACATAGGAACTTAACTTCTTGCATGACAGCGTTCCATTTTGTGACAACATCTTCGAACCTATCGGGTTCCATGCCTCGCCTCGAAAGGTGAAATGAGTTATTAAATTTACCTTGATCGTTGAAGCGTACTATACCGTTTACACAGGTCCGCATGAGGAAATTTAAGTCGAGTGGATTAGGATGATGGTTAAAGCGATCTCGCACGACATAGTAATAGTCCGGAAATTCTTCTTGCAGACACTTCCATTGCACTCGGTAATTGGCAATGACCTTCTTAGGCGCGCTCTGGAACAACTTCCACAACTCAATAAGAGGACTATACACATCCCCCGCAAGTGAACCTTGCCCCCCCACTAAATAGAGTAAGGCACCGCCACCCAAAAATGGCTCGATGTAACGACGGTAAAGGGGCATCTCTGCAGCAATCTGAATTGCTTGCGACCGCTTACTACCAGTCCACTTGATTAAAGACGGGATTGTTTCAACTCTGCGCGGGATATTCAAGAGTGAATATTTCTTACTTGGTTCTTCTACAATCTTAATCCCAGCTATTGGTTCAGAGACAGGTGGTTTGTTTAATCCTAATCTGCGGCGGCAAATGTCAAAGTACTCTGAATTTATCTCAAAGCCAAGGTATCTCGTATCTAGACGCGATGCTGCTACACATTCCGATCCTGCACCTGCGAAAGGTACCAAGACCAAATCGCTGGATCTTGCAGATATTTGCAGCATGCGAGTTATTAGTCGCAAGGGTTTTTGTGTAGGGTGCTTACCAAATCGAAGTTCTTCTCTGTCTTTGTTGTTTGGAATATCCCAGACAGTGCGCATTTGCTTTCCGTGTTCTTTTAAACCATCTTCTGGACAGGCCAATTTCTTAGCAAAGTCATAGTTGAAGTAATATTGTCGCTTTTGTCCACCAGTATGAGCCCACAAAATTGTTTCATGGCTTGCTGTAAGTCTACGACCTGATAGATTTGGAAAGCTGTTTCGTTTATACCAAACTACCTCGTTAATGATCTCGATTCCAAGTAACTGCATCGCAAAGTTGATGATCCCAATGTTATGGTAAGTACCGTGAACCCAAATCGAACCAGTAGGGCGTACAATCCTTTTCAGCTCCGTCAGCCATGAAATTGTAAACTGCAGGTAATCTGTGAGGGTCATATCGTCCCAAACTGCTTTCACTTTGGACCAATTACCTCCGAATCCAGGTAGTTTCACGGAATTGTCCCATTTCCAATCTCCTCCTTTACTGACGTTGTATGGAGGATCAGCAATGGCTACATCACAAGTAGCAGCAGGTAACTGCCGCATTGCTGCGATGCAATCTATAAGATAAACATTATCAATAGAAAAGGGACCAATGTGATTATATCGTAATTGGTGCGACACAGGTTTCTGCTTCATCGTTATACGATGAATGGACTCACAAATGACAGTATCATCAAACAGAGTGCGGTTCATTTATTCCTCGGTATGACCAAAGACCCAAGTATTTTTTCCAAATCGTCCCGTCGATAAAGACGATAACCGTTCATTGGATTACGAACCGGACGTAGTTTACCTTGCCTATCCCAGTTCCGCAACGTTGAGACCGATACACCAAGAAGCCGAGACGCTTGTTTGACCTTGAGAAACTGTGCTAAAGTACTATGCTTTGAATGTTTCGCAGACATTTATAATGACCTTAAATCGCTCATAACTTTGCCATCCCAAAACATACCAAACATTATCAAAGGCTGGCAATAAGAAGTCAACAGAAAAATAGGAAAAATTTCTTGTAAGGGCAATCTCGACCATAATGTCCATGACTTCAGAAATATCGGCAAAATAATTCGCTGGACGAACGTGTCACAAACCGGTGGCGACGTCCAGTTTTTGAAGACCTGGCAGTAACTTTCGAAGCGCATTTAGAACTGTATTATCGTTCCGATTATCGAGAATAACCGGTAATTTAGCGGTCATATAGTCCTCGCCCGTAAGTAATTCTTAAAAAGGGAATTATAGCACTTAAGCCGTTGTAAAGCAATTGGTTTTGTGGGAAGGGGGTAATTGGTCGGACAGGTCGACCCCCAGCGATTTTGAGTGACGCTTCTTTTGAGCTTTGCCCCCGATTTGCAGGACCGCCCCCCTGCTGCAGGCTACCTCATAATCCAGCGTTTTCCTTCGTAAATCAAGCTTTCATCAGACCTTGCGTCCGCATCGCCCTTGACGCCGTAGCTCAATTCCAGCGTTTTTCTCAAAAAGACCTTTACCGGCCTGCCATCTTTATCTTTTTCTACGGGGTGTTCCACCGCCGCCGACTCATTGCTCAGCCCCGCTATGTAAATTTTTATCCCCTTTGCAGTTGCGTCAAAATCCGGCCAAATAACAGCTATATCTCTGGCGTTGTCCTGTCCTTGCAGCATTTTGTTGTCGGCCTTTTCCCAGCTTTCCAGAAACGGGAATTTGTTTTGATGCCGTTGTTTTATCTGCTCAAAAACCGTCTCCGGCACATTTTGGCCGGCCTGTATTATCTGAAATGTGTCCGTCATCATCTCACATTTAGGGTAGAAATCCACATCCCTGCCCGACTTATTGACCAGCGTTAATATCACATACCAGAACCGTTTAGGCTTATCAGCACCGCCCGCCTGAAGCACAATCATTTGCGGATGCTCAAAAGTTGCCTCTACCATCCAATTTTCAGGATTCGGCACAATCGCCGGCTGCGGCGCCGCTGCACATACACCGGCAACAATCGCCCACACTGTCAAAACCCCCAAAACACATCTTTGCATAACCATAACAATACCTTTACCGTAAGTTTAAATTAGTTTAGGGCTTGTATTATACATTAAAACCGCTCGATAGTCAAGTTTTAAGACTATTACCAGCGTTTATGCCACCAAGCGCTGATAACGAGCAGCGCAGAGGAAGCCGCCAGCCCGGTTATTATCCAGAAGGCGTTTTCGTGCCAGGCCAAAGGAATCTTGACGTTCATCGAAAAAATACTGACCACAAGCGTCGGCAGCATAATCGCAATCGTTATCAGGGTAAGGGTCTTTATGCGTATGTTCAGATTATTGCCGACAATCGAAGCACGGGCATCCATCAGGCTGGCCAGCACCTGCGAGTAAATCTCAGCCTGGCGATGGCACTGATTGTTTTCGATGAGAATATCATCGAGAAACTCAATATTTTCCTGAGTGAAACCCATCTTAGCAGCGTTGTTTTTCAGTTTTTCAATCAGTACCCCGTTGGAAGTAATGGCGTTAAGATAGTAAACCAGGCTCTTTTCGAGCGTAAAGAGATTCAACAAATGCTTGTTTTCCATCGAGGTATATATATATTGCTCAAGCTCGCTTGAAACAGCGTTAATGCCCCTGATATGCTCAACAAAATGTATAATAGCCCTGTAGATAAGTCTCAGAAATATGTCTTGTATGGACTGCACCTTTGTAAAAGGTCTGCCTTCGAAAAGAGGTGCGTCTTCACTTATAACAATCACGAGGAAATTCTTAAAGACGAATACGCCAGCCGAGCCTACCTTAAAGAGAAAATTATCCTCCGCACGGTAACGCGTCGGCCTCTTAAATATCATTGCAATGTGTTCAGGCTCAAACTCAAGCCGGCTCAGCTCATCGGGGTCAAGCGATGAACTGAGGGTGTGTTCATCTATTTTAAGCTGCTCTACAAGATATTTTCGTTCATTTTCATCAGGGGCGATATAGACAAAAACCACGGCTTCGCCGTTGTGGCTTTCAACCAGCTTACCATCGCTTATATGCAGTTGCCTCAACATCTCTCAACGTCCTTTTTTGCATCAGAACCTTGCACCCCCCTTTACGCCAAAGCTAATAAGTGTAACGGCAACTATGCAAGAGGGCAAATGTTTATTACAAAACCGCTTCTTTTTAAGTTCGGCTATAACAGGAGTTTTTTATTAAAAAATTTTATCTTTTTAAGTATGACCGCAGCTTTTTGACATTTGGGTAAAAATCTCTGAAGTAATTGTAATCGCCGGCTTAATATTATATATTGCCGGCAGAAATAAACTGCAAGGGCCATAATGAAACGTAATATTACACGACGTGATTTTTTACAGAAAAGCGCCAAGAGTATGCTGGCGGCTGCGGCGATTCCGTATCTGCTGAAATCAAATATAGCGAAGGCACTTATTATACCTGAGGCAAAGGATATGAACCTGAAGAACTGCTATGAACACTTCGGCGTGGATGAAAAGGTCATCCGGGATGTGATGGCCGAGGCGTTATCGTGCGGCGGGGATTATTGCGATGTTTTCTTCCAGCATCGCATTGTCAACAACATCAGGCTGGAGGACAAGCAGGTCAATGCAGCGTATAACAATATCGATTTCGGGGCAGGCATCAGGGTGCTTAAAGGCGACCAGACGGGGTATTCATTCACAGAGGAAATAACGCCTGAAGCGATGAAACTTGCGGCGAAGACGGCGGCGAACATCGCTTCATCCGGGAAAAAGGTCGAGCCTGTAGAACTGAAACTGCACAAGACGCCGAACTATTATCCGATTGAGACGGCGTGGGAGAAGGTCGGCGTTGAGCAAAAGATTCCTTACCTGCAAAATATAAACGACAAGGTTTTCGGATTAGATAAAAGGGTGATTAAAGCGACTGTCTGGTTCGGCAACGAAACATCTCTTGCGATGATAGCAACCTCTGAAGGCAGGATTGTTTTTGATAATAAGCCGATGACGCACATTTTTACTTCTTGCACTGCTGAGCAGAACGGCCGGCGAGAACAAAACTATTCGATATTGTCGGGCCGAAGAGGCATTGAGTTTTTCACTCCCGAAAACATTGATTATCTGGCAAATGAGGCTGTACGGCGGACGGTGGGTCTTTTCGAGGCGGTCAAGCCTTCGCCCGGCGAGATGGAAGTTGTGCTGGCGGCGGGGACAAGCGGAATCCTGCTGCACGAAGCCATAGGTCACGGGATGGAAGCGGATTTCAACCGGAAAAAGATTTCAATCTTCAGCGACAAGCTAAATAAGCCGGTCGCAGAGAAATTTGTATCCATTGTCGATGACGGGACAAATTTGAATCTTCGCGGCTCAATCAACATTGACGATGAGGGCAACGACACCGAGAAAACTTATCTTGTGAGAGACGGCATCCTGCGCAGTTACCTGCACGACAGAATCAGCGCACAATATTATAATGTTTCGCCGACCGGCAACGGCAGGCGTGAGTCATTCCGGTTCGAGCCGCAGCCGCGAATGAGAAATACATATATGCTGCCGGGGCCGCACAAAAAAGAAGAAATCATCAGCAGCGTCAAAAAGGGGCTGTATGCGGAGTCGTTCAGCAACGGGCAGGTCTCTATCGGTGCGGGCGATTTCACGTTTTACGTGAAGTCCGGCTATCTTATCGAGGACGGCAAATTGACTAAGCCTGTAAAGGACGTGAACATAATCGGCAATGGGCCGGAGGTGCTGAGAAATATCGTTATGGTGGGCGACGACCTGAAAATAAGCGCCGAAAGCGGGACGTGCGGCAAAGGCGGACAATCGGTACCTGTGGGGCTGGGTCTGCCGACTGTGAAGGTCTCAAAAATCGTTGTCGGCGGCGTCAGTTAATAATTAGAGGTTATATGCACAAGAAAAAAAGATTAGAGCTGGCTCAATGGGCAATGGAGCGTGCGATAAAAAGCGGTGCGAACGAAGCGGCGGTTTCGATAAACAGCAGCAGAAGCATCGAGATAGAGTTTCGCGACAAAAAACTCGAAAAGGTGAAAGAGTCGACGCAAAATTCGCTTAATTTGCAGATATACCTTCAGAATCGATACTCGGCACATTCCACCAATGATTTGCGGAAAGATTCGCTGGATAAATTTATTGCCGATGCGGTCGCCGGCACCAAATATTTAAGCCCCGATGAATATCGCTCGCTGCCGGACCCGAAATATTACCCGAAAAAACCCGCGGCTGACTTAAAAATCATCGATAACAACTATGAAAAAATAACCTCAGCAGAACGGGTGAAAATCGCAGAAGAAATCGAAGCGGCAGCGGCGATGCAGAGCAACAAAATCATTTCAACGACCTCCGGTTATTCGGACGAATATGCCGAAAAGGTCAGGATTCACAGCAACGGTTTCTGCGGCGAAGAGGAAGGCACCGGCTTTTCGGCGGGGGTTATGGTAACAGTCAAAGACGACAGCGACAGCAGGCCTGAAGAATGGTCGTGGGCGCAGACAAGATTTCGCAAAGATTTGCCGGCGCCCGTAAAACTCGGTGAAGATGCCGCCAGGCGGGCATTGCGAAAAATAGGGCAGGGAAAAATAGATTCCGGCAAATACGATATGATTGTTGAGAACCGAACCGCTTCAACCCTCATCTCAATGCTGCAAAAGGCTATGACCGCTCAGGCTTTGCAGCAGAAAAATTCTTATCTCGAAGGTATGCCGGGCAAAAAAATCACATCTGAAAAGCTTACGATGACCAATGACCCGACACTTGAAAAAGGTCTGGCGTCGCAAATTTTTGATAGCGAGGGACTGGCAGCCAAACGGCGGGTGATGATTGAAAAAGGTGTGCTGCAATATTTTTATATCGATAACTACTATGGCAAAAAACTTGGAATGGAGCCTACGGGAGGCTCTGCGTCAAATCTTGTTTTCGAATGCGGCACAAAAACGCTCGGCGAACTGACCAAAGGCATTACTAAAGGAATTTTAGTCAACGGGTTCATAGGCGGAAACTCCAATACCACTACGGGCGATTTCTCTTACGGTATTGTCGGCCTTTTGATTGAAAACGGGGAGATTGTCAAAGCTGTTAATGAAATGAATATCTCCGGCAACGGCAAAGAGTTCTGGAACCAGCTTGTTGCGATGGGTAATGACCCTTATCCGTATTCTTCCTGTATGACGCCGAGTATGCTTTTCGAGAAGGTGCAGTTCAGCGGACTATAACCTTAAACGGTCAATATTCAACGTAGTATATATCCTGCTTGAACGTTTCCAGGGTTTCAATCATCGCCCGGACGGAAAAAATCGTAGCAATATCCCTGATATAGAATCCCGGACATAACGTCCCATCGGGAGGCAGATAACCTTCGAAAAATGCACCCCTGATATTCTGGTCCTGCACATCCCGATTGAACTGGGCCCGCAGTAAAAAGCCGAGCGAAGTTTCAATTTCCTTTACATATTTTTCATCGCCCGTCCTTTTCCATAAATCGACCCACATAATCACCGCACAGCCCACAGCCGATGTGCAGAAATCGAAACTCAAATGTTTGCCGCCGCTTTTGGTCATATGATAATAATAACCGCCGTCAAGATTATTGTTATCGATATACCACTGTGCGGCCCGAACGGCGGCGTCGAGGTATTTTTTATCGCCGAATGCATCGTAAGCGGTCAGCATCGGATAACCCCACCACCAGGCATGGCGAGGATGAATGTCGCCGCGGCCTTCAAAGGCATCGGGATTACACGGCTTATAGATTACCCAGTTGCCGGGCGGGTCCTCGTCCTTCAGAAGCCGGTCGGAGACCTCGCGAAATATCTGAAGATAGAGCGGGTCTTTAAATTCTTTATAGGCAATCCAGAAAACAGCATCATCGGTGTGAGGACGGGACCTTTCGATGGGGGCCTTGAGGTCTTTTGTGGCCGAGTAACCGTCATAGAACAGTCCCTGGCCATTCTGGTAAACATTTTTAGCCACCCAATCGACGGCGAGATGAAATCTTTCCAGCCATTTGGGGTCTTTGGTTACCTTATACAAATCGTGAAGAGCCATAAACCCTTCAAGCTGCGAAGCGGTGCTTGAATCTTCCTGTGTTTTGCCGTGAATATAGCCATAGAGCTTTTTATCGTTTTTGTCCATCACCTGGAATCGAATCAAATATTCGCCACCCAAAACGGCGTGCCTGAGGTATTTTTCATTGCCCGTTACTTTATAGGCCAGAAGCAGCGTTCTGACCGCCTGGCCGGTATGCCAGAAAGGCCCGTAGAAACTCCATTTGCGGGTTTTTGTGTCATATTCGCCCCTCATCGCTCCGTAAGAGGGGTCTTTCTTATCCATAATCTGGCTGACATCGGTCAACCAGTCACAACCTGCCGTAATCCTGTTGAGCAGGTATTCTCTTTCGATTTTTATTCGGCGGGGTTTACCGCTCTGAGAAGATGCCCTGCTCTGGTCAAGTGGCACGGCCATCCTGGCCGTGTCTTCACGGGCTGGAAGCCCGTGCCACTGTGATTCTTTTTTCTGCTCTACACAGCCTGCCGACAACACAAATACCGCTGCCAAAGTGATTACGATAAGGTTTCCTGTCCTGAACATATTTGCTCTCCTAATTCAAATTACGCCGCATACAAATACCGACAAACCAGCAAGCATATTCAAAATGCGTTAAAAATCAAGAATATTGTAAAGTATCACGGTTGACAACCTGTAACTGTTTCCTATACAATTATTAGCATAGTAAGCAGTTGTATTTAAGGCATAAACTATATGGCACCGGAACAACCTGCCGGCCCACGTTCGGGCGATGCCCGTGAGCCGGAAATAAACAAGTTCTTCAGAGCCGCTATCAGAACTGAAGCGGGCGACATCCATCTTAAAGTCGGGCAGTCATTGAAATTACGCATCCACGGTCAGCTTAAAGAAACCACCGGCGAAGTAATAACCGAAGAAAAGATGGAAGAGTATGTTTTCGAGATGCTAAGCCCGAGTCAGAAAGAGTTTTTTCTAAAAAACAACACCGTTGACTTTGCTCACGAAATCGGCGATGAAGGTCGTTTCCGGGTCAATATATTTCGCCAGCGAGGAGTAATCAGCCTGGCGGCGAGACGCGTAAATACCCTTATTCCGCCCCTCGACAGTCTGAACCTGCCGCCGATACTGAAAAAAATATGCGATGAGAGACAGGGGCTTGTTCTGATTGTTGGGCCTACCGGCTGCGGCAAGACCACAACAATAGCATCAATGATAGACTACATAAACGCCACCCGCACCTGCCACATACTTACAATCGAAGACCCAATCGAATATCTGTTCAAAGACAAAAGGTCAATCGTATCACAAAGAGAAATCGGCATCGACGTTCAGGACTTTGACGAGGCCTTAAAATATCTGATGCGTCAGGACCCTGATGTGGTCTTCGTAGGCGAGATGCGGGACGTTAAAACCGCCACGGCGGCAATGCGGGCATCGGAAACAGGTCATCTGGTTTTCGGAACAATGTATGCTGCCGGCGCCACACAGGCTGTTCAGCGACTTATGGATATGTTCAACCAGAACGACAGGAATCTCGCAAGACAAACGTTCAGCCTGACCCTGCGGGCAATCATTGGCCAGATGCTGCTTCCCTGTATCAAGGAAGGCATTAAAAGAATACCCGCCGTTGAGATAATTCTTGCACACCCGGAGGTGAAAAAACTGATTGCCGAAGGACATGAAGTCGACCTGCCCAATGTTATACGAAACTGCCAGGAAGAAGGTATGCAGGACCTCACAGACAGTTTGTGTAAACTTGTCAAAAACGGCTCTATAGACCCCAAAGACGCTTACAAATGCGCACCAAACGTAGACGAGCTGAAAATGGCAATAAAAGGTATCAGGGCCTCCACCGGCGGTATCCTGTGAGACTGCATTTCATTTGATAACGGAGTATTTTATGTCGGATTTGGTATTATTAAGTTCTGTCGAGTACGGCAGCTATATATCGCCGGTCAAACTTATCGTTTTTCTGATACTGTTTTTTGCGTTCCTGCCGCTGGTTCCCTGGGTTTACTGGGATGCCAGGGCAGTCAAGGCCAGGGAAACCTTCTGGGCAGGCCTTGTCTTCGGCGCAGGAGCGGCGGCAATAATAATCTGGCTTGTTCTGCCGTTTTTTGCCGTCGGAATGCTGCTTTCCTTAACAGCGATAGGCGCAACGATATTCAGCTACGTAAAACATCGCGACAGTAAAGTAAAGGAATTTGACCGAGTTTTGACGGTTGATTATTTCAAGGGCATATTCGTCAACGAGCAGAAAAAACTCAATGTTCTCAAAGACCTTACCTTCGTGGGCGTCGACAAAACCGAATTCCCCGTACCTCAGCCGAAAACCACGGAATTTTATGGCTACAAGACGGTTCACGATATTTTTGCCGACGCAATATGGCGAAGGGCAAGCAATGTGATATTTTCGCCGATGCAGCAAAATTACAATGTGACCTATTACATCGACGGAACAGCCTCGCAGCAGCCTGCGATTGCGAAAGACCAGGCGGAATATATTCTCCGCTTTGTGAAAAAACTTGCCGGCCTGGACATCAACGAAAAACGAAAGCCGCAAAAGGGAAGGCTGAAAACCCGTAAGGATGAAAAATATACGGACTGGGAAGTCGTCACCGCAGGCTCAACCACAGGTGAGCAAATCCATCTCAAACAGATAATGCAGCAGGACATCTCCAAATTAACCGACATCGGCCTGACGCCGGAACAATATGAGCAGCTAAACAGGGTCTGTGAAATAAAGCAGGGGGTTTTTCTTGTCTCAGGCTCCAAAAAAAGCGGCGTAACCTCAACGTTTTATGCGATGCTCAAAAAACACGACCCATATCTCAATACCATAAACACACTTGAGCGGGAAATTTCCGAACAGTTGACAAACATAACTCAAAACATTTTTTCTCTCAGCGACACCGGCACAACCACTTATGCAAAAAAGCTACAGTCAATAATAAGAATGGGTGCAGATGTCATCGGCGTTGCCGATTGCCGGGACGCCGAAACAGCTCAAACGGTCTGCAATGCTGCCAGGGAAAACAAAATTCTTTATGTAACGCTCGAAGCAGACAACGTGATACAGACGCTGGCCGGCTGGATAAAACTGGTCGGCGACAAGACCGCCGTTGCCGAAACCCTTATAGGCATAAGCAACCAGCGGCTACTGAGAAAGCTCTGCACCGAGTGCAGGCAGGCTTATGAGCCAAACAAGGAACTGCTCAAAAAATTCAATATTTCCGCTGAAAAGGCCAAAGTTCTTTACCGCGCCCCCAAAGAGCATGTGGATAAACACGGCAAACCCATAATCTGCAATAGCTGCCAGGGAACAGGATTTGTCGGCAGAATGTCTATATTCGAAACCATCATTATAAACGATGAGCTCAGAACGGTTATAAAACAGTCAAAATCGCTGTCGGAAATCAATACGGAGTTCAGACGTGCCAAAATGTTCTACCTTCAGGAGCAGGCTTTAAGAAAGGTCATTGACGGAACAACAGCGGTAAACGAAATGGTCAGGGTGCTTTCGACGGAAAAAAGGGAAAAAGCATAATGTCGGAACTACCGCTTAATCGGAGACAATATGATAGCTAACATACTCGTGTTGCTGATTATCGCAGGCTGCATCGCTTATCTGTATCTGCAGGCTACGCTTGTAAAGTCATTTGCACTGGTGATAAATGCCGTTATCGCAAACATAATCGCATTTGCTTACCACGAGTCGCTGGCAAATTTTCTCATCAGCCGCAATCAAATGGTACCATGGGCGCAATCATTGTCTTTTGCCGCTTTGTTCGTTTGCGCCTTTGCAGTTCTTCAGACAATAGCCGCCAGATTGACCCGCCGACCGGCAGACATCGGCTTTCTCGCTGAACGCATCGGACGCGTTGTTTGCGGAATACTTTTAGGCCTTACCGTAGCCGGCAGCGTGCTTGTGGCGATGGCAATGGCCCCCCTGCCAAACAACATCCCGTATCAGCGTTTTGACCAGACAAATCCCAACTGGGAAAAACCCAATAAGAATCTGTTCGGCGCCGACAGCTTCGCCACAGGATGGTTCAGCACCGTAAGCGACGGCAGCTTCAGCGGTAAAAAAAGTTTTGCCGCCTTGCATCCCGATTTTCTCGACCAGATTTTCCTCAACAAACTAAAAAGCAGCGAAGGCGTGTCGGTATTTTCCAGTTCCAAAATTATAGAAACACCAGCCAAGGACGCCGTCTGGCCAGCCCCGGAAGAACTGAAAGATGCTGAAAATAAACCAATTTCACCCAAAAGCGGCTGTAATCTTACAATCGCACGGGTAGGAATAACAAACGAACTGACAAAATACGGCGGCCTGTTCACCCTTTCGCAGATGCGATTTATCTGCAGGCCGAAAAATGATGTCAAAAATCCTCTGGCTGGAAAAGGCAAAAGCGTCTATCCGGTCGGATACTTAAAAACTCCGGGCAAACTCCAGATAAAACCTTTAAGCGAAAAGATAAAAATAGAGCCGCCCGACTTTGATGAAAAAGTAAAATGGATTGACTTCGCCCTTTTTGTGCCGAATGATTTGACGCCCGTCCTGGCCGAGTTCAGGCAAAACGGCATCGCCCAGCTCCCGCCGCCCATTCCGGCAGCACAGGCGCCGGCGACAGTGCCGTTCTTCCAGCAATCGGAGCTTGCCATAGCTAACGCAGAGCTTGAGCCGGTAAGTTCGGCCAAAATTTACGGCGTTGAACTGGGGACAGGAAATAGATTTTTGGCAGGCCTGACCCTGAACATAGATGACCCGAACCAGTGGCTTAACATCCAGACAGACCGCAGCATAAATCCGGCCCAGTTTGCTGAAACCAAAACCATAAACTACGTCAGGGCCGAGCTGATAATGGAAAAGCCCGCTGCAAAAGAGGGTAAAGACAAAAAAGAATCCAAACCTGCCAGACCTGCTTCAACGGTGGAAGTATTTAAGCCGCAGGCCAAGTCGGCTGCGCCGGTCGCAAAAGGCATAGTCGGAATGCTTGAAGCTCCCGAACACTATAAGCTGCTGTCGCTGAAGTGCAACAACCCCGCAACAGGTGCCGCAACAAAAGGTAGTAACCTGCCTGTTCTCGTGGAATTGTCAGGTGTAATTCACTATCCAGTCGGGGTCATAGCTTCGGGCAAAGTTGGAGACCAATACCTCTGCGAGTTTGACTACTGCTCGATAATTACAAAAGACGACCCCAATGGTCTGGCCGTTGCGGAAGACGGGTCTGTTACCAGGCCATTCCCTGACTCTGTCTGGCTGACAGAGCAGGCCAGTGAAATAAATGAGTTTTACACGCTTTATCTGGTCAGAGCGGACAAGAAAATATTCATCGCCTCCGTCCGACCCGCTGATTCGCAAACCGCCGCCCGCTTCAAAGGTGGGTATGAGTGCTTCGTCCTAAAGTAGCGCATTAAGTATCAGGAATAAGAAATTAGCTCTTCGAGGTCCAAATCCATCAAATGCTCAAGATAGGCGTTCAAATCCTCCGCAGAAAAGGCGGCAAGGAATTCCGGCCTGGCGGTCTTGTTAATTTCGCGAATGTAATCTATCAACTCCCTTTTGCTCATAGTTCACAAATCCTTTTAGAATCCAAAAATTCCTAAATGCATATCGACAACACAAACATTTTTTCTTTAGCCGGCCGCACAACACTATCAATAAGGCCCTATAACATAAACCACCATATAAAGCCTTTTGCCCCGCCCCATACACAACAGGTGGCACATCAGACTGAAAAGGGTTCGCTGCCGGTTTCAATGTCCAATAAATTGTCGTTTTTTCCACCAAATTCTAAACCTGAAAAATCTAAAATTTTTTTATTTTTATGTTCCCAAATCCGCCTATTCACTCCATTTGACTTATTCCGCAGGAAATATAAAATGTCGTTTTACAACAAACGAAAAGTAACGGTTTTAGGTCAGGTTCACAATTGAGCAGCCAGAATAAACAGAGGGCGCCATTAAATAGAACGATTACGCTGTCTGATGCGGAATGCAGGCTCTACGAAAAACGCCTGCTTTATTTAACCGGGCCGGCTACGCTTGACCAAATCATCGATAAGACCATTTGCCAGGACACCTTCGAGGCGTTTGACTGGCTGCCGGCAGCATCCGTTGACCTGGTTTTCGCTGACCCGCCATATAATCTCAATAAAACATTCAACGAACGCTCATTTTCCAAAATATCTTCAGACAAATATCAGGAATGGCTCGAATCGTGGCTTTCAAGGATTGTGCGGATATTAAAGCCTGCCGCTTCGATATATATCTGCGGCGACTGGCAGTCATCGGCAGCGATTCATAAAGCGGCGGAAAAATACTTCATCGTGAGAAACTGCATTACCTGGGAACGCGAAAAGGGAAGAGGCTCGAAGAAAAACTGGAAGAACTGCTCGGAAAACATCTGGTTCTGCACAGTCCCGTCAGGGATGGCTGACGCCATATCAAACCATTATTACTTCAACGCCGAAGCGGTTAAACTCAAACGCAAAGTGCTTGCGCCGTATACGCTTAAGAACGGTGAGCCGAAAGACTGGCAGGAAACAAGCGAGGGGCGATTTCGCACTACATATCCATCAAATATCTGGACGGATATAACAGTGCCGTTCTGGTCGATGCGGGAAAATACGAACCATCCGACGCAAAAGCCGGAAAAGCTGCTGGCGAAAATAATATTGGCAAGTTCGCGGGAAAATGACGTTGTCTTTGACCCGTTTGCGGGTGCGGGAACAACTGCCGTCACTGCGAAAAAGCTGAAACGACACTTCATAAGTATCGAGATAGACAAGACTTACTGCTGCTTAGCTGAGAAGCGGCTGAAAATGGCCGAGGCCGACAATAACATTCAGGGATATATAAACGGCTATTTCTGGGAAAGAAATACCCTCAGCGAACAAAGACGTAATATTAAAATGAGTAAACTTTAACGATTCCAGGGGCGGGAAAAATGGTGAAAAAGTGAGAAAAAATGCGACATTTGCGCGCTATCTGGGGGCTATTTTGCGAAATTTTGCGAAAAAAAAGTGTGGTTTTTGCGAAATTTGCGCGCGTTTTGTGAGCTGAAAAAAGTTTGTAGAAAAGATGAAAATTTGGGGATTTTTTCAAAAAGAGCGATGCGTAAGTGATTGATTATCAATTAGTTATGATTGATTCGTAGTGCGGGTGCGGGGGCGGATTGCGCAGCGCGGAGAGCGAACAGTGGACAGGCAAGCGGCAGCGTAAAATAAGGACTTACGGCAAATCATACCACTAAGTGGTATGATTTTTCAGGATAAAACCGCGTTTTCAGGGTAAAAACGAGGGTGGCGGTGTGCGGCGGGGGTAGGGAAGATAAATCAAAAAGCAAAAATCAAAGAGTAAAAACACAAAGCAAAGTTCAAAAATTGTTCCTTGCGGACTGGGTGATTTTGGGGGAAAATTGACGTGCAAAGGGGAAAAGAAAAGATTAAAATACTCAAACTGACCGATTCTTTTTTAGACACGGATTAACACGGATTTACACAGTAAATATAAAAACTGGATTCCTGCTTTCGCAGGAATGACAAATTACGCTATATTTTTTCAATCGAAGCAGTTATATAAATTGTACTATCAAAAACGGTCAGTTTGAGTAAAGTAGTATTTTACTATGAAGGTTAATCGGGACAGAATGGGGTCAGCAGTATGAGCGATGAAAAGATATTCGCAGGTTTTGTTGACGATAGAAAGGTAGGATAATGGCAGTTGATATTAAAGGGTATCGGGTTTTTATAGCTTCACCAAGCGGGCTGGAAAAAGAGCGAAAAGCATTTCATGAAACTATTAACAAGTACAATGAAATGGATGCGATACCGAGGGGTGTTTCTTTTCTGCCGGTCGGATGGGAGGAGACACTTGGCGGGTGCGGACGGCCACAATCTATTATAAACGATGAAGTGAAAACTTGTGATTATTTCGTTATGGTGTTGTGGGACCGGTGGGGTTCGCCGCCAGAGAAGGAGGGAAAAGGAAAGTACGGTTCGGGGACAGAGGAAGAATATCGCATTGCACTTGAATGTTTCCAAAATGACGGTATGCCTATGCGACAGATTGTGGTATTTTTCAAGGCCCTTGACGAGAGAAGACAGAGCGACCCTGGTGAACAGTTAAAAAAAGTCATTGAATTCAAAAAGAAATTGGAAAGTGAGAAGAAACTCCTTTTCCACATATACGACAAATTAGAAAACTTCGAAGAATGGTTAAGGAAATATTTAGCGCAATGGGTACGCGACCACGAAAACGGCAGTAGTTCTAAAAAGGTTGTCAAGCCAAAACTATTACCAGAGGAAGGTACCGGGGCATTACCACCCATAACAGAGGACATAAGAGAAGATAAACAAAAGAAAGGTGAAACAAGCAGCGAGTTAGTGATTAAGGCAGAAGAACTCGCGAATAAAGGGCAGTTGACAGAAGCAGAAACCTTATTCTCAAAAGCAGTAGTTAGAGGCGATGAGCCAATGGCATTGATAAGTTATGGAAATTTTCTCCTGCGGGTTGGTAGATTAGAACAGGCCGAAGTGATGTATAACCGTCTTTTGGAATTGGCTGAATATACAAAAGACGAGGGGAGCCAAGCTATGGCAGTAAGCAATCTTGGGCTGATTTATCGAACGAGAGGCAAATTGAACGAAGCAGAGCAGATGTTTAGAAAAGCGCTGGAGATTGATGAAAAACTTGGCCAGCTTGAGGGGGTGGCAGGTGATTATGGCAATCTTGGGGTGATTTATCAAATGAGGGGCGAATTGGACAAGGCAGAGCAGATGCATAGAAGAACGCTGGAGATTGCTGAAAAACTTGGCTGGCTTGAGGGAATGGCAAGTAGCTACGGCAATCTTGGGGTGATTTATAAAACGAAGAGCGAATTAAACAAGGCAGAGCAGATGCATAAAAGGGCGCTGGAGATTAATAAAAGACTTGGCCGGCTTGAGGGAATGGCAATTGATTATGGCAATCTTGGGGTGACTTATCAAACGAAGGGCGAATTGGACAAGGCAGAGCGGATGCATAGAAGAGCGTTGGAGATTGAGGAAAAACTTGGCCGGCTTGAGGGAATGGCAAGTGAGTATGGCAATCTTGGGGGGATTTATCGAACGAGGGGTGAATTAGACAAGGCAGAGCAGATGTTTAGAAAAGCACTGGAGATTGAGGAAAAACTTGGCCGGCTTGAGGGAATGGCAAGTGAGTATGGCAATCTTGGGGTGATTTATCAAACGAGGGGCGAATTGGACAAGGCAGAGCAGATGCACAGAAGAGCGCTGGAGATTGATGAAAGACTTGGCCGGCTTGAGGGAATGGCAAGAGATTATGGCAATCTTGGGGGGATTTATAAGCAGCGTGGGGACATTAAGAAGGCGCGAGAATACTTGGTAAAGGGGCGGGATTTGTATAAGAGGATAGGTATGCCGAATGATGTAAAGCAGGTTGAGGGGTGGATTGAGGGAATTTAGTATTGACTATTTACTATTTACTATTGACTATTGGCTATTTACTATTGAAGAAAAATGCGTGCGCTGATAATCCTGAGGTATATCCACAATTCTTAAGGAGATATTGCACATAGCGAAGGCTGAGGTTATTATGGTAAATCAAGCAAGCAAATGTGTAACACGACGAATAAAAGCCGTTCTATTCTTATCTGCTGCCTGCTGGTTTTATCGACACTAATCGCCTACGAGCAGGTGCGCAAAAACAGTTTCGTAGATTATGACGACCCGGCGTACATTACCGCAAATCCTCATATTAAGGGAGGGGTCAGCTTGAAAAATATCAGCCGGGCGTTTACGCCAGAACTGGGTTTCTGGCATCCGTTGACCATACTGAGCCATACGCTCGACTGCCAGCTTTTCGGCTTAAATCCGAAATGGCACCATATAGTCAACCTGCTGTTTCATACGGCAAATACGCTGCTGCTGTTCTGGGTTTTGAAAAAGATGGCCGGAGCGGTGTGGCAAAGCGCCTTTGTCGCCGCGGCTTTTGCACTGCATCCGCTGCACGTCGAATCGGTGGCGTGGGCGGCCCAGCGCAAAGACGTTCTGAGCGCATTTTTCTGGCTGCTGACGATGGCGGCATACCTGCGATACGTCAAAGGAGGCGGTGCAAAATGGTATGCGGGGACATTTCTTCTGTTTGCGATGGGGCTGATGGCCAAGCCTATGCTGGTAACACTGCCGTTTGTGATGCTTCTGCTGGATTATTGGCCGCTGGAGCGGCTGCAGAATAAAAAGGACATAAGAAAATTAGTCATCGAAAAGGTGCCGTTTTTTGCTCTTTCGGGGATTTTTTGCGTGATTACTTTTTACACGGAAAAGGGCCAGGGGGCATTAGCGCTGGGGCTGCCCAGCGATATACGGATTGCAAATGCCATTGTCTCTTATTTTACATACATTGAAAAAATGATTTGGCCTGCCCGTTTAGCGGTGTTTTATCCGTATCCCCATAATATGTTTCCGCTGCGGCAGTTGGGAGCAGAGGCGATACTGCTGGTATTGATTTCTGCGTGGGCGATTTACCTGTGCCGGCAACGTAAATACCTGATTGTCGGCTGGCTGTGGTATCTGGGGACGCTGGTCCCCGTTATCGGGGCGATACAATTAGGCTCTTTCGCAATGGCAGACCGTTACACTTATATCCCGTCGGTGGGGATTTTTATTATGGCGGCGTGGGGGGCGGCGGAGCTTACAAGCAGATGGAGATACCGGAAGATATTTCTGGGAATTGCGGCATCTTTGGTCCTGACGGGACTATTGGTAACGACACGAGCGCAGGTAAGATGCTGGCAGAACAGTATCAGCCTTTTTAAGCATTCCCTGGCAGTAACGGGGAGCAATACATTTATGCAGGACAACCTTGCTTTTGCACTTCAAAAGGAGAATAAAATCGGAGAGGCGATTGAGGTTTATCGCGAAATAATCAGGCAAAGACCCAACAATTTCAGGGCGTATAACCACCTGGCGTGGTACGAAGCGACGCAGAGCGACCCTAATATTTCAAATCCTGCGGAGGCGATGGCGATGGCAGTGCGGGCGTGCGAAATAACAGAATATAATGAACCGTACTGCTTAGATACACTGGCCGCCGCCTACGCAAGCAACGGCAAGTTCTCTGAGGCAGCGGCAACGGCAGAAAAGGCCGAGAAATCAGCCGAGAGCGCCGGCAATAAAAAACTGGCCGAGGAAGTCCGCAACCGCATCCAGTTATACAAAAACAACCAGCCTTATTACGAAAAATAATTGTTATTCAAACCGGCTGTCGAATATTTATCGGCTGCAAACCCCAAATAAAGGCCAAAATTTTAATGGAAACATCGCAAAAACGGCGAAAAATGCCTGTTCAATGCAAATAGATTATGATATGATACTTGGTTTATCCTAAATGTAAAACTTTGTTACGGTTTTTGGAGATTGGAAAGTGGCAAATATAAACGACATTCGGAACATCGTTCTTTTAGGACACGGCAGCAGCGGAAAGACATCACTGGCAGAGGCGATACTTCATAAAACCGGCGCAACGAACCGGTTAGGCAGCGTAGACGACAAAACATCAATCTGCGACTTCTATGATGAAGAAAAGGAGCATCAGCATTCGATTCAATCGTCAATAATCAATATAAACTACGGTGGGAAGCTGATAAACATTATCGATACGCCGGGCTATCCTGATTTTACCGGGCCTGCGATAAAGGCGATACCGGCAACGGAAACAGCGGTGATAGTAATCAATGCGGCGGCGGGTATAGAGACTAATACCCGCAAGGTGTTCGAATTAACTTCGAAGGCCCATAAGCCGAGGCTGATTGTTATAAATAAAATCGACGCGGAGAATATCGACCTGCCGGAACTATTGAAAAATATTCACGAGACCTTCGGTTCGAAATGCCGGTGTGCGAATCTGCCGGGTGCGGACAAGACATCTATAATCGACTGCATCGAGAACAAGAGCGGTAATTCGCCGGTGATGGAGGTCGGGAAGGCGCATACCGAGCTGATAGAAAGTATCGTAGAGGCGGACGACCAGCTTATGGAAAGCTACCTGGGCGGAGAAGAAATATCCGCTGAAAAGACAGCCGGTGCATTTATGAAGGCGCTGATAAGCGGAACGGTGATTCCGATAGTATTCACGAACGCCAGGAAGGAAATCGGGATAACGGAACTGCTGGATATAGTTGTGAAATATACGCCTTCGCCGGTATCGGCAAGTGCGGCGAAACTGCATGATGGTGAGAAGATAACGGAATTGAAGGCTGATGCGGGCGGGCCGCTGGCGGGATTAGTGTTCCGGGTGGGATTCGACCAGCGGTCGAATATGAAGTATTCATCGATTCGGATATTCAGCGGGACACTGCGGTCGGACACGAATATGCTGCGGAATGACGAGAGAAAGGGCATCCGGCCGGGACATGTTCTGAAATCGCAGGGCAGCGAAAACAAGGAGATAGATACGGGTACGGCGGGTGACATTATAACTTTGGCGAAGATGGACGAGCTTAAAATCGGGGACCTTATTCACGACGGGAAGGTGTCGGGCAAATTCGAGACGCCGGCGGCGCCTGAGCCGATGTTTTCACTGGCGATAGAGCCGGCCACGAGAGGTGATGAGCAGAAAATCAGCTCTGCGATAGAAAAACTGTGCGAGGAGGACCCGTGCCTGAAGGTGACGCGAGACCAGCAAACGAAAGAGCTTGTAATAAACGGGCTGGGCGAGCTGCATCTGCGGGTCATGCTCGAGAAGATGGAGAAGCGATTCAAGATACCGGTGAATACGAAGCAGCCGAAGATACCATACAAAGAGACGATAACGGGCAAGGCGGAGGGACACTGCCGGCACAAGAAGCAGACGGGCGGAGCGGGACAATTCGGCGAGGTTTATCTGCGGGTCGAGCCTGCGGAGCGTAATTCGGACCCGCCGCTGCAATTTAGCTGGGACATATTCGGGGCATCGATACCGGGACAGTACGAGCCGGCTGTTTTCAAGGGGGTTAACGACGTGATGCAAAACGGCGTTGTGGCGGGATTCCCGATGCAGGACATAAAGGCATCGGTGTATGACGGTAAAAGTCACCCGGTGGACTCAAAGGAAGTGGCATTCCGGACGGCGGGCAAAAACGCCTTTATCGAAGCGGTGCAGAAGGCGAAACCGGTTCTGCTTGAGCCGATAGTGAATATAGAGATAACGGCGCCGGCGGAGAATATGGGTGACATAGCGGGCGATTTGGCGGGGAAGCGCGGCAGGGTCGTAGGGCAGGATATGCTGCCTGGCAATTTTATGGTTATTAAGGCGCAGGTGCCGCTGTCGGAGATTACGCAGTACAGCAGTCAGCTTAAAAGCGTTACGGGCGGTCGCGGGAGCTATTCGATGGCACTGAGCCATTACGAAGCGGTGCCGCCAAACGTTCAACAGCAAATTGTAGCGATGTATGCCAAGCAAAAGGTGAGCGAGGAGTGATACCAATTGTATTTAATTAATGCGCCTATAGGCAAATAGCCGATATAGTTCATGGTAGTCATTTGATAATATTTTAGCATGGAGGCTATTATGAACGTTAAAACACATCACACATTAAAAGAACTG
>Ga0315276_10001053_pt1 | contig 24465 bp, 20 predicted proteins | sample YL17G05_0_MG_FD_204542 | JGI IMG/M metagenome (GOLD analysis project Ga0315276, IMG submission 204542) | Sediment microbial communities from Yellowstone Lake, YNP, Wyoming, USA - YL17G05_0 | ecosystem: Environmental > Aquatic > Freshwater > Lake > Sediment | place: USA: Wyoming | collected... | reverse complement strand
TCTGCCGGAGCGAAAGCCGCCAGGGAAGAGATCGTAAACAGGCATGGGATAAGCCCGGCGACGTTTATCGGCAAGGGCAAGGCCGAAGAGTTCGCCGGCATATGCGCCGACGAGCGCATCAATATCGTCATCTTCAATAACGACCTGACCGGCTCGCAGCAGAAGAACCTCGAGGAGATCATAAAAGTAAAGACCATCGACCGGACCCAGCTCATCCTCGATATCTTCGCGCGGCGCGCCCGTTCCAATGAAGGAAAACTGCAGGTGGAGCTGGCCCAGCTCAACTACCTCTTGCCGCGCCTTACCGGTAAGGGCGTGATGATGTCGAGGACGGGCGGCGGTATCGGGACGAGCGGCCCGGGCGAGCAGAAGCTCGAGGTTGACAGGCGCCGCATACGTGACAGGATAGCGCATCTCAGAAAGAACCTCGAGGACCTCGGAAGCCGCCGCGCCATGATGCGCAAACAGCGCGGCCGCTTTTCGCTTCTTACAGTCGCCCTCATCGGCTATACGAACGCCGGCAAATCGACGCTCCTGAACGCGCTCACCGATTCCAGCGTCGTCGTCCGCGACAAACTCTTCGCCACGCTCGACCCGACGGCGCGCGCGTTTATTATGCCGAACAAACAAAAAGTCCTGTTCATAGATACGGTCGGGTTCATAAAAGAGCTTCCGCACCACCTCGTCGAGGCGTTCAAGGCGACGCTGGAAGAAGTCGTGGAAGCGGACCTTCTCGTTCACCTTGTGGACGCGAGCCACCTAAAGGCGCGTGAGCAGGCAGCCGCGGTGTATGACGTCCTGGACCAGATCGGTGCGGTCGGCAAGCCGATGATCATTGCTTTAAACAAGATCGATAAGGTAGCGCAGAAAGAGGCGATCGAGCGCCTCAGGAGCTCTTTCAAAGACGCAATAGCGATATCGGCTTTAAAGAGAGAGGGGTTTAAAGAGCTGGTCAGCCGGATACTCGAACAGATGAAAGGTTCGACGGCCGTTATACGCATTACCATACCTGCCGGTGACGCCAAGACCCTCAGCCTTATCCACGAGAGCGGCTTCGTGATGAAACAGGAGTACGATGGTGACAGCGTCCACATCGAAGCCGAAGTCCCCCTCCGCCTCAAGGAGTACCTCGAAAGATCCTTCTCACCCGATCCAGGAGAGAAATTTTAGCGGCTTGGGTATATATTTTGCGGGTGACACTCCCGAGCCTTTTTTCATGGAAGAGGCGGTACGGGGTGGGGTTGGCGCCATCTGAGGGCTTGACGCGCAAGGGTACGGGACACAGCCTCTTATAGAAATAAAGGCGAGGGAGTGGCAGGACCCGCAAAAATATACCTCTAAGGCTAAAATTTCTTGACTTTTAGCACTCCGTATTATAGAGTGCTAATATTATTACAGGAAGAACCTTTATGAAGGAACCGAACATAAGGCAGCAGGAGGTCCTGGCGCTGATAGTGCGCCATTACGTCGAGACGGCCGAACCGGTCGGCTCGCGCTATATCGCGCGCAAGCTCAGCCTCTCCAGCGCTACGATACGCAACGTCATGGCCGACCTCGAGGAATCAGGCTATATCATGCAGCCCCACACCTCGGCCGGCAGGACTCCAACGGATAAAGGCTACCGCTACTATATCGATTCGCTCATGCGCCTGAAGAGCGTGAACGACCAGGTCGCTCGGTGCGCGCGGGAGCAGTGCACGCGAATGGTCCATTCCCTCGAAGACGTGCTCGAGAGAGCATCCCACCTCATAGCGGGCCTTACCAACTACGTCGGCGTGACGCTCTTTTCGCGGTACGACAAGCTCTATCTGGACGGCGCCAGCCATATCGTCGAGCAGCCGGAATTCCGTGATCTGAAGAAGCTCTGCGCCATACTCAGGTATCTGGAGGAGAAGCGCGACCTTCTGCACCTCCTGCACAACGATTTTAATGACGAGCGCCTTACCGTACATATCGGCAGGGAGAATGCCTCGAACTCGCTTAGCGAATGTAGTGTCGTCACCAAGGGCTACAAGGTGAAGGGCAAGGTCTCGGGCAGGCTCGGCGTCATCGGGCCGAAGCGCATGCTATATGAAAAGGTCATCCCGACCGTCGAGTGCCTGGCCGATACCCTTACGAACGTATTCGACGAGATGGAGATATAGCAGCCATGTCCGAGAAACATAACGAGAAGAACAACGAGAAGCCCGCGAAGGAGAATAAAGACGAGAAGGTGACGCTCCCGAAGGCGGAGTATGACGCTCTCAAGGCGAAGTCTGACGAGCGCGACGCCTTCTATGACAAATATGTCAGGGCCCATGCCGAATTCGAGAATGTAAGGAAGCGTCTCGAGAAAGAGAAGGGCGATTTCATAAAGTACGCTAACGAAGGGCTTCTCCTGGAATTCCTCCCTATAATAGACAACCTGGAGATGGCGGAGAAGCATATAAAGGAAGCGAAAGATTTCGACGCTGTGAGAGAAGGCGTTGACATGATCCAGTTGCAGATCCAGAAGTTCCTGAAGGATATAGGCCTCGAGCGGGTAAAGACCGTCGGGGAGAAGTTCGACCCGCATCTTCACGAAGCGGTCGAGACTGAAGAGTCGAAAGATAAGGACGACGGCCTTATAGTTTCCGAGCTTAAGCCGGGATACAGTTTGAACGGCAGATTATTACGGCCGGCGTCGGTGAAGATAGTCAAAAAAGGGGGTTAATATGGCAAAAGTGATCGGTATAGATCTGGGCACCTCGAATTCTGCGGCGGCATACATGGAAGCCGGCCGGCCGGTTATCATACCGTCGGCTGAAGGCGCAGGAGTGGCCAGCGGCAAGGCGTTCCCGTCGTTCGTCGCGTTCACGAAGGACGGTCAGAAACTCGTAGGCGAGCCTGCGAAGAGGCAGGCCTCCATCAACCCCGAAGGCACGGTCTTCGCGGCGAAGAGGAAGATGGGCACCGATTTCAAATATAAGATCTACGGCAAGGAGTATACGCCGCAGCAGATCTCCGCGTTCATCCTGCAGAAGATAAAACAGGATGCCGAGGCGTATCTGGGGGACAGGATCGAGGAGGTCGTCATAACCTGCCCGGCGTATTTTAACGACAACCAGCGCCAGGCGACCAAGGATGCCGGCGAGATCGCGGGTCTGAAGGTCCTCAGGATAATCAACGAGCCGACGGCGGCATGCCTGGCGTACGGCCTTGACAAGGCGGGCAAAGAGCAGAAGATCATGGTCTTTGACTTCGGCGGAGGCACCCTCGATGTCACAACGCTCGAGATGGGCTGGGACGAGGAGCATAAGGCGGCGACGTTCGAGGTCATATCCACATCCGGTGACACTCAGCTCGGCGGCACCGATATGGACAACACGCTCGTCGATTATATCGCCAACCAGTTCAAGCGTGACACCGGCATCGATCTGAAGAACGACAAGATGGCGATACAGCGAGTGAGGGAGGCCGCCGAAAAGGCCAAGGTGGAGCTTTCGAGCACGCTTTCGACCGACCTGAACCTGCCGTTTATCACGGCCGACCAGTCGGGACCCAAGCATCTCACGATGAGCCTGAACAGGGCGAAGCTTGAGGAGCTCGTGCAGCCGATCATCGATCGCTGCAAGCATCCGATCGAACAGGCGCTCTCAGACGCTAAGCTCAGCGCCAAGGACATCAGCAGGGTGATCCTCGTCGGAGGCCCGACAAGGATGCCGATCGTCCAGAAGTTCGTGGAAGATTACGTCGGCAAGAAGATAGAGCGCGGAGTGGATCCGATGGAATGCGTTGCTCTCGGCGCAGCGATCCAGGCCGCTATCATGAAGGGCGAGACCAAGGAAGTCCTTCTTCTCGACGTTACGCCGCTTTCGCTGGGCATTGAGACACTCGGCGGGATCGACACTAAACTGATCGAGCGCAATACCACAGTCCCCACGAGAAAGAGCCAGATATTCTCCACTGCCGCCGACAACCAGAACGCTGTCACCGTGCGCGTCATACAGGGTGAGAGACAAATCGCGGACGCTGAGGGCAATGTGGAGCTCGGCAGATTCGACCTTATCGGCATACCTCCGGCGCCGCGCGGCGTCCCGCAGATAGAGGTCACATTTGACATAGACGCCAACGGCATCGTCCACGTCTCCGCGAAGGATCTCGGCACCGGCAAGGAGCAGTCGATAAAGATCACCGCCCCGAAGAAGCTGTCGAAAGAAGAGATAGACAAGATGGTGAAGGATGCTGAGAAGTTCGCATCTGAAGATATCAGGCGCAAGGAAGAGGTCGACACGATAAACCAGGCAGACGCGCTCGTCTATGCCACCGAGAAGTCGCTCAAGGATTTCGGCGACAAGGTGAGCCAGGCCGAGAGGGCCGATATAGAGTCGAGGATGAACGAGCTCAGGCAGGCGATAAAGGACAAGAATCTTGCAAATATAAAGCGCGGCTCCGAAGAACTCACCAAGGCGTCGCACAAGCTTGCCGAAGAGGTCTATAAAAAGGCCTCCGGAGGCGCAAAAGGCCCGGGTGCCGGCGCAGGCCCAAGAGGCGGCCAGGGAGGCGCTGAGCCACAGGAAGGCCCCGGACCAGAGGCAGGAGCAGCAGGCGGTAAGCAGGGCGAAGATGTGATCGACGCCGAATATACCGCAGAAGACGAAGACAGCAAGAAGAAGTAAAATTTTCCACACCGAATATTTTACTGGGCGAGCGAATAGAAATTTTTACGGCATCACGTTGTGGCGGAACCTTTGCGTGCCGCCGAAGCTGGTCTTAAAATTTTTGATACCTCTTGGCGATACAGCAAGGCCGATGAAACCTGTCCACAGTTTGCAGTCAGTCCGGGTTCATCGGCCATCAAAAATTTTAGACAGCGAGCGAAGATGCCTAATCTGAGCGAGCGTCAAGCGGAGGCGGCCGCAAAGGTAACCGCCTAAATGAGAGCCGTAAAAATTTCGATGAGTTAGAGGTTATGCCGAAACGCGACTACTACGAGGTTCTGGGGATAAACAAGGCCGCGACTGCCGACGAGATCAAGAAGGCGTACAGGAACCTTGCGCTGAAGTACCATCCTGACAGGGTCTCCGCCGACAAGAAGAAAGAGGCCGAAGAGAAGTTCAAGGAGATGTCCGAGGCTTACGAGGTCCTCATAGACCCTAAGAAACGGGAGGGCTATGACCAGTACGGCCACGCCGGCGTCGAGGGCGCCTTTAAACAGGGCGGATTCTCATGGCAGGACTTCCACCACTTCGACGACCTGAAGGATATATTCGGCGGCGCTGATGTAAGCGACCTTCTGAGAGGGTTCGGTTTAGGCGGCGATATATTCGGCGACTCCTACGGCGGGCCCAGGCGCGGCGGCGGCCGCCACGGCTCCGACCTCGAGTATCAGTTCGAGATAAGTTTCGAAGATGCCGCGTTCGGCGGCGAGAAGGCGATCACCATCCCGCGCTACGAGACCTGCCAGGATTGCTCCGGCACCGGCGCAAAGCCCGGCTCGAAGAAAGACCGCTGTCCCGATTGCGGCGGACGCGGCCAGGTCAGGACCTCCAACGGTTTCTTTAATGTGGTGCAGGCCTGCCCCCGCTGCGGCGGCGAGGGCTCTATCATCCGGACGCCATGCCCGGCCTGCAACGGGCGCGGTAGGGTTAAGATAAAGCGCAACATCACCGTAAAGATACCTGCCGGTGTCGATTCCGGCTCAAGGCTCAGGATACACGGCGAAGGCGAAGCCGGCGAGAAGGGCGGCCGCCACGGCGACCTGTATATCCTGATATACGTGCGGCCTCACGGGCTATTCGAGCGGCACGACGCCGATCTATACTGCGACGTACCGGTCAGTTTCGCCACAGCCGTCTTCGGCGGCGAGATAGAGGTCCCGACCCTTGAAGGCAAGGTGAAGATGAAGATACCCGCCGGGACGCAGGCCGGCAGGGTCTTCAGGCTGCGCAATAAAGGCATCGCCCATCTGCACGATCAGGGCAGGGGCGACCAGTTCGTAAAGATCCAGATAGACGTGCCGACGGACCTTACTGCAGACGAGCGCAAGGCGCTAAAAGATTACGCAAGAGTCTCCGGCGAAGAGTCGGGGCCGCTACACAAAACTTTCGCGGAGAAGATGAAGAGGCTGTTCAGGTAAAGCACAACAGGAGACGGGAGTTAACAAGCCATGCCCACCTACGACTACGAATGTGAAAAATGCGGACACCGGTTCGAACATTTCCAGAAGATGTCGGACTCACTGCTTGAGAAGTGCCCGAAGTGCGGCAAGAAAGTGCATCGCCTGATAGGCGGCGGTTCCGGCATCATATTCAAGGGCACGGGCTTCTACGAGACCGACTATAAGAAGAAGTCGAAGTCCAAAACGGACGATACCTGCCAGACGCCCAAGAGCGGCCTCTGTAAAGGCTGTTCCCGCAATAAAGACAAAAAGTGAGAACCCTCCGGACGATACTCATATTCTGGGTACCGCTCGTCGCGTGGCTTTTGGTCATACATAACCTCTCCGCGACCCCCTCAAGCGATCTCCCTAAGATAGACGTACCTTATGCCGACAAGATCTTCCATGTAGTGGAATATTTCGTTCTGGGGGTCTTGCTGATAAGGGCCTTCGATAAGACCGGCTTTAAGGTCGGCCTTGCAAAATTGACCGTTTTGGCTATAATTATATCACTATGCTACGGCGTACTTGACGAATTGTACCAGAGGTCTATCCCGGACAGGGTATGTGACCTCTTCGATTTTATCGCCGATTCAGCCGGCGCGATTATAGGCATATTTCTTTACATAGCAGACGCTAAAGAGAGGAGGGGGTAATATTGCCGCAGATAACGCCTTTCAGAGGAGTGGTTTATAATACGAAGAAGGTGGGCGACCTGTCAGCGGTCGTCGCCCCGCCTTACGATGTCATTCCCAAAAAACAGCAGGAAGAACTCTACCGCGCAAGCCCATACAATATCGTCAGGGTCGAGCTGGGCAAGATAAAGCCCTCTGACACCGCAAGCGATAACAGGTACACGCGCGCGAAGCGATTTTTCGATTCATGGCTAGAGGCAGGCGTGATGGTCCGCGACGATAAAGAGGCCTTATATATATATTCCCAGCGATACAAGCAGAACGGCAGGGCCATGGAGAGGATAGGCTTCTTCGGCCTCATGGGGCTCGATGCCGGTAAGGGTAAGAAGGTCCTGCCGCACGAGAATACCCTGGCTGCCCCTAAGGTCGACAGGCTCGACCTGATGCGCAGCGTCAGGGCCAACCTGAGCCCGATATACGTCCTTTACGACGACGAGGCGCATAGGGTGGCGAAGATCCTGAAAGAGGCCTGCAGGCGGACGAAGCCTTTCATGGACATACATTTTGAGGGCATCAGGAACATGGCCTGGCGGCTAAACGACCCTAAGGCGATCAGGAAGATAGGGAGCGTAATATCCAAAAAGGATATCTTCATAGCCGACGGCCATCACCGGTATGAAACGGCGCGCATGTATTCTAAGGAGCTTGCGAATGCCGCTGCCGGAAATCACGTGCCTGAGAGCCTGAAGAAAGCGTCGCGGCGGCTCATGGTATACTTCGTCGCTTCCGACGAGAAGATGCTCACCGTGCTCCCGGCGCACAGGCTTGCCAAAGATATAGGCGCTTTGACAAAAGATGAGATAACAGCACGTCTCGGCCAGTACTTCCATATCAAAAAGGCCGCAGGCCTTAAAACAATGATGGCCTCGATTACGAGGCTTAAAGAGAAGCACGCCTTCGGCATGTATCTCGGAGGCAATAGGTTCTATATCCTGGTGCTCAAAGACGTGAGGGAGTCTGACAGGGCCATAAAGGATAAGTCCAGGGACTGGAAAAGGCTGGACGTCGCCATGCTGCACCTGTTCATATTCCAGCATATATTGCGGATAAAGGACTCGGATGAGAATATAGAGTTCGTCAAGAGCCCCGAGGAGACGGCGAAGCTTGTCGACACAGGCGAATTCAAGGCGGCGTTCTTCCTGAATCCGACGAAGGTCGCGCAGGTCAAACGGATCGCGAAGCTCGGCGAAAAGATGCCCCGCAAGGCGACCTATTTCTATCCGAAGCCCATCTCCGGCGTAGTCATAAACCCCCTGAGCAACTAACCAGATACGTGTAACTAGATTTAGGCACTGGCGATGTTTGAAATGTGGTATGATAAACGGATGAGGTAAAGATGAAAGACGAAACGCTTAAAGATATCCGTAAAGCTCTCGAGGCCGGCGACAGGACGGCAGTGTCCGATCTCGTGAAGGCGGCCCTCGACGAAGGCCTGGAGATACGGGATGTCCTGGAGAACGGCCTCGTAACGGCGATGGACGCGATAGGGAAGCGCTTCAAAGCGAACGAGATATTCATTCCCGAGGTCCTCATATCGGCCAAGGCCATGCACGCGGGCATGGCAGTGCTCGAGCCGCACTTCGTCAGGTGCGGCATAAAACCCTTAGGAAAGATCGTCATAGGCACGGTGAAGGGCGATCTCCACGATATAGGCAAGAATATAGTGAGCATGATGTTCAAGGGCGCCTGCTTCGAGATAGACGATCTCGGCATAGACGTCTCTCCGGAGAAGTTCGTCGATACCGCGAAAGCGAAGGGGGCGGATATAGTGGCGATGTCCGCGCTCCTTACGACCTCGATGAGCGCGATGAAGGATACGATAAAAGCCATTACGGCGGCCGGCCTGCGCGGCAAGGTGAAGGTCATGGTGGGCGGAGCGCCGGTGACGCAAGGCTTTGCCGAATCGATAGGCGCCGACGGTTATGCCAAGGACGCCGCTACCGCCGTTGACAAGGCGAAAGAGCTTTTAAACAAAGGCTGAGGACATGCCTCTCTTCCCGCGAAAACCTAAATATACCATAGTAAAGGTCGCTAAGAAGCGCGACATCCCCGAAGACCTCTGGATGCGGTGCGAGGAGTGCAACGAGCTCATCTATAACAAGAAGCTCGACGAGAACCTGGGAGTCTGCCATAAATGCAATTTTCATTTTACCCTCGGCGCATACGAGCGCGTGAAACTGCTCATCGACGACGGGACGTTCAAAGAGATGGATCCGGAGATGGAGTCGCTTGACCCGATAACCTTTGAGGGGCCGAAGACATACAAGGAGAAACTGAAGAAGGACCAGGAGCTCACGGCGCTAAAGGACGCTGTCATCACCGGAGAGGGGAAGCTGGGCGGAAAACAGATCGTCCTCGGCGTCACCGACTCGCGTTTCATAATGGGCTCTATGGGCTCGGTCGTCGGCGAGAAGCTGACGAGGGCCATCGAGCGCGCCACGGAGAAGAAGCACCCGCTCATCATCGTGTCAGGTTCCGGGGGCGGGGCGAGGATGTACGAAGGCATGTTCTCGCTCATGCAGATGGCGAAGACCTCGGCAGCCTTGAGCCGGCTCGACAGGAAGGGCGGGCTCTTCATCTCGATCCTGACCAATCCCACGATGGCCGGCATCATGGCCAGCTTTGCTTCTCTGGGCGACTTCATCATAGCTGAGCCGAAGGCGCTCATAGGTTTCACCGGGCCGCGCGTCATCGAGCAGACGATACGCCAGAAATTGCCTCCGGGTTTCCAAAAGTCGGAGTTCCTCCTGAATCACGGCCTTATAGACATGATCATCCATCGCAAGAATATGAAAGAAGCCCTCTCGCGGCTGTTGAGCTATTTTTAAAGCCGATGATTTCAGTTGCAGATTTTTTAAGTTGTGTTAAAATATAGCGCAAATAATATTATCATAAGGACTATGACATGGCACAAGTAAGCTTGAAGAACATATCGAAGGTATTTCCAGGCAATATATGGGCTATAAAGGATATAAATCTCGGCATCGAGAACAAGGAGTTCGTCGTATTCGTTGGGCCTTCCGGATGCGGAAAGTCGACCACTCTCAGGATAATCGCAGGCCTTGAGGACGCCACCCATGGAGACGTCTTTATAGGCAACCAGCTTGTCAATGATATCCCTCCCAAAGACCGCAACATCGCAATGGTCTTCCAGAACTACGCGCTATATCCGCACATGACCGTCTATGAGAACATGGCGTTCGGCCTGAAGCTCAGGAAGTATCCGAAGGCGGAGATAGAGACGCGCGTCAAGGAGACTGCTGTCATCCTCGGCATCGAGGACCTTTTGAATAGAAAGCCCCGGGAGCTATCCGGCGGACAGCGGCAGCGCGTTGCCGTCGGCAGAGCCATAGTCCGGAAGCCCCTTGTCTTCCTATTCGATGAACCGCTCTCCAACCTGGACGCGAAGATGAGGGTCGTGATGAGGACCGAGATAAAGAAACTGCACATACGGCTCCAGACGACGATGATCTACGTCACCCATGACCAGGTCGAAGCGATGACCCTCGGCGACAGGATCGTCGTGATGAAGGACGGGTTCATCCAGCAGATAGCGGATCCCCTTACACTCTACGATAAGCCCCTGAACAAGTTCGTCGCCGGATTCATCGGGACCCCGCCGATGAACTTTGTCACCGGCACGGTCATCAAGAAGGACGGCAAGTTCTATTTAAACGAGGGGAAGTTCCGCGTCAAGATCATAGATTCCATGGTCAAGGCCATCGCGCCGTATCTTGACAGGGAAGTGACCTTCGGCATACGTCCGGAAGACATGTACGATAAGCTCTTCGTTTCCGAAGCTCCGCCGGAGAACACCATAAAGGCGACATGCGAGGTCATAGAGCCCATGGGGTCCGAATCCTATCTCTACCTCAATACCGGCAAGAATTCTCTCATCGCCAAGGTCGGCGGCCATAACAAACCTGTCATAAACCAGGACATGGACGTGGTATTCGACATGGCCAAAGTCCACTTTTTCGATAAGGACACGGATAAGACGATCATCTGATATTGATCCCCTCCGCAGAAAGTGTTTCTGCGTCGGGGAGGGAGCATCTTAGGATGTCAGGAAGGGCTCCACAAAGATAGAATGATCTCCTCGCGCTCCAGACCGGTTGCCGGAATCCTCTCTATCATACTTTTGGTATCCTGCCTTTATATATCGTCCAACCTCGCCTCTCAGCCAGGCCGGGACACGCCCTCTTACCTCAATCTCGTCGCGAGCCTCATATTCGCCTTCAACATACCGATCCTTCTTTCCTGGATAGCGTTCGGAATAGTGGGCGGTATCGCCTTGACCGCCTTTTCCATCCTGGCCGTCATCTTCTTCGATCTGCGGATGGGCCTGTACGGTTACCATGTCTTTACGCTCCCCTTCTTAGCTGCCGGTTTCATAGGATACGCCTTCCTGCGCGCCAAGGATACGCTTGACCAGTCGTATCAGTTAAGGTCCGAGAAGACTGACGAGGAGATAAATCTCCTCATGAACGGTTTGAAGGAGAGGAACCTCAGCATACAATCGCTGGAGGAGAAGCTTGTCAGGTATTCGCTCCTGAAAGGCGTTTCAGAGTCGCTCAGCATGGCGCTCGCTCTGGACGATGTGAATAACCTGATAGTCAAAGAGTCTGCCGAGATCATAGGCAAGGGCGGCCGCGTGCTCCTGTTCCTCGTCGACATCGAAAAACAGGACCTGATGCTCGCTGCCGCAAAGGATGAATCGAGGGTGAAGGAGAAGAAGGGCGACGCCTTCGACCACTGGATACTCCGCAACCGCAAGTCCCTCATCATAGAGGACGTGACGAAAGAGTTCAGGTTCCCCGCCGACGACATAGAAGGGGCGAAGCCGGTCTTCAGGTCGCTCATAGCCCAGCCGCTCGTGAGCGAGAACAAGGTCATAGGCATCCTAAGGATGGACTCGCCGCGGGAGTTTGAATATACGCAGGACGACTTGCGGCTTCTCGACATCATATCGGACCTGGGCGCAGTCGCCGTCCAGAACGCCTTCTTGTATTCGCGGACGCAGGAACTCGCGATACACGACGGTCTTACTGGACTTGCCGTCCGCCGTTATTTCATGGAGAGGTTCCGTAACGAGATAAAACGCGCCGCCAGGAAGAAGGAGGAGCTGGCCCTCCTCATCCTGGACATAGACCATTTCAAGGAATACAACGACAAGTACGGACATGCCGCGGGCGACCTCGTCCTGAAGCACATGGCAAAGACGATCCTCGGCATGGTCGACGAGGCTGACGTCGTAGGAAGATACGGAGGCGAGGAGCTCGTCGTCCTTCTCTGCGGCAAGTCGAAAAAAGAGGCAGCCGCCGAGGCCGAGAAGATACGCAAGGCGGTAAAGGAAAAGCCGTTCACGTTGCGCAGGCAGGAGACGCAGCTGACTGTGTCCATCGGTATGGCGACGTATCCCGAGGATGCCGTCTCCGAAGAGGAGCTTATCAGGATCGCGGACGGACGCCTCTACAAAGCGAAGACCGAAGGGAGGAACAGGATTTGTTCAAGCTGAAGCTGGCCCCCGCGCTACTGATGGCCGTTGCCCTGACCGCATTTCACTTCCTGTTCACGCATCACCGCGTGCCCTACGTAGCCGTCAATCTGATATTTCTCCTGGCCGCGCCTATCGGCTATGTCTATCCCGATATCGTATCTTATCTTATAATCGCGCTCTCCTGGTTTGCATTCTATCCGGTCATGACAAGTTTTTACCGGATCGATCCGTTCAACGCCGCCCTGCCGCTGGCTATATTCAACGCGCTCCTTCTCGTCTGCCTCGCCCACAGGAACATCATCAGGCGCGAGGAGACGCTCTGGAACAGGAGGCTTAAGGAACGCCAGGCCATACGAGAGCGCCTCAGCGATGAATCCGAGAAGGCGAAAAGGTTCGAGGAAGGGATAAAGGCGAAGGAACTCGCGATAATAAATCTCTACGAGATAACAAAAAGGATGTCCGAGGACCTGAAGTTCGATGATATCTTCAAAGCCCTCAGCGTCTTCCTGAAAGATAACTTTGTATTCAGGAAATGTAATCTTTTGGTGCTGAAGCACGAAGAGGAGAGGGTGAGCCTGGACAGAGAATACTTAGCTTGGCATCACAGCCAGGCCGCCGGGAGTGACAGGCAGGGCGCATCCGGCGGCAAGCCCGATCTCGAGAAGCTCGTCAAGCTCTTCGCGGAAGGCCCGGGCGAGATATGCATCTCAAGGGCCGAGGATCCGCAGGCCTTCAGCTCGCTCGGCATGGGAGATCCGGCAGTGGAGACGTTCATAGCCATTCCCTTCCTCAGCGAGAAGAAGATCGTCGGGATACTTACCGTCGAGAACCTGCCCAAGGCCGACATGGAAAGGCTCGCCATACTTTCGACGCAGTTTGCGCTCGAGATAAAGAAGGTGCTCCTCTACGAGATGGTCGAGCAGATGGCCATCACCGATTCCCTCACAGGGCTCTATGTGCGGAGGCATTTCTACGACAGGCTTAACGAGGAGCTGAAGAGGTCTAAGAGGTATAAGCTGAAGTTCGCCTTCCTCATGCTGGATATCGATGACTTCAAGCGCTGCAACGACACCTACGGCCACATGGTCGGCGATGTCATCCTGAAGGAGATGGCGCGCGTCATAAAAGAGAACGTCAGGGAGATCGATATAGTTGCCCGCTACGGCGGAGAGGAGATATCGCTCGTCCTGCCCGATACGGCCGAAGAGAGCGCCAGGACGGTCGCTGAGAGGTTGCGCAGGAAGATCGAAGAGCACGTCTTCAGGGCCTATGACGAGAAGCTGAGGCTGACGGTGAGCGTCGGCGTATCGATCTATCCTAAAGACGCCTCCGAAGCGAAGGCCCTCATAGAGAAGGCCGACGCCGCGCTCTACGCGGCAAAAAAATCGGGCAAAAATGTTGTATGTGAATATAAAAAAGAGTATAATAATGCAACATAAATTACATTGAGATGATGATATGAAATTGTTCATAGATACAGCAAATATTGATGAAATAAAAGAGGCCAGCGCCCTCGGCATAATAGACGGCGTTACCACCAATCCTACGCTCATCGCAAAAGAGGGCAGGGATTTCATAGGGGTGGTCAAAGAGATATGCGCCATAGTCGACGGCCCCATCAGCGCTGAGGTCGTGAGCCTGAAAGCGGACGAGATGGCCGGAGAGGCCAGGTCCCTGGCCAGGATCCACAAGAATATCGTCATAAAGATCCCGATAACGCCAGAGGGCCTTAAGGCCACGAAGATGCTTTCCCCTGAGGGCATAAAGACGAACCTTACCCTCTGCTTTTCCCCGACGCAGGCGCTACTTGCGGCGAAGGCCGGCGCAACGTATGTCAGCCCCTTCATAGGCAGGCTCGACGACATAGCCACCGTCGGGATGGGCCTGATACGGGACATAAAGACGATCTTCCGTAATTACGGTTTCAGGACACAGATCATCGTGGCCAGCATCAGAAATCCGGTGCATGTGCTCGAATCGGCGCTTGCCGGGGCTGATGTAGCTACCGTGCCTTACAATGTGCTCATGTCTCTGGTGAAACACCCCCTTACCGATATAGGGATAGAACGATTCCTGAAAGACTGGCAAAATGTCCCCAAGAAATAGACCTGTCTGCCGAAAGGCGGGCCTTCAGCTCCTAGCGGTAATATTCGCCTGCTTTATCGGCGTTCAATCCGCCTATTCGGAAGAGAAGCCGCCCAACGAGCCGATCGTCGTGAACGGCGACAACGTCGAGTATTATCAGGAGAAGAAGATGGTCGTCGGCACGGGCAACGTATCGATCACCTACAAGGACGTCGTCCTCACCTGCGATAAGATCACCGTCGACCTGGAGACGCGCGACTCTGAGGCGAGCGGCAACGTGAAGATACGGCAGAAGGACGCCTATTTTACAGGCGACAGCATAAAATATAACTTCGACACGCGTAAAGGCGAAGTGGTGAACGGCTATCTCAATGCCAGGCCGTTCTACGGCAAGGCGCGCGACCTCTCTAAAGAGCCGGAGAAGGACGAGTTCACCATGAATACAGGATACGTCACCACCTGCGACCTCGATAAGCCGCACTACCGCATCGAGGCCAAACAGGTGAAGTTCTACGTGGGGGAGAAGGTCGTCGCCAAGCACGTCTTCTTCTACGTCGGCAATATCCCGATATTCTACGTGCCGTATTGGGTCCAGCCGCTGAATCAGGAGCGGAAGACGCACATCATCGTAACGCCCGGCCAGTCCAAGGATTGGGGTTACTACGCGCTCATCGCATACCGGTATAACCTTAACGACAGGTCGAAGGGCGACATCCTTCTCGACTACAGGTCGAAGAAGGGCCTGGCTGTGGGCGTGAACCATTACCTCGATACGAAAGAGGTGGGGAAGGGCGCTTTCAAGTTCTACTATACGCATGAGAATGATATCCTCGCTTTCGAGAAGACCGGCGCAGTCGAGTCGAGATACAGGTTCCAGTACCGCCACAGGTGGGACATGCCCGGCCTCGACACGTCGGCTATCATCGAGTTCAATAAGCTTAGCGACACAGATGTCATAAAGGACTATTTCTATAATGAGTACGAGGAGCTCGGCGACAGGCCAGATAACTATATATCGGTGATCACGGCGAAGAGGGATTTCACGACCGAATTCCTCATACGCTTCGCGCCCAACCCGTTTTATCAGGTCGTCGAACGCCTGCCGCAATACAAGATAGACATCCTCAACTATAAAATAGGGAATTCCAACTTCTATTATAACGGGACCACGAGCGCCGCGTTCCTCAATATGACATACCAGGAGGCATATCCGAAGCAGAAAGACGTGAATACGATACGTTTCGACACGTACAACGAGCTCTCCTACTCGGCGAGGCTCTTCAAGGCGCTCAGCATAAGGCCGTACGCTGCCATACGAGAGACATACTATTCCAGGAACCGGTTGGGTGATACCAATATCCTGAGGACCATGTTCCCGGTGGGCGTCGAGGCCTCCACGAAGTTCTACAAGACATACGATGTCGAGACCAACTTCCTCGGCCTCGACATACATAAGCTCAGGCACATCATAACGCCGACGGCAAACTATTACTACATAGGCCAGCCCACGATCTCTTCCGGAAATCTTTTCCAATACGATGAGGTAGACGCTATCGATGCGCGCAACGGCATGAGGCTTGCCCTCGAGAACAGGCTGCAAACAAAGCGCGGGCCTCCGGATAACAGGCAGTCGGTCGACCTGGCGACGTTCATCATCGGCGCCGACTACCGCTTCAGCCGCGATGAGAGCGTCCTGGGTTCCGAGGGCGAAGGCCTGGGTGACATAGACATGAAGCTGGAGCTGATACCTTACAGCTGGCTTTATGTCATTTCGGACGCGACGATCGACACCGATAGCTCCAAATTGCAAACGGCGAACTTCGACTTTGTGGCGAACGGCGGCGATAAATGGGCATTGGCGTCCGGCCTCAGGTACCAGGACACCTCCAGCGGGATATCCAACCAGGTAACGCTGGACGGCCGCTACAAGTGGAACGACTTGTGGAGATTCCGCATGTACCAGAGGTTTGATCTTTACACGCAGAAATGGGAAGAGCAGCAGTATACGATCGTCAGGGACCTGCACTGCTGGATCGCGGAGTTGACTCTCTCCTTTGGGGACGCGAAGGACACCGCGATCTGGTTTATTCTAAAGCTAAAGGCATTCCCGGATTATCCTATCGGCATGAAGCAGACTTACTCCAGGCCGCGTTTCGGCGAGGCCGGCGCCCAGTAGCGCGCAATATACGCAAAAAGAGGTGCCAATTGAACATCTGCATAGTGGGGTCAGGGTACGTAGGGCTCGTCACGGGCGCCTGTTTTGCTGATCTCGGCAACAATGTCATATGCGTCGATAGCGATGTGAAAAAGGTCCGGGCCCTTAAAAAGGGCGCCATACCAATATACGAGCCGGGCCTGAAAGAGCTGGTAAGCCGCAACATGAAAGAGGGGAGGCTCTCTTTCTCCTCAAAGACCGCCGAAGGCGTACACAAGTCCGAGGTCATCTTCATCGCCGTCGGTACGCCCCCCAAGGATAACGGTGAAGCCGACCTGAGCTTTGTGGAACGCGTCTCCAAGGATATCGCCTCTTCGATGCGGTCGTACAAACTTATCGTCGAAAAATCGACGGTCCCTGTCAACACCGGCGAGTGGGTCGAGCGCACCATCAAGGTATTCAATAAGAGGAATATAGAGTTCGACGTAGCCTCGAACCCTGAGTTTCTGAGGGAAGGTTCCGCCATAAAAGACTTCATGAATCCCGACAGGGTGGTGATCGGCGTGAAGTCAAAGAAGGCGCGCGATATCCTGACCCGCCTTTATAAGCCGCTAAAGGCGCCCATAGTCGTCACCGACATAAAGGCGGCCGAGCTCATCAAGCACGCCTCAAACTCATTCCTCGCCATGAAGATATCTTTCATCAATTCGATCGCCAATATCTGCGACAAGCTGGGAACCGACGTAGCCGAGGTCGCCAGAGGGATAGGGCTCGACAAGAGGATAGGCGAAAAGTTCCTCGACGCGGGCATAGGCTTCGGCGGATTCTGTTTTCCGAAGGACCTGGCGGCTTTCATACGCATCGCCGAGAAAGTCGGCTATGATTTCGGCATCCTCAAGGAAGTCCAGAGAGTGAATGATGCCCAGAAGCTGATCCTTGTCAAGAAGATAGAGGAGCTCATCTGGAACCTCCCGGATAAGACCGTCGGCGTGCTCGGGTTGTCGTTCAAGCCTGACACCGACGATCTGAGATACGCGCCGGCGCTGGATATCATCGCGCTCCTCACAGAGCATGGCGTAAAGGTCAAGGCTTATGATCCCGCTGCCATGGTGAAGGCCAAGGCCATACTCAAGAAAGGCGTCAGGTTCTGTAAAGATGCCTACGAGGCAGCCAGGGACAGCGACTGCCTCGTCATAACGACCGAGTGGAACGAGTTCAAGGAGCTCGATCTTAAGAAGATAAAGAAGCTCATGAGGCAGCCGGTCATCGTCGACGGCAGGAATATCTACAATCCCGCCGAGGTCAAGAAGCTGGGGTTCACTTACGCGGGTATCGGGCGGAGATAGTTGAGGTAGGGTCGGGTGACACTCCCGAGCCCTTTTTCATACAAGAGGCGATTCGGGGTGGGGTTGGACCCATCCGTGGGCTTGACGTGCAAGGGTACGGGACACAGCCTCGAAGAGAACAAAGGCCGCGGGAGTGGCAGGACCCGACCCCAGGTAATCTATATATGATAGACGGTGTTAAAGTCAAAAAGCTGAAAGTGATCCCGGACGACCGCGGCAGGCTCATGGAAATACTGCGCTGCGATGATCCCATCTTTGAGAAGTTCGGCCAGGTATACATGACGACCGCTCTTCCCGGCGTCGTAAAGGCGTGGCACTATCACAAGAAACAGGACGATAACTTCACATGCATAGCCGGAAAGATGAGGCTCGCCCTGTACGACGCCAGAAAAGGTTCCTCCACGTACGGCGAGGTGAATGACTTCGTCATAAGCATTGATGATCCGATGCTTGTCCATATACCGAAGATGGTCTATCACGGTTTTAAATGCGTAAGCGGGAACGAGGCGGTCGTGATAAATACAGTCACGGTGCCGTACAGCTACAAGGAGCCCGATGAGTACAGGGTCGATGCGTATGACAACGACATACCATATGACTGGAGGAAATGACCCATGGGACTGAAAGGCGTGATACTTGCAGGCGGCTTGGGGAAGAGGCTAAATCCACTTACGAAGATAACGAATAAGCACCTCCTGCCGGTCTTCTGCAAGCCGATGATATATTATCCGATCCAGACGCTCGTCGACGCCGGCGTTAAGGATATACTTATCGTAACCGGCGGCCAGCACGCAGGGGAATTCCTTCGGCTTCTGGGCGACGGCAAGGAGTTTGGCCTTACGCATATCAACTACACGTACCAGGAAGGCGAGGGCGGGATAGCCCAAGCGCTCGATCTGGCGCGCCACTTCGCCGATAACGGCAAGATCGTCGTAATCCTCGGCGACAATATCGTGGAGAAGAGCATAAAGAAGCATGTCGATGCGTTCAGGAAGCAGCCGAGGGGTGCGAGGATACTCTTGAAAGAGGTGCAGGACCCGGAAAGGTTTGGCGTTGTAGGATTCACCGGCAAGAAGATAACGTCGATAGAGGAGAAGCCGAAGAGGCCGAAGTCCAAATACGCGGTCACGGGCATCTACATGTACGATAACAGGGTCTTCGACATAATCAAGACGCTCAAGCCGTCGAGGCGGGGAGAGCTCGAGATCACGGATGTCAACAATGCCTACCTTAAGATGGGCTCGCTCGAGCACGGCGTCATGGACGGATGGTGGACCGATGCGGGGACGTTCGACTCGCTTCTTCGCGCGAACAACCTTGTAGCGAAAGCATCCGGCGCCAAATGCGCCATATAGTTAAAGGCCGATAATGAAAAAACTCCTGATCACGGGCGGGGCCGGATTCATAGGTTCCAACTTTATACGCCTTATCCTCAATAAGTACCCCGATTATAAGGTCACTAACCTTGACAAACTGACCTACTGCGGAAATCTGGAAAACCTCAAAGACGTCGAGAAGAAAGCCAACTACACGTTCGTGAAGGGCGACATCGCCGACGAGGGTATCGTCGATAAGCTTGTGAAGGATTGTGATACAATAGTGAACTTTGCCGCTGAATCACACGTCGACCGTTCTATCGAGGATCCCGGCGAATTCCTCAGGACGAACATCTTCGGCACGCATGTGCTCCTGGAGGCCGCAAAGAAGTTCTGCGTGAAGCTCTTCATACAGATCTCGACCGACGAGGTCTACGGCAGTGTCGTTAAAGGCGCTTCAAAGGAGACTGACCCGCTCGAGCCCAACAGTCCGTACTCGGCTACGAAGGCGGGCGCGGACCTGCTGGCCAGATCTTATTTCGTCACCTTCAAACTACCGGTCATCATAACCCGCAGCTCAAACAATTTCGGGCCCTACCAGTACCCGGAGAAGGTCATCCCGCTATTCATAACGAACCTTCTCGCGGATAAGAAAGTTCCGCTATACGCCGACGGCATGAATATGAGGGACTGGCTCTATGTCGAGGACAATTGCGAGGCCATAGATGCTGTTATGCATAAAGGCAATCCCGGAGAGATCTATAACATAGGTGTGGGGAGCGAGATCACGAACCTTGAGTTGACGCATGGGCTTCTCGACATCCTCGGCAAAGATGAAGGCTCCATAGAATATGTGAAAGACAGGCCCGGCCACGATAAGAGATACGCCCTGGATACAGCGAAGATCAAGGCGCTCGGCTGGCGGCCCAGGCACGATTTCCGGGATGCCTTGAAACTGACCGTCGATTGGTATAAAAAGAATGAAGCCTGGTGGGACCGGCTCGTCAAATGTCGAAAAGATATAAAATACTGATAACCGGTTCAAGCGGAATGCTTGGCCTCGATCTTTGTCAGGAGTTGAGGAGCTCTTACGTCGTCGAGGGAGCCGACATAGCCGCTTCCGCGCGTCAGGACGTGAAGTTCTACCGGAGCGATATCACCGACAGGGATAATATAGGCGGCATCGTAGCGGACGCGCGTCCAAATTTTGTCATTCATACGGCAGCGTGGACCGATGTCGATGGATGCGAGTCTGACAAGGCGAGCGCTTACAGGGTTAATGCCAAAGGCGCCGAAAACGTGGCACTTGCGTGCAGTAAGTCCGGCGCCACAATGATTTATATAAGCACCGACTTCGTCTTCGACGGCAAGCAGGACCGGCCATATAAAGAGACAGATCCGACAGCGCCTTTGAGCATATACGGCGATTCGAAGCTTGAGGGCGAGAAGCTCGTGCAAAAGGCCCTGAAGTGCCATTTTATCTTAAGGACGAGCTGGCTCTACGGCGCCAACGGGAAGAACTTCGTCGATACGATCGTCGCGAAGGCGGCTACGGAAAAGGCCCTCCGGATAGTCGACGACCAGGCGGGTTCGCCGACGTATACGAAAGACCTGGCTAAGGCGATACGCAGATTATTGGACGAAGTCACAGCTCACAAGTCCCAGGCCAAAGGTTATGGTATCTACCACATATCCAATTCGGGCAAGGTATCGTGGTATGAGTATGCAAAGACGATAGTTAAGCTCGCGGGTCGGAAGACGAAAGTTGTCCCGATATCGTCTGAAGAGCTGAACAGGCCTGCCAAACGTCCGGCGATGTCGGTCCTGGACAATTCGAAGTTCTTCAGATTCACGGGATACAGGATGCGAAGCTGGAAGGCGGCATTGAAGGATTACATGTCGGTAGAGCGAAAGCCAAAGGGGAGCACATGCTGAACGAACTGAAGAAGAAGATACTGAATAAGAAGGCGAAGATAGGGATTATCGGGCTCGGGTATGTCGGCCTGCCGCTCGCCGTGACCTTTGCCAAGAACGGCTTCAAGGTCTTCGGCATAGACATCGACAAGCAACGAGTTGAGAAGCTGAAGAAGGGCGAGTCGTACATCCTCGACGTCCCGAAGTCCGACCTCGTCATGGTAAAGAAGACGGGCAGGCTTTCGGTGACGGCCGATTTCGGCGTCATAAAGGACCTCGACGCCGTCATCATCTGCGTGCCGACACCGCTTTACAAGACACGAGAGCCGGACGTCTCTTACATCGTTTCGGCGGTGCGGAATATAAAGAAGCACATGAAACGCGGCCAGATCATCGTGCTCGAATCTACGACCTACCCGGGTACGACGGAGGAGGTCATGCTGCCGGTACTGGAGGCAGGCGGCATGAAAGAGGGCAGGGACTTTTATCTCGCCTTTTCGCCCGAGCGTGTCGACCCGAGCAACCCTAAGTACGACACTAAGAATACGCCGAAGATCATAGGCGGCATATCGAAAGGATCGACTGAGCTGGCGAAGGCGCTGTATGAACAGGCGATCGACACCGTAGTGCCGGTGTCGTCGGCGAAGGTCGCCGAGATGGTGAAGCTCCTGGAGAACACGTTCAGGATCGTCAATATCGGCATGGTGAACGAGCTCATGCTCATGTGCGACAGGCTCGGCATCAACGTCTGGGAGGTCATAGAGGCGGCTAAGACGAAACCTTACGGTTTCATGCCGTTCTATCCCGGCCCCGGCGTCGGAGGCCACTGCCTTGGTAAAGACGAGCAAATATTTGTGAAAGATAAAGATGGCAGCGAGTTAAGAGTTGTTAAAATATCGGATTTTGTCAAGGAGTCTAAAGATGATCCCCGGTCCCGAACGCACAATCTCAGAGGCACAACATTTATAAGGCCTAATGCGAAAGAAATATTTTCTTACGATGTGGTAAAGTCGGAGCCCTGCTTTAAGGAGATAGGTATACTTTCCGAAAGGCCCTATAAAGGCGATATGTTGAATATCATGCTGGCGGACAGACGCGAATTTTGCGTTACGCCAAAGCATCCGGTAATGGTCGCGAAAGATGGCGCCATGGGAATTAAATTCGCCGAAGAGCTTGAAATTAACGATGAGATACCCATAATGCTTTCTATGCCAAAATCGCAAACAAAGTCGAGTGACTTGCGGATAGATATGATAGATTTTTTAAGAGATAACGATCTCGTAAAAGGCGTCCGCTTGAAAGGCAAGGACTTTGAATGGTCGTCCTATAGAGATGTTATATACAAAAATACCGAGCCTTCCGAAAAGGATAAGGTGCGGGATTATGTAAGGGATAACTCTCTACCATTAAGCGTCTATCTGTCGCTGGAGAAGAAGACGTCCTGGGCAGTTGACAGAGAAAATCTCTTATTAGTTACAGGTAGGGGCCCATCATTCCAGAGCGTTCCGGCCGTTATTGAGATAGACGAAGATTTTAGCAGATTCATCGGCTACTATTTAAGCGAAGGATGTATAACGCTAGATGGTTCGATAAGAACCAGGCTGACGTTTAATTCGAACGAAACGGAATATATCACGGATGTCATTTTATTCTTAAAAGAAAGAGGCATAACCTACTCGGTATATAAATCGAAGATATGGAAAAGCGCATGTATTAAGATATCGTCTTCTATTTTTGGATATCTTTTAAGGGATATCTTAAAATGCGGCATTAATTCATACACGATGAAAATACCGGACAGATTTCTGCTTTTCCCGAAAGGACTGAAACTGAATCTCCTTATGGGTATCTTGCGCGGCGATGGAGGCGTGGATTACTCCAACCTGCAAAGGGCTTATTTCAAAAGAGGTAAAAAATATTGCCACAATAACAATGTCGCAGTGGTAAATTATTTCACCTCAAGCGATATTCTCTTTAATCAAGTGCTGTTGCTGTTGCAGGATCTCGGGTTTGTTCCGACCCTTAAGAAAAGAAAGAATCTGCTCAATATATTCGGCAGTGAGCAGCTAAAAAGGCTCAAGGCAGTCTTCCTTGGAGAAAAATCCAAAAAGATAGGAACTTACTTTAAGAATAAAAAACGAGTGGTTTCGAATAAGTCGTTTAAGCTGTATAGAGATTTTGCCGCTGTCAAAATAAAGAGCATATCCCAAACGAGTGCAGATAATGTTTATTCCATGGAAGTGTGCGACACAAATACCTTCGTGACTTCGTACGGTGTATTGACGCATAACTGCATTCCCGTGGACCCCATATATCTCTCGTGGAAGGCGCGCATGCACGGTTTTGAAGCGCGTTTCATAGACCTCGCGTCCCACGTAAATTCGGAAATGCCGCATTATGTGATCTCAAAAGTGATCGAGGGCCTGAACGAACGCAAGCTCGCACTCAAAGGTGCGAAGGTGCTCGTCCTGGGCGTCGCCTACAAGAAGGACGTCAAGGACCTGCGCGAGTCGCCCGCGCTCGAGATCGTCGACATGCTAAATAAGAAAGGGGCGGTCGTCTCGTATTACGACCCATACCTGCCGTTCCTAAAGATAAACGATATCGATCTGACGAGCGTGAAGTTCTCGAAGGAGACGTTCAAGAATGCTGACTGCGTCGTCATCGTCACCGACCATTCAAATGTCGATTACGATCTCGTCGCCAGGCACGCGAGGCTCATCGTGGATACGCGGAATGTCCTGAAGAGCGCCAAAGACCGCTCAAATATAATAAGGCTATAAGAATATGGCTAAATATCTGGTCACAGGCGGGGCGGGGTTCATCGGCTCTAACATAGTGGAGGAGCTTGTAAGGCTAAAGGGACTGTCCCCGAAGGGGACTGTCTCTAAAGTCGACAGTATCGTCGTGCTCGACAGCTTTATCACGGGCAAGATGGAGAATCTGAAGCCGTTCTTAAGTAAGATAAGACTTATAAAGGGCGATATAAGGAATAGAGGAGACCTGGACAAGGCCTTAAAGGGCGTCGATTATGTCATACACCAGGCAGCTCTCCGGTCGGTGCCGAAGTCGGTCGACGACCCTTTTACGACTAACGACATCAATGTGAACGGCACCCTCAACCTCCTCGCAGCCGCGCGCGACCACAAGGTCAAAAGGCTCGTCTATGCCTCGTCGAGCTCGGCGTACGGCGACGCGAAGCAGTTTCCACAGAAAGAGACACATCTCCCCGTACCGATATCTCCGTACGGTGTATCGAAGCTCGCGGCTGAGAACTACTGCGTGACCTTCGCGAAGACGTTCGGCCTCGAGACCGTATCTCTCAGGTATTTTAAT
>Ga0315276_10001052_pt1 | contig 24468 bp, 22 predicted proteins | sample YL17G05_0_MG_FD_204542 | JGI IMG/M metagenome (GOLD analysis project Ga0315276, IMG submission 204542) | Sediment microbial communities from Yellowstone Lake, YNP, Wyoming, USA - YL17G05_0 | ecosystem: Environmental > Aquatic > Freshwater > Lake > Sediment | place: USA: Wyoming | collected... | reverse complement strand
GAAGAAGGGCATCATCGACCCCTTGAAGGTCACCCGTGCCGCTCTGGAGAACGCCATCAGCATCGCGGGAATGGTCCTCACCACCAACTGCCTGGTGACCGACATCCCCGAGAGGGGCCAAGGGATGCCGGGGATGCCCCCGCAGCCGCCGATGTACTAGCGGCGCAGCAAGCGCAGAATCGTAGGGCCGGGACGCAAGTTCCGGCCCTACTTCATCTAGGCTGGGGTGTTGTTTGTCCTCCTGCGCTCTCGCCCCGCTTGCTCCTATCACCCCGCATCGCTAGATTCTAAACATGACGGCTGACAACGATGTCCCCCGCTTCTTCGGCGGTATCGACCTCGGCGGCACCAAGATCCTTTCCCTCGTCGTCGACGCCGCCGGCTCGAAACTGGCGGAGGACGTCCGCCTCACCCTGACCGCCGAGGGCCCCGACGCCGTCGTCGCCCGCATGGTCGCCTCCCTGCGTGAGAGCCTCAAGAAAGCGGGCCTCCGCGACCGGCAGTTGGCGGCGATCGGCATCTGTTCCCCCGGCCCCATCGACTGTGATCGTGGCATCGTCACCCAGGCGCCTAACCTCCCCGGCTGGCACGATGTTCCCCTTACCGCCCTCTTCCAGCAAGCCTTCGGCGTCCCCTGCATCCTCGAGAACGACTGCAACGCGGCCGCCGTCGCCGAGCACCGCTTCGGCGCCGGCCGTGGTACCCGTCACATGCTCTATATGACCGTCAGCAGCGGCATCGGCGGCGGTATCATCATCGACGGCGCGTTGTATCGGGGCGTATCGGGAGGAGCGGGAGAAGTCGGCCACATCCCCCTAAACGAAGATGGCCCTCTCTGCGGCTGTGGCCGTCATGGCTGCGTCGAGGCCTATAGCTCCGGGCTTGCCATCGCCCGCATTGCGAGAGAGTATGCCGCCGCGAACCCCGGCTCCCGTCTCGCCCGCCTTGCCGTCGAGAACGCGTCTTTCACCGCCAAGGATGTCTACGACGCCGCCCGCGACGGCGATGAACCCGCCCGCGAGATCATCACCACGGCGGGCCGCCGGCTCGGTTCTGGCGTTGCCACCCTCGTCGACATCTTCAACCCCGAGATGATCGTCATCGGTGGCAGCCTTATCAAGATGGGGGAGATGTACCTGGGGCCGATGCGCGAGGCGGCGAAGAGTCAGGCCTTCCCCCTCCTTTGGAACGACGTTCGCATCGTCGAAGTCGCTCTTGGCGACTCAGCCCCCGCCCTCGGCGCGGCCGCCGTCGCCGCCGACGCCTTCAAATAGCGCCTTGCTCGGCTGAAAGGCTTACCTTCTAGGAGTACTCGCCTTCCTCCGCCTCACGCCCCATCCGCCTGCCGTCAGTAGCAGCGCGCCGCCAGCGACGAGTGCTGCATAGGTCCCAATTGTTGATCTGGAGCCCGTGGCATGTGCACCAGCCTCAACGGCTACAGCGGCTGGCGCAAGCTTGACTGTGCCCCCAACGCTTGCCTGATGAGGAGGAGTGGGTGTCGGGCATGGCGTGGATGTGCTAGTAGGCGTGATGGGGGTGCGTGTGGGCGTCACCGTGGGCGCTGGCCCAGTCGCGCTCGACAGGAAGACATAGACTCGCCCCTGGTTGGTCCTCCCGCCAACGTCCTCATAGGGTGCCCCAACGGCCATATCTCCCTTGCCGTCGCCGTTCACGTCCCCTGCTGCCACCGAGAAGCCAAATTGGGCCCGCCACTGGGGGTTGGCTGTGTTTAGGGGGAAGAGTAGGGAGCCGTCGCCACCAGAGTAGACGTAGGCTCGCCCCTGGCCTCCATCCCCATCGGCTCCCACAACAATATCTCCCTTGCTGTCGCTGTTCACGTCGTCCACCACCACGGACGAGCCTGGGACACCCAGATTGAAGAGCAGAGAGCGATCGGCTCCCGAGAAGACGTAAGCTTGCCCCGGGCCGAACTCGCCGGTAGGTGTCCCGATGGCTATGTCCCCCTGGCCGTCACCGTCCACGTCCCCGACCGCTACAGAGTGGCCGAACTGGGTCTCTTCCCGTGGAGCGGGGGTGTCCAGTGTGAATAACGGAGAGCCGTCGATCCCCGAGAAAACGTAAGCCCTTCCCTGCCACGTATTGCCACCCACTTCTTCCCAGGGTGCCCCGACGGCGATGTCTCCCTTGCCGTCATCGTTAACGTCTCCGACCGCCACAGAGTGACCAAAGCGAGCATACCCCGGTGTACCAGGTCTACCGAGGGTGAACAGCAGGGAGCCGCCCATACCGGAGAAGACGAAAACCCGCCCCTGGTCAGCGGGGCCGCCCGCATTCCCGCCAGGTGCCCCGACGGCGATGTCTCCTTTGCCGTCGCCGCTCACGTTCCCCGCTGCCACCGACCATCCAAACTTCGTCGCCATCTGCGGGTTCTGGTTGTCCAGAGTGAAGAGAAGGGAGGCGTTGACGCCGGAGAAAACGTAGACCCGCCCTTGATCGACATTGCCCCCCACATCCTCAAGAGGTGCCCCGACGATGATGTCTCCCTTGCCGTCCCCGTTTGTATCTCGCACTGCGATCGAGAAGCCGAAGAATGCCCCCGCTTGCGGGTTGGGGGTATTGAGGGTGAAGATGAGAGAGCCATCGGCGCCGGAGAAGATGTAGGCCCGCCCCTGGGAGGCGTTGCCACCAACCTGTTCGTAAGGTGCCCCTACGGCTATGTCGTCCCTGCCGTCGCCGTTGATGTCTCCCATCGCCATTGAGTATCCGAAGGTGGCCTCTGCCCGCTGATTGGGAGTGTCCAGGGTGTACAGGAGCGTTTGCGCATCTGCGGACGGCGCGCTGTCCATCAGCAGCAAGACGCTAAGAAGGCAAACCAGTAGGGACAGCTTGTATCTCATCTCCCCGCCTCCAGATGAGTACAATGCGGCATCGCGCCGGACTTGTGGGTTACGAACCTTATTATACGGGTTCTGTCAACCCCAAGACGGCGAAGAGCCAGGCCTTCCCCCTGCTGTGGAACGACGTCCGCATCGTCGAAGTCGCTCTTGGCGACTCAGCCCCCGCCCTCGGCGCTGCCGCCGTCGCCGCCGACGCCTTCAAATAGCGCCGCACTCCCTATCTCGGTAGGGGTGGGCATCTTGCCCGTCCACCCAGGCCTTCGGCAACCGCAGGAGGCGCTGCGGCGGCTGGCGGCGCTGTAGTCCTTGCCGTCAGCTTGCGGGGCGGATGCTGATGGCCTCGTCGAGCTTGTTCGTCTCGTCGGCCACCGTGAGGCACACCACCTTGTACTCGCCCGCCTGCTCGACGCGGAAGGGGAAGGAGAAGTCCCCCGCGACCGGTGTCGCTTCCGGGCTGCCCTCCGGGTTGGCGGGTATCGTCGCCTTCTTGATGACCTGCACGACCGCGCTCCCCTGCTTGAGGCGGCACTCCACCTCCACCGGTACCGGGTAGGTCTGGCTGTACGCCAGCTCCACCCGCAGCTCCTCGCCCGCCGTCCTCGTGCCCGTGACCTGGAGGCGCGCCAGTGGCTCGGTATTCTCGCCGTTGCTGCTGAAGTCGATGCCGCACCCCGTCGACAGCAGGGCCACCGGGCCCAGCACCAGGAGCAGCAAGATACAGGGTACTCTTCTCAAGGGACAGCCTCGAATGATGGTCGAGGCCATCATAGCATAGAGCCCCGAACGAGCCCACCGCCTCTCGATTGCGACCCCTCCTGCCGCTGGCTATAATGGTCGTGTGAAGGCCCTCGACCTGCACCCGTGGGACGTCTCCACAGCGGAAGCTGTGGAGATTCAGCGTAAGCTTGCTCCCCGCGTAGTGCGGGAGGGTATCCCGGCGGATGTCCGGCGCATCGCCGGCGTCGACATCTCGGTGGGACGGGGTTCCGCCGATGGCCGCGGCGCCGTCGTCGTTCTCCGCTATCCGGAGATGGATGTGGAGGAGCAGGTGGTAGTGGAGGCCCGCGTGGGCTTCCCCTACGTGCCCGGCCTCCTCTCCTTCCGCGAGATACCCGTTCTGTTGGAGGCCTTCCGTCAGGTGAAGGAGAAGCCCGATCTGGTGCTCGTCGACGGTCAGGGGCTCGCGCACCCACGCCGCTTTGGCATCGCCTGCCATCTCGGCCTGCTGCTCGATGTGCCGGCGGTCGGCTGCGCCAAGTCGCGGCTCTGCGGTGAGCACGGCCCGCTGGCGATGGAGGCGGGGAGCAGCGCCCCGCTCAGGGACGGCGACGAGGTGATCGGCGCTGTTCTGCGCACCCGCGACGGCGTGTCGCCCGTCTACGTCTCGATAGGCCATCGCATCACCCTGGACGAGGCAGTCGCTTGGGTGCTGCGCTGCTGCCGGGGATATCGGATACCGGAGCCGACCCGCCTGGCCCACATGGCGGCCGGCGGCGCCTTGGCTCGTAGCTCTTGAGGGGTGAAATGCAGGAGATTATAGAGAAGATCGCGGACTTGGAGAGCCGGATAGCGAAGATCATGGTGCGTCTTTGACGTAGCTGCTGTCGAGAAAGAAGCGCGGCAGCTAGAGGAAGAGTCGGCGCACCCCGGCTTCTGGGATGACGGCGCCTCAGCTCAGGCGGTGATGAAGAGGCTGGCGGATGCTCAGGAGGTCATCTCCACCTGGCGTGACTTGGAGCGGGCGGCGGGTGACCTGCGTGGTTTTGCCGATCTGGCGCAATCGGAAGGAGATGGAGATCACGGCCTCGCTTCGGAGCTCACCGACGAGGTCGATGCTCTGGCGGCGCGGCTGGACAGGCTGGAGTTCGATCTCTCCTTTTCCGGCCCCTATGACAAGCGAAGCGCCATCGTCGCCATCCACGCCGGCGCCGGCGGCACCGAGTCGCAGGACTGGGCGGAGATGCTGTTCCGCATGTACCTCCGCTGGGCGGAGCGGCGTCGCTACAGCACCGATGTCCTCGACGTCGCGCCCGGCGACGAGGCAGGGATAAAGAGCGCGACTCTGGAGATAGGTGGCCGCTACGCCTACGGCCGCCTTCGCAGCGAGCGCGGCGTCCACCGGTTGGTGCGTCTCTCCCCCTTCGACGCCGATCACGCCCGCCACACATCCTTCGCCCTCGTCGAGGTGATGCCCGAGTCCGAAGGAGCGGCGGAGATATCCCTCAACCCTGAAGACCTCCGCATCGACGTCTTCCGGGCCAGCGGTCACGGCGGCCAGAACGTCCAGAAGAACGCCACCGCTATCCGCATCACCCACACCCCGACCGGCATCGTCGCCACCTGCCAGAACGAGCGCTCGCAGCATCGCAACCGGGATTCCGCCATGAAGGTCCTGGAGGCGCGGCTCCTGGAGCAGGAGTTGGACAAGCAGGCCGAGGAGCAGTCCCGGATCAAGGGCGAGCACGTCGCCGCCGGCTGGGGGAACCAGATCCGCAGCTACGTGCTGCACCCCTACAAGATGGTGAAGGATCACCGCACCAGTCACGAGACCAGCGATCCCAACGCCGTGCTCGACGGCGACCTGGACGGGTTTATGGAGGCGTATCTCAAAGCGACGATAGGGGGTAAATCGTGAAGCTCATGGTTCGGGCAATAGCCCTGGCCTTTACTGCCTGGATGTTGCTCGGCGGCGCTGTGACCGCCCAGGGCGGCATAACTGTCGATTTCGCGAACGCCCGCAACGAGTTCCCCGACGGCGTCGTCTTTGACATCTCCGTCCACAGCGATGCCGAGATCACCAGCGTTCGTTTCCGCTATACGATCCCGCCGGAGGGCGCGAACGTCTACGGCGAGCCGGAGTGCAACAGCGGCGAGCAGGTTCGTTGCACCTTCAACCTCAAGAGCAGCCCCAAGCTCTTTCTCGCCCCCGGTACCACCGTCATTCATCACTGGCAGATCGAGGATGCAGACGGCAACGAACTGGAGACAGACCCCGTCACGTTCATCTATGAGGATACCCGCTTTGATTGGGAGAGTATCAGCGAAGGTAATCTGGTCCTCTGGTACTACTCCGCCGACGAGTCCGAGGTGTCCCCTGTACTTCAGACCGCCGTTGAGGGACTGCAACGCATGGAAGGTCTTCTCGGCGCCACCGTCGATTTCCCGGTGAAGGTCTTCCGCTATGCCTCCGCCGAGGAGATGCGGGAAGCGTCGTTCTACTCCAAGGACGCTCCCGCCGGTATCGTTACTCTTGGCGAGGTCCCCTTCTCCGATACGGCTCTCGTGTCGGCAGACTACGAGCCTCTCGACGTCTTGCGACACGAACTGGCGCACATAGTGATAAGAAAGGCGGTCGAAGGACCCTTCAGCAACATTCCCGCCTGGCTGGACGAGGGCACCGCCGTCTACGCCCAGGTGCGTCCCCTCGCCGGCGAGGAGGAGGCCCTGGAGGAGGCCATCCGCAAAGACAATGTCCTGTCGGTGCGTGGCATGACCTCTGCCAGTCTGGCCCGTAGCGCCTCCAACGTCAGCCTTTTCTACGCTCAGGCGTGGAGCGTAGTGTCGTTCCTTGTCGAAAGGGGAGGGGAGAGCAAGTACGCTCAGCTATTCGTCGCCCTCAAAGAGGGCACCACCGTCGACAAAGCCCTGCAGTCGGTCTACGGCTTCGACCAGAACGGCCTGGACAACGCCTGGCGGGAGAGCGTAGGTCTTCCCCCACGTGAGTCCGCGGGCGCCGGCGGGAAGAGCACTGCCGTGCCTCAAATCACCCCCTTCAGCCTGGATGGCCAGCAGGGCGGCGAGTCGTCGCAGGGGTCACAATCCGCGAATGATGGAGAAGGCGGGGGATCCACAGTTGTCATCGTGGTGGCAGTGGCTGTTGCCGTCGTCGTAGTCGGTGGCTTTGTGGTAGGAGGGTTCGCCCTGGCGCGTCGCCGCCGCAAGCCGTCGTCCTAGCGGTCGGTCTTCGCTGTGCCCTCGCCTGACGCCGTGTCGCTCTTCAGCGCCAGCTTCGTGGCCCCGAAGTAGGCCGGGCGGTAGCCGAAAACGGAGGCGTTGCTCTTCTCCGCGTCGCTCACGTAGAAGAACTGGTATCCCTCGTCGCTGAACGCCTGAAAAGCCTTGTATTTCAGCAGCCAGACGTAGCGTATGTCGCTCTCCTCGTCCACCGCCACTCCTCTATCCGAAAGCATGCTTATCGCCTTGTAGTCGTGGTCGAGGATGCCGATATCCAGCCTGTCCTTGTTTCGCATGACGAACTGCGGGTAGATGAACCCGGTGAAGACGACCGAGTGCGAGGGCAGGGAGATGCTGGCCAGCTCGTCGGCGAAGTTGCGCTGATTCTTCAGCGTGTCGATGTCGGATAGCATCATCCCGCTGCCGATCTCAGCGCTGGTAAAGCTCTCGCGGTTAATCTCGTCGCCGGGTGTAGTGACGTCGACGAAGCCGGCAAACAGTATCATCGCCGACACTCCGACCAGCACCGCTCTCTGGAAGTAGCGCGCCATCAAGAAGAACCCGAAGGGGAAGACGGGGATGAGGTATGCGACCTCGTGAGGCAGGCGGGTGAAGGAGGTGAAGAAGAGGAGGACCATCGCCACCCATAGCGCCAGGTGCGACTCTCTTGTCAGGTCGTGGGGCAGCTTGAGAAGCCTTGGCAGGGAGAGGGTCAGTCCTATGATGACTGACAGGGTGCCCACAATCCCCAACGTATCCTTGCCCAGCAGCTTCAGGACAGAGAGGAACCCCACTTTCGCGTCGTAGAAGTTGAACATCCGCAGCCCGTAGACCGCGAGCACAGGCGAGTAGGCGATCAGCGAGGTCACCCCTAGAGCTCCCAAGAACGGTATCGCTGACCGGAGCTGGCGCTCTCGCCATAGCCAGATCAGGAAAGCGGGCGCCGCCCAGCAGGAAGTGAGGCGAAATCCGATGGCCAGTCCCAAACAAACGCCGCCCAAGACGAAGCGTCCGCGCATCAGAGCCAAGTAGCACCCCAGGATGAACGTCAGGGCCCACATGTAGTCCATCGTGCTTACACTGTTTATCCACAGCAAGGGGCTGAAGGCGAAGGCTATCGTCAACACTCCCTTGTTGGGCAGCTTCAACTCTGTCAGTATTCGGGCGAAGAGGTAGACGCCGACAAGCGAGATCATGACAGTGGAGAGGTTCGTCCAGACCCAGCCGGCGCGCACCAGGGGCACAGTGACGAACTCGTGCAACGGGAAGCCGGGCAACCGGGAAGGGTAGTACTCGCCGTCGGAGAGGAGATGCTCGGCCGTGAGGGCCACGCGCCAGGCGTCGGGGTCGGTACCGTAGCCTAGGTTCAGCCAGGGGATGCGTGACACCACGTACACGATGGCAAGCGCCGCGAACGCCAGCGGCTGCGTGAAATCGAACTCCAGCGCCCGGTCGATGATGTTCCCTATCGTTCCCTGTTGGGGGAATGCGGTTCGTCCTGTTGCTTCAGAAGACTCCAAGGCCGGGCCTTTCTAGTGTCCGGACATTGACGTCAGGGCAGGATAATCCCGCTCTCTCGTCGTTCCGGTGCTCGTTGCTCCGCCGCTCGCTGCTCTATCGGCGATGACTCCCATGTGCCCTCGACCGGCTGGAGCGGCTTCCCCTGCGCAAACCGTACGATCTGCGCGATCAACGTGCTCTCATCCAGCGCCCCCACGAGGAACACTCTCTCGTCGAGTATGATGAACGGCACCGCCCGCACTCGATAGCGCTCGGCCAGGCGGGGGAACTCGCCGATCTCCACCACGTCGGCGCTTATGCGAGGACTCTCCAGCGCCATCTTGTGGACCAGGCGGGCGACGCTGGGGCAATGAGGGCAAGTAGGCGTAACGAACACCTGAATCGCGATGTCTTTCCTTAGCTTGCGCAACTGTCGAACCGTTTCTGTCGCCAGCTCCACCTGGCCGCGGGAGACGTCGACGATGTCATCGATGAACGCCGGGAACTCGTGTCCGGCGGGAAATCCGTAGAACCTGATTGGCCTGTTGACAGGGCCTCGGAGCACCGTCCCCGGTACTTTGTCCACCTTGAGGCTGGCTGCGTCCGCGGTCGCCTCTGAGAACTCATATGTGTTGAGCCTTATCTTAGGTGAGAGCGCTGCCAACTCCTTCAATGTCTGCTGTGTCTCTTCGCAGTACGGGCACTCCTCCCGGCCGGGGACGATGATGGGGAGCTTCCGCTGCGTGAAGTGGTCGATCTTGACGGTGCCCACCATTTCCCGGGCAAAGCGGGCACGCAGGTACTCCTGGTCATTCAAAGAAATCACTGGAATCTCTCGCTATGCGCTGCACCTGTCCCCTAGGGCTCCTCTGTTTGGCGCGCTCGCAACTGACGCCACACCCCCACGATGCGCTCTAGGACGGTGAGGTTTGTCAGCACGGCTAGTATCCAGAGGACGATGCGCATCTGGTCTATGATAAGCCCTATGCCGAGGACGATCACCCGTTCCGGCCGGGTAAAGAGGCCGTCCCGCATCCGCAACCCCGCCGCTTCCGCCCGTGCCCGCACGTAGCTCACAAGAAGCGACCCTACTACTGCTACGAAGGCTAAGACCGTCTCCTCGCGATGGCCGTGGCTGCTGAAATAGAAGAGAGTCCCTCCCAGCACCGCCGCCTCAGAAAGGCGGTCGGCCACCGAGTCGAATACTCCCCCGAAAACCGTCGCTTTTCCGGTGGCTCTCGCCAGGAGGCCGTCCATCATGTCCAGGGCGGCTGCCGCCGCCATTACGATACCGCCTGCCAGGAACTCGCCCCTCGCGATTAGAACCGAGGCCCCCAGCGCTCCCAATAGTCCCAGAGCAGTGATCATGTTTGGGGTGAGGCCGGTCTTCGCCAGGGCCCGGCCGACGGGCTCGGTTACCTGACGGGGTAAAGAATGAGGGATGATGTTGAACATGAATGCAGTCCTTGCTGGCTATGGCGGGTTCGTGGCCTTAGCGTTGCGCTCATATTGAAGTCGCTCGTAATAGGTGAGCACCCTCTGTGAGACGCGCTCCCAACTGTACTCCTGGGCCCGCTGCTGTGCTCGTTCTCCCATCTCGCGGCGTTGGTCAGGGTCGGCCAGCAGTTCGATAATGGCCTCAGCTAGGGCATCTACCTCCTTGGGGCGCACTAGGAGCCCCTCCACGCCGTGCGTGATGACGCTGGCATACCCCTCGATGTTGCTGGCCACCATCGGCCTTCCTGCCGCCATCGCTTCCAAGAGAACAATCCCCTGGCTCTCGTTGCCCGTTGCCGGGGCGCAGACAACATCGGCTGTGTGCTGGTAGCGCGCCAAGTCATCGTAAGAGACGTGCCCGATGAACTCCACGTCCGCCAGCCCCTTCTCTGCTACCCAGTTCCGATAGCCACGCGTCGCCCGGGTCGATGGGCCGACTATGAGGAGCCGGGTCTCCGGCATCTTCGCCTTCACCGTTAGGAACGCTTCCAGGAGGTACTTCACGCCCTTTCGCTTCTCCATCCGTCCCACGAACAGAACATTCGGCCTGCCGTCGCTGTATTGAGGGATAGGGTCGCGCTCGCAGGCGAAATGCTCCACGTCCACGCCGTTGGGAATGATGTTGTAGTAACCGGGGAAGTAGCGGCTGATCAGGTGCATCGCTGGCACGGAAACAGCGATCTTGCCGTCTAAGCGGCGGAACCAACGCTTCAAGGCTCGGTGGCCGTAGAGGTACCAGCGATTGCCTCCCCCCTCCTTCGCCGCGTGGAACGTGGCGACGTTGACGGCGTCGGACAGGCGCACGAAGTGAAACGGCAAGAACGGCGCAAAAGGCTCGTGCACGTGGACGACGTCGAACTGCCCCTCCTGGAGAAAACGCTTCACCTTGGGCGCCATGCGGAGGGACAAGGCGACGCGCGCCACCGAGCCGCTCGCCGGTACGCCGACAGGCCGGCCGATGGGGACGACGTTCTCTTCCGGCTTGTGAAGCGAGGGGCGGGACGATGGCGCGGCTATCTGCACCTCGTGACCCAGCCGGGTGAAGTTATCCCTTAGGTGGGAAATGTGACTGTTCACGCCTCCCGGCACGGCGAAATCGTAGGGCGATACGAGGGCTATCTTCATCGTCCGAACCGTTTAAAGAAACTGAGTATTGTCGGTCCCCAGCCGCTCTTCTTGGGCGTGACCGAGAAGCCGCGCCACTGCTGGAGCAGAAACCGCCGGTAGCCGATCTCCGACAGAGTCGGGTATCTGCCATTGTGGGCGCTGGTAGCTCCCATCAGGATACTGTGCCGCAAGTCCTCGGCGCTCTCTCCTTCGAAGACTGTGTAGGCGCTGCCGACTGCGGGCAGGAAGTGGGCGTCGCTGCCGCCGACCTCCGGCAGGTGGTACATCTCCCGGTTCAGATGGCACGCCTTCTTCATTCCTACACCTGCACCGAGTCCCTTCCCGGACAACTGGACGGCGTCGAAGTACACGCCACCCCCCCGCTCCCGCATGACCCTCTCGATTGCTTTATCGCCGATGCTCCGGGTGAGCCAGTTCATCGGATGAGGGATTATGCATAGTCCTCCCTGCCGGTGCACCGCCTCCAGGGTTGGGATGAGAGGCTTCAAGCTGGGCACCGGCTTCTCGATGAACAGGGCGAGGAGATGGCCCTGGAGTGTCGTCACCTCCATCCCGGCTATGACATCGACTCGGTGATGTCCCCGTGCCCACTCTTCGCGTGCCTCCAGTCCCCCTGTCAAGTCATCGTGGTCGGTGACGGCGATGACGGAGAGGTCGGTCTTCTCGTCTGCGTACTCCAAGAGTTCGGCGACGGTTGCCATGCCGTCACCGCAGGCGGAATGAATATGCAGGTCTGCTTTACCCACTACGAGTCTTCCCGTCGTCTATGGTCTCGGCTGTCATTGTACCATCGGTGGCGTAAGGTTGAAGGGCTGACCGGGGCTGCTAGTGCGCTTCGGCTGTTACCCGCTCCCAGAGGCGTGACACCTCCTGCGCGAGAGCCGAGTGCTCCGGCCGCTTCAGGTCGGGGTCGCCCTCCAGCAGGCGAGTCGCTTCGGTGCGCGCGAGCTCGATGAGCGGTACGTCTGAGAGTTGCGCCACTTTCAGGTCGGGGAGACCGCTCTGGCGGGTACCGAAGAACTCGCCGGGGCCGCGCAGGCGCAGGTCAGCCTCGGCGAGGGCGAAGCCGTCCTGGTTATTCTCCACGAGCTGGAGCCGCTCTCTCGCCTCTGCCGAAGCACTATCGGAAAGGAGGAGACAGTAACTCTGGACGTCGCTGCGGCCGACTCGACCCCGGAGCTGGTGAAGCTGGGCGAGCCCGAAGCGTTCCGCTCCCTCTACCATCATGACCGTCGCGTTCGGTATATCCACGCCCACCTCTACCACCGCCGTTGACACTAGTATGTCCAGCCGCCCATCGCGGAAGTCACGCATCACCCGTTCCTTCTCGTGGCTGCCCAGGCGACCGTGCAGGAGCCCCAGACGTAGATCAGGGAACACCTCGCCGCTCAGTCGCTTGAACTCCTGGGTGGCGGCCCGTGTCACCAGCACCTCCGACTCCTCGATCAGCGGGCAAATGATGAAAGCCTGCCGCTCCTGCCGGACCTGTTCTCGCAGGAACTCGTACGCCCCCTCGCGTTCCTCCGGTGCCACCCAGCGCGTCTCGATGGGTTTTCGCCCCAGCGGCATCTCGTCGATGACGGAGATGTCCAGATCACCGTAGAGGGTGAGAGCGAGAGTACGCGGTATGGGGGTAGCGGTCATCACCAGCAGGTGGGGGTTGCGTCCTTTGCCGCGCAGGGCTGCCCGCTGCATCACCCCGAAGCGGTGCTGCTCGTCTACGACCGCGGCTCCCAGGCGAGAGAAGTCCACGTTTTCCTGAATGACGGCGTGGGTTCCCACCAAGATATCTACCTCGCCCGCAGCGACCGCCTCTCGGACATTCTGCTTCTCCGGCGTCGACATGCTTCCGGTGAGGATGGCGAGGCGCAAGGGCTGCGGCAGGTAGGGTACGGTAAGGGCGACGATGGGTCCCGGCTGCACCTCGCTGGACAGGATGCGGCAGAGCGTCTGATAGTGCTGCTCGGCGAGGATCTCGGTGGGGGCCATCATAACGCTCTGATAGCCGTTACTCTTGGCCGCGATCAGGCAAGCTGCCGCTACCACCGTCTTGCCGCTGCCCACGTCGCCCTGGAGGAGACGGCTCATGGGACGCTCCCGGGCGACATCCTCCAATACTTGGTGCATGGCCTTTGTCTGGGCTGCTGTCAGCGTGAAAGGAAGAGACTCGACATAACCGTCGCGGACTTCAGGAGGCAAGGGTAGTGGTTCCGCGAGACCGCGTTCCTGCCATTCCCGCTTGCGGATGAGCACCCCCGTTTGGATCAACAGCAGCTCGTCGAAGGCCAAGCGTCGCCGGGCCGCTCTCAGATCGTCCCAGCTATCGGGGTAGTGCATCTGCCGGATCGCCGTGGTGACGGGCAGGAACCGATTTCGGGTCAGCAGGTCAGGCGGCAGGAGTTCCGGAACAACGTCGGCATAGCCGTCGATCGCCTCTTTCGCCAGCCGGCGGGCCGTCCGTGCCGCCAGGCCGGATGTCGAATGATAGACGGGCACCAGCCGTCCCGTATGGATCAAGTCCTCAGATTCCAGAGGCTCGTATTCCGGGTTTTCCAGTGTCTTCTGTCCCTTGAACAGTGTCACCTTTCCGGCTAGCACGATCTGCGTGTTCGTCCGGAGCTGGCGGGCGAGGTAGGGCTGATTGAACCAGACGATGCGCATCATCCCCGTGTCATCTCCCACCAGCGCCTCGGTGCCCTTCAGACGCCGCCCGATATTCGCCTCCGCGGCGCTCCATACCGTCCCGATGACCGTCTGCTCCTCGCCGACCACGAGCTCCGCTATGGGCCGGATGTGGGCGAAATCGTTATGACGGCGGGGGAAGAAGTAGAGCAGATCATGCACAGTCTCGACGCCCAGGTGCACAAACTTGGCGGCCAAGGCGCTGCTTACTCCTCGCAACACTGTGATCGGCGCTGTCAAGTCAGCCTGGCTTTTCGGCTGGTCGGCGGGAGACTGTCGGGGTTTGGCCGGCGCTCTAGTCGCGGAGGACGCCCGCGCCGCCCCCGTTTTCGCGCTGGGGGCTTGCTTGACTGAGGCTTGAACCGGCTGATTGAGAAGGGCCAGCGTCTCCGCAAGCCAGCGCCGTCGCTGGTCAGGGGTCAGGGATGCGTAGCCATGCGAGGGCAAAGCCATTATCGAGCGCATGACGGGGGAGTTTGAGGCAAGGCTGCCACGCTCGACGAGCCGCTTCAGGTAGCGGTCGATGCTTCCTATGACCGCCTTGTCCGTGTAGCCCTTGCGTCGTTCCAGTTCCAGGATGTTGCGCAGTTGGGCTTCCGGCGGGTTCAATCTCCCTTTACCCCCTCGACGATTACCATGCCCATTAGCCCTGGGCCGCCATGGGCCCCCAGCGCCGGCCCCAGGCGGGCGATATGGATCGGCACGTCGGGGAGTCGTTCGCGGACCCAGTCTGCGAGCATATCGGCGTCGGCCGGTGTCGTAGTGTACATGACCCCAATCTCGGCAATGTCAGGATAGGCCATCGCTAGCTCGAACATCCGCTTCAGCCCGCCGGCCCGCGTCCGGGCCCGACCGAGAGCGTGGATCTCGCCGCGAATGCCGAGTATCGGTTTGATGTCGAGGAGGTTTCCGAGCAGCGCCTCCAATCGGCTAATGCGCCCCCCCCGCCGCGCGTACTCCAGCGTGTCCAACAGGACGAACGTGTGCACCCTGTCCGCTACCGAGCGCGCGGCCGCTACCACCTCTTCCAAAGGGGCTCCTGCTTTGGCCGCCTTGGCCGCGGCAATGACCGCCAGGCCGAGTCCTAGAGAGGAGGTGGCGGAATCGACGACCTCTACCCGGCAGGGAGTGCTTAATGCGTCCCTGGCGATGGTTGCTGCCGCAACCGTTCCCGAAAACTTGGCGCCGAGGTGGATGGAGGCGATGGCGTCGGTCTCCGCCGACAGGGTCTCGTAGACCTCCAAGAATGCGCCGACGGGGGCCTGCGACGTGCTGGGGGCAATAGAGCTCTTCGTCAGCTTCTCGAAGAACTGCTCTGTGGTCAGGTCAACGCCGTCGCGGAAGGACTCCTGCCCGAACAAGACGATCTGGGGCACCACCGTGATCTGCAGCTCTTCGACTGTCTGAGGTGAGAGATCCGCCGTGCTGTCCGTTACCACGCGCACGGTCATCGGCGACGATCTCCCCAGCAGAGTCCGCTATTCGAGGGAGAGGATGTAGTTGTAGTGCGGTTGTCCACCATAAACGACCTCAGTGTCGAGGGATGGGTAGTCCTTCTTGATCGCAGTCACCAGCGTCAACGTCTCATCTCTATCTGTGTCGGTCCCGTAGTAGATCGTGACGAGGCTGGTCTGAGGGGTAAGGGCCCGGCCTAAGCAGGAAAGGGCGGCATTGTAGGGCGAAGCGTCGGCGATGACCAGCTTCCCGTCCAGGAGGGCGATTGCCTGCCCCTTGCGCACTGACAACCCGTCGACTTTGACGGAGCGGATTGCCTTCGTCACCTCAATCGTCCGCACTTGGTGACGTGCCTCAGCCATGATGGCAGCGTTCTCGCGCAGCCCTTTCTCCAGGTTCAATGCGAGAAGCGCCGCTATCCCCTGCGGTATCGACTGCGTCGGCACCACCTGCGCGTCCTTCTTGCTGTGCTGCACCGCCTGCTCTGCCGTAAGGACGACGTTCTTGTTGTTGGGAAGCACGATGACCTCATCCTGGGGACAGGAGTCGATGGCTGTCAGGACCTGCTGCGTGCTGGGGTTCATTGTCCTTCCCCCGTGCACGATCGCTGTCACTCCTAGGCTGCGGAAGATGTCCTCCAGCCCTCTTCCTGACGCTACCGCCACCGTGCCGACGGGCGCGAGGTTGGGTTCGTATCCAACTTGGACCTTGTGCGAGAACTCCTCCGCCTGCGCCTGGATGTTGTCGACTTTGAGCCGCGTCAACTCTCCCAGCGACGTTCCGTAGCTAATGGCGGCGCCCGGATCAGAGGTGTGCACGTGCACCCGCATCGTCTTCTCGTCCCCTACCACCAGGACGGACTCGCCTAGTTCCACCATGCGCTCCAGCACGACTTCTGCATCCAGCCCCTCTCCCACCACCAGAAACTCGGTGCAGTATCCGAATTCACTCTCGCCGCCTTCGTGCAGCGTCGCCGTCGCGTTAAGCCAGCTATGGTGAGGATCCTGGATGGCCAGGGGCGCCAGAGGGGCGAGGTCTCCCCGGAGGTAGCGCAGCGCTCCTTCCAGCATGATGTACAGCCCCTGGCCGCCGGCGTCGACTACTCCCGCATCGCGTAGTACGGGTAGGAGAGTCGGCGTCTTCGCCACTGCCTTCTTGGCGGCGTCGACTGCCGACGTGAGAACGCTGCGAAGACTACCCTCCAACTTCTGGGCCCGTTTTCGGGCGGCGACCCCTACCTCACGCATGACCGTGAGGATCGTGCCTTCCACGGGGTTGCGTACTGCCCGATGGGCGCTGCTTGCCGCCTCCTCAAGGGCTGTGGCGAAGTCCAAGCCACCGAAGCGGTCCTTGCCGTCCAGACTGTCGGCGAAGCCTCGTAGCATCTGGGAGAGGATAACCCCCGAGTTGCCGCGTGCTCCCATTAGCGCTCCCCTAGCCATCGCCTTGGCGATGATGTCGGCGGAATCGCTGCTGGCCTGGTAAGCCTCGTCCATCGTGGCCTGCATCGTCAGGTACATATTGGTGCCGGTATCGCCGTCGGGGACAGGGAAGACGTTGATGGAGTTGATCGCCTCCGCGTTGCGCTCCAGCCAAGTCGTGGCGGCAGCGAACATCCCCCGCAGGTCGTCGCCGGAGTAGGTGAGGACCTGCGGGCCGGCGGACTCTCGGCGGGCGGAGTCATCCACGGCTAGGCCCTCGGATTCAGCGTTGGTCATCAGGCAGCTTGCCTCCAGCCTTCCCTCGTGCTAAGATGGCAATCGAATTCTAGCAACACCGTTGCGCCCCGTAAAGGATAGTTTGATGTCTGGGAAGTGTGATATCTGCGGCAAGAGCACCGTGTTTGGCCGTAATATCCGGCACCGTCACGCCGGACGCTGGGAGCGTAAGGCTCCCCGGACCAACAGGGTGTTTCGCCCCAACGTCCATAAGCAGACTGTCCACGTCGAGGGGAAATCCCTGAGACTGAACGTCTGCACCCGCTGCCTGCGCACCCAATCGCGGGTGTCCGCATAGCCAAGCGTTCCCCTGCGTCTGTTGCTGCTGTCTGCCCCGAGCTAGTTCCTTGGTTCCGTTCGTGTTGCGCTCTCCCGCAGCCGCGCCATGTTGTCGGCGACGCTCCCCTTACTGTTGAATATGGCCGTGCCCGCCACCAGAACTCGCACCCCTGCCTCTACGCAGCGGGGTGCCGCCTCCGGCGTTATACCACCGTCGATCTCTATCTCCGCTGCCAGCCCCCGCTCGTCGAGAAGGCGGCGCAGACGGCGTACCTTTGGCAGCACATCCTCGATAAACTCCTGCCCGCCAAAGCCGGGGTCGACGCTCATGATCAGCGCCAGATCAACCTCCGCCAGCACTTCCTCGATGGCGGCAAGCGGAGTCGCCGGGTTCAGAGCGACGCCTGCCCGCAGGCCGTGCCCTTTGATCTGCTCGATTACGCGGTGCAGATGAGGACTGACTTCGGGGTGTATGACGAGGATGTCGGCGCCGGACGCCGCAAACGCATCGATGTGGCGTTCCGGCTCCTCGATCATGAGGTGCACGTCCAAAGGCAAGCGGGTGACCCCGCGGACGGCTCTCACGACGAGCGGGCCGACGGTGATGTTGGGCACGAAATGCCCGTCCATGACATCGACGTGGATGTAGTCGGCGCCTGCCGCCTCTGCTTCTCTGACCTGCTCACCCAAACGGGCGAAATCGGCTGCTAGGATCGATGGCGCGAGTTTGATGATGCTACTCACGGCTTCCCTCTCTTTTTGGGAGGCTGGAGCCGGCGCCGTGCCTCCCGGAGGGCCCTGGCGACCTGCTCCGGCGCGGTGCCACCGGGGACATTCCGAGACCTGAGGGAACTCTCCAGGTCGATCTGTAGCACCTCCTCGCTGAACAGAGGCGAGAAACGCTGATACTCCTTCAGCGTCAATTCCGAAAGCTCCTTGCCTTGCTTCTGGGTGTAGTTTACAAGCTTCCCCACTATCTGATGTGCCTGGCGGAAGGGCAGCCCCTTGCGCACCAGGAAATCGGCGACATCGGTGGCGAGAGCGAAGTTCGCTGCCGCTGCCACCCGCATCCGCTCCTCGTTTATCTGGATGGTAGGCAGCATCTCGGCCAGGATGACGAGTGCCGAGAACAGTGCCTGGTGCGTGTCGAACAGCGCCTCCTTGTCCTCCTGCAGGTCGCGGTTATAGGAGAGGGGCAGGCCCTTGAGGGTGGTGAGGAATCCCAGCAGGTTCCCGTATGTCCGGCCTGTGCGCCCTCGCGCCAACTCGGCCACATCAGGGTTCTTCTTCTGGGGCATGATGCTCGAACCAGTTGCGAAGGCGTCGTCCAGCTCGATGAAGCCGAACTCGGCGCTCGACCAGAGGACTATCTCCTCTGCTAGCCGCGATAGGTGCATCATGCAGGCAGCAGAACAGAAGAGGAACTCCACCACAAAGTCGCGGTCGGAAACGGCATCGATGCTGTTCCGGCTGATATGGGCGAAGCTCAGGTCTCTGGCCACTGCTTCCCGATCGATAGGGTAGGGCACACCGGCCAGCGCCCCGCTGCCCAAGGGCAACACATCGCTGCGATCGTAACACTGGGCTAAACGCTGGCGATCGCGCTCTAGCATCTCGAAGTAGGCCAGTAGGTGATGGGCTAGGAGCACCGGCTGGGCCCGTTGCAGGTGAGTGTAGCCGGGGAGAACAGCGTTGCGGTGTTGCTCTGCCACGTCCAGCAGTGCGGACTGGAGAAGGTTGATCGCTGTGATCGTCTCAACGATGCGCTCCTTCAGGAAGAGGCGCAGGTCCGTGGCCGCCTGGTCGTTGCGGGAGCGGGCCGTGTGTAGCCGGCCGGCGGCTTCCCCGATCTTCTCCTCCAGGCGCGCCTCGATGTTGGTGTGTATGTCCTCCAGGCTGTCGTCGAGCGCAAAACCGCCGTTCTCAATCTCCTTCTCGATGTCGCGCAGCCCTCGCACTATCTCGTCGGCGTCGGCGCGAGGGATGATCCCCTGTTTGCCCAGCATGCGGGCGTGCGCTATGGACGCTTGGATATCCTCATGGTACAGTGCGGAATCCACATCGAGAGAGGACGTATACATGTCCACCAGGGGATGAGTCTTCTTGGCGAAGCGTCCGCTCCAGGGTTTGCCCCGCTCTTGACGCTGTTTCTTCGGGCTTCCTTCCTGGTCTTTGGCCACTGTCAGCCACTCCTTTGGCAACTAACTATGCGAAGATCGAGCGTTCCTCGCCTGGCCCTCATTTTCGCCCAGTGGAAGGGTTTTGCCAATAGCCTGCTCATTTCGCGGCGAAAATAGGCAGCGTTATAAGATCGCTGATCTCATCCACCACGAAGTCTGGCCGTGCTGAATCGCCCGGGCTCTTCCTCTCTGAGCGGCCCATATCCTTTTCTGGATCCTTCTCGGCCACCTTGTTTCTCTTCAGGACGGCGGTCATTCCCAGGGCCTTGGCGCCGGCCACGTCCGCTCGCAGCGAATCGCCCACCATCACCGCTTCCCCCGGCTCGATGCCCAGCGCATCGAGCGCGTGCTGGAAGATGTGGGGATGAGGCTTGAGATACCCCACCTCACAGGAGATGGACATTACCTCGAAGAAATCGAGCAGGCCGTGAAATCGGAGCTCTTCCCGGAACGGCTCATCTCCCAAGCCGCGGTTAGTGACGGTGCCGACGCGGTATCCGTGCTCCCGAAACCACTGTAGGGTCTCGACGACGCCGGGATGCAGCTCGCGGCCCAGGAAGACGCCACCCAGGTTCCAGGTGTGCCAGAGCTTCACCGCTTGCTCATCATCGATGCTCAGGCCCTTCTCTGCTGCCACCCGTTTGGCGATTTGGGGGTAGTCTGGGCTTACCAGATCGTCCCAGTATGCCTCATCGGTGGCCTTCTCGATGGCAAAGCGGATGTCGCGGCCCAGGAAGAACAGCTCACCGGCGGGAGTCACTCCCCAGGAGCGTAGCAGATCGGAGATGCGGTGTACCGTCTCGCCGCGGATGACTTCTATTGGCGGCATTTGGGGGAAGTGCCACAGCGTCTCCCCCAGATCAAGAAGAACCGCCTTGATTGCCATTCAGTTGAATCTCCCCGGATGTCGAGTCCGCTTGGCTATTCCCCCGGGCTAGCGATGCGCAGAGGCTCGCCTGGCTCGGTGAGGAGTTGCGCCTTGGCCTGAACCCGTACCGGCAGGCCCCAGATGTTGATGAAACCGACCGCGTGACTCTGATCGAAGAGGTCACCCTTGTCGTAGGTGGCGAGGGAGAAGTCATACAGACTCTTCGGCGATCGGCGCCCCACCGGAATCGCCTGTCCCTTGTGCAAGCGCATGCGCACCATGCCCGTGACATGCCGCTGGCTGCTCTGCACGAACGCTGCCAGGTCCTGGTGATAGGACGTGAACCAGAGACCGTTGTAGATTAGGTCGGCGTACTCCTGGGCGATCCGCGCTTTCATTCGAAGCTGCATCTTGGACAGAGTGAGGTGTTCCAGCGCCTCGTGAGCGTTCAACAGTGTTACGGCGGCCGGCGCCTCATAAATCTCCCGTGACTTGATGCCTACGAGACGGTCCTCTACCAGGTCGATCCGGCCCACGCCGTTCTCGCCGGCCAGGTGGTTGAGGCGGCGCACCAGAGTTATGCCGTCCAAATCCTCCCCGTCCAGCGACACCGGTATCCCTCGCTCGAAGCCGATCTCCACATAGGACGGCTCCTCCGGCGCGTCCTTCACGGAGCACGTCAATTGGTAGATGTCCTCCGGCGGCTCCTGCCAAGGGTCCTCGAGGACGCCGCACTCGATGCTGCGACCCCACAGGTTCTCGTCGGTGGAGTAGGGGCTCTTCTTCGTGACGGGCACAGGGATGTGATGTCGCTCGGCATAGGCGATCTCTTCCTCCCGCGTCATGCCCCACTCGCGCACCGGGGCGATGATCTCAAGATCGGGAGCGAGCGCCTGCACGCCGACTTCGAGCCGGACCTGGTCGTTACCCTTGCCTGTGGAGCCGTGGGCGACGGCCGTTGCCCCTTCTTCACGGGCGACATCGACCATGATCTTCGAGATGAGAGGGCGGCCCAGGGCAGTGGCGAGAGGGTAGTGGCCTTGGTAGACGGCCCCGGCAGCCAGAGCTGGGAAGGCAAAGTAGCGGATGAACAGCTCCTTGCCGTCTCGCCAGAGTGCTTTCGCTGCGCCGGCAGCAGCGGCCCTTTCCTGTAGGGCGTCGAATTCCTTCTCTGTCCCCATGTCGATGTGAAGGGCGATGACGTCGTAGCCCTTCTCCTCATGGAGCCACTTGATGGCGACGCAGGTGTCGAGGCCGCCTGAGTAGGCAAGCACGATCTTCTTGGACATAAGGGTTACCTCCGGGTGTACATTGACATAACTACGTGTTCATGCGGAAAGCATGGCGAAAACCTTGTCCAGCTTCGCCAGCCCTTCGTCTAGTTCTTCCTCAGATATGATCAGGGCCGGAGAGAGGCGCAGGGTGTTGGGACGCACATTGTTCACGACTAGCCTCTCTTTCAGACAGGCAAGCGTCACCTCCTCCGCCATCTCCTGGTTGAACTCCACCGCCCAAAGCAGCCCCTTGCCGCGCACCGCCTTCACGAAGTCGAAGCGATCTTCAAACTGGAGCAGCTTCCTCCCCAGGCGGTTGCCCTTCGCAGCCACCTGCGCCGACAGATCGTTGTCGACGATGTACTTGACGACGGTGTGGGCCACGCGGGTTGCCAGGGGATTGCCGCCGTATGTTGTGCCATGGTCGCCGGGCACGAAGACCGCGCAGTGCTCTTTCGCCAGCACTGCCCCGATCGGGAAGCCGCTGCCCAGACCCTTCGCTAGGGTGATGATGTCCGGCTCGATGCCATAGTGCTGATAGGCGAACAGCGCCCCCGTGCGCCCGATCCCCGTCTGCACCTCGTCCAGTATCAGGAGCAGGTTCTGTTTGTCACACCAGGCTCTGACCTGTCGCAGGTAGTCATCGTCGGGGACAACGATTCCTCCCTCACCCTGGATCGGCTCCAAGAGGACGGCGCAGGCTGCCTCTGTGGTGGCCCTCCTGATCGCCTCCGCATCGTTGAAGGGCACGTGCACGAAACCTATAGGAAGCGGCGTGAAGGGCGCCTTATAGCGCTCCGTGCCGGAAGCGGTGACGGTCGCCAGCGTGCGGCCGTGAAATGCATTCTCAGCGCAGATAACCTCGTAGGCGCCGTCCCGATGCTCCTTGGCCCACTTGCGGGCCAGCTTGATCGCGGCCTCGTTCGCCTCCGCGCCGCTGTTGCAGAAGAACGCCCGGTCGAGACAGGAGTTCTCGACCAGTAGGCGGGCCAGCTCTATCTGCGGTGTGGTATAGACGATGTTGGAGTAGTGCATCAGCGTCCCCGCCTGCTCAGTCAGGGCGGCTACCACCTCCGGATGACAGTGGCCCAGACTGACAACGACGTGTCCGCCGAAGAAGTCCAGGTACTCCTGACCTGCGTCGTCCCAGAGACGGCTGCCCTGGCCGCGTACGAAGGTCACGGGCAGACGCTTGTAGGTCGTCATCATGTACTTGCTTTCGAGTTCTTGCCAGTCAGTCATGTCTTTTCCTCGTTGCCTAGCCGACCTTGGTTCCCGCTATCTCGCCCTTGAGGGCGGCTTGCAGGGAGTGCGCCTGCCGTCCGTCTACGATAAGCGCCGTCGTGTCGGAGGCGGCGGCCCGCAGGCAGGCCTCGACCTTCGGCAGCATACCGCCCGCTATCGTTCCGGCCTCTGTCAGCGATTGCGCTGTCTGCGCCGACAGTCTCCCCATAACCTGACCTTGGGCGTCCAAGATTCCCGGCACGTCGGTCAGGAAGACGAGGGAGTCAGCCGCCAGGGCCAGCGCGATCTCCCCCGCCACCGTATCGGCGTTGATGTTCAGTAGCTGCGAGGGCAGCGACTCACCTTCAACGTTGATCCCTATCGGCGCTACCACCGGCATGTAGCCGTCCTCCAGCAGCGACCGCAATAGATCAGCGTTGATCCCTTCGACGTCGCCCACGAAACCCAGCTCCGGCCGCCGCCGTGCCCGGATCAGGCCACCGTCGGCGCCGCTCAGTCCCACGGCGCGGCCCCCTTGGGCGTTGATGCCTGCGACCAGCTCTTTGTTCACCAGACCCGCCAAAACGGCCACTGCGACCGGCAGGGCCTCTTCGTCGGTTACCCGTAGCCCGCCGACGAACTTCGATCCGACGCTGTGGATCTCCAACCAGCGGCTGATCAGGCTTCCGCCGCCGTGTACGACCACCAACGGATAACCCTCACGCTGGAGAGATACCAGGTCATCCAGGGCTGCGTCGCGGCTATCCCAGGTGCTGCCGCCCACCTTGACGACGGCGATTCCGTCCTTCTTCACTGATTCAGCCTCTCTTGCCTGTTCAGGTGGTGTATTCGGCGTTGATCTTGACGTACTCTTCCGTCAGATCGCAGCCCCAGGCGACCGCCGCTGCTCTACCCATCCCCAGGTCGACCTGGATGCGAACCTCGGGTTGATTCGTGGCGGCGCTCATTGCGCTCTTGTCGAAGGGGACGGGATGCCCCTGCTCGAACAGGCATGTCCCTTGCCAGAAAAGGCTCAGGGTTTCCTCGCTGACCGTGATCCCGCTGCGCGCGACGGCGGCGATCACCCGTCCCCAGTTCGGATCATTCCCGTAGACAGCCGATTTCACCAGCGGCGAGGCGACGACGGTCCGGGCGGCGGCGCGCGCGTCATGCTCTGTGCGTGCTCCTACGACCTCTACCTCGATGAGCTTCGTCGCTCCTTCAGCGTCGCGGGCCAACCCCTTGGCCAGCTCTACACACACCGTCTCGACGGCTTTCCCGAAGAGGGGCGCTCCCTCAGATCTCTCGTCGATCATCGCCCCGCCGGCGGCGCCGTTGGCTAGGATCAGCAGGGTGTCGCTGGGGCTCGTATCGCCGTCCACCGATATCATGTTGAACGAGGCGGCGGCGGCCTCTTGCAGCGTCTTGTGCAGGAAGGCGCTCTCCACCGGGGCGTCTGTCGTCACGAAGGCCAGCATCGTTGCCAGATTGGGGTGAATCATCCCCGCGCCCTTGGCGCAGCCACCGACTCGATGCTCTTGATCTCCGAGCTTGAAGGCGACCGCTGCCTGCTTGGGTACGGTGTCCGTCGTCATGATCGCCCGCGCGAAGCTGTCGCCACCGGCTCGATCAAGCGTAATCGCCGGCATGGCGATGCGGACCTTCTCCATGGGCATAGCTTGGCCGGTGACGCCTGTGCTTGCGACAACCACGTCACTGTCTGCGAGGCCGAGCTTGCTTGCGGCTAGACGTGCCATCTCCTCCGCGTCCTGCCGCCCCTGATCGCCGACGTAGGCGTTCGCGCAGCCGCTGTTGGCGATGACCGCCCGCGCCGTTCCGTCCTCAAGATGC
>Ga0315276_10001051_pt1 | contig 24473 bp, 19 predicted proteins | sample YL17G05_0_MG_FD_204542 | JGI IMG/M metagenome (GOLD analysis project Ga0315276, IMG submission 204542) | Sediment microbial communities from Yellowstone Lake, YNP, Wyoming, USA - YL17G05_0 | ecosystem: Environmental > Aquatic > Freshwater > Lake > Sediment | place: USA: Wyoming | collected... | reverse complement strand
AAACATTCTTTAAAAAGACTAGAAGAAACTTTTTTAAATTGTGAAAAAAAGTCTTTAGACATATCTTCTCAAAAAAGGGTTGATGAATTAAATAAAATTCATGAGCGGGGACTTTTTGAGAGGTATAAAGATGAATAAAGAGTTCTGGAATAATAAAAATGTCTTAGTTACAGGAGCAGCTGGATTTAAAGGAAGTCATTTAGTTGAGCAATTAAGCAAGACAAATGCAAAAATAATCTCTCTTGTGAGGGAATTTGATCCTAAAAGTTATTTTGAAACAAAAAGGCTAGGAGATAAATCTGTTGTAGTTATTGGAGATTTAAAAGATTCTGTAAAAATAGCAGATATCTTATCTCAGTTTGAAATAACAAGCATTTTTCATTTAGGTGCTCAGCCTATTGTCACTACTGCTTTAATAAATCCCTCTGAAACTTTAAATTCTAATATTATAGGAACTGTGAATGTTTTAGAAGCTGCCAGATTATATGGAAGAGTTAGTGAGATTGTTATTGTTTCAAGTGATAAAGCTTATGGGCCCTGTGAAAAAATTCCTTATACAGAAGATGAAAGATTACATGGAAAAGCTCCTTATGATGTTTCAAAATCTTGTGCTGATTTAATTGCACAGATGTATGCCAGAGTTTATGGGCTTCCTATTGTAATCACAAGATGTGCTAATGTTTTTGGTCCTGGTGATTTAAATTTAAATAGAATTGTTCCAGGAGTTATTGAAGCAATAATCAAAGATAAAACCTGGATTGTTAGAAGTGATGGAAAGATGATTAGAGAGTATATTTATGTTAAAGACAGTATAGATGCTTATATTTCTTTAGCAGAAAATATTAATAAAACAAAAGGACATGCATTTAATATTGCAAGTCATAATGTGATGAGTGTTCTTGAAATGATGAATAGAATATCAAAGATATTAAATGCTAAAGTTAAACCTAAGATACTAAATATAGCAAAAACAGAAATTCCTAAACAATGTTTAGATGGCTCTAAAATAAAACAAATAATAGGCTGGGAAGCAAAAACAAGTTTTGAACAAGCAATTTTAGAAACTTATGATTGGTATTATGAAAATTTAAGGTAATTGAACCCGTAAGAGGTATTAATAACTTATAAAAAATTAAATTATGCAGGAGAAATGATTAAACTGTTCAAACAAAACTTAAAATTATTAATAGATTGCTAAAAATTAAAAGCAAAATGAAAAAAATATCTGAAAATGCAAAAAAACTAAAAGGACAGCCAATGTTCCATATACTTGTAAAAGCAAAAGAACTGGAAAAACAAGGAAGGAAGATTCTTCATTTTGAGTTAGGGGATCCTGATTTTAATACTCCTAATAATATTGTTCAAGCTGTTTCTGATTCATTGAACAGAGGAGAAACTCATTATACTGATCCAAAAGGATTATTAGAATTTAGAACTGCTGCTGCAGATGCTACTGAAAGATCTAGAAAATTCAGGCCTTCTCTTAATCAGATTCTTGTATGCCCTGGAGCAAATTCTGGAATTTTTTATACTATTGGCTGTACAATTGAACCTGGAGATGAAGTTATTATTCCAGATCCTTGTTTTCCAACCTATATCTCTGCGATTAATTTTTTTGGAGGCAAGGCAGTTAAAATCCAGCTTAAAGAAGAAAACGAATTTAGATTAAATCCGCTAGATGTGGAAAAAGCAGTTACTGATAAGACTCGTTTGATTATAATTAATTCTCCTCATAATCCTACCGGATCTGTTTTAAAAGAAGAAGAAATGAAGAGCATATATGAGATAGCAGAAAAAAATGATATTTATTTATTAAGTGACGAAATTTATGCAAGAATGATTTACCCTGATGAAAAAACTTATTTTAATTCTCCAAGCAAGTATGATTCTTGCAAAAAAAGGGTTATTGTTGCAAACGGATTTAGTAAATCTTATGCAATGACTGGTTGGAGATTAGGAGTAATTATAGGGCCTGAAGAATTAATTGAAAGAATGGCGTTATTATTAGAAACAAGTGTTAGTTGCGTTTCTGGATTTATTCAAAAAGCAGGAATTGAAGCATTAAAAGGAGATCAGGAACCTATTAATAATATGATGAAAGAATTTAGAGAAAGAAGAGGGATAATTGTAAATGGATTAAATAGTCTTCCAGGTGTTAGTTGTTTAGAACCAAAAGGAGCATTTTACGTTTTTCCGAATATAAAAAATACAGGACTAACAGATACTGAATTTGCAGATTATATGCTTGAAAAAGCAGGAGTTGCTTGTGTTCCTGGAAGTATTTTTGGAGAAGGTTATAAGGATTATGTAAGGTTTTGCTATGCTTCTTCAAAAGATGATATAATTGAAGCAATTGGTAAAATAAAAGAGGTTTTAATGCAATTAAATAAAAACGATATTATTAAAGATAATATGACTTTAAAGTCAAGTATGAAACTTTCAGATTATGTATTGGATTATCTAAAAAATTTAGGTATAAAACATGCTTTTTTAATTACAGGGGGGGCTATAATGAATATTGTTAATTCTTTTGATGAAAATAAAAATTTAAAGTATATTTGTACAACTCAAGAACAAGGTGCGGCAATGGCTGCTGAAGCTTATTCAAGAATCACTGGGAATCTAGGAGTAGCAATGGCAACAAGCGGACCAGGGGCTACTAATCTGATAACTGGGATTGGGTGTGCTTATTTTGATTCTATACCAGTATTATATATTACAGGGCAAGTAAACACAAATGAATCAACTTGGGAAAATGGGCCAAGACAAGTAGGATTTCAAGAAACAGATATTGTGAGTATGATTAAGCCAATTACAAAGTTTGCAATAAAAATTGACAATCCAGAGGATATAAAATATTATTTAGATAAAGCAGTTCATATTGCTAAATCAGATAGGCCTGGCCCTGTCTTGGTAGATATTCCTATGAATGTTCAAAGAGCACAAATAGACCCTGAAAAATTAAGGTCTTATCTCCCTGAAATTAAAAAAAATGATTATCAATTATTAGAAGAAAAAGTAGAAAAAACAATAGAGCTTATTAACCAAGCAAAAAGACCGGTAATTATTTTAGGAGCAGGGGTTAAATTAGGAAAAGCAGAAAAAGAAACAAGATATTTTATAGAAAAATTAGGGATTCCTGTGGCTCTTAGTTGGGGGGCTATGGATTTACTGCCTTATCATCATCATTTATTTATTGATGGGTTTGGTGTTTCTGCTAACAGATCAGGGAATTTTGCTGTTCAAAATTCTGATTTAATAATAAGTTTAGGTTCACGTCTAGATACACGACAAACAGGAGGAAGACCTGAAACATTTGCAAGAGAAGCAAAAAAAATAGTTTTAGACATAGATAAAAATGAATTGTACAAAGGAAGAGGAGTTAAGATAGATGTAGATATTAATTTTGATATAAAGGATTTTTTAGATAATATAAATAAAAAGTTTTATGGGATAAATCTCCAAGATTTAAGCGAATGGAAGAAAAAAATAAAAGAATGGAAAGAAAAATATCCTATCTGCCTCCCGGAATATGCTAATCAACAAGACAAGATAAATCCTTATTATTTTATGGATGTTCTTTCAGATGAAGCTAAAGAAGAAGATATTATTATAGCTGATGCTGGAGGGAATTTAACCTGGACAATGCAGGGTTGGAAAGTTAAAGAAGGTCAAAAACTTTTTTCTGCTTTTGGAAACTCACCAATGGGATATTCGCTTCCTGCTGCAATAGGCGCGTCTGTTGCTGCAAATAAAAAACAAGTTATTTGCATAATTGGAGATGGAGGAATAAAAATGAATATTAATGAATTAGAAACTATTGTAAAACATAATCTTCCAATTAAAATTTTTGTTATGAATAATCATGAATTTGGAATAATTAAACAATTTCAAGATGTCTGGCTTGATTCATGTTATAAAGCCACGTGTGTTGAAGGAGGATTAGGCGACCCTGATTTTTTAAAAATTGCAAATTCTTATGAAATGGCAAGTTGTAGAATAAGCAATCATTTAGGATTGCGGGAAAAAATTAAGACTGTCTTAGACTTTAAGGGTCCGATATTATGCAGTGTTGAGTTAAAATCTGGAGAAAAAATAAAGCCTAAATTAGAGTTTGGAAAACCAATTGAGGATCCTGCTCCTTTGTTAGACAGAGAAGAGTTTAGAAAAAATATGATAGTAGAACCTGTTCAGGAAACTGAAAAAACAAAACTTAAATAATGACAGACTATTAATTTTATATGAAACTTTTAATTACTGGTGGAAGCGGATTTATAGGAAAGAACCTTGTTGAATATTTTTCTGAGAAATATGAAGTTCTTGCACCAAGCCATGAAGGACTTGAATTACTTGATGAAAAAGCTGTTGAAGAATTTTTAAAGAATAATAAGATAGATATAATTATACATACTGCAGTTAAAGGAGGAGGTAGAAAATTACCTTCTTATCCAGATATGTTAAAAGAAAACCTTAGGATATTTTTTAATTTAGCAAGTAATTCTAAATATTATAAAAAAATGATTTTTCTTGGAAGCGGAGCAGAATATGACAAATCAGGAGAGATTAAAGAAGTAAAAGAAGAAGATATTGGAAAAAATGTTCCTAACGATGATTATGGATTTTACAAATTTATTTGTTCAAAATACATTGAACTTTCAGACAATATAATCAATCTAAGAATATTTGGGATATTTGGAAAACATGAAGATTATGAAATAAGACTTATCTCAAATATTCTATGTAGAGTTTTATTTAACTTGCCTGTAGAAATAAATCAAAATGCTATTTTTGACTTTGTTTATGTGGAGGACCTATGTAGGATTCTCGAATATTTTATTGAAGATAATGCAAAAGAAAAATTTTATAATCTTGGGGGAGAAAAACATTTTGAACTTATAGATATTGCGAATAAAATAAAAGAAATATCTGGAAAAGATTTTGAAATAAAAATAAAAAATCCTGGGATGAATAAGGAATATACTTGTGATAATTCTAGATTAAGAAATGAATTAAAAGATTTTAAGTTTACAGAAATTGAAATTGCTATAAACAATTTATATCATTGGTATTTGGAGAATAAAGATGAAATTAAGTGGGAAAACTTACTTAAATATTAAAATGAATCCAGAATTATCTATAACGATCCCAATATATAATGAAGAAAAAGGCATTGAAAAAACAGTTACTAATCTGGTTAATGAACTTGAAAAACAAAAAATAAATTATGAATTAGTTTTGGTTAATCATGGTTCTTGGGATAATACTGAAAAAGTATTGGAAAAATTAGGAAAAAAGAATAAAAAATTAAAAGTGATTAATCTAGCTAAAAATTTGGGGTATGGTGGAGGAATTCAATATGGATTTGAGCATTCTGAAGGAGATTATATTGGATTTACATGCGCAGATGAAGAAGTTTCTGCACAAGATGTATGCAGAATTTATCTTGCTTTAAAAAATAGTGATTATGATGTTTCAAAATCTAGAAGAATGAAAAGAAAAGATGGAATTTTCAGGATAATAACAACTAATGTATTTAACTCATTAATTTCATTAAGGTTTGATCTTGGACTTAAAGATATAAATGGTTATCCTATTTTTATGAAAAAAGAGATTTTTCCATATGTTAAGACAAAAGAGTTAGCATATTTATTTAATCTTGATTTATTAAAAAACATTAAAAAGCATAATCATAAAATATTAGAAGTTCCTATAATTCATAGAAAAAGAGAAACAGGAAAAACATTTATGAAACCCTCAAGGATTTTTAAAATGGCTTTTGGATTTTTTAGGTATTCTTTGAAGTTTTAAAGAAATTTATTTTAAACAAATTTCAAAATCTTTTAATGCTTGTTCTAATTCTTCAACTGAATCTGCAACAAAAAGCTTGTCTGAAGCAAATGCTTGTTCTGTTGCAGAATGAAGCCTTATTGCTTCATCGTGGTCTATATAAGGAGTAAAATGAATTCCATACCAACCAAATTGTTCAATCCCTACTTTTAAAACACTTTCTTTATCATCTACTAAAACTACCCTATTACAACCAAATTTTTCTGCACTAGCTGCTCCATCTCCATACATATTTAAACTCTGGGGTTTAGTCCCTTTTGAAAAATAAGAACATATTGGAACAGCATCTGGCCTAAAAGTCTGCATCATTCTAGGATGTGTTCTTGAAAGATATTCAAATCCAAATCTATCTAAATTTGAAAAAATATTAACAGGACAATCTGCTTCAAAGTATGTTCTTTGTTTTAAATTTACTACAGGTGTTATTTCATTGCCCCAAGTTTGTTTTACAAAATCTTCTAATTCTTGCCTTGTCATATCTGGTTTTTTTAATAAATCTCTAATTCTTTTTTGGTGTTCTTCATAACTAATATTTCCATTTAAAATGTCTACTTCAAGTTGAGAACTTAATTTTTTAAATTCTTCAATACTTCTTTTAGAAATCCTTGCTCCTGCTTGATAAACATTTGCATAATTTAGCTCTAATAATACAGCTCCTACATCCCATAAAACTAAAGTGCTTTCCATTTTATTCTTTGTTAAAACAAGAGGTCAAGTCATAATGATTATCAAGATAAGTTTGGGCTTGTTGTGCCCATTGTTTGCCTTCTTGTTGAACAAAATGTGCTAAAACATTAGCACTGCATTGAGGAAGAAATGTTCCCATGTTACCGGGAGTTGTCTGATTTATTTTTTCACCTGCTTTATTGATGTCCCAAGTATTATACTTTATAGCTGACAATATTAAATCAGGGTCTTTTGCATCATAAAAAACTAGATGACGATGCTCTTTTTTATCTACTGCTCTTTGCCAGTGTTCTAATAGTTCGTCAAGTTTCATGTGAACTCTTGTTCTAAAAACATAATAATGCCATCCCTCTGGAACAAGAAGTTTTTCTTCTACTCTTGCAATTAATTCTGAAGAGCTACAATGCTCAGGTGTTAATGCAAGTTCTTCGTAATTTTCTTTATCAGAAGAACCAAATAAAGCTCCTCTTTCTTCGGATTTTAGATGAGGTTCTACACTTCCTGCTGGAACATTCATTATAACATCAGAGTGATTATTCCCTCCGCGGTGACCTAAAACAAGCCTATTATCCGCAGTTATTAAATCACTAACTACTGAGACTGGCTTAAGTCTTGACATTCTATACTTTGATCTTGTTGATTCTGCTAATTGAGTCAAAAAAGAATGAGAAACTTGAGAATTTATAGAATAATTAGGAGGTTCATATATATCAGAAACAAACCCAAATTGAAGATTACTCCAAAAAGGTCTATCTATATCTTTAGCTGCTTCTGTTGGATCTAGATCAGGAGAGAAAAAACTACATATATTTTTAAAACAAACTCTCCAACCTTCATCATTTTTTAGTGCTTGTGTAAGTCTTTCTTTTTTAACAGAATCTCCTAAAACATCTTTTCTAAAAGTCCCTGCTTGTTCTTCGACTCTTTGAATAACAGCATTCATTTCATTTTCAAGTTGCAATGACTGTGCGATTCTAGAACTATCTAAGTCATAGATTATATGTACATTTCCTTCTTTTAAAGGAGGTTGATAAATCTGCACTATTTTTGCCCAAACAACAGGCCTTTGTGTTTCTTTCATAAAATTTCTTATTTTACTTAGTTTAAAAACTTTTATTATCAATAATCTATGCAAAAGATTATATATCTTTAGATTTTAATATCCCCTAACATTAAATCTCTTACAGATTCAACTTGGTGTTTTGAATAAAATTCAGACAGAGATTCTAAATTCTGTTTGTCTCTAAGTGCAAAAGATAATCTAGGGCCAATATCTGTTTTTAATAACTGGCTTGTTTGATCTTGAATCATTTTTGTAATCTTATTAAATTCTTGTTTTGCATCTATATTGTCTGTAAAAGGGTTTTCTCTTGCACAAGCATAACCTGCAGTAATCTTGCTTAAACCTGAAGATTTAATAGGAATATAATAGCATGATGCAAAACCCCTCATATCAAGAGCATGCACTGCATCTAATAATCCTTTAACCATTGTAGAATATTCTGGATGAGCAAGGTTTACAACATCCATGCCTGTTGAAGTCTCTCCAAATTTTGCAAAACTAGGAGTCACTCCTTCTAATACTTCTTCGGGGCCCCTGCTTCCAGCTGTTATTGCAAAATATAATTCTTGGATGCATCTTAAATAATTATTCTCTGAATGTGCAGATAATCTTACTGGCACTGTTCTTGAACCAACCCCATATAAGGAATTGTCTCTTTCTATTTTTGATGTTAAACCAATAATTCTTTCTGCAGCCTCAGGAGTATCTATTACTTGCTGATCTAAACAAGCGATAGCAGTTATTGTTCCTGAAAACGCTGGATTTAATAAAACCTGCCTACTACTCACTCCTGGCCCTCTGCTTACTGGGTCATATACTAAAAACAAATCAGAAGGAAGTTTGTTAATTAAATCTCTTGTTTGTTCTCTTAATTCAGGGGTTAGATTTTTATCATCTGTTGTTATTTTAAGCCCAAAATTAAAATCATTCGCTCTTAGTCTTATCATTTCTCTTAGAGTTTTATAGCGTTCTAAGCCTTGTTCAAATTGCCTAAAATTGCCTTGATTACTTACAAAATGTATTGGTACAAATGATTTTTGCATAATTAACTCTTATTCTGATGGTTTAAAAAGTTTTAGAATGAATAATCCATATAATAAATTATATATTTTAAAGGATATATATTATTTGTATATAAACCTTAAATAAGAAAAACATGAGTTATTAATATGGACGAGAAAGAAGAACAATTAATTAATGAAATTGTTAAGAGAATTAATAAAGAAGGAAATTTGAAAAAAGAAAAAGAATTAAGACAAGAGATTTTGCAAAAAGTTAGTGAAATCTATAGATTAAGAAAAGAGAATGAAGAGTTTATTCCTGGAAAAAGCAGAGTAAATTATTCTGGAAGAGTTTTTGATGAAAAAGAAATTCAAGCTTTAGTAAATAGTTCTTTAGATTTTTGGTTAACTCTTGGGCCTGAATGCAGAGAGTTTGAAAAAAGAATGGCAAACTATCTTGGAATAAAAAATTTTATTGTTTGCAATTCAGGAAGTTCTGCAAACTTGCTTGCTGTTTCTGCTTTGTGTTCAAATATGATTGATAATCCTCTTAAATCAGGAGATGAGGTTATTACTACTGCTGCTACATTTCCAACAACATTAGCACCAATAATCCAGAATAATTTAATTCCTGTTTTTGTAGATATTAGATTAGGAGATTATAATATTGATGTTTCAAAAATAGAACAAGCAATAAGTTATAAAACCAGAGCAATTATTTTTGCTCATACTTTAGGGAATCCTGCAGAAATAGATAAAATCATGGAGATTGCAAGAAAATATAATCTTTATGTTATTGAGGATAATTGTGATGCATTAGATTCAAAATATAATGGGCAATTAACTGGAACTTTTGGGGATATTTCAACTTATAGTTTTTATGCTGCTCATCATATGAGCTGTTCAAAAAATACTTGTATCCCATATTTAGATGAAAAAGGTTTATGGAAGTTAGATACTATTGAAAGAATATATAAAAAATATTATAATAAACCTAATCAAATAAAAGTTCTTTCATTTAATAAAAATAATAAAACTATGTGGTCTACTCCTTCAGCAATATTAAGGCATAAACTTGGTGATAAAAAAATGTTCAAGATTATTAGTCAACATGGTAGGAATGTTGAAATAACTGAAGACCACAGTATTTTTGTTTTAGATAAAAATACTGGGAATATTATACCTAAGAATTCAAAAAACATAAAAGAAAATGATTATATTATAGTTACCAACAATATTCCTCAACCTCAAGAGATAAAGTTTATAGATATAATTGAAGATTTTAAAGATAAAAATGCTTATGTTTCTAATTTTTCTCATTCTAATCTTAAATATGTAAAAAATGCAGATTATAGATGGCAATTTAAGGTCAGGAATAGTCTACCAATTGAATACTTAAAAGACTATAATCTTGAAAAAGAAAAATTAATAGTTGGAATCTCTCAATCAGATAAAATCCCTGCAGTAATAAGAATAAATGAGGAGTTATGCAGGTTCATAGGATATTTTATTGCAGAAGGATCATATTCAGACGGATTAATATTCTCTTTAAATATTAATGAGAGAGATATTACAGAAGATATCGCGGATATATCAAAAAGATTATTTAATATTAGTCCTTCAATTTATATAAGAGAAAAAGATAGCTCTTTAAGTATCAAAATAAGTTCTAAAAATTTAGAAATAGTTTTTAAAGATATTTTTGGTATTAAATCCGGCGCAATAAACAAGAGAATTCCCTGGTTTTTGTATCATCAAAATGAAGATTACATCAAATCATTTATTTATGGATTTACAAAAGGAGATGGGTCTATAAGAAGATTAAAAAATAATACTAACAAGATAGATGTAACCTGTATTTCAAAAGATTTAATCAATGATCTTCAATTTCTTTTATCAAGAGTTGGAATAAGTGGGGGTTTTTATAGAAGAAATACAGAAAGCTTAAGAAATTTTAAAGGAATTCAATCTTTAGGAAAAGAAAATTATACTTTGGCTTTCGGCGGATATGATTATGATGATATCAAAAAAACAATTATTAAAACTAACTTAAAAAATAGATCTTTGGTTTCAGATCAAATACCTCTTTTAGACATTTTTAGAGAATATATCTGTGTAAATAAAAAACAAAAAATAATTTCAAAAAAAAGATTAATAAAATATATTGGAGCTAATCCTAAACTTAAAGATTTATTAAATGGAGATTTAGATTTTTTAAAAGTTAGAAAAATAGAAGAAATTAATTATAATCCTGATGAATATGTTTATGATTTTTCTGTTCCTGAAAAAGAAAATTTTTATGGAGGATTTTTAGGAATTTTTATGCATAATACTATGGGCGAGGGAGGGGGAATGGCTACAAATAACCCAAATATTGCTCGTGCAATTATTTCTTTAAGAGACTGGGGTAGAGATTGTTTTTGCCAGACAGGAGAAAAAAATCCTAATGGTGCTTGTAATAATAGATTTAATCATAAATTCCCTTTGCTTCCAGATGGTTATGATCATAAGTATGTTTATAGTAATACTGGATATAATCTTAAACCATTAGACTTGCAATGTGCAATAGGTTTAGAACAGTTAAAAAAACTTCCTGAATTTTCAAGAAAAAGAAAAGAAAATTTTAAAAAATTATATGAAACCTTTTTACAATATCAAGATAAAATTATCTTGCCAAGCTGGTCTGAAAAAACAGATGTTTCATGGTTTGCATTTCCAATAACAATTAAAGAAGGCGCTGGATTCAAAAGAGAGGATATAGTTAGGTTTTTAGAAAGCAAAAACATAGAAACAAGAATGTTATTTGGAGGGAATATATTAAGACAGCCTGGTTTTTCAAATATTCAGAAAAGAATTGTTGGAGATTTAATAAATACAGATATTGTTCTTAATAATACTTTTTTCTTAGGAGTTTTTCCAGGGATAACAGAAGAAAAAATGAAATATATGATAGATTGCATAAATGAATTTTTTAAAAAATTCATTTAATCTATTAATAAATGTCTATAAATTCTTATGGCCTAATGATAAATAGAAGAGAAAAAATAAGATCTTTACAAATTTGATTAAAATTTTATAAATTATAGATATAAATAATCATCTCTTCCTTTTTAATATATTATAATTATAAATTTGTTTTTCTATTTTAAAATCTTTAAAAGTTTCTTCTCCTAGAAAAAGCAAATCTTCTTTATTTATAATCACCCAATTAATATTATTTGTCTGAATAATTTTTATTAGTTCTGGTTTATTATATAATAAAGTTTTTAATTCTGAGGTTTCTAAGTATCCTAAATAATATCCTATATAATGATAACATAAAATTTCTGAGGGAGGTTTATCTTTCATAAATTCTAAAACCTCTTTTAAACCTTTATCTCCATAAAGATTAGTAGTAGAATAATCTGCTTTTGCCTGAATAATGTCTATATATATAGATGTGAAAATTAATAAAAAGAATAAAACAAGCCAGACTTTCTTTTTTGGAATTCTTTCAAATAAACCGATGCATAAAAATAAAGGAACAATTGCATAAAGAAAAAATCTGACTAAAACTAATTTTGCAACATTATAAACAGAAGAAGTTATAACTCTTCCTTCAATTTCTGGGATTATGGGGTCTCCTAAAACAAAAACAAAGTATCCTGATAGTAGAATAACAGTAAAAATTAACAAAGGGATTATCTCCTTTAAGTTTATTATCTTTTTAGGCATAAAATAAATTATTAAAATGATTATAGAAGGAACTGCTACACTATGATATTTTGGAAAATTCCAGGCAGTTTGTCCTATAATAAAATACATGCCAAAGATCATAATTGTATAAAGCCATAATAAAATTATGTCTTTATTTTCTCTTATATAACCTGATTTAAATTTAAAAATATTTTTTAAGATTACAATTGAAAGGATTATAAATAAAAAAGTTAAAAAAGGGGTTGTAAAATAAAAAAAAGTCTTAAATGCCCATAGGGATCTTAATGATGTGAGCAGGAAGTTATTAAAAAATAATTTAAGAGCTTCTGAGATTGAATTATGCATAAATAATTTATTCCAGTCTAAACCAAATGTTTTTGCATATGTAAAAAAAGTTATAAAAAAACTAAATCCAGAGATTAAAAAAAGTTTTATTGTTCTCCAGATTTCTTTATATTCAGAAGATATAATATTTAATAAAATAAGTGAAACAAATAATATTGGCATTAGGTTCATTTTTGAGGCGAAAACCATAAATAGAGAAGGAACAAGATAAAACAAACTTTTTTTAGAGATATAAAAATATAAAAATAACAAACCAAAAAAATTAAGTAAGCCTCCGTCTATGTCTACCAAAATAGAGCTTTGGATTGCTAAAGGATTTATAGCATAAATAAAAGAGGAGATTAATGCCCAAGTTTCTGCTTCTTTGATATTTCTGGTTTCTAATATTCTCTTGGTTATGAGATAAATAAGAATTATTACACCTATAGAAAATATCAATGAAACTAATCTTGTTGAATAAGGATTCTCTCCGAATAAAAAAATAGAAAGAGATAATAAATATATATAAGTTGGTGGGTGTGATAACATAAAAGATTTATCTTCAATTATTTTTCCTGCACCAAAACCAAAATGTCCTGTGACTTGCCCTGTAGCTATTTCTTCTGCTACAATAACAAAAGCAACTTCATCAGCACAATATAATTGTCTTGCTGAAAATAAAACAAAAATAATATAAATTAAAATTATTAAAGATAAACAAAGTTTGGTTTTTATGTTTTTCATCTATAAAATTAAAATTAGAGAGTTTAAAAAGATTCTATATTATTAGTATTAGTTAAAAAATCTCTTTCAGTATAATCTTTTAGACATTCTCTTCAGTTTCTCATAAGACTAAGGTTTTTAGATATATAAGATAAACCAATTCATTTAAACTCTTTATTAGAGTGTTTTTCCTTAGGGGTTCTTCCAGGAATAACAGAAGAAAAAATGCAATATATAATTGATTGTGTAAATGAATTTTTTAGAAAACATGACTTATTTTCTTTTTAATACATTATAATCATGTATTTGGTTTTCTATTTTGGTTTTCTATTTTTGTTCTCCGTAAGATTTATTTAGTGAGAAAGTTACAGTTACATTGATTGGTTCAATGAGCTACAACAAGCTCATTAATATTAAAAAAACTAAATAGAAATAAGTTATGCTACAGACTGAAAGTCTGTAGTTACCTTACGATGAATATAATAAAATGGTATACTATAAAAAATATCTAGATTATTTTTTTAATAAAATCTCTGGGAAGGTTAAGTGGGGGTATTTTATATTTTTTGTTACAAATAGATGTAATTCTCGATGTAAACATTGTTTTTACTGGAAAAAATTAAATTCTAATCTAAATGAGTTAACCTTGACTGAAATAGAAAAGATTACTAAAAATCTTGGAGAGATACAAGTCTTACTTTTATCTGGAGGGGAACCCTTTTTAAGAAAAGATTTATTTGAAATTATCTCTTTGTTTATTAAGAATAATAAAGTTAGAGTTGTGTCTATACCTACAAACGCTATTTTAACAGAAAAGATTATAAGAATAACAAAAAGGTTATCAGCCTCTTTTCCTCAAGTCCTGTTCTCAATAAATCCCTCTATAGACAATTTATACAAAAAAAACGATGAGATTAGGGGAGTTAAAGGGGCCTTTAAAAGATCAATTAAAACTCTAAAAGAACTTGAAAAAATAAGAAAAGAAAAGAAGAATGTGGAAATAGTAATTAATACTACTATCTCCAATTCTAATTATAAAGATTTTGATAAGATAATAGATTTTTTTAAGAAGTTTAATATAACTTATCATAATTTTGAATTATTAAGGGGGGTGCCTAAAGAAAAAAATTTTAATCTTCCACCCTTGGAAGAAATTAAAGAAATTCACTCAAAAATTATTAGATTAAGAGAATATTATATAAATAAAAATTACGGAAATTCAAATTTTTTAAATAGATTAATAGAAAAAATATCTGTTCTCGGTATAATAAAATATACTCAAGACATAAAAGAAAAAGTTTTAGATTCTAAAAATTTTCCATTCATTTGTTCTGCTGGACAGAATATCATTGTTATAGAGCCAGAAGGAGATGTTAAATTATGCGAACTTCATCCATCTGTTGGAAATTTAAAAGACTATAGTTATGATTTAAATAAATTATTAAAAAATGAGAAATCAAAAAAAATGTTTGAAATTGCTAAAAAATGCAAATGCACACATATCTGTTTCTTGAATATGTCTATTGCAAATGATAAAAAAAGTTTAATTAAAATCCCCTATTATTTTTTAAAATGGAAATCAGCATAATAATTCCTACATACAATAGATTAAAAATATTAAAGAAAGTCCTTTATGCATTAAACAGACAAAGTTATAACTTAAAGAGAACAGAAGTCTTGATTCTTGATGACCATTCTGATACAAACCCAAAATCTGAAATTTTGAAAATAAAAAATAAGTTTAGATATAAATTAAGATTTTTCAGGTTAAAAAAAAATATGGGGCAGGGAAAAGTTAGAAATCAAGCAATAAAATTAGCTAGAGGAAAATATTTATTTTTTCTCGGGGATGATACAATTCCCAAAGAAAACCTTATAAAAGAGCATATGGAGCTACATAATAAATATAGAGGGATAGCTGTCTTGGGCAGAGTCTTCTGGCATAATTCTTTAAGAAATGAATTTATGAATTATATTGAAAAGATACAATTTCACTATAATACAATCAAAGATAAAAATGATGTAAAATTACATTTTTATACTTCAAATATATCTTTAGAAAAAAGTTGGTTTAAAGATGAAGAATATAGCAAAGAGTTTAAGAATTATGGTTTTGAAGATCTTGAATTAGGATATCGATTAGAAAAAAAAGGGTTAAGGGTGGTTTATAATCCTAATGCAATTGTTTATCATTTTCATCCATATACTTTTGAACAATTTTGTAAAAGAATGCGAAATGTTGGTCGCTCAGTGGTTATTTTTACAAAGATTCATCCTGAATTAAAAAAGAAATATATTTTACCATTTCATAATGCTTTTAAATTAGGCAGTTTTGTCTTGTCTAATAAATTTTTTGAATATATAAACAAAAAAGTCTATTGGTATTCAAATTTTGTTTATAATTATTTAATAGGAATAGAAGAGGAACTTGAAAATGTGGAAAAACCAGAAAGTATCTGTAGTTTTCTCAACATATAATGAAAAAGAATCTATTAAAAAATGCATAAATGATTTTTTTAAAACAGGGTATGTAGATGAAGTAATTGCAGTAGATAATAACGCTGTTAAAGGAACAAAAGAAGAAATTTTAAAAACAAAGGCAAAATATTTTCATGAAAAAAGGCAGGGCTTTGGCTGGGGCTATAGGAGGGCATTATACGAGTCTACTGGAGATATCATTATTATGACTGAACCTGATGGTACCTTTGATCCTAATGATATCATTAAATTTTTAGCTTATTCTGATAATTTCGAGGTTGTTTTTGGAACAAGAACTGCAACTATCTTAATTGGAGAAGGTGCAGATATGGGTTTTTTTATGAAATGGGCTAATTGGTTTGTTGCAAAGCTTATTGAAGTTTTATTTAATACCTCTTATTTATCAGATGTAGGATGCACCTATAGACTAATTAAAAGAGAAGTGTATGAAAAAATAAGGCATAGATTTGTAATTACAAAAAATGAATTTAATCCAGATATGACCTTGCAGATTATTAGGAATAGAATTAAATTTATTGAAATACCAATAAACTATAAAGAAAGAGTTGGAAAATCAAGTGTTACTGGAAATAAGTTTAAAGCGTTTATTTTAGCCATAAAAATGGTTATCCTCATTTTAAAACATAGATGCAATATTATTAATAAGAATGACAAGTTTTAAAAAGGGGTTAGGGATTCTTAGAATTAAAAATGTCAAATAAGAAAATTAAAAGAATATTTTTAATAAATTTACCTTTTGAAAAAATCTACGAGAAGACTAATCTGAGGGGAATAGCTCCATCAACACCCCCATTAAGTTCTGCTTGCATTGCAGGCAGCCTCTTAGAAAAAAAACATGAGGTCCGAATATTTGATTTCAATGTTTATGAAGAAGGAAAATCAGAATTTATAAGGCAATTAAAAGAATTTAATCCAGATTTTGTTGGGATAAGTTTTGTAACACCTTTGTTTAAGGAGATGAAAAGGGTAGTAGAAACTATAAAAAGCATAGATAGAAATATTATAACAATTGGAGGGGGACCACATTGCTCTTCATTTCCAGAAGAAACTTTAGAAGATTCTTCTCTCGATATAGTAGTTATTGGAGAAGGCGATATTACAATCAAAGAAATAGTAGGAAATAAAAATCTTCTGAAAATAAAAGGAATTGCTTATAAAAGAAACGGGAAAATATTTGTCAATGAAAAAAGAGAATTAATAAAAAACTTAGATTATTTACCCTTTCCAGCTTATAACCTTTATCAGATAGAAAAATATCGAGTTCCTTCTGCAATTGCAAGGAAAAATCCTGTCGCATGGGTTGAAACTTCTAGGGGCTGTCCATATGAATGTATTTATTGCAATAAAAGTTGTTTTGGAAGGATATTTAGATTTAAATCTCCTGAGAGAGTTGTTTCAGAATTTATTAAGATAAAAGAATTAGGTTTTAGGGAGATACATTTAACTGATGATGGTTTTACTACAGACATAAATAGAGCAAAAAAGATATGTAATTTATTAATAGAAAAAAGAGTTAATATCCTCTGGAGCACAATTACTGGAATTAGAGTAGATAGAGTAGACTTAGAATTATTAAAGAAGATGAAATTGGCAGGATGTTATAGAGTTTATTTTGGGATTGAGTCAGGAAACCAGGAGATATTAAATAGGATAAAAAAAGAGATAAGCCTAGGACAAGTAAAACTGGCAGTTAAATGGGCTAAAGAAGCAGGATTAGAAGTAGCAGGTTATTTTATGATTGGCCTACCTGGGGAGACAAAAAAAACAATGCAAGATACTATAGATTTCGCAGAATCCCTTAATCTTGATCTAGCAAAAATCAGTATAACAATTCCATTACCGGCTACAGAACTATTCAATGAACTGGATAGGCAAAAATTAATAAAAACCTATGATTGGGAGATGTTTAAGTTCTATTCTACTCCCTCAAGTATTTATGATCATAAGAATTTATCTTGGAAGATCATTAATAAATATTATCATAAGTTCTACAGAACAATTTATCTTAATCCAAGGTTTATTATTAATAGATTAAAAACCTCTATAAAGAATGGAACTATTTTAGAAGATATTAAAATAGCACTTTCTATCAAATGGATTTAGTTAAAATTTTATTTATTAAAAAGTCATAAAGAGAATTAAAAATATCTTTTAGGGTAATCTTTTCTTAAGATTAAAAACCTGATTAAACTAAATTCTCTACAATTAATTCTCCTATCAAAAATTAATTCTATTAAATCAAAAATTGAATGAAATATTATCCCAATCAAGATTAATAAAAAGATATGGATATAATAACTTAAAATTGCAATAAAGATAATAAATTCTATTGTATGAAAGATGTGCATAATAGGCTTATGGTTTTTTGGGAGATTTTTATTCCAAAGATACACCTCTTTTAGACTAAAATACTTTTTTCTTTTAATAGTCCAGAGATAGTGATCAAAATCTATTAAAACTGAGGATAAAAAGATTAAAATTGTTTGAAGAACAGTTATTGAAAATAACAAGGATAATATTAAAGAAAAAATTGCTCCAAATAATATGTGCCATTTAGGTAACATTATTTATTTAATTCTTTTTCTCTTATAAACTTTGAGGAATTAAATAAAGATTCAAAAGTTCCTGCATCAGACCAAAAACCATTTACTAAACAAGAATCCATTTTTCCTTCATGTATATATTTATTATTTACATCTGTTATTTCTAGTTCTCCTCTATCAGAACGAACCAGAGTTTTAATTATATTAAAAACTTTTGAGTCATAAACATAAATTCCTGTTACTGCATAATTTGTTTTTGGAAATTTTGGTTTTTCTTCTATATTAATTACTCTATTCCCCATTAGCTCTGCTACTCCAAATCTTTCAGGGTCTTCGACTTTTTTAATAAAAATTCTTGCACCTTCTTTAAAAGAGTCTATATCTTTTTCAAAATTGTCCTCAAAAATATTATCTCCTAAAATAACTGTGATATTATCATTACCTGCAAAATCTTCAGCTAATGAAAGAGCTTCTGCTATCCCTCCTTCTTTTTCTTGTATTGCATAACTTAATCTTAATCCAAGTTCTTCTCCTCTTCCAAGAAGCTCTAAAAAATGCCCTGCATGATGTCTTCCAGAAACAATTAAAATATCTTTAATGCCTGCTTTTCTCAAGATTTCTATTGGATAATAAATCATAGGTTTATTATAAATTGGCAAGAGATGTTTATTTGTTACTTTAGTTAAAGGGAATAATCTTGAGCCTGTTCCTCCTGCTAGAATAACTCCTTTCATTTTAAATTCTCCTTATATTTTAATAAACAATTTCTAACTGCAGTATGAATTTCAGGCAGGTTTATTCCTTCTGATTTTAATTTATCTGTATTCAGAACACAATTGGATCTTTTTCCTTTAGTTATGTTATCTAACTCTTCTAAAGAAAGAATCTCAAAATTATAGCATGGGTCAATTAATTCTTTGTATATTCTCATTATCTCTGCTGCAGAAATTGTTCCTGAATTAACAATATTATAAACCCCTGTTTTTCTTTTTTGTATTAATATTCTAATACTGTCTAACATATCCGGAACTATTGTCATTGAGTTTTGTATATCTATTAATTTATTGTATTTTAATAATTTGTCTATTAGATTTCTTTCATTTGGCTCTTCATCAATAGGCATTCTTATTCTTAGTATTAATGAAGGAAATTCTTTTAATATTTTTTCAGCTAATATTTTGCTTTTAGCATAAAATTGAGGGCCATAAAAATTTGGTTCATCTTCTTCACTAAACCCTCTTCCATTATTATCCCCATAATAAATACACCCGCTTCCTAAATGAACAAAATATATATTTCTTTTAGAACATTCAATACATAAATTTGCTGCTGCAATAACATTTGATTCTATTGTTAATTGTTTATTATTCTCACACCAGTCTATATTAGGCCTACCTGTTTTTCCAACAGCATTTATTACTATGTCTGGTTTTTCTTTATCAAGAAACTCTTTTAATAAACCTATATCTAAAGGGTTTAGTTTTGTTGATGAACAATCTAGATAATTTTTCAATCTTGTACCTAAAAATCCTTCTCCAAAAACAATTGCTTTTTCTTTTTTAATTTCTTTTAATGGTCTCCACCACTCCTTATTATTTTTATACCATTCAATAATTTTTTCTATTTCTTTATCTAAATCTTTATGTTTATACTCAAAACCTAAATTTTTTAATTTCTGCCCAACAATAGAATATCTAAGATCATGCGCTTTTCTATGTGGTATCTTTTCAATCATTTCTTCTCCATAATTAAAATAATTTAAAAGTTTTTTTGTCATTTCAATATTTGTTTTTTCCTTTTCTCCAGGGATATTATAAATCTCTCCGCTTTTTCCATTTTGAGAAATAAACCATATTGCTCTGCAATTATCAGTTACATTTAACCAATCTCTAATGTTTAATCCTGGATTTTCTTCTGACCACATTAATGGGACTTTTTTTTGTTCAATCAAATTGGTTATAAATAAAGGAAGAATCTTTTCTGGAAATTGATAGGGGCCATAATTATTCGCACTCCTTGTTATTATAACTGGCAAATTATGAGTCTTAAAATATGCTAATGTTTGTAAGTCTGCTGCAGCCTTGCTTGAAGAATAAGGACTTGAAGGATTAAGTTTGTCTTCTTCATAAAAACTTTTATCATTTGAACTTCCATATACTTCGTCTGTTGAAATCTGAATAAATTTTTTTATTTGAGTTTCCCTTGCAACATCTAATAGATTCACTGTTCCAACAACATTGCTCATTATAAAATTATTAGAATCTTTTATACTATTATCCACATGAGATTCAGCAGCAAAATTAAAAATAATTTCTGGTTTTTCCTCATTAAAAACCTTTTTGACAAATTCTTTATCACAAATATCCCCTTTAATGAATTTATATCTTAAATCTTTATCTAATCTTAAATGTTCTATGTTTTTTCCTTTTCCAGCATAGGTCTGTTTATCTAAATTTATTACTCTTATTTCTTCATTAACTTCAGTGTCTGTAAGGATATATTTTATAAAATTAGTTCCTATGAACCCACACCCGCCAGTAATTAAAATTTTTTTCATCTAAAAAATAATCTTCTTTTATCTTATAAAGATTGTTAAATTAAGATATATATTACTAATTAATCTTTATGGCTCTTCGCCAATTTTAGGGAGATTTTATCCGCCATTCGGCAGGGTAAAATTTCTTTCTAACTGATAATGCCAATAAGATCAGCTAGGTAAAACAAGTAATTAGAGTGGAGATTAGAGCAAGAATTTGCTTTATTTTTATAAGAAAATGAATATCAAAAATTAGACAAGTTCTTATTTTGCTAATAGCCTAAAATACAAACATATTAGGATTTAATAAGCTCAAATTCAAAAATTATTAATCCTAAATCGGGAGAAGAAGCATCTTTTATTTAACTTTATTTTTTATATGTAAATAAATTGCATAACTCAAAAACATTTTTCTTTCAATATATTTAAATTTTGAAGCAATAACTAAATCTTCTGCTAGATGCATTATAAAACCTATAAAAATAAAAAGAAGAATAAGATAATAATTAGATAATAAAAATATTATTATTAAGGGTTCTAAACCATGAAATATAAATATAAAATACCTGTGTTTTTTCTTTTCTTCTCTAGAAAGTTTATGAAATCTTTCTCTTTCTATTAAATACCAGTGATAAGCTGATTTTAAAGAAAATCTTTTTTTCTCAAAGATGTAATAAAAATAATGATCCAAATCAATTAATATTGAAGATAAAAAAATTATAATAACATAAATGGGTTTAATAAAAAACAAGAGGAGGATCCCCAAAAGCAGATTTATTTTAATATGATTTTCTACTAACATTTTTAACCTCTTTTCTAATCTTTTACAATTTTTTTAACAATCTCTGAGAATGCTGGCCTTGTAATTAATATACCTACACTTACTCCAATAATTGTTGTTAATGCAAATCCTTTTAGCATCCCTGCTCCTGCCCAGAACAAAGGAATCATTGCTGCGATAATTGTAAAAAAAGCTCCTAAGATTACAAATAAAGCACTTTTTATTCTTTCTTTTAAACTTGTCTGCTTATTTGAAACAGCCTCATCTAATATAACAATCTGGTCATTAACTCCTGTCCCCATGCCTGCAATTATTCCTGCAATACTTGATGCATCAAGATTCCATCTTATTAGTGCTGCAATTGCTAAAGTAATAAATGCTTCTGAAAACATAGTTAAGATAACAGCCAAGGTAATTTTTATTTTTCTATATTTTATAAATAAAACAACAGATATTGCAACAAAAACTATGATTGCTAAAAAGATTATATTTTTTAGAAATTCTTTTCCAAGAACAGGAGAAATTGTGTCTATTTTTACAATTTCTAATTTATATGGCAAACTTCCTGTAATTAAAATTGTTTGAAGTTTTTTCATATTTAACTGAGCATTTGCATAAGCTTCTTGCTGAGTGGTACCTACTCCTGAACCAGAAATTGAAATCTGAGTTGTTGTACTTCCTTTTAAGTCTTTTCCAATAAAAAGAGAATCAGTTAATTGATCATCTAAATACAAATCTAATTTTTGAGACAAATATTGGGGATTTTCAGGATTAAGTTCTAATTTACTAGTTATTTCTGAATGTCTTTTTGCTGCTTTTTCACTTAAAGTTATTGCAAATCTAAAACTACATGCTTCACCTTCTTGTGATTTACCACATGAATAAATTCCAGACTGATCTCCTGTTCTTGCCACATAAGTTATATCTTCTTCACCCCCAATAAAAACAGTTTCATTTCCTATTTTTGCTTCAAATTTACCTTGTTTTGAAACAAGTTCTGTTAAATCAGCAGGAGTTGCTCCTGCAACTTCAATTAACATAAAATTATTTCCTGATAAATCCTTAACAGATTTAACAGAGATATCTGCAATCCCGAATTCATTAAGCCTATTGCTTGTGATTGTAATGAGATCATTAAGTTCTTGAGATGAAAGAGATTTATTTTCTGCTTTAACTAATGCTCTTGCTCCTCCTGATAGATCTAAGCCTGTTTTAATTTTTGTTTTTGGAATATTAGCTAAAGTAATTAAAGGAGCCTGATCTGTGAATAAAATAAATTGATTGTCTTTTGTAATTATATCTAGTCTAGTTTTATTTTGAGTTGGAAAAATTGAATTAATTATTTTTTGATAATCTTCAACAGTTTTAACTGATTCTCCATTAACAGAAGTGAGAATTCCCCCTGCCCTTAAACCTGAATCAAAAGAGGTTGAATTTTTTTCTACACTTTTAATTATAACTCCTTTTTCAAAGTTTGGAGAGATTAATAATGCAGAACACATTAATACAATAATTAATAACCAGATTTTCCAGGAAAATTTCATTCTATCCTCCTTTTTTCACAATACCATTTAATTATACTCATATTTGTCATCCAAGTATTAATTAAATCTGCAAATAATCCTAATGCAAGAATCAAAAATATTTGTCTAAAAGAATCTGGAAGAGATGAAACAATAAAAAAAGCTGGAATAACTGCGATTAATGCAGTAGAAGTCATAAAAACACCTGTTTTAAATGCTCCATAAAGCCTGGAATTTATTGTTCCTCCTTTTTTTCTAATTGCTCTTGTTGTAAGAAGAATATCTGTATCAACAGAATATCCAATTAACATTAAAAATGCTGCAATACCAGCTGCAGATATCTCTATACCTAAAAAATCAACTAATGCTAAAGGCATAACAATATCAGAAAAAACAGAGAAAATTACTGCGATACTTGGAATAAATGTTCTGAATAAGAAAAATACCACAAAAGACATTAAAATAAAAGAAATTAGCAAAGCAACCATTAATTGTTTGTAAAAACTATTACTTAATGAAGGGCCTGTAAATTCTATACTTGAATTCTCTTGTGTTAATTCATACCCTAAATTTTTTTCTAAAACAGGTTTAATTTCTTCTGGTGTTGCAGAGGTTTCTATTATGGTTGAAATAGGTTTTCCTGTTCTTAAATCTGTAATTTTCCTTATATTCAAATCTGAAAATTGAGATTTTAATGAAGATTCAAAAACTTCAGAATCAATATCTCCTATTAAGGTAATTGTTGTTCCGCCTGTTAAAGAGGAGTCTTTTAAGATAATGTCTCCTGTTTGAGAATAAAAATATACTAAATAACCTAAAGAGATTATTAAGATGATTATTGGAATAATAAGAATTTTTTTATGATTATTATTATAAAATTTTTCAAATTTTCTTTCAGGTATTATTTGTTGTTCTTCTGTCATTTTTGTTTCTTTGTTGTTTATATGCGCGGGCCGGGAATCGAACCCGGAACAATTCGTTGGAAGCGAATGATTATACCATTTAACTACCCACGCTTAAATTAAGGTATTTTTTGGGTTTATTAAAGTTACTGATTTTTTAAACGCCCTCGGCAGGAGTTGAACCTGCAACCTTCAGCTTAGGATGCTGCCGCTCTATCCGGGTTGAGCTACGAGGGCATACGTTTTTAAATCATCCTCATTTTAAAAATCTATGTTAGTCAAGCTCTTGGGAATTTTTGATATTTTTGTCGCAGTATGCTTCTGGCTGTTTGGGATCCTTCATGTTTT